>Ga0131853_10000493_pt1 | contig 72693 bp, 60 predicted proteins | sample TergutLab28metaG_FD_92764 | JGI IMG/M metagenome (GOLD analysis project Ga0131853, IMG submission 92764) | Labiotermes labralis P1 segment gut microbial communities from Petit-Saut dam, French Guiana - Lab288 P1 (version 2) (version 2) | ecosystem: Host-associated > Arthropoda: Insects >... | reverse complement strand
GGTGAACCTAAATGGGCAGGCATTGTTGGCACTAGAATCCAACTCCACTCCAAACGCAGTGTACCTGTAATTACGCAACACCGTTCCCTGCGCATTTACCCTTTGCACAACACTACCTCTAGCATCGTGCAAATACCAGCCGTGGTGCTGGCTTCTTATCATCTGACCACGTGCGTGGTCGAAGCGGTTTATTACTGCGCCGGCGGCATTAAGCTCTAATACAATATTCCCACGATCCCAAACGTGATACGTTGTTATACGGTTTACCATTTTGCTGTGGCGTAGCCCATCTGCGCGATAGATATAATAAGATGTCATGTCCGGTGTAGCTACGTGTGTTAGTTGATTAAATGCATTGTAAACACGCGTTTCTGTCCGCCCGTTGTTGGAGTTGCTTGTTAGCTGGTTGCCATTGCGGTCATACGTTAGGGTGGTTACAGACGGGTCGCTGCCGGTTCTGGTTTGTGTCAGCAGTCGGTTGTTTAGGTCGTGAGTGTAAGCTACGGCATAAGTTTCTGCGCCGGTGACTGTCATGTTGGTACGGTTGCCGCGGTTGTCAAATGTGTATGACCGGGTTATTGACCTGTAACCTGTTTCTTGCTCGCGAGTTAGCCGCCGGGCGGTATCGTAGGTATAGGTTATTGTACGGGCTACACCCTGCATTGTTTCCACTACGCGCTGGGTATTGCCGTCTAAATAATAGGTGTAGTCGAAGCGGGACAGTACAGTGTTGCCGTGACGGTTTACCAATGTCGTAACCAGTCCGGCAAGGTTGCGGGTGTATTCTGTTACAGTGCCATTGGATAGGGTTGTGCGAATACGGCTTCCGTTTGCGTTGTATGCGTAAGTTGAAAGTAGCTGGCCGTTGGTGGTTACGGTTTGCAGCCGTTGGGCGGCGTCGTGGGTGTAGGTATTATTTATATTCACTGTGCGATTATTATCTGCCCACCAGTCTATAGCTGTATTATGCACCTGCCATGTTTGACTCAGCGTTATATTATTAGCTGCATTGTATACATACCGCCACACTCTTGCACCAGAATCCGCTTTCACCGATAGTCGCCCTTGGGCATCGTAATAATGCCACATGCTATGGCTACCGTTTGATATTATGCGCACTGCGCCGGTAGCTGTAAATGTAGATGTTCTATAATTCACAACTGTACCATTTTGCACGGCTTCTTCCCGCACAAGCCGCCCCATATGGTCATATGTTTTGCGGAATTGAGTACCATTGCGGTCTGTGCGGGTAAGCAACAGGCCATTTGCGTCATATGTGAAGGTTTCTGCTTGGCCAAGTGCATCAGCAGTGCGGATTAGCTGCCCACGGTTGTTGTAAGTGAAGGAAGTAGTTGCAGCATTTGCTGCGCCGCCTACGCGCTGGGTTAGTGTATTCCCGGCAAGGTCATAGGTAAACTCTGTTAGTGGGCCATTGCCAGTTTGGGAGGACATTAGCCGGTTGTGGCGGAAGGTGTTGGTTGTTGTTGACCATTGATGTGCATATCCTGGGTTCTCTATCAGTGTTGCTGTTTGGGTGAGGTTGCCATTAGCATCGTAGAAATAGATAGCAGCAGAATACACTATGTTTGCGCCAGCCAGTTCGAAAGGAGTGTGTCGGCGGATTAGGCGCCCCAAATTGTCATATACAAAACGGGTAATATTGCCCATAAAGTCTGATGATGTTGTCAACCTACCCATGCTGTCATAATAGCTAAACGCTGTATTCCCTTCGATATTACGTACAGATGTTATGCCAAAAAGGTTGTGGGTAAAGGTATTATTAATACCCAGCGATTGCTCTATAACTACGCGCCCTGCAAGGTCGTGAGTATAAGTTAGTATTCTACCGCCTACAGTACCCTCTTGGGTTCTGCGGCCAAACCTATCGTATTGGACAAAAGTTTGGATACTGTGGGCATTGACATCACCGTGGATGGTAGTAGTAACGCGCCTATTGCCAGCTGCGTCGCTTATATCTTGGAAATCTGTGGTTTCCCGGTACATAATACTGCCCGATGGGTTTAACCGCCTCATGTCTGTTACACGGTCAAAAACATCGTAAAAGAACACCGTCCGCTGGCTAGATGCTATGCCTTGCGCGTTTTGAGTTTCTGTAACGCGCATGCGGTTATCGTAGAAATTTCGCAAAATAACAGCACCAGCCGGGTCTGTTATTGTCAACAAGTTACCCAAGCCATCAAACTGGTGGGTATAGGTTGCGCCAAGTATAGTACGGTGGGCGAGGGTGTTTGCCCAGTCGTTGTAGGTATAGGTTTCGAAGCCGCCGTTGGGGTGCGTGACTTGTGTGACGCGGCCCAACCGGTCGTACGCCCAGCGGGTTACATAGCCCATAGGGTCGGTTTCGGAAAGTACGCGCCACATGGCATCGTATGTGAAGCGGCGTTCTACTATGCCAGTGCCGCCAACTAAAGCATTGTTTGCGTCGCGCACATTTGTTGTGCGGATAGACGTTGGCATTGTGCCACGGTCAAAGGTAAACTGCGTAGATACAAATTCGCTGCCGGTGGCGTTAGGGAATTCACGGATTTCAGTTATATTGCCAAATTGGTCATTAATAAAATCTGTACGTGACATGCGTACATTGTTTTCGTAAATGTCTGTGCCAACAATGCTTCTGCCGTCTGCGGAAAGGCGGTTTGTTGTACGCACAGTTGTACTGGCATTTGGCATAAATGTTGTGGTTATAGGCAGGCCAAAGCGAGCATCGTAAGTGGTGGTGGTGCGGTAACGGGCATCGCCACGGCCTTGTGAAAGTGGGCTAACAGATGTTGTAACCTGGCCAAAGTTATTATAATAAAAATGTTGGTTATTGGTTCGCGAAAAACCGCCTCTTTGCTCGGTTAGATTCGTGAAAATGGGGAGCCTGTCGTTATTGTATGATATCATTAGTTGCGATTGCAGTATGTTGCTAACATTATACGTCCGCTGTATTGTGTTTAAGTGGCGGTGGTTGAAAGTATAAACTGTGCGCAAGCCATTGTTTTGGGTAACGGTGGTGGTGTAGGTATGACCTGAAAGGGGTCTCTCAACTTGCTGTGGGAAGGCCGTATGGCATCTTAAATAACTAAAGGTAGTGTGCTGATAAGCCCGCCCGCCACTAAATAACTCTCTGGATGTAACTACAGGCCAGCTACGGCTGCCTCTATTGTTAGCACCCAGGCCAATAGTGCGCCAGCCATAGTTAAAACGAAGCTGCGCACCGGAAGGATAGTTTACTTGTCTTAGCAATAGAGTATGATTTATACGTGCGGCATTATGTGGTACCGAAAAAGAAAATTGAGATAGGTTATAGGTAAAGGAAGTTACTGCACCAACCTGATTTTGGATGCTGTCGAGCCTGAATAAGTTCCAGTTATGTTGTGGCCAGGCCTCTTGTATGTGAGACATGTTGACAACAATACTACTGTTATCGGGGCCTGTTATCGTTATACTACGATTGTTGCCAGACGCCTGATTATTAAAATTAATTTGCTGGCCGTTTGAGTCTGTAATTCTTGATAGTATCGTCCCCCAACCGGATACATTCACATACTCAAGAAAAATTGTATTGTTGAACCTGTCACGCATACCAATTAGCAAATCATCACTAAAAAAGTATGATGTACCATTGTGTAGTCTTAGCCCACGGTTAGATGTGCGGGATCCGCTAACAAATGACGAGTCCCAAAACAATCGCATATCTTGAAGGGTATATTCCTGAATTGTAATGCCGTTAATTGCAAACGAACCACTGCCCGGTACATATAACACATTATTTAAGATATAAGGCAAATCAAACTTCCAGCCTACACCAAGCCCATGTGGGTTGTTTCGTACTGTATTCGCAGTGTGATATGTTCGATATACTGGGCGATCACTATTAGGCCGTGGGCGAAGGTCGGCCCGACAACCTAGAGGACATTGTGTATTATCCCATGGTAAACTCCACAAGCCCCAAGAAGGACCACAACGGGCGCAGATAGTTAGTAGATTTAACCAGCATCTATGGCAAATACTACCGTGATGAGGCGGTGCAATGTGTTCCGGTACAGGTCCGCAACTTGGACAAACATAAAAATTATTTGTCGCTATTACATTTGGTGTACTCAAATCTGCCTCGGCAGAATTATAAATCATGTCCAAATTTAACCCAAAACCACCGCGCCCGGGCAAGCTCAAAACATTTACGCGATACATGGCCGCACCTGTGTTTAAGTTTACGGATTCACCTGCATTAAAATGCAAAGAAAATGGGTTGTTTACGATATTGTCATGGGCCGGCAGAGTTGGCGCACTCATTGGTGCCATGTCTAAGCCCATACTGGCCATACCATATTCAATCAGTTCGTCAAACTCCGCGGCATCCATATCAAATGCGTTTTCCACTTCCTGCGGTGTATCCATAACTGCACGCGGCGGAGTTGGAATCTGCATGGTTGGCGGCAAGCCGTTATTGTCATGTACGATATCTTCCGCAAACATCATTGCAGACTGCGCACGGTGTCTATTAGGCGGCAGCAAAAACGCTTCCGGCTTTACGTCCAAAGCCGCGCCAAGCGCAAATGCCGTCTGTATTTCTGTCGCGCCATGCCCATCCAAAAACATTTGCCGGGCAAGGTCAAAGGATGGCCCAACACGTTCTGGTAATAGCGTAACTTCTAAACTGCCTGGTGTAGTGGCTATGGAATATACCTGTTCTACAGCTTCGCGATCGAGTGTGCGTTCAGAGGATAGTATAACTTCCAAACCACCCGGAGTAGTAGATACAGGCTGCATTTGATCTACACAAACATGCGCAAATGAATTATTCATTAAATTTCTTGCGCGTACTTCCGCAGGGATATCAAAATTTTGGATAAGCCGCTCGAAACGCATTATCTCTGTGTTGCGCTCTATCATATTTGGTATGCTTGCGATTAGCTGTTTGGCCTCTATGTAGCTAAACAAGCCACCTGACACAATAACAACTACATCAATACTTTTGGCCAGGGATAAGCCATCCTGTTCCATCATAACAAACAGCTCGCTGGCAGTTTCAAAAGCGGTTTCCGCTATGTCCAACTGCTGCAAAACAAGGTGTCGGTCTTCTTCTGATAAACTTGAATAAGTTATTTGGCTATTCCTTAACTCGTAAAACCGCAATGCATCCCGCACGCTTGGTTCTTGCATCCACAGGTTTGCTTGTTCGTGAAGCAGTTCGTCAATCATTGCCTGCTCTATTGGGCAATGCGGGTCAGGGGCTTCCAAAAACTGTTCTTGTGCATGGAAGTTCGGCATTTGGCCGGTTTGCATGTGGTCAACATGAAAAGGCTCGATTACATGTACATGCGGCTGTGCGGTAAGCGTTACGGGTGGTGTAACCATTACTACGATTAGCACAAATACGGTTAGTAGCTTAAACTTGCGGGTTAGTGTTTTTAGCATTTGAATGCCTCCTGTGTGAAATTTTAACAAACATTTACTTTGTCACAATATACCACGGGATGGTATTAAAATGCAAGTTTTTTGTCACAAATTATTTTGATATCGAGTCATTCTTATTTGGCAAGAATACACGTTAGTCAAGTCATTCCGGGCTTGACCCTGGATGCTTGGGCGAGCAGCAACCGAAGGTTGCGACCAGCCCGGAATCTTCAGGCCATAAACCACAAAACCATGTTTATCACTATAATAATGGCCAAGCTTTACTTATGCTAACAGTGATAGGCATGGCCACACCATGAAGATTGCGGGTCGGAGCCCGCAATGACGAGGCTTACACATGTTGATCACAAATTAATTTCACGTATGCCGCAAAATGTTGGCTATTGCAAAAATATTGATTTAGGAGTATATTTTTGATGAAAAATAATAGGAGGTTTTTATAATGCAAAAAATCAAAGCTGCAATTATCGGCTATGGCAACATTGGCCGCGGCGTATATGAGGCTATTCTGGCTTCGCCAGATATGGAAATGGTTGGGGTTGTACTGCGCGATAAATCTACGGCGAAGGCCAAAGGCGTACCGGCAGAACTTGCTGTTGCAGAACATGTTTCCGAATTTGCAAAAGTAGATGTGGCGTTTTTATGCGTGCCGTCCCGTTCCGTTCCTGGTGTGGCAGAAGAGTTGCTATCTGCCGGTATCAGCACGGTGGACAGCTATGATGTCCATAGCGATATATATGAGCTAAAACTGCGTCTGGAAAAGGCCGCGAAGGAAGGCAGTTCTGTTGCAATAATAAGCGCGGGTTGGGACCCAGGTACAGACTCCATGCTGCGCTGTATGCTGGAAGCCGCCGCGCCAAAAGGTATCACATTTACAAATTTTGGCCCAGGTATGAGCATGGGGCATACTGTGGCGGTTAAGGCAATTGCAGGCGTTAAAAACGCGCTGTCGGTTACAATCCCGCTTGGTACAAGCATCCACCGCCGCATGGTATATGTTGAGCTAAATAACCCGGCAGACGCCGCCGCCGTTACCACGGCAATAAAAAATGACCCATATTTCATAAACGACGAAACGCATGTCAAAATTGTTGAGGACGTAAACGCGCTTACAGACAAGGGTCATGGTGTTAATATGGTGCGAAAAGGTGTGTCCGGCATGACGGATAATCAAATGTTTGAATTTAATATGCGTGTAAATAATCCGGCCTTGACTGCGCAAGTGATGGTATCTGCAGGCAGGGCGGCCATGCGCCAAGCAGCAGGCTGCTATACCATGCTGGAAATCCCTATGATAGACTTGCTGCCGGGTAATCGCGAAGATATTATTCGCCGGATGGTTTAGTTTGCAAAAGGCCTGCAAATTCTAAAAATTCAATTTTCACTTGTTTACCGTCAAGAGTGGTATTGGTTGTATAAACCCCAGCCGGCGGCAAAAATTTATCGTCTGACAGCTGTAAAACATTATTTTCAATAACACCCATAGCAAAGAAAGGGAAGCCCAGTAATTGCCGGGCTTCTTTTAATTGGCCATTGGCAATCAAATTACGTATGTTAGATGTGCTGATAACGTCATTGTTTATGTTTTTTGTCGGTAGTATTTGTACTTTTGCGCCATAGTGTATCGCTTCGTTTTGCAAAAATGTTGTGTCACCCATGCGGCCTTTACCAAAGCGATAATTTTCGCCAACAATCACAAGCTTTGCCTTGCAGTCCACAAATAGAAATTTGCAAAAATCTTGTGCAGACAACGCAGCAAAATTTTTATTAAAGGGGCAGTAATAAAGATAATCTACATCCAGCAAATGATTGCGTTCATCATTGGTAAACAGCGGCTTATAGCCCGGGTCGTTAAAAAAAATGTATGGATGCGGGTCAAAAACCATTGCTGCCGAAGCAAGTTCCAGCAAACCAGCCTGCTGCGTAACTTGCGTAAACAGTGCCTGATGCCCAAGATGCATGCCCTCAAATTTGCCTATTGCCAATACGCAAGCTTCCGGCATAACGCCGCCATTAATTATAGTCACAGCATTACCTCCGGGCGAAGCTTCTTTCCGTCGTTTGCATAAAGGCCAATTATATTTTCGCCGTTGCAGACCCAAACTTTTGCATGCGAGTGGTTATTAACCGGCAAAGGATTTCCGTTAATGGCGAGTTTAAGTTCTTGCTCGGACACATAAATTTTAGGGTAGGGGAGTAGTTCATCTACTGGTATGATGAGTTGGCGAATCAGCCCATTTTGTACGGCAATTTTTATTTCATCAAGTTTTTTGGCTGTGGATAAAACAAATTTACCGCTTTGTGTGCGTTCCAGTTCGCCCATTGTTGCGCCGCATCCAAGTTCGCGCCCAATATCCATGGCAAGGCTTCTGATATAAGTACCTTTCGAACATTCAACTTCAATTGTGAAAGCGTTTTTTTGCGGCAAAAAGTCTAAAATTTTTATCGAATGAATAGTTACTGCACGGGCGGGGATGTCCAAAGTTTCGCCTTTACGGGCAAGCTCATAAAGCTTCTTCCCGCCAATTTTTATGGCAGAGAACATAGGCGGCACTTGCATGTACTCGCCGCGCGTGGCAAACGAGTTTACAACATATGATATTGCATCTTTGTCAAAGTTTACGTCTTTTTTTGCAAGCACTTCGCCAGAGATATCGCCTGTATTAGTCTCAATGCCTAAAATAACCTCGGCAATATAGGTTTTATCCGCCGAGGTAATATAATCTGCAAATTTAGTAGCCGGCCCGATACATATTGGTAATACTCCTGTTGCGTCTGGGTCTAGCGTCCCTGTATGGCCAACTTTTTTTATTTTTGTCTCGCGCCTGATAATTGCAACAACGTCGTGGGAAGTATAGCCCTTCTCTTTATAAACATTAAGTACGCCTGTCATAGTCGATAAGCTCCTTTTCAAGAAGGTGCAACAATTTTTCAACAATTGTTTCAATATTGCCAAAAACCGTTGCGCCTGCCGCCATTTGGTGACCGCCGCCGCCCAATGCCACTGCTACATTTCCAACGTCTGCCCCGTGGGAGCGCAAGCTTACTTTTACATGCGGTGGAGCCTTCTCGTAAATTAAAGCCGCGGCATCTACACCCGTGGTATTAACTAAGTATTCTACCGCGCCGTCAATGTCAGCCAGGCTGGCATCTACATTTTTCCGCATTTCGCAAGAAATGAATGAGTACATAATACGCCCACCCAAAGCCGATACCGCATTTTGCAAAATAATTCCCAATGCTTTTGCCGCAGAAAAACTGTGCCTATGCATTATATCGCCATAAATTTTTGTAAATGGGATACCCATTTCCATAAGCGTAGCGGCAATATCCATAGTAGAACGGTTGGTGGAATCATATTTAAACCCGCCTGTGTCTCCTACTATGCCAGCGTAAATAGCGGTAGCAATTTCTGTAGTAGGGGATATAAGCTTATTAATTAAACGAAAAACTATTTCACTTGTGGATGCGGTTTCGGGTTCGATATAATTTAACTGTGCAAAACCTGTGTTGGTTTTATGATGGTCTATGCAAACTGTGTGTTTTGCGCGCGCAAATAAAGATTGCCCCGGACCAAGCCGGCTTTCATCGGCACAGTCCAAGGCTATCAAAACATCTACTTCAAGATCATCTAAATTCCCGGCATACAAAAATTGTATGCCGGGAATGAAATTATATTTTTGTGGATACGGCTCAAGCACAACAATTACGTTTTTGCCCATTTCATGAAGCGCGAAAGCAAGACCATAACAAGAGCCTATCGCATCTTCGTCCGGGGATGTGTGGCCTGCTATAACAAAATTAGTGCGTTCCTGTATCAGTTGAATTATTTGATCCACTATTAACCTCTTCTATTAACTTACGCATACGCATTCCATGCTCAATAGAATCGTCGAAAATAAATTTAATTTCCGGGGTTTGCCTTAAGTTTACAATATCAGCAATACGTTTGCGAACAAAACCGGCCGCCTTATGCAAGGCATCCATTGTGCTGTCCTGCTGTTCTTTATCACCCAAAACACTTACAAATATTTTGCAATGTTTCAAGTCTGTTGTTGTTTCTGCCCTAAGCACCGTAACCACAGTGCCAACACGCGGGTCAGTAATTTCCGAACGGATAATTTCTGCCGTCACGCGGGCAATTTCATCATTTATGCGAATAATACGAGTTTTTGCCATAGCGTACCTCCATTAAAATGGGGTGCTGCCCCAAGCCCCGCCGCTACAGTGGGAATGAATCCCACTTCCGCTTCCTTCGGGAAGCACAACGGTGCGCTTTATCGTGGTATTTCTTCCATTGTGTAGGCCTCTACTTTGTCGCCTTCTTTAATATCGCTGTAATTTCTAAATAGCATACCGCATTCATAGCCAGATGCTACTTCACGCACATCATCTTTGAAACGGCGAAGGGTGTCAAGCGTACCATCGTAAATTACGCGGCCATCGCGCACAATGCGTACTTTTGCGTTGCGGGTAACCCGGCCTTCGGTTATATAACAGCCTGCAATTGTGCCAACGCTGGATGCTTTGAAAATTTCACGAATTTCTGCATAACCCATAATTTTTTCTTCAAACTCTGGGTCAAGCATACCTTTCATGGCGGATTGGATATCGTCAATTGCGGAATAAATTACACTGTAGAAACGTACGTCTACATTTTCAGATTCCGCTACGGTTTTTGCGACAGGCTCTGGCCGTACATTAAAGCCAATTATTATCGCATTGGATGCCGATGCCAACATTACGTCAGACTCTGTAACAGCACCCGCACCGGTATGAATAATGCGCACGCGAACTTCGTCGTTAGACAGTTTTTCCAAACTGCTGCGCAATGCTTCTACAGAACCTTGTACGTCGGCTTTAACTACCACGTTTAAATCCTTAATTTGCCCAGCTTGAATTTGACTGAACAAATCGTCCAGCGATACTTTACCCTGAGTAGACTTAATCATATTGACGCGGCCTTTTGCTACAACTGTTTCTGCAAGTTGACGCGCTTGTTTTTCGTTTTGTGCGGTGTATAAAATGTCGCCTGTGGTTGGCACTTCTGCAAGGCCAATAATTTCTACAGGCATGGATGGACCCGCAGTTTTTACATTGCGTCCGCGGCTGTCTATCATTGCACGAATTTTACCAAAACATGCGCCGGCAACAACAGGGTCGCCAACTGTTAGTGTACCTTCCTGCACAAGAACGGTTGCTACCGGGCCGCGGCCTTTATCAAGTTTGGCTTCAATAATGCTGCCGCGTGCAGATTTATTTGGGTTAGCGCGGAGCTCTTTCATTTCCGCGGTTAACAGAATCATTTCAAGAAGTGTATCAATACCAATTTTTTGACGCGAAGATACTTCGACGGTAATGGTTTGACCGCCCCAATCTTCAGGCTGCAGGCCGTGTTCTGCCAATTGAGCTTTTACTTTGTCGGGGTTTGCACTTTCCTTGTCTATCATGGTTATTGCAACGATAATTTCTACCCCGGCTGCTTTAGCATGGTTGATAGCCTCTATAGTTTGCGGCATAACGCCGTCGTCTGCGGCAACTACAAGAATTGCGATATCTGTGACCTGTGCCCCGCGCATACGCATTGCGGTAAAGGCTTCGTGACCTGGGGTATCCAGGAAGGTTACACGCTTGCCTTCAACTTTTATGCTATACGCACCAATATGCTGGGTAATGCCGCCTGCTTCGGACTGTTGTACATTTTCGTTACGGATTACGTCCAGCAAAGATGTTTTACCATGGTCAACATGACCCATGACAACAACTACCGGCGGGCGTGGTTCAAGATTTTCTTCATTTTCAGGCACAGAAGAAAAAGCTTCTGCAAAAACGTCAACTTCAACATATTTTTCTACCAATACGTTAAACGATTCTGCAACCAAAGAAGCAGTGTCAAAATCAATGGTTTGGTTAGCGGTTACCATAACGCCCTGTTTCATCAAAACTTTTACGATGTCTGCATTAGAACGCATTAGTTTTTCTGCCAGGTCACGTACTGTTATTATCTCATCAACAGTTATTAATGATACATCCGGTTCTACACGTTTTGGAGGTAATTTTTTGGTAGCAGGCTTACTGCTTCTTGGCCCGCGATCTAAAGCTTGGCGATTTTCTTTGCCAAAAGCGTCTTTTTTATCTTTTTTATTGCCTGCAGTTTGAATATGCTGCTGACGACTCCAAATATTGCGTTTATCGTCTCTTGCGCCGGCAGATTCGGGTTTTTTATCGTCTTTTCCACGTGCGCCGCCTGGTGCGCCACCGGGGCGACCGGCACCAAAGGAAGGACGACCGCCGCCTGGTGCGCCGCCTGGGCGTGCACCGCCCTGGCCACCTTGATACGGGGGCCTGCTGCCGTCTCTTGGCGGCCCGCCTGGGCGTGTACCACCTTGATATGGCGGCCTGCTGCCTGGAGGGCCTCCTGGGCGTGCGCCACCCTGGCCACCTTGATACGGGGGCCTGTTACCCTCCCTTGGCGGACGTGCGCCGCCCTGACCGCCTTGATATGGTGGCCTGTTTCCATCGCGCGGCGGCCTGTTACCGTCTCTTGGCGGACGCGCACCTTGACCACCTTGATACGGCGGCCTGTTGCCAGATCTATTTTCGTCACGCGGAGGTCTATTGCCATCGCGTGGCGGATGTCCAGAAGAATCGTCCCTTGCTGGGCGAGGGGGCAGTGGTTGACCATCTGGCCCAAGCGGACGCGGGCGAGGCGGCAATGGTTTGCCATCCGGCCCTAGCGGACGTGGACGAGGGGGTAGCGGTTGACCATCCGGCCCAAGCGGGCGCGGACGCGGCGGCAATGGTTTACCGTCAGGCCCGAGCGGACGCGGACGAGGGGGTAGGGGTTGACCGTCCGGCCCAAGCGGACGCGGGCGTGGTGGTAGCGGTTGACCATCCGGCCCAAGCGGACGCGGACGCGGCGGCAACGGCTGACCATCTGCCCCAAGCGGACGTGGGCGAGGGGGCAGCGGTTGACCATCTGGCCCAAGCGGACGTGGACGTGATGGCAGTGGTTGACCATCCGCCCCAAGCGGACGCGGACGTGGCGGCAACATTTTCCCTCCATCATCTGCCGGACGCGGTTTTGAGGGTGCGCTCAACTCGGATGGTTTTTTTTCGGACTTTGAGTAATCGTTTCTTATCTTAGAAACGTCGCTATCATCCAAGGCACTCATATGATTGGTAACGGTTTTCCCATATGCCTCCATTTTAGATATGAGTTCTTTGGTGCTAACATTTAGTTCTTTGGCTAATTCGTGCACACGGGTTCTTGGCATTAAGCCACCTTACCTTTCATTTCTATGTTATTCGATTTTCAATGACTCGTTAATGTTTGCTTGTATTAAGTCGTAAATGTCCACTCGACATTTAAGAGATTTTTCTAAACTTTTAGCTTTGCGCGCTTGCTGCAAGCAATCTGCATTATCTTTGCATAAATACGCGCCGCGTCCATTGGCTTTTCCGGTTTCATCTAAAAACAAATGGTCATCTGCGTTTAAGACAACACGAATTAATAAACGTTTATCTTTCATTTCCCGGCAACCAACGCATCTACGTAAAGTTGGTTTTTTATTTATCATTTTGTTCAGTGGTTTCTTCTGTGTAGTATTCGTCATAGTATTCATCATCGTAATATTCGTCATAATATTCGTCGTCATAGTACTCGTCGTCATAGTACTCGTCATCGTAGTATTGTTCCGTGGCTTGCGGTTCTGCTTCTTTTGTCTCCGGCACTTCTGTTGGTAAAGGTTCTTCTACAGCAGGTTCTTCCGGCTCTTGTTCTTGTGTAACAGGCTCTTCGACAGGTTGTTCTACAGGTTCTTCAATAAGCTCTTCGATAGTCTCGATAACCTCGCTATCAGGCTCGGACTCATAGAAGTCTGCGTAAGCTGCTTCCATTTCGAGTGCTTCTTTTGTTACAGCCTCAGGCGGTTCATCAAACACCAAGAAATTTGTACCGGCTGCCTGGGATTCGCTTTTAATATCAACGCGCCAACCGGTAAGGCGCGCAGCTAATCTGGCATTTTGACCCTCTTTACCAATTGCAAGCGATAATTGATTATCTGGGACTACAACATGTGCAACTTGATCTGCAGCGTTTATGGCTACCGCAGATACTTTGCTTGGGCTAAGTGCAGAAGCAATATATTTTACCGGGTCTTCGCTCCATTGTACAATGTCAATTTTTTCTCCGCGCAGTTCTGTACTAATAAGGTGTACACGCTGGCCATTTTGCCCAACGCATGCACCAATTGCATCTATATGCGGATGCTTAGTAAACACTGCAACTTTACTACGGTTGCCTGCTTCGCGTGCAACAGCCTTAATTTCTACTACACCATCACCAATTTCAGGCACCTCTTGCATGAAAAGAAACCTCAATAATTCAGGATGAGTGCGTGATACGTTTATAAATGGTCCTTTATTTGTCTGTTTAATTTCCAGTACATATACACGAATACGGTCACTAAAATGGTACACTTCCCCTGGTATTTGCTCTGCTATTGGGAGAAAAGCCTCCATGCGTCCAAGGCTTAAAATAACACTGCGGCGGTCCAGCCTTTGGATAATGCCGGATACCATTTGATGTTGCTTACCGATATATTCGTTATATAAAATTTCGCGTTCGGCTTCACGAAATTTTTGAACAACAATTTGTTTTGCCGTTTGGGCAGATATACGTCCAAATGCGCCCGGTTTTATTCTTACTTCAAGAACATCACCAAGTTCGTGCACCGCGCTAAGTTTGCGCGCGTCTTCCAATGTAATTTCTGACAAGTCGTCGGTCACAGTTTCACACACTGTTTTTTGGGCAAGGACGACATATTCGCCTGTTTCGCGATCTACAGTGACTCGTACATTTGCGGTTGGCCCAAAATGTTTTTTACATGCAGAAACCAAAGATGTTTCAATTGCTTCAAAAATAACTTCTTTATCAATACCTTTTTCTTTTGCAACTTGATTTAACGCATCAATAAGTTCTCTTCCATTGTCCATCAGGTTTGACTCCTTCTTAATGGGGCTTAATCAAAAACCATAAGTCTACAAGCAGATATTTGCTGTAGATTGAATGTATGCTCTTCATCTTCGGTTTTGATGCTTAGTAGATTGTCTGAAAAGTTTGTAATTTTACCGGTAAATTTTTTGCGGCCGGATACCGGGTCATGCGGCGCAAACAGTTTTATTGTGGCTTTATGCCCAATATAGCGGGTATAATGTTCTGGTTTAGATAGTTTACGTTCCACCCCAGGCGAGCTTACTTGCAGACGATATTCGCCAGGTATAGGGTCTTTTTCGTCTAAAACAACTTCTGCTGCCCGGCTCATGCGTTCGCAATCATCAAGGCTTATGCCTTCTTCATTGTCGATATATAAACGGAGGATGCGATCTGCACCTTCTTTTACATATTCAATATCATACAATTCTAAACCTAATGCCTGTGCGACAGGGGTCATCAACGCTTCTAAAATTTCGTTCATGTCAAAACCTCTTCAGATACAAAATATAAGAGTGGGCAAGTACCCACTCTTCTTTGACAAAATCTATAAATGTACCATTAGGATATCACAACAATATAGTAATGGCAATACTTTCTAACTTTTTCGCAATAAAAAATTTATAAATCGTTGCCATATAGACAAATTTCGTGTTATTTCTTCTTCTGGTACGCTGGCGCCCTGCAAAGAATAGCGTCCATTTTCATGTTTTAGCATTAGTTGGTTGCGCATAAGAATCCAGTAAAATGGTTCTTTAACTCGAAATGGTTGTATTTGACCATCAATAACGCCTTTTTCAACTGTTTCGTTTGTAGTCGGGTCACTTATTTTTTCCACAATAGGTTTTTTTCCTAAACTGGAAATAGCAAAATAATTTACGTTTTTGAAACAGCCCACAGCGTTATTAAGGATTCCATCCTCGCTAAGATAAGAAATAAGCTCGCGTACTTCTTGATGAATTCCTTTAATACTTGGCATATTAACCGCACCACGATGAACTTCTTCCGCTATGATATTCTGGATTCTATTCTCTGGCTTGTTACCAAAGAAACCAAAGTTTACATGATTGAAAAGATCGGCTTTAGAAATTGTCAGAGCCATAGGAATCTGGCTTTTCTCCCTGTCAAAGCTGATAAAATAATTGTATAAAGTATCAAATACGGCCTGGGTAGAGTTTTCGTCCGGTATGGCTTCAATAAGTGCAGAATCAGAAAAGCGGAATAAATCTGAAAGACGTGTAAAATTAGTGGGATCAATTAAAAAAATTAAACCAGAGGAGTCTTTGATATTAAACCCGTTGGTTCTAATACCAGCATCATCACGCAAATCTTCTCCTGCAATATCATAAAAGATAATATCAATGCTATTTTCTTGAAAGCTGCCATTCTCATCTTTATATTGGTACCAGTAGTTAAATGCATAAGGAGGAATCTTTTTACGTTTAGTAGAGCTAATTAATGTTTGTTCTTTTAAAAGTGGTTTTTGATATTTTTCAAAAAAACTGTCTCGCACCTGTTTATCGCCAATAAAAGTTAGCTTCGACATAAAATCAGGATTATTTTCAAGTTCTGAAATAAGCACAGTTAAGAAAACAGATTTACCAGAACGTGCATCGCCTAAAATAGAGATAAGCACTGTGTCACGAATACCATAACCCATAGGCAAATTGTTATGACAATTTGGACAAAGGCGTTGGTCAGAGGGCTCCTGCTTATTCTTACCTTTTTTCACATAAATGCGCTGAACAAAACCAAATTTTTCGATATCTGATTCATCGTAAGTTATCATGCTTTCATCCGCAATTAATGAAACTGCCGGATATTGTACAGCTTTTGATTTCGCTTCGGTTTTTTTATTGTACAACACATCTACAAAATAGTTCAACAATTTTGGATCAGTTATTTTTCGACCGCCACTTAGTCTAAAATTGGCTTCATTTGGATGAAAGCGGAAACAACAAAATGGGCAGATAACATAATCTTGTTTCTTTTTAAGCAAATCACACCTCCATTGGTGTACTTGATCAAGTGATTAATATTTTTACTCGTTTATTTGGAAAAGATGTTTATAATCTGGATGCAGATTAAACACTACCGTTTGGTTCTTTTGAATATACATGCATCCGCCGCTTACAATTATTTGCGCATCCAATGGATAGCTTGCAAGCATATGTCCATCTTCAAGTATAGCATATGTTAATGCTTGTGCCAGAAGATGGAGGTCGCTGTTTGTTTTAATTTCTAAAGTTGCTTTTTGATAGCGGCTCAATTGTAATGGATTATATATAATTTTAGCACTTACATCAAATTTTTTGTAAACCCAGTCTGTCACTAACGCAGGTTTGCAAATAGATATTGTTCTATCCCCATTAAAATAGGCCGGACAAATTAAAAATTTACATCGAGGTTCGGAAGTTACTGTCACATAATTAGAAGATAAATCACGCATAACTACTTCATAGGGGTATTTATTAAGTAAAAGAGTCTCTAGATCCGGCTCTTCATTTTCGCATTTAAAAATAAGAGCAAATCTAATTTCTCTTTCAATAGGCCAATCCCATGCCAAAGTTACATGTTTACTGTCGTAATGCCAGTTGAAGTTTTGCAGACTCAGGTCAGGGTTTATACCTTCCTGTAGTATATACTTTTTCTCCATTTGTCACTCACCAATATTATTGTTTACATAAAGACTCTCATAATATAAGTCTTCAATGTTAAAAGCGCCGGAGTGATACAACACAGAAACACTGTCCACACTTTTATCTGCAAAAAGATTCATTCGTCCAAGGCCCCGCTCTTCATAGCGATGTTTAAGCTCTGCGGCGCCTTGGGTGGGCATGTAAACATTGATTTCTGTATGCAAGCTTGCGTAGCCGGTTTTTAGTCGGATATTCCATCGGCGGTGGTTAAATATCCAATCGCCAAGTGCGGTAGAAATATCACCACGTCCATCCATAGAAACAAGGTCATGCATTGTGTCCATAATAGGTCTGCTAAAGCGGGGTAAAACAATATTATCGACGTAGTTACCCAGCTCACGCACATATTCGTCAAACGTACCTTGTAAAAATGATTCTGTCATTTTTGCAGACAACTCATATAGTTCTTTATGATGTAAATGCGCATATTCTGCGAAAAGAGTACGGAAATATTTTGATGCATTTGGGCTAAAAGGTGCAAAAGCCTCGTCAATTATACTCGATTTATTGATAATATCTTCGATAACGATATCTACTTTATCCAATAAGTCGATTAATAGTTTGCGGGCATCCCTTACCGATTTTTGACGCATTTTAAAAATCGCTAATTTGTTTTGTAGGGCATTTAAATTAGATTGTTTTTGCAAAAACTCTAATGCAATTGTGTATGGCCACAGTTCTTGTAAAACAAGCGGCGAAAGTTTGCGCTTTTCTGTATTGCCTTTTGCATAATCAGGCACCGTATCAAGCCAACGCTTAAGATTTTCTTCTCCTATGGCTATTTCATTTTCACAATTTTCGACAGCCATAATTGCAAAATTTTCATAAGTGCCGCCTTTAGAAACAAGATGTATTAAATCATAAAAATTTAAATCAGAAGTTATAAGATCAGGCAAAGGGTCGCCTTCAGTATTTGCGGTTTCTAATAGGCAATTTAAGCGTTCTCCAAACAATTCAACTATCCATTTTCTGCGGCTTTGTATTTTGCTGTCGCTAAAAACAGGTAAGGCCATGCCCAACAAATATTCTAATGAATGTACTTTTTGCTGCGTAATATTTGTTTCAAGAAAAGTTGACTTGCTTATCGGTATGTTACGGACTTCGCTGTTTTTGCCAAAAGAAAGTAATTCTGCTATCAAAAGAGCTCGCAGCCCATCTTGCGGGATAGTTACATTTAAGCTGCTTGCGGTTAAAAATTGCCCCTGTTTAGAATAGCAATTATCATAAAAATATAATTCGTTATAGCGCGAAGCATCTGCACCAGCTACATATAAACCCGGCACAAAGTCCTTAAACAAGGTCAACATAGCAATTGTATGTGCTGTAGAGCGTTCTTCTATAACCACATTTTGGCTGGTGTGGTTAGATAACAAATAAATATTTGCTCCCTTTTGTTGTTCATCTTTTAGCATGGCTAAAACGTGCATGCGGTAATTGTCATTATCCAAAAGCTTATTGTCATTAAGGAGACAGTACACATCCACTAAAACTCCGGCAGGATAAAGTGCCATTAAATACTTTTCTACATATTTACGAAGAGTAGATAATACTTGTCCAGCAGCATCAGTAGAAATAATATAATTAACTCGTACAATATCTGCAGTAATGTCACCTTGCTTCAAAATATTTTCCCAAACACGTCCAATTTCGTTTTTTATCCACAGTTCGTCAAAATCTAAGCCAGGCTCAATATAGCAGCTCTCGCTTGCAAAACTGTTAAGAGTAGGGGATATATGTTCCCAAATTTTTGCGCCTTCCCCAAGGCCTACGAATATAATGGGGTTGCTTTGGATGATCATGAGAGGGCTTTTTTCTCCCGAATAAATACATTAAGCATTGTTTCATAAAAAACAAGTTTTAACGCGGCATCGCGCTCGCTGGCATAGCCCGCTTCAAGCTGTTCAAGTTTTTCCTTATAGGTATTTATAAACTCATCGATTGTTTTTACCAATTCTAAAAACTGCCCGTCTGTATAGCGGTTTTCTTCTTCTTGAGCACGTTTTTGTAAATGTATGGCAAGGTTTTCGTCCATGCGCAAATAAGCCTGAAAAACATCATACTCTACATATTGTTCAGAAAGAGTTTGAGTAGTAAACAAAATATGATATTCGCCATCTAACGAATAACGATAATTTTTGCGATTTTTGCTTATGACATTCATGTACAATAATTGCGCAAAATGATTGTATTTAATTTCGCTCATGTCAATCTTTTTAAGCTTTGCCTGCAACTGTGAAATATACTGGCGCATTAAAATTTCTTTGCTAATATATTCGTTGAATGCAGGCATGTAAATAAACACACCTTTTGCATACTCAAGATCAGGGGCGTCGGTTTCCTCGATAAACTCTGTATCAAAGAAAGGTATGCTGTACTTTTCGCGGGATGAATCCACCAGAAAAGCATTAAGTTCTGCAATAATTGCCCTGGCTTGTGACGCGGAAAGGGTTTGCGCCTCAATACGCGCCTCTACTTGTGCAAAGCGTTTTGGTAAGTCAACAGGGTCACCAAAGAAACCAACCAATCTACGAGAATGTTCATCTAAGCGAATTATTTTTTGGTTGAGTGCATGGTCAAAGATATCGCGCAGACGGTTGTTTTTGATACGTTCACGATTATTTTCATGATCTTTTGTCCACAATTGGTCATAAATAGGCGACGGCAAGTTTTTCCAATTGCGTTGGCTGCTTTCGTATAAATGAACACCTGCAATTTTACTTAGCGAACTTTCGTATACGACTTCATAGTCGTTAAGCTCTTTATAGCAATATAACGGAACAGCAATTTTAAGATTTAGCATATATAAACGGTTGTTCATTTTGCTATACTTAATATTGGGAACCTTACCCCCTACAGACAATTCCTGAATTACACTGCGTATTTTAGGGGCATTTGAGGGTACAGACAAATATGCATATGGCGGGAAAGAAATATGCAAACCGTTTGGTATATGATTTATTGGAAACATTACTTTTGCGCTATTGTGAAGGGCTTTAATTTTGTCTCCTACATATTCACTTATGCTTATTTCTTGAGAGTCGGCCATTATACTGCAGTAATAGTCCAAAGATTTATAAATAGCACTTTGGAATTGCCTGCCCACAAAACTGTTTAAATTTGCTACAATAGAGTGGTTTGGCCCCGGCATCCAGCTTGGGTCTTGTAACATGTCCTGCAAAAAACGTTTAAGCGCCATTTTAAAGTCTAAACTGGTGGAGGTATCATTTTCAAACGCTTCACAAAACTTTTGTACATCTTCCAAGTCCCAGGTAAAGTTAGTCTCTAAGCTATTTGTGCCTTTGATATCCTTAACTTTATCAAACAATTCTTTAAACGTTGTCAACAGTTCGCAATAAGTATCAATTGTTTCATTAAAAAGCTTATTGAGTTTGGCTACAACGTTTGTGTAAATGTGATCAATTGCGTCATACATAAGATTGCGGCTGGTAAGGCGGAAAAAGGCTTCGTTGGTTGAAATTATGCTGGATGTTATCGTCTTTTTGCCTATAAAAGTTTTTTTGCGCATTTTTTCTGTTGCGGCCTGGCGATTTAAATCAAGCGCTATAAGGCTGTCACGATGCTCGCGCTTTTGTTGAATATCGCGCCTGCGAATATTGTCTATATTACGCAAGATGGAGGATTCGTTAAGGTCTGACAAGGCTTGTAAAACATAAAACGGGCCTGTTTCCAAGTCAGAAAAATGCTGATACAGCGCATTATTTTTATCATTTAAAGCAATGTTGAAATTTTCAATAATGTTTTCTGCAACTTGATTATAATGGTCTTCGATTTTAACCAATTCTTTTTTAACGGCATCTTCAAGAATGTCTGGGCGTTCTTGCAAAACAATATGGTCATATTGTTTAAAGTCCCTGATTTTTGGCCTGTCTTGGCTTAGTGCACGTTCAAGAGTGGGTAAATCCAATTTAAAAGACTCAAGAATCAGCTGAGAATCTTCAAAAGATGGGGTATTATCCATCATATCGTTTAATTCACTAAACATTTTACTTGTTAAATGGTTTAGCAAATGTTCGATAGGCAACGACGCGCTGGATGCGCCAACTGTATTATAAATATAGTTAACCGGCTGTTTTTGCTGGTGCGTCATGATAAAAGCTGACCTATTATTTTCAATGTTAGAAAGATAAGAACTTATTGTATAGCTTTGCCCGTCAAGAACTTCCTCACTAGCAATAAAATTTATAATAGTTTCTGCAGCTACATTCATACAATAATCTTTTGCTGCAGGGGCCAGTTTACCATGTTCGTCTTTTGCGCTAACAAGATGGCAAAGGTCATATGGGGGTTGGCTTGCCCTAATATCCAAGTCGGCAAAAGTTTGGTCAAAGGACTCACCATTGCGTTCGATATTCATTAGATAATCCAATTCTTTGAGTGCGGCAAAGCCATTTGCTTTTATATTTAGTGCCGCAGAGCCATCTATTGTACTATCGGCAAGGATAACGTCAGGCATAAAAATCATACCGATATTTTCGGTTTCAAAGCCTTTTTGTTCTGCAATTTTACGGACTATATATGGTATGTCTATAAAAATACCACTGCCCGTACCACCTGCGCAGCCCGTTGCTATAAACACGTACAAAAGATTGTTAGCATCCCTGTTAGAGGTTAGACGATTTATTTTTTCGGTTATCATAGAGATAACACTATTGCAGTTAATTGTTAACAGTAAACGGCCTGCCTGCCTGATACCACCTGCACCATGTTTAACCTGTTGAAGGCGCAAGTTATCGGCAATCCAGCTTTGGGTAGAACTTTTGAAAACCGTATCGCGATTTTTATAAATAGATGTTAAGTTTGCCGTATTTAAGCACATAAACTCATCGCTTGTAAAGCTGGTGCCTGCATAGTTTAGATTTTGCATATTGGCGTCTGAGTCAATTGCCATATATTCAATTTGTAGCGGTTTGTCCATTTTGCGTCCGTTTGCAGATACGCCAAGCTTAAATTGTTTGCTAATGGCATGTTTGATACGTATTAATGCCTCTGCACCTGTTCCGCCAAGCCCTAAAATTAAAATTGGTTTGTCGATAACATCTGTACGAGTATTGGCGGTAGATATACCACCACCATAGTCGCAGTCAAGTGCTTGCAGCTCAGTTTTTAATTCAGACGACAGTTTCATGGCAGACTCCTCTATTTCTCATCTATACGATAGGTTATTTCAATTTGTGTTGCTCCATCAGCAAGTGAAAATACTAGCTGTTCATCTCTATCCCATAGGAATTTACGCTGTGAAACTGCATAGCCATCGCGGTCTGAAATAAGGCAGTTCCCATTTGTGGTAAGCAAGAGCCGTGGGCGATTATTTACTTTTGTAGGCTGTATATATACCCCACTAAGAGGTACTTGGGCTTCAAGAACGCGCTCTGCCCTGGCGCCTAAGCTTACTTTAATAAACTCTGCAAGGGAAATGCGTCCGGCAAAAGTATGAAGATCTGGCGCCTCCAAAGAAGTATATTTACCATTGCTTAAAAGCGCACGCAGTTCTAAATATCCGGTAAATATCATGCGTTTGTCTTTTACAGAACGAAGCAGCACAATCGCAACCATGACTAAAAGTATTGCCACTATAATAAGAATAATAATCAATACAATTGAACGACTTTCGGATTCTTCTTCAGGTTCTTCAATGTCATTCACGATTGGATCATATTCTACTGGGTCATCCTGTGGTGGCTCATCAACAAGACTAGGTTCTTCATTGTCACTAGGTTCCACTTCTCTGATATCAAACGGAACGGTTGCGGTTGAAGTAGTTACTTCAAAGCTTGGATGCGTAACATTAATTTGTATTCTAACATCTTGTGGCGGCTCAGGCATGAAATTTACTGTAAAAATGGAGCCGTCTAAATCCATTTCAATTGCGCCAAGATGATTACCATCCATGTCATATGCATGTAAAAATGCAGTTGCTTCTTCTGCTAATAATTGAGTTTGTGATTGCGGCATTTGTGACACCAGTATGGCATTTACAGTTAATGGAATATCTGGGTCAAAAAGCATACCCGTCATAGCTGGCTGGGATACAGAAAAAGCTATGTCAATAGTATAGTTATAAATTAGGTTTACAGTTATGTTATCCTCTGGTACGCCCCGCACACGAAGAAGCCATTCGCCCGCCATAGGGTTAATAATTTTAACTATGGAATAGCGATTAGCTGATGTTAGGGTGTATGATGTCCCATCAAATGTGACTTCCTCACCAAGCGGGTTAAATAGTTGAACATTTTCAAGCGGCTGGGAAGACAGCATTATTATATTTGCTTCGGCAACAAAATGACTGTCTATATTAATTGGAACATTTGTATATTGACCATCTGCAATAAACTCTTGAACCACATCTATAGAAGTACGCATGTGACTAGCAAAAATTTCGTTAAAAACAAGGGGAAGCAATGATGGGTCTTCGATAACATGGGATGTCGCATTTGTTCTGTGTGCGATATACTCCAAAAATTCGGTATTGACACTGCCATCGTAGTTTAAACCAATTGTATAAATTGGGGTAAACGAACCTACGTTGTCAACAGCCCACCATGTGTCCAGAAATGACTCTTCTTCACTACGTTCGGACTGAGGAGACAGTTCGATTTGCCCGTCTGTAAAAAGCAGAATAACCGGACTGTTTGTTTCAATCGGGTCTTCTAAAAGCATTTCTGCCGCTGCACGAAGCCCCAGGCCAATATCGGTAAAACCATGATACTGAAAGCGGGATACAGAACTGCGAATATTACTGCGGATGTTAGGGTCGTCTATTGGCGTAAGCGGCATAACAGAGTGTAGCGAACCTGAGAATGGTACAATTGCAATGCGAGAATTTCTTGTTTCCATCATACCCATAAACAATGTTGCGGCCTCTAGTGCAATACGTTCTGGGTCAGCAAAGCGCATACTACCGCTTGTGTCTATTACCAAAACAGCGTCTATTCCGCTGCCAGGGTTAATAGAAATTACCGAAGCGTTAGTTTGGGTTGGTGAAATGATTAGTAAAACTAAAATAAATACCAATGCTGACAAACAACCTACTAAACGCTTATGCTTCATACAATAGTGTTGCATATACACACCTCTTCTGAAATATTAGACTTAACTTTCGACATTTTAATACGAAAATATTTATTTTGCAACCTTGAATTGTCAAGATAGTAGTGTGACAGCAAAAAAACTTCAAATATTACCAAAAAGCGACGTGTCCGTCTGTCCTGGATTCGGTACCGCCAGCCAAAACACCACTGTTTATATCACGCCAAATAATTTGCCCGCGCCCAAAACTACCAGCTTCCAATCTTAAGCTTATCTGGTGTCCACGACGAGCTAATTCTTCTGCAACATATTTTGGAAAATGACTTTCGACTTCAAATGACTTACCCTGAAGCCACTGCCAGCGCGGCGCGTCCAATGCCGATTGCGGATTAAGATGAAAATCTACAGTATTCATAATTACCTGCATATGGCCCTGCGGCTGCATGTATCCGCCCATTACACCAAACGGCCCAACCGGTGCGCCGCCTTTTGTAAGGAAACCGGGGATAATTGTATGATAGGTTTTTTTACCGCCGGCAAGTGCGTTGGAGTGGTTTTGGTCAAGGCTAAAATCTGACCCGCGGTTTTGCATGGCAATACCAGTGCCGGGGATTACTATGCCAGAACCAAAACCCATATAATTACTTTGTATAAAGCTTACCATATTGCCTTCGTCGTCGGCAGTTGCAAGATATACTGTGCCACTTTTTGGAGGCATGTATGCAACCGGCTCTGCCGCTTGCTCAGATATTTTTTTGCGCAGTTCGTCGGCAAAGGCGTCTGACAGAAGGTCTTTGACAGAAACTTTCATATATTCCGGGTCGGTTACAGCTTCTTTTCCGCAGATGAAAGCAAGCTTCATGGTTTCAAACTGGCGGTGATACGTGTCGACTTGATGAATATCGGCGGGTGCAAAGTCATAACCTTTAATTATATTTAACGCAATTAATGCTACAATTCCCTGGCCATTTGGTGGTATTTCCCAAACATCGTAGCCACGATAATTTATTGAAATAGGGTCGACATATTGGGGTTTGAAACTTGCTAAATCTTCGGCGGTTAAGAAACCGCCATGCTTTTGGATAAAATCAGCAATTTTGTTTGCCAAATTACCACGATAGAAGCTTTCGGCATTTGTTTCGCCAATTTCTGTAAGAGTCTTTGCATGGCATGGCGAAGACCAAATTTCGCCTATTTTTGGCGAGCGGCCATTTGGCGCAAATGTTTCGAACCACGGGGCAAATTCATCACCTGTTGCAGCCTTTTTATATGATGCAAACCCGCCAGCCCAGTATTTACCCAGGGCAGGGGATAGTGGATAGCCATTTTGGGCATAATTTATCGCAGGTTCAAGAGCTTCTATTAATGGAAGCTTGCCAAAACGCTGCGATAATTCTGCCCATGCGCCTGGCGCACCGGGCACGGTTATGGGGGTAAGTCCAAGCTTTGGCATCTGTGTATGCCCCTGTGCTTTTACTTTTTCGATAGAAATATTTTTGGGCGATTTGCCGGACGAATTTAGCCCATGCAATTCTCCTTTTGTCCAAACAAGTGCAAAAGCATCGCCGCCAATACCATTGGATGTTGGCTCTACAACAGTTAAACATGCCGCTGTTGCAATGGCCGCATCTATTGCGTTGCCGCCTTTTTGTAATACTTTAAGCCCGGCCTGCGCTGCCAATGGCTGGGATGTTGCAACCATTCCGTTGCGTGCATAATTGGTATAGCGTGCCGATGAATACGGATTTTTTAACGGATCAAAAGAAATCACTGTTTTAAGTCCCTTCATTTTTGAAATTTTAAATCCTACTTGCGAACCTTGTCTGCAACTGGTAAACTTATTTCGTTAATATCATTGTATCAGCAATGGAAAAAAATTACGAGGTGTGTTACATGAGAATACTTGAGAAAATTTTTGGTAATTACAGCGATAAGGAAATTAAACGGATGATTCCGACGATAGACCGCATAGAATCACTTGAGCCTGACATGCAACGGCTTACCGAAGGCGAACTACGCGGAAAAACAGACGAATTTAAACGCCGCTTTGCTGACGGACAAACTTTGGATGACCTTTTGCCAGAGGCTTTTGCTGTTTTTCGCGAGGCAACCACCCGCCTGACTGGGAAGCGTCACTTTCGCGTACAGCTAATTGGCGGCGCGGTTTTGCATCAGGGACGTATTGCAGAAATGAAAACAGGTGAAGGTAAAACACAAACCGTTGCCTTGCCGCTGTATCTAAATGCGCTTGCAGGCAAAGGCGCGCATCTTGTTACGGTTAACGAGTACCTGGCAACATATCATGCCGAGCTGATGGGCGTAATATATAATTATCTTGGGCTTAGCGTAGGCTGTATTGTAAACAGCCTGCAAAACGAGGAACGGCGCGCGCAATACGCCTGCGACATCACCTATGCCACAAATAACGAGCTGGGTTTCGATTACCTGCGTGACAACATGGTAGTTTTCGAAAAAGACAAAGTACAGCGCGGTTTGCACTACGCAATAATAGATGAAGTTGACTCCATTTTGATAGACGAAGCCCGTACACCGCTAATCATAAGCGGCCCAAGCGGCAAGTCTACCATGATGTACAGCCGAGCCGACCAATTTGCCAAAACTCTAAAAAAAGGCCGCGTAATAAATGAAGAAGAAGCCGCCAACCCCCTAATGCGCAAAGATATAGAAGAAGAGGGCGACTTTGTTGTAGACGAAAAACGTAAAGCAGTAACATTGACCCAGGACGGCGTTAAGAAAACAGAGCGTTACTTTGGTGTAGACAACCTTTCTGACCCTGATAATATCGAAATCCAGCACCATGTAAATAATGCGCTAAAGGCAAATTACAATATGCATCTGGACGTTAACTATGTAAATAAAGAAGGCGAAATCGTTATTGTAGACGAATTCACGGGCCGTCTAATGCCAGGACGCAGGTATTCCGACGGTTTGCATCAGGCCATTGAAGCAAAGGAAAATGTAAAAGTTCAGCGTGAAAGCAAAACTTTGGCTACTATCACATTCCAGAACTTTTTCAATAAATATACGAAAAAGGCCGGCGCAACCGGTACGGCAATAACGGAAGAAGGCGAGTTCCGCGAAATTTATGGGCTGGACGTTGTATCCGTTCCCACAAATATGCCAATGGTACGCAATGACCACCCGGACGCGGTGTATCGCACAGAAGCCGGGAAATACCGCGCGATTGTGCGCGATGTAGTGGATTGCTATCAACGCCGCCAACCGGTTTTGGTTGGTACAACTTCTATTGAAAAGTCTGAACTTGTGTCGATGTTGCTAAAGCGCGAAGGCATAAAACACGAAGTCCTAAACGCCAAGCACCATGAGCGCGAGGCAGAAATTATTGCGCAGGCTGGCCAAGCTGGTCACATTACTATCGCAACCAACATGGCAGGCCGTGGTACGGACATTATGCTTGGCGAAGGCGTACGCGAACTTGGCGGCCTTAAAGTAATAGGAACAGAACGACATGAAGCACGCCGTATAGACAATCAGCTGCGCGGGCGTAGTGGCCGTCAGGGCGACCCCGGCGATTCACGGTTTTATATCTCGTTCGAGGATGAACTAATGCGCTTGTTTGGCGGCGAACGCATTGGCAAGCTGGCCGATATGCTTCGCATGGACGAGGACGACGTAATAGAACACAAAATGGTATCCGGCGCGGTAGAAAACGCCCAAAAGAAAGTAGAGGGCAACAACTTTAGTATCCGTAAGCATCTGTTACAATATGACCAGGTAATGAACGAACAACGCGAAGTAATTTACACAGAGCGTGACAAAATAATAGCCGGTGCGGACCTTCGCGAAAACGTAATGACAATGATAAAAGGCGTAACCAGCCGCGCGGTTGACCAATTTACCGCCGAAAGTGAAGACCCGTCGGAGTGGGATATCCAAGGCATAAACGAAAACTTAATGGTGCTTTACCACAAACCCGCAATAGATGTGGACAAATTCCGCACAGAGCTTGACGATATCACAAAAGAAGAAATAAAAAACCGCCTGTTTGAAACAGCCGAACAGATATATGAAAAAAAGGAAAACGAAATCACGCCAGAGCGCATGCGCGAAATAGAGCGGGTAATAATGATGCAGTCTGTAGACCGTCGCTGGATGGATCATATCGACGAAATGGATCAAATGCGTCAGGGTATTGGCCTGCGCTCGTTTGCCCAGCGCGACCCGCTGGTGGAATATAAATTTATAAGCTACGATATGTTTGAAGAAATGAGCAACGGTATACAGCTTGACACTGTGCGCGGCTTATTTAATGTGAAAATAGCCGAAGAACGCCAGCCAGAAATGCAGCAGATTGTCAAAAAAGAAGATATGTCTACCAATACCAGCGAAGGCACGGCAGCGGCTAAAAAGCCTACACGGCGTGTGGAGGATAAGATCGGACGCAATGACCCATGTCCTTGTGGCAGTGGGAAGAAGTTTAAGCAGTGTTGTGTGAATAAATAAATAAATAAAGGAGTTGAATAAATGCTAATACTAGAGGAACTAAAACGCACTTTACTGCCATACAGGGCAAAACTCATCGAAATGGGGGATTCACTTTGACTTGGTGCAATCTCGTAAGGAAATAGATGAACTTGAAGCAAAAACAATGGACCCAAACTTTTGGGGTGACCAAAACAATTCCCAAATAATACTAAAACAACTAAAGCAGTTAAAAAATAAAGTTGCGTCATTCGAAAAACTTGAAGGCGACTTTGAAGACGCGCTAACCCTTGCCGAAATGGGAATTGAAGCACTGGACGAAACAATAATCCCCGAGGCAAAAGAAGCCGCCGCCTCCTTTATAGATACCTACGAGCAACTACGTGTCGAAACCCTTCTTAATGGTGAATACGACGCAAACAACGCAATAGTCACATTGCACCCCGGCGCGGGCGGTACAGAATCTTGCGACTGGGTAAGCATTTTATTCCGTATGTACGGAAAATGGGCAGAAAAACGTGATTTCAAATTCGAAATACTGGACTATTTAGACGGCGAAGAAGCCGGAATTAAATCCGTAACCTTCCAAGTAAGCGGCGAAAATGCCTTTGGATATTTGCGAAGCGAAAAGGGCATTCACCGTCTGGTGCGTATTTCACCATTCGATTCCAGCGGGCGGCGGCATACATCGTTTGCATCTTGCGACGTTATGCCGGAACTTGATGATTCTGTCTCAATAGAAATTAACCCGGAAGATTTAAAAGTAGACACATACCGCAGCGGCGGGGCAGGGGGGCAGCATGTAAATAAAACTGAGTCTGCCATACGCATCACGCATGTCCCATCGGGCATAATTGTCCAATGCCAAAACGAGCGCAGCCAAATTCAAAACCGCGACCGCGCTATGAAAATGCTGCAAGCAAAGCTTTTCCTAAAGCAACGCGAAGAGCAAATGAGTAAACTCTCTGGTATACGTGGCGAAATAAGGGACAATGCCTGGGGCAGTCAAATCAGGTCATATGTTTTCCACCCATACAGTTTGGTTAAAGACCACCGCACAGACGAAGAAACTGGAAATTTGCAGGCAGTAATGGACGGCGGGCTTGACCCATTCATGAATGCGTATTTGATATGGCAGCATAAACAGGAGGCCTAGTGTGCAAACAATTCAAATAGCCTCACAAGACGCTAACCGCAGGCTTGACAAATTCCTGTTTCAATACTTAAACGAAGCACCGGAAAACTTCATCTACAAAATGCTGCGCAAAAAAAATATTACCTTAAACAAGTCAAAGGCAAAAGGCGCAGAAATGCTAAAAGACGGCGACGAAATCCAGCTTTTCTTATCTGACGAAACAATTGCAAAATTCCGCAAAGCCCGCGAAATTGCCGAAGCTAAACCGCTAACCGGCATCGTTTTCGAAGACGAAAATCTTCTGATTATTAATAAACCGGCGGGCTTGCCATCCCATGGCGGCATGGAGGGCAAAGACGACCATTTGTTAGCCAGAGTTTTATATTATTTAACCGAGACGGGTGCATACGACCCATCTGACAGTTTTGTCCCCGCACTTTGCAACCGCTTGGACGTTAACACCAGCGGCCTTATTATTTGCGGTAAAACACTGCATGCGTTGCAAGATATGAATGCTTTGTTTGCTGGCAGGCAGGTTGATAAAGAATATCTAACGATAGCTGATGGCGAAGTTGGCAAAATCGGTAAAAATCGTGTTTTACATGGTTTTTACCAAAAAAACGAAAAAACCAACACTGCACAAGTCGTAAATACACCAAATGAAATGGCTGTTACAACAGCGTATACGGTCTTGGCTGTTTCACAGGATAAAAAATACACTTTACTATCCATTAACCCAATAACCGGGCGCAGCCATCAAATTCGCGCTCATTTATCTGCCATCGGGCACCCGCTAACCGGGGACAAGAAATATGGTGGCAGTATGTTACCGCATGGATATGGGCAATTACTGCATTGCCAGCGTTTAAGCATCCCGTCTCTTGACAAAAGTTGGGAAGCGCCACTACCGCAAAAATTTCAAAAATATATTGATAATTTGAAATTATAGAAATTTCGTACTGCGCTGTCATTGCGAGCAAAGCGAAGCAATCCATCTGCCGAGCGATGGTGCTTGAGTTTCATTAATGGGTTGCAGAAATAAATTTTGTGGGCATTGTTATACCCGAGCAAGCGAACAAAATTTATATACTACGAGAGAGGATGTTATAAAATGATTTACCTAGAAACCGACAGGCTAATACTGCGAAATTATCAGTCTAAAGATATAAATGATTTTTACGAACTTATGAGCCAAGAATTTGTTGCAAGATACCAAGGATTTGCGCCGCTTTCGCTAGAAAGATGCGAGCAGTCGATTAATACAATGCCAACCAAAGATTCGTACTTAGCTATTGAACTAAAAGAAAATGGCAAGGTGATTGGCACTTTAGAACAAAGAAAAGAGGACGATAGCGGCAATTATGCAATAGGCTATGAACTTAGCGAAAAATATTGCAAAAAAGGATATGCGACGGAAAGCGTAAAGGCTTTAATTTCACATTTATTTTTAACGCTTGATGCAAGAAGAATATGTGCCGATATGTCCGAGCGTAATGTTAATTCGTGGCGACTTGTGGAAAGGCTTGGTTTTCGTAAAGAAGCACATTCTATTGAGTGTGAACCGTCTTTTAATGAAAAAGATGAACACGGCAACCCGATTTTGGACGACTGTTTTGTTTATGCTCTTTTGAAAAAAGAATGGCAACACGCAGTATAAGCATTAGCTACAGCCAACAATAAAATCACTCTTAAAGGAGAACCCCAAATGAAAGCAATATTTTTACTTGCAGGGTACGCAACACGCATGTACCCGCTTACAGAAAACCAGCCAAAGGCATTATTGCCGTTTAAGGGCAAAACCGTACTAGACCACATTTTGGATCAAGTCAACAAAATCAAAGAAATAGACACTATTTATGCGGTTACCAACAGCAAGTTTTATCCGCATTTTTGTGAATGGGCAAAAACTGCGCCAACTTCTATTCCAATAGAAGTGCTTGACGATGGTACTTCTACCAACGAAACAAGGCGCGGTGCAATTGGCGATATTTACTTTACAATAACCGAAAAAAATATAGACGACGAGTTGTTTATTGTAGCCGGTGACAACTACTTCACATATGATTTAACCGAGCAATACGATGTTTTCCGTAAAACAGGCTGCGACACCATAGTAGGCAAAGAGCTTAATGATATAGAGCAATTGAAAGCATTTGCCGTAGCTAAACTAGACGAAAACGGTAAAGTACTAGATCTTATAGAGAAACCCGAAAACCCAGAATCAAATATAGCGATATATGCGGCGTATTTTTACCGCAAAGATACAGTCAAAATGGTTAAGCAGTATTTAGACGAAGGAAATAATCCAGACCCGCCGGGCTCGTTCCCGCAATGGTTACACAAAAAGCGTGATGTTTACACCTACACAATGAACGGCGACTGCTATGATATAGGCACACTTGATATGTATGAGGAGATGAAATAATGACACCGGGGACAAAATACATTTTTGTGACAGGCGGCGTATGCTCAGGTCTTGGAAAAGGCATAACTGTGGCGTCTTTGGGGCGGTTGCTTAAAGCACGCGGGTACAAAGTTACAATTCAAAAATTTGACCCATACATTAATATGAACCCGGGGCTGCTTAGCCCTTATCAGCATGGCGAAGTATTTGTGACCGAAGATGGGGCAGAAGTCGACTTAGATCTTGGACACTATGAACGTTTTATAGACGAGAATTTGGGCGTAAATAACTCCGTCTCTGCCGGCAAAATTTATTGGGAAGTATTAAGCAAGGATCGCAAAGGCGCGTACAAGGGCGCGACAGTGCAAATAATCCCGCACATAACCGACGCTATAAAGGAACGCATTTGCCTTGCCAGCAAAGATTCGCAGTCTGACATTGTAATTTCCGAAATTGGAGGCACAGTAGGCGATATCGAAAGCCTACCATTTTTAGAGGCTATTCGCCAAATTGCGCAAGATAAGGGCTATCAAAATGTAATGTATGTTCACCTTGCACTTGTGCCGTATCTTAGCTTTGCAGATGAAATGAAAACCAAACCCGCACAAAATTCCGTAAAAGATTTATTATCTTTGGGAATAAAGCCCGACGCCCTTGTGTGCCGTACAGAGCACCATTTGACAGCAGAAATGCGCGAGAAACTTGCCATGTTTTGCAATGTTGAAAAAAAATGCGTAATAGAAAACCTTAGCGTCAATTCCCTTTATTCTGTGCCGCTATTGTTGGAAGAAGAAAATTTTGCAGATATAGTTTGCGAGCGTTTGTCATTGCCAAACCCGCCGCCAGATTTAGTAGAGTGGGAACAAATTGTAAATTTCGAACGCCAAATTACTGACGAAGTAGAAATTGCTTTGGTTGGCAAATACACAGAGCTTCGCGACGCATACCTTAGTGTTGTAGAGGCATTAAAGCATGCAGGAATATTGCTTAATGTAAATGTGAAAATTAGATGGGTTAACTCCAGGGAACTTGATTCAAATAATACTGCGCAGCATCTATCCAATGTTAGTGGAATAATTATGCCGGGCGGCTACGGTCAAAATGGTACAGACGGCCTAATTTCTGCCGCACAATATGCCCGCGAACAAAAAATCCCGTTTTTGGGTATTGGGCTTGGTATGCAATGCGCCATGCTGGAATTTGCGCGTAATGTAATAGGGCTTAGCGACGCTACATCCGCAGAAGAAAACCCGGATGTTGTTACGCCTATTTTTGAATATATCGACCGCCAGGCAGACCGTGTAGCAGGCGATAAACCGGCCATGCGTCTTGGCGCGCACCATTGTAAACTAACGCCTGGGTCATTGCTTCAAGCTGCATATGACGAGGACCAAATTTATGAACGGTTTAGACATTTGTGCAGGCTAAACAATTCGTATCGCAGCGAGTTTGCAAAGCATGGCATGATAGAAGCGGCAGTGTCTCATGACGACAAACATGTAGAAGGTATTGAACTTCCTACAGATGTCCACCCATGGTTTGTTGGGGTACAATTTCGCCCAGAATTTAAGTCTCGTATAACCAGACCGAGGCCACTGTTTAAAGCATTTATACAAGCGTGTTTAACATAGTCTTACACCAGCCAGAAATACCGCACAACACGGGGGCAATTGGTCGCACTTGCCTAATGACAAACTCTGCATTGCACCTTATACACCCATTGGGTTTTTTTCTGGACGAGAAAAACTTGAAGCGGTCGGGGTTGGATTATTGGCATAAAATATCCGTGCATGAGTATATGAATTTTCAAGATTTTATCGAGCAAAACCCACATGCAAATATATATTTAGCCGAGTCCGGCGATGGGCAATTTTATACCGATGTAATATTCGAACCCAATGACTTTATTATTTTTGGGAGCGAAACTACTGGCATTCCGCAAAAAATAATGGACATGTACCGTAGCCGCATTATTAAAATACCAATGATAGGGGAGGAAAGGTCGCTAAACCTTTCTGTTTCTGTTGGGATTGTGCTGTATGAGGCTTTGCGGCAGAATGGGTTTGGGGGATTGATTTAAAATGTCTGATTTGCGAGGATTACGAAACATTGGTGCGGAACTGGAAAAGAAACTGAAGTCTGTTGATATTACAACCGCCGATGAATTAAGAAAGACTGGGAGTGATGAAGCATTTCTCCGGCTAAAGCTGCGTTACCCAAAAGTATGCCTCGTTCATTTGTATGCACTTGAAGGAGCGATAACGGACACAGAGTATAATCAATTGCACGAAGATGTAAAGAAAAGACTAAAAGAATTTTGTGATAGGCTGTGATTTAAGTGGGGTTACGGTTCATACTTGGCAAGCCAGGGACAGGCAAGACATCTCTGTGCCTGCGGGAAATAGGGGAGTGCTTGCAAAATAATATCCCTTTGTACTATCTGGTTCCCGAGCAGTTTTCTTTGCAATCGGAAAAATTATTACTTACCGACCGCACCGCCGCAACACGTGTGCAGGTGCTTAGTTTTAATCGTCTTGCATATAGGCTTTTTGCCACCTTTGGCGGCCCGCCAGGTAAACTTGCCGACGACTTGGGCAAGCAAATACTATTGCGCAAGGTGCTTTTTGAAATTTCAGATAAGCTTACATATTATAAATCTGCCGTGGACAAGCACGGTTTTGTGGAGTCCCTTGCGCATACAATAACGGAAATGAACCAGTACCAAATAACTGCCGATGATTTGACCCTTCGCGCTAAGGAATCTCCGCCTATTTTGGCGGAAAAACTTTCGGATATTTCTAAGATATCAGTCGCGTATCGAGAGTTAGTAAAAGGGCGTTATTTGCTTACAGACGATATGTTGGATTTGCTGTGCCAAAGGCTAGAGACTGCGGGTCCAATACCCCTGCTGGACGGTACACATTTTTGGGTAGATGGGTTTTCCGGCTTTACCCCGCAAGAGCGACAAGTGTTAAAATGCTTGATGAAACGTGCCAAAAGGGTTTCTGTAACCCTAACGACTGCCGCAGACCCACGGCTTGACCCGCCCCAAATTACAATGGACAAATTAACTAAAGTTGCCTTGGATGGGCAAATTGAAATTGAACCTGCTTTGATGTTGGAAAATAATTTCCGCCATGCAAATTCGCCGGAAATAAAAGCATTTGTCAACGAATTTACTATGTTGCCACAACCCAGTCATTGCGAGCGCAGCGAAGCAACCCAGTGGATTGCTTCGTCGCAGGCTCCTCGCAACGACGAGATTGTAGAAATAATTTCTGCACAAGACCGTTATGCCGCCGTCAACACCGCCGCAAGTCATATTTTAGACTATGTCAAATTAGGCTACAACTTCCGCGATATTGCCATACTTTGCGGCGATCGAACACATTACGAAAAAATCTTGCAAACGACTTTTGACCGTTTAAATATCCCACTTTTTGTGGATACGGAAATTGACATCCTGGCGCATCCATTAACCGAGTTGATCCGCGCCGCATTGGAAATAGTCATACGCAACTACAGCTACGAATCTGTTTTCCGTTTTCTAAAAACGCGCATGACAAAACTGTCGCTTGAAACCATAGATGTTTTAGAAAACTATGTATTAGAACATGGGATTTCGTCCTTCCGTTGGCGATACCCATTTAAAAATTTGATAGCAGAAGCCGCAAGGACAGACTTATTGTCAATTTTTGCAAACTTTACAAAATCAAAAAATACCGTTGCAGACCACTGCCGCAAAATTTTTGACATGCTTTACTTATTAAATGTACCGGCAACTTTGCAAAATTGGTATGAAGCCCACAATGCCGCAGGCGATCATTTAACAGCCAATACTCACAAGCAAATTTGGCCCAAAATATGCGAAATTTTTGACAAGCTGGTAGAAATGCTTGGCAACGAAGAAATGACCGTTAAAACCTTTGCAATGACTTTGGACGCGGGCTTTGCCCAAGTGGGTTTGGGGCGCGTACCACCAACTACAGACCAAGTTGTGCTGGGCGACATTGGCCGCTCGCGTTACCCGCAAATTAAGGCCATGATTGTACTTGGCGCCAACGAAAATGTCTTGCCGCCCGTGCCAACACAGGCGGGACTGTTTACCGACCGCGAGCGTCAAACCTTAAACAACACAGGCGTTGAATTTGCCACAGAAAATATCCACCGCATTGCGGAAAGTTATTACAGTTTATACTGCGCCTTATCCCAGCCGAGCGAAAAATTAACGCTTATTTTCTCCCAAACAGAGCCCAGCGGCAAGCCGCTTCGCCCATCCCCGATAATTACCCGGATGCAGGAAATTTTACCGGGGTTAAAGATTAAACCGGCAAAAAAAATATCGGAATTTGGCACTATAGAGCCGCTTCACGATGCTACCGCGTTTTTGTCGGAAAGTTCCATAAGCTGTTTGTATGGCGACAAACTGATAACCGCTGCGTCGCGGCTGGAGTCTTTTGCACGTTGCCCATTTGCGTATTTTATGACTTATATTCTTAAAGCAAAAACACGAAAGCGGTTTGAAGTGCTGCCCACAGATTTAGGCAGCCTGTTTCACGATGTCATTGCGCAATTTCCCAAACAATGGGGGGATGACTTAACCCGGGCGGATATCTCTTATTATGTAGATGAAATTGTGAACCGGCTAACCACAGATTCAAATATTTACAACGACACTGCCCGCAACCGCTATGTGCTTGAAAAAGTACGCCGCACATCTGCCGCTTCTATTTGGGCGTTGAACGAGCACATAAAACTTGGCGAATTTATGCCAAACTTAATAGAGCAGGAAATTCGCACACAAGATGCAATATTGCTGCCAAATGGCAAAAATTTGATTCTAACAGGGGTTGTAGACAGGGTAGACATCTTAGAAGTTGACGACAGTGAATATGTAAAAATTATAGATTATAAATCCGGCAATACAAAATTTAGTCTGGATGACGTCCGTCGCGGTGTTCAATTGCAGCTAATGATTTACATGAATGTACTGGTATCAACGCGAAACGCCAAGCCAGGCGGTATGTTCTACTTCCCAATTAGCAACCCGCTATTGGAAACCAACATTTTGCTGGATGACAAACTGCTAGAGGCGGGCATTTTAAAGCAATACAAGATGTCCGGCATAGCTTTGGCCGAAGAGGTTACGTTAACAGCCATAGACAAAACACTTGCCCCTGGCACGGGTTCATCTGTTATTCCCGTAACATTAAATAAAGATGGCAAATTTAAAAAAACATCTGCAAACCCTACGACCCTAAGCCCAGAAGGTTTTGAAGAACTTGGGCGCGAAGTAGAAAACAAAATTATTGAGCTTGGTGGGCGTATGACCTGCGGCGATATTTCTGCCCAGCCATATACAAAAGGGCCCAAAAGCCCTTGTAATTTTTGTAACTATGGCGCAGTCTGCGGAAGCGCAGTGCGCGGAACAAATTAGCGATTCCTTTGTGTAAACAAAATTGCACAAAATAAAGCTGTAAGCGGCATTGTCAAGAAAATTCCGACGCCGCCAATAATAGCTTGTAGTATCTCTACTAGAACCAATTCCCTATTTAAAATTCGTAAAACAGAATTAAAATGCGATAACAGGAACAAAACAATTGTGAGCGAACTCCCAATATACGCCAACACTAAAGTATTAATGCTTGACCCCAAAATATCTTTGCCAATAGTAATTCCGGATTTAAAAATATCTTTAAACGACGATTGCGGCATTTGAGTTTTAAGCTCCCACAAAGCAGAAGAAATGGATACAGACATATCCATTATTGCTCCTACTGCGCCAATTATAATGCCTGCAAATACAATGGCGTTTAAATCTATTGGGTTTTCAAGGGGAAGATTCAATAAAACTCTGGACTCACTTTGCGTTATACCCGTTAATTCCAAAACCCGGCTCATAAAAAATGTTATAAATCCTGCCGCCAATACGCCGCTTAGGCAGCCAGCGACAGCCGAGGCAGACTTTTTATTTACACCATTTATTACACAAATAGTAGTGATAATAGCGTAAATACAAATAAGAACGGACGAAATATAAATATTCCTGCCGGATAACACTGACGGGATAAATACCGCAAAAATACCCAAACAAGTAAGCCCTAAAGACAGCACAGAATTAAAGCCCTTAAATTTACCAAATACAATCAACAATACAATAAATACAATCCCTAAAATTGCTACATTGTAAATTCTAACATAGTCTACAAAATTCCAAGTTCCGGCAGAGGTTAAAATCAACATGACACGATCACCTTCTTGCGCAGATCGAATAAGCCGCTCAACAAGGAATCGCGTATTTTGTGTAAAGGTAACGATTTCGCCCCTGTGTTCTCCACGAGTTATAATTTCGGCTTCAAATAAAAATACTTGCCATTCATCAAAAGATGATTGGTGGTCTGTAACGCTTACAAGTTGTAAAACCCTTGCCTCGTGGGTATCTGCGGCACTTTCATACTCTACCACTACCATGCCTGTAGTTGCGATACGATTACCAACAATAAGAAATATAATCGCAAAAATAATTATAAGCACGTATGGTATACCTTTTACAACCCAATCCTCATACTTTACCATATTTATTCATCCCAATAGTCACATTTGTGACTTTTTTTTAGCTTTCTCCTCTGCAAAAAACTTAATTATCGGCACCAGAATCATTGCTGCAACACCACCGGCAAACCCATTGTTATAAAGGTTCATACCACCGTGGAAAATTGCTACATTAATAGATAACGACAAATGGGTAAAACCCGCAACAAGTCCCCATTTCCAGCCAAAACGTGTTGCAAATGGCGCAAGACATGTGGCAAATAATGCAGCTACAAGAAATCCACGGTAGTTGAGAACCCTATCGTCGATAAGAAGCGTACTTGCACCCGCAGCTATCATTGCCCCGGTAATTAATACAACCGAGCTTATAATTGGCTTGCCAAAGGCCCCAAACCCTATTGTTGAAACCAGCGCACCAAGCACGATACCATTATACTCCCCACGAACAACAAACATAAATAGTACACAGATAAGCCCCAAAATGCCCATTGATGTATAAGTTGTACATGAATATTTTTTGTAATAATCATAATCATCTGCATCTATGCGGATGAGTTCTTTTATCGGCAGTTTTTTTGCCCTGCTTAAAACGCCAACAATAACATAGAACACAGACATTACAATCGAGAATGTTGCAAGCTGTAAATTGTTCCCGCTGCTCCAATTATCAATAATTTGTTGGTTAATACCCAACGTACGAAATATAGCAAAAAAACCAACAGCTATGACACCGCCTGCAAAACCTACATTATATAAAAGATATCCTTCGTGCGCCCTGCGAATTGCCGCAGCAAAAGGAGTCATAATAAAGCCTACAAACAGGCCAAGACAAATACCGATTACAATACCTATAGCCAGTGGGATACCATCTACAAAAGCAAACCTGGTAACAAGTGGGGCTAAACATGTAGCCAAAATAGACGGCAAAACGCAACCCCTGTGCGGCGTACCTGTAAACTTACTATATAGCCAGCCGCCAGCAATAATGGGCAGCATATTTGCCGGGTTTTTGCCAAAAAACGCCATAGCTATAACAATGCCCATTGTGGCAATTGCAAGGCCGCTGGGTTCGTGTTTGGCAAAACGCATTGCGCCAATGGCAAGAAGGCCGCAAAGCGCTACATTAACAAAAGCGGCACCAACACCGCCCACAGCTATGTAATCTGTAATAAGGATATCGATAGAAATAAAAATTGCCCAGGTGCCTTCAAGAATATTACGTGGTGTATCAAAAATAAAACCCAGCACAATCATTAGCAAAAATAATAAAATATGAACCCTGTATGGTTTTTCAAAAAATCTATCCTGCAGCCAATCATTATTTCTTATGCGTGTTAGCAAATTAACCACTCCTATTAAAATTCCAATATATAATACCTAAAACCTGCATATACTGCAAGGCTAAAAACTGGATAAACAAAAAAGTGGCTGCGCCGCTTCCCGGAGGAAGCGAAAGCGGGATTTATTCCCGCTGTAGCGGCGGGGTTTGGGGCAGCGCCCCATTGAGCGACGGGAATTGTGTGAGCAATTTCCTAGCAGAAAATCAAAGAGTTGGTTTGTGTTCATTTTGAACACAAACCAACTCTTTGAATAACGACTTGATTTTTTTAGCTGCCGTAATCTTCTAAAATGCGGAACAGTATATCTTCGGAGTAAACATTAATCCCTTGCGTCAATCGCTCCTGCTCTTCTGGGGGGAGCGCGGCGACAGATGTATTTGTAATGGTCTTGATTTGTGATGCTTTGTCGACTCCGGCGGCGTAAAATACAACAATGTATCCATCCTGGACCGTAACAACGTATTTGTGGCTTGGTAAATCCGGCTCTTCAACGACCTCATCTTCTGTGTAAAACTGCAAAATTTCAGGAGGTGCGGCAAGCTGATATATTGCATAATCATCACCCGGCGCACCAGACGTATGAACCGGGTCAAAGAAAAAGTGGCCGAATAAAGCACCAAACAATGCAGAACATACAATAATTGTCCCCATTACAAAATAATCACGTTTTTTCATGCAGATGTCTCCTTTGATTTAAGTAGGGGCGCTGCGGGAGCGCGATGACGCGCTAAACCCCACTTTGCAATTTACTTTCATATACAAAGTATTGACAGATACAGGAAAAATATACTTACGGATTTATTGTTTTTGCATCGCCCCAAGTGCGCTCCAAGTTATAGTACTCACGCGCTTCTTTGTCAAATAAATGGACAACTATCGTACCAAAATCTAGCAGAATCCAGTTTGCAGAGTGGATGCCCTCTCTGTGGCGTAGTTTCATGCCGTGTCTTATTAAGGTTTCCTCTGCGGTGTCTGCCAAAGCTGTAAGCTGCGGCGCGCTTGTGCCTGTAGCAATTAAAAAATAATCGGCAAGAGGAGTTAACTCTTGCAAATCTATTAATACAATATTGTGCCCAAATTTTTCATCAATTGCTTTATAAAGTGCTTTTGCAGCCGCCAGTTCCATGTTTTTTGTCATTTAACATGCTCCTTTACATTAAGTGCTTTTAGTGCGTCGTCCGACCAATGGTGTAGGGTCTTACCTCTTGCACTATCTTCTTTTTGCATTGCCATTATACCAAGCGAAAGCGCTTTGTCTATATCTACATACGCCAAATCACGCATTTGCTGCAACGGATAATAATCTTCGCGATATGGCTCAATAAAATCTGCCAGGCAAATTATTTTGTCCAGTAAGGTCAAATTTTTATGTCCTAAAATGTGAAAACGTATTGCCTGTAAAATTTTATTATCTGTCACAAAAAAATCGCGCTTTGCAGATTCTGCACCAAGCAGGCCATGCGCCAAATCTATATGTCCTTCAACCACAGAGTCAATTTTTATCCCCCATTTAGTGCACAGGGCGCGTTTTTTGTCTGCGCTGTATTCCTTTGTGCAGTCATGCAATAGCCCCGCCCAGCGAGCGCATTCAATATCTGCGTTATAATGTTTTGCCAGTTTTTCCGCTTCTATTATTACGCCCAGTGTGTGTTTGAAACGTTTTGGAGAAAGGCGTTTTTCCAATTGTGATTTTGCCCATTCGAAGTGGGAATTTGAATAATCTGGTGTAAATGACCCATACAACCCATGAGAATAAGCATACTCTTCTGCTTCTCGTGGCATTAATGAAGACATTGCACACCCTCGTTTAAAAGCATCGCGAATATATGTGCTTGATATATTTAGCATTGGGGTTTCCAGCACATGAATTGTTGTATTATAACTTTCTTCAAGCTGATCAAAAAACCGCTGCAATTTTTTAATCTCGTACATACCGGGGCGGGGTGCCACAACAAATTGACACAAGCCAAGCAATTCTCTGGCATCTTTCCAAGTTAGAATATTTTCTATTGCGTCTTGGCCAAGTATAAAGTAAATTGTGCTACCCGCAGGACAGGCATTTTTAATTTCCTTTATCGTATCAACTGTATAGCTTGCGCCGCTTCGGTCAATCTCCATACGTGTTGTGTCAAACCCAGGGATATGGCATATAGATTGCAAAATCATTTGATAACGATGTTCGCCTGTTGTAATAGGTTTATTTGGTTTATGCGGCGGGTCCCCGGCCGGGATAAGTAATACGCGCTGCGGTTTAAATTGGTACAGCACAGCTTCTGCGATAGCTAAATGCCCATTGTGAATGGGGTCGAATGTGCCACCCATTATGGCTAGACTTGTGCATCTTTCCCAAAAATTTTTAGAACTTTGCATCTCAACAGGCCTCCTTCGTTCACTTATAATACCACTGTTTTGCGAGGATGTCACACAAAAATGAGTTGTACATATAATATATCAAAGATTAAGTCATGGCAGCGTGTGAGTCACTGGCTTGCTATGCTTTTGCTTATTGAAACAAGGAGGTACCAAAATGGGAGCATTTGAATTGCAAGATACTCCAGTCCTAGCCGAAAGACCAGCCGAAATGTTGTTAGAAAAACCAGGCTGTCCGATAGGACCAGATGACCGCAGAAAGGTAAAAGACGAATGCATTATAGCGTACAAAGTGTATGACAGTTGCCGCAGACAAAACTGCCTGACGCCAAGGGAACTTGGCCCGGCCAGAGCCGCAGGTATGTACGAAGTTGGTGACGCAACACATAACGAGGGCGACATTATTAAGCCTGTACAGGGTGCAACGTCCGTCACAATGGAAAAGGTAGTAATCAAAAGAATCCAAGTTGTGGATAAGCAACCCAGCCCATTCCGTGCCGGGTTCTGGGATGTAGACGTTAAATATGTATTCGAATATCGCCTAATTTTCCGCGATGCCAGTGGTTGCGTAATTGACAAAATAAACGCTACCAACTTCTTTAGCATGAAAATAACCCTGTTTGGCTCTGTTGGGGCAGACTTGGTTATTGGTACAGACCTTTACAAAGGCAGAGGCGAAACATTTACCGCCGCGCCGTTTGTATGGGTAGAAGCGCAAGCTGTTGGCCTTGATGCTAAACTTCATCACCACCATCACCACGGCCACCACGAAGTACACGTTACAATTGGTCTGTTCAGCATATTAAAATTGTTCCGCCTGGTACACTTGAATGTACAATCCAAAGGCTTCTGCATTCCAGATGAATGTCACGGCCAAGGCGACATTAACCCATGCGAATATTTTGCAGATTTAGACTTTCCAATGGACATTTTTGCACCGCCGCAACGCAAAGAATTTAAAGCCGGCATTAGCGAAAACATCCCAAAGGGTAGGGGCGTTACGTTGGTTGAAGGGTAATAAAAAGAGGTTGGTAGTCAAAATGACCACCAACCTCTTTTTTATATCATTACAATTTCACAATTTGGTGGGACGGCAGCTTGTAGATACTTATATGTTCCATCTGCAAGCGTAATTGTGCCGGTGGTTTCGAAAGGGGCAGGGAAGGGCAGCACAACATCGGCAGCGGTGTCAGGCATTGTAGCAGTCGCTAAAACTAAAAATTCTAAATTGCTGCGCCACTCGGCAGGCACTGTATCGCCAAATACAAACAGTGCTTTTATCTTGCCGCTTTTTATTGCGTTTTGCAATGCGCCGGTTTCCATATTAACATTTGCGTTTGCCAAGCCCTGGCTATTGCCTTCTGGCAACAAGTCTTTTTGTTTCGTGAGTACACTTGTAGTTTTGGGCAGGCTTTCGCCAATGCCTTTTGTGGCATAAATATTATCGGTTTTTAATGTCGTTTTTGTAAATGACAAAATACGGTCGATTACTTCATTTGTGCATGTGCCGCTTATTGCCACAGCTATACTTTCTGGAGTAAAGTCACTAATCTTTTCGTGGATAAATGCGACGGCTTCTTCTGCAGCCACTTTTTGATTGCGCACAAGCGGGTCAGTGATACGGAATATATTCAATGATTCGAATCGGCCTTTTTGACAAAGCAGCCCGGTATCGGCTGGCAATGCACGCAACAAGAGCGACCCATGTGACGCATAAGTTACGTCGCAACCCATACCGCATTGTACGCATGTGCTTTTGGTTAGCGTTTCTGCAAGGGGGACGCTTTTTGCCAGTGGAAGTTGTTCTGTTAACGCGCCGGTAGGGCATATTGCCGCGCATTGGCCGCAGCTTTGGCAGTCTGTTTCGGCCAGGGGTTGATCAAAAGCGGGTTTTACCATAGTATCAAAGCCGCGCCCGTCGAAGTCTAAGGCACCCACATCCATAACCTGGTCACATACGCGAATGCAAAGGCCACATAGAATACATTTTTCTGGGTTGCGAATAATAAATGGATGGGACGCGTCCGTTACAGCAGTAGTTTTTTCACCACTGTAAACTGGTTGCACTTTGTACATATTAGCGTAGTTAACAAGTTTGCAGTTGAAATAATCCTTACAACCGCATTCCAAACAGCGTTTTGCTTCTGCTTTTGCCTGTTCTTCCGAGTATCCGAGGTTTACTTGCTCAAAAACCTGGTTTCGTATTTGCGGGCTTACATGAGGCATGGCTTGGCGAGCGGCCTTTGGAGTATCTGCAAACTCGCTGGCGTCAACATCTTCGCGTGTGACGGTAAATGGCTTTTCGAAGGCAGTGATTTCGCCAGTAGTAAGATAGCCGTCTATAACTGTTGCAGCTTTGCGCGCCTCGCCAATGGCTTCTACAGCAATGCCCGCACCTTTGTTTGTGGCATCGCCAACGGCAAATACGCCGGGTAAATTTGTGGCAAATGTGTTTTCGTCTGCTAAAATAGAACCCCATTTTGTCAGGGATATGTCGCTAAGCCCGGCTGGGTTTGTGCTTTGGCCAATGGCAAGCAGAACCAAGTCGGCAGGTAAAGTTTCTTCTTGCCCAGCGATTGGTACGGGGGAACGGCGTCCGCTTGCATCTGGTTCGCCAAGCTGCATTTTTTGCAGACGAATGCCGGTTGCCTGGCCATTTTCGCCCTCAATTTCAAGCGGGCTGGATAAAAATTTGAAACTGACGCCTTCTTCTTCCGCTTCTTTTATCTCGATAGGCTCGGCAGGCATTTCCGATTTTGTGCGCCTGTAGATATTGGTTACAGTTGACGCGCCAAGCCTAACTGCTGTGCGGCAGGTGTCCATTGCTGTATTACCGCCGCCTATTACCAAAACATGCGACCCGGCTAAACGCGGGAATTGGTTTAAAGCCACTTCGCGCAAGAAATGAATACCTTCTAAAACACCTTCCAGCTTGTCGCCCGGGCAATTTAGCGGCATACTTGACCATGCGCCAATGGCTATCAGCACCGCGTCATGCTTACTGCGAAGTTCGTCAAGAGTTATATCTGTGCCAAGTTTGATTTCGTTTTTCATTGTAACGCCTATGCATTCTATTTGAGCGATTTCATCATCTAAAACTGCCTGCGGCAAGCGAAAATCTGGTATGCCATAGCGCAGCATACCGCCCATTTTGGGCATTGCGTCATAAATAGTTACGCTGTGGCCGCTTAGACGCAAAAAATACGCCGCAGTTAACCCGCCGGGGCCGCCACCTACAATTGCTACATGTTTGCCAGTGTCTGATTTTGGGGTTGGTAATGGATTCGCGCCCATTGCATTTGCTGTATTTACAGCAAAAGTTTTAAGGTGGGCTATGCTTATCGGCTCTTCCACCATTTCGCGGCGGCAGGCCTTTTCACAGGGGGCGGGGCAAACACGGCCTATGCAACCCGGCAACGGCAATTTTTCGCGAATAAGCGAAAGAGCCTCTTTATATGCGCCGTTGGCAATTAGCCCAACATAGCCCTGACAGTCTGTTTGTGCGGGGCAAGCCAATGCACAAGGAGGGCGGCAGTCGCCCGTATGGTCAGAAAGCATAAGTGCCAAAGCAGAATCACGTGCTTCGCGCACGCGGGGGGTATCGGTGCCAATTACCATGCCGTCGGCGGCTTTGGTAGAGCATGCCCTTAGCAGGCGAGGGGATTTTTCTGCTTCTACTACGCACACACCGCATGCCCCTGCTGGTGCTACACGCCCGTCATGGCAAAGTGTGGGTATGTGAATGCCGCTTGCGGCAGCTATTTCTAAAATCGTTTGACCTTCTTGGCCGGTGACACGCTGGCCGTTTATAGTTAATTGGATGGGGTTCATTTTTTGTTCTCCTATTCGGCTAAATACTGTCATTGCGGGCTTGATCCGCAATCTTCATGCTATGGATTACAAAGCCAAGCTTATCACTGTTAGTGTAAATAAAGCTTGATCATAGTTATAGTGGTAAGCCTGGTTTGAAAATTGTAGCGTGAAGATTCCGGGTCAGGGCCCGGAATGACGGGGCTGGCGCATTTCGATATATCTCTAACATTAATTTTCCGCTACTTCTGCAACGGCTATTTTATTACCGTCGGGGTCTTGAAACCAAAACCCAGGTTCCATATTGCAAGTTGACTAAAGCTGTAGTGGCTGCCCTCAACCAACCTCAACCGCTTTAAACTTACACACTTCTGCGCATTTTCCGCATTTAACACATGCGGCATCGTCTATTACATGTTTCGCTTTTAGTTCGCCAGTAATGGCGTTTGTCGGGCATTTGCGCTTGCAAAGTGTGCAGCCCACGCATGCGTCATTGATACGATATGTTACCAATGCTTGGCACTGTTTTGCCGGGCATTTTTTTGCGTTTATATGTGCGTCATATTCGTCACGGAAATATTTAATAGTAGTAAGCACGGGGTTTGGGGCAGTTTGACCCAAGCCGCAAAGAGCCCCATCTTTAATTTGCGCACCCAGTTGCTGCAGTTTTTCCACGTCGCCTGGCTGGCCTTCGCCAGCTGTTATACGTTCTAAGGTTTCAAGCATCCGCTTAGTGCCAACACGGCAGTGAGTACATTTTCCGCAGGATTCCTTGCATGTGAAATCTAAGAAAAACCGCGCCATATCCACCATACACGTTGTGTCATCCATAACAACCATGCCGCCGCTGCCCATTATTGCGCCTGTTGCCGCCAAAGATTTATATGAGATTGGTGTGTCTGCCAAACTGTCGGGTATGCATCCGCCAGACGGGCCGCCCATTTGTACAGCTTTAAACTGCCGGTCGTTTTTTATGCCGCCGCCAACTCCAAATACTACGTCGCGGACAGTTTTGCCCATAGGGATTTCTATAAGTCCGCCATTTTTTATCTTGCCTGTAAGCGCGAAGACTTTTGTGCCCTTGCTATCTTCGGTTCCCATTGCGGCAAAGGCTGGGCCGCCGTGCGCGATTATCCATGGCACATTGGCATATGTTTCTACATTGTTTATATTGGTTGGCTGCGCCCAGTATCCGCGCTGGGCGGGGAAGGGCGGTTTTAGCCGCGGCATACCGCGTTCGCCCTCAAGCGAGGCAATTAGCGCGGTTTCTTCGCCGCATACAAACGCGCCTGCGCCTGCTTTAATGCGCAAATCGAAGGAAAAGCCGGTGCCAAAAATATTTTCGCCAAGCATACCCTGTGCACGGGCTTGTTCGATTGCGGTTTCCAAACGGGTTATTGCCAGCGGATATTCTGCCCGTACATATACAACGCCCTCATCCGAGCCTATTGCATAAGCGGCAATCAACATCCCTTCAATTAGACTGTGCGGGTCGCCTTCTATAACGGCCCTGTCCATAAATGCACCTGGGTCGCCTTCGTCTGCATTACAAATTACATACTTTTTGCCAGAATTTTCGTCAGAACTGCTGGCGTCTGCATCACGAGCGGCCTGCCACTTAAACCAAGTGGGGAAACCTGCGCCGCCGCGCCCACCCAGCCCGGACGCTTTCATTTCGTCAATAACTGCTTGCGCTGTCATTTGGGTTATGGCTTTTTGAGCTGCTTTGTATCCGCCTACTGTCATATATGCATCAATATCTTCTGGGTCTATAATGCCGCAATACCGCAAGGCAATACGAGTCTGTTCCTGAAGAATATTGGCGTCCTCTTTGGATAAAAGGAAATTTGCCGCAGTATTTTCTTTGCCATGCAACATTTTAACCAACTCGGCTGCCGCTTCTGGCGTGACTTTTACATATGTTTCTTTTTTGCCGTTTTCATAAACTATATCCACCATCGGTTCCAAGTAGCACATACCAATACAGCCCGTGGTGCTTACCTCGACACCCATTGATAAAAAATAATCTGCAAGCTTTTGCGCCCCTGCCGCAATCCCGCAACTACCTTTTCCTATAATAATTTTCATGCCCGGGCGCGCTCCTTATCTGTAATTTGTGTCAATATTTGTTTTGTACTTTCTGGCGTAAGGTTGCCATATGTCTCGTTGTCAACCATCATAACAGGTGCAAGGCTACAACAACCCAGACAAGCCGCATTCATCAACGTAAACATGCCATCTGTCGTGGTTTCGCCGTCACTAATACTCAAATGTTCTGATATTGCCCGCTCTATTCCAACAGACCCAAGCACATGACAGGCCGTACCCTGGCAAAGCGTAATTACATGTTTACCTACAGGCTTCCTGCGAAATTGCGTATAAAATGAAACAACCCCCATTACTTTTGCGGGTTTTATACCTGTTTCACTAGCAATATGCATCAATAGCTCGTTGGGTAAATATCCGTAAATCTCTTGTGCTTTTTGCAATATTGTAATTAAACTGCCCTTTTTATGCCTGTCCAAAACAGGCGAAAGCAAACTAAAATCCATTACACTCTCTCCTTGTGAATAATCAAATTCATGTTTGCATAAGTTACCGCAAAACCTGCCAAAATGCAAGAGCTTTGTTTTGATTAACGAATCATTGTATTTATTGTATCATGTAATATTTCCGAAAACAGAAAACAGGTGTCGAAATGTAAAATAATTTCTGACTCAAGAAATAAAATTTACTTTCGCCGAGGTTTTTATTATAATAAGAAAAAGGTGGTGTTTGCATGGTTCAACGTAAAGAATATTTAGAGTTACTAAAACTGTGGCGTGAAAAACAGCTCATTAAAGTTATCAGCGGGGTTCGCCGTTGTGGCAAGTCAACATTACTTGCACAATATATGGATTATCTCCGCTCTACTGGCGTAGAAGATGAGCAAATAATATCGGTTAATTTAGAAGATATTGAATTTGAACATCTACAGGATTACAAGGAATTATATAATTATTTCAATAAGCGGCTCTGCAAAAACAAATATACCTATGTATTTATTGACGAAGTACAAGAATGTACAAACTTTGAAAAAGCAGTCGATAGTCTATTTATCAAAAAAAATGTTGATGTGTATATAACCGGCTCAAATGCACATATGCTTTCCGGTGAGTTGGCGACATTATTATCCGGAAGGTATATAGAGATAAGCATATTGCCGCTTTCGTTTTCGGAGCATATGGAGGTCGCAAAACGATTTGCCGTTATAGCTGTAAATAAAGAAACAGGATATGTTCAAATGAATGCAGATACGGGCAAAATACTCGCTATACCCCACACCCCAAAAGAAGAGTTCCCGCAATACCTACGTTACGGCTCATTCCCATATGTGAGTCAACTTGAAAAAAACGATAACATAATAAGAACTTACCTCGATGGGGTATACAACACCATCCTCATAAAAGATATAGCCAAACGCGAGGGTATAACTGACATATCCGTCCTCGAAAGCGTGGCAAAATTTTTATGCAATAATATAGGAAGTCCGGTGTCAATTAAAAAAATCAGCGATACCATCAACTCCAGCGGGCGCAAGATTTCAGTAAACACAGTTGAACTATATGTAAGGGCTCTTGTCGATAGCTTTATCTTTTACAAAGCAGACCGCTATGATATTAAAGGGCGGCAATATCTTAAAACATTGGGTAAATACTATCTTGTAGACACAGGGCTAAGGAACATGTTGCTCACTGGCTCGTCCGCTGATTTAGGACATCAACTGGAAAATATTGTGTATTTAGAATTACTCCGCCGTGGAAATAAAGTTAGTATAGGTAAGCTCGCAGAGAAAGAAGTGGATTTTGTTACAAACAACGTAGACGGCGTTTGTTATTACCAAGTGGCAGCATCTGTACTAGACGAAAACACTCTTACAAGGGAGCTTGCATCACTCCAAAAAATTCCTGACCATCATCCAAAATTCCTGCTAACCCTTGACGATATAATGCTAAACGCTAATCATGATGGCATTCGCCAAGTAAATGTGTTGGATTGGTTGCTTGATAAAAAATAATGCCAAAAGATACACCCAAGCCCATAGATGGTAGAACTAAAGCGGCAAAAAATATGAACAACAAATCGGAGGCTACACATGATAACGGGAGAGCTGATATATCAAATAGAGCTTGCCATGCTTGCGGGCAAGCCGTACAAACGAGCAAAAATGATTTGTTCAAGAAAGCGCAAGAGCTATCGCAGTATGCCACAATCCCGGCAGTTGCCAAGCAAAGCCAGCTTATTGAGCAGATTTTGTATAATGATTATTTGGAGCAAGCCGACGTAAAGGATTACGAAGATATTCGCACCAAACTACGGGATTTGATAAAATTTATCCCGCCGGACGAACGTACACGATACCATACCAACTTTGTTGACGATGTACTGTCGGTTGAATGGAATGAGTCACAGCTTGATAATGACGACCTTGCTAGCGAGTTGGTGCGTTCAATTGTTGGGCTTAGTCTAAATGCAGCGAATGATGCGTTTTCTGAATTTCTAAACGATGCAGGACTGGACAGCCGCCAAATGCACTTTGTAAAACAGATTGTGAAATATATTGTGCAAAATGGCATGATGAAAGACCTTGCCGTTTTGCAAGAAAGCCCATTTTCAGACTTGGGTAGTGTGAGTGAGGTTTTTGACAATATGGCAATGTTTGCGAAATTGCGGACGGTTATTGATGGGATCAATAGGAATGCTGCGGCGTGATGGGCGTTGTTGTTTACTCGAACTACTCAAAAAGGAACTTGAAATTACACAATATATCGTAAACGAACGTGCATTTCCCCAGCGTCTAGTGTAGCTGTTACTTCCGTACCCGGGCTGATAGCAATCCCTTTTGCGGCATCTTGCTCCATAAAATTTTGAGTGAAACTAATACGTGAATTTTTACATGTAATCAATAACTGTGGCAAATAGGACGGCGCGGTTGGTGATGGTATGATTTCTACCTTATCAAAAACTGCGTCTATTTCATTGCCAATAAGCCGTTGCAGGGTTGTGTAGCGGCCATACTCAATTAAATTTTTGTATTGCAACGGCTGGGCATATCGATTATTTTTTTCGATAACCTCGATAGCAAGACGGCCTGTAAAAACGCGTCTAGGTTTGCGGAATATTGCAAGTAATAGCAGCGCAGCGGCTACAATGATTGCAACTGCAAAAAGCCATATTCGGCGGGATTTTTCTAGTGGTTCGTATGGTATGTAAGGTGGTTCTTCTATAGCTAGAATCAACTCAGGTTCTTCCAGTGGCTCTTCTTTCTCATCCTCTTCTGGCTCTTCAACATACTGTATTTTTGTCATCATCACAGCAAAAATTGCATTAATAATATCTGGCAAATCTTCTGCGTTGGATGTTTCAAAAGCAAGGCCGCCGGTTTCATATGCAACAATTTCGGTATATCGTCTGTCAAGTTGTCCGTCAAAATTTAAACCAATGCTATAAATAGGAATGTCGCGTTCTTGCGCTAAGCTAACTGCCAAAGCACTGTCATATTCTGCTTCGGCAGTGGTTCTGGTACCCCATGGGTTAACATTTAAATTACCATCCGTTAAAAAAATTATCATCTGCTGACGCTCTTCAAAAGTTTCTTCGTATAAAATACATATCGCCTCAAGCAAACCCAAAGGATGGTCTGTCCAAGAAGCGTATTCCAAGTTTGTTATCGAATTTTGCAAACGCGGCGTTTCTTCTTCGCACAAAAGAGTAAGCCCCCGGCTATATGTAATATGCCCGGCATATGCAACAATACCAACTTTGTCACGCCCATCTTCCAGCATGTCTATAAACATATTCATAGCTTTGTTGGCAATCCTGTCCGGGTCTGCCGTTATCATAGACCGGCTTACATCCAACACCAATACCACATCTATAGGTATTAATTCTTCTGTGGCTTTGGCAGTAAAAACAGGTGAAAGCACAGCCGCTAATATAATTGATACAAAAATTTTAGCAAATTTGCCTATGGGAATCACGTCCTATCAAATAAAATTACTCTGCAATATAAGTAATCCTTATGGAATCTGGTCTAGGAAGCTCATTTGTATATTCATCATAAACGGATACTTTTGTGAATCCACAAGTTTTTAGCATTTGGATTATATCTTCTGTATCATAGGCACGCTGTTTGTGAACTTCAATGAACTGGTCGTTTTCCAATGCGCGTTCATTGTTATTATTGTAAAAACATACTCGATATTCGTTTATTTTTGTGACTTCATCATAATTATTGTCCCATTCGTAAGCGGCACCACTTTGGGCTGTGTCTTCAAAACTGCGCTTAGCAAAAAGTTCTTTAAATTTATATTCGGTATTCATGTCAAAAATGAATACCCCGCCCGGGTTTAGAAACAGGTGCACACGTTCGAACACTTTGTAAAGGTCGGCAGGTTCCAAAATATAATTTAGTCCATCACAAACAGAAACCGCCGCGTCAATAGTTCCATAAAGGTCTAGTTCGCACATATCCTGCGCCAAAAATAATATTTTTTGTCCTTGTTCATAGGATTTTTGTTGTGCGGTTGCCAACATGTCTATTGATAAATCCACACCAATCATATCAAAGCCTTTTTTTGACAAAAGCATAGTCATATTGCCTGTTCCGCATGCGAGGTCCAAAACAAGCGGTTTTTTTACGTTTTTATATCGTTTTTTAATGCATTCGAATATGTAGTCGCCCCACTTTTGGTAGGGGATGTCCTGCATTAATTCGTCGTACATAGTTGCAAAAACTCTATATATTTCCATCAGATATTCGCTCCTTTTGCTGCTTTTTTCGTTTGGCGAGTATCCCGCCAATACGTCCGCTTTCTCTTGCAGTAAGGCTTTTCCAGCCAGTGGTATTTACTTTTTCGGTTAAGCCAAGCTCTTCTGCAATTTCATACTTCATTATATCATTTACGGTAAGTTTTTTGGGTTCTTTTTTTACTGAATCTTTTTTTTTCACAAATAATCACCTCCAAGTAGATTATGACGCGAAAATTTGAATTTTATACTAGACACAAGCTAAAATCGGCGGTATCATAGGTGTATATATAACAAAAGAGAGGAAATTATCATGATTAAAACAATTGTAGTGGGTAACTTGGCCCAACAAAACGAAAACGCCCATAACGAATCAATAGGCTGCGGCGAATGCCAAACATCTTGCCAATCTGCTTGCAAAACATCATGCACTGTTGCAAACCAAATTTGTGAGAAATCTGCATGATTCATTCTTTTACAATAGGGTCGCGTAATCTTGTTTTGGATGTGGGCAGCGGCTCACTCCATCAAGTAGATAACGCGACCCTAAAAGTGTTGCAAGCAACAAATCCGCAAGTATTGCAAGAAACCCAAGTAGATGAATTATCCGAAATTCAACAGGAAATCCGTAGCCTAATAGAGAAAAAGCAACTATTTACGCCGGATGATTCTGTTACAATTGATGCGCATATGCAAAAACGCAAGCCGGTTGTTAAGGCATTGTGTTTGCATATGGCTCATGATTGCAATTTACGCTGTAAATACTGCTTTGCGGGCGATGGCACATATAATGTAGACAGTATCGATAGGGGACTAATGTCTTTAGAAACAGGCAAAAAAGCACTTGATTTTCTTATTGCAAGATCTGGTGCGCGCCGTAACCTGGAAGTAGACTTTTTTGGCGGCGAGCCAATGCTTAACTTTGAAACAGTCAAAGCACTTGTTGCACACGGACGCAAAAGAGAAGCGGAAACGGGCAAGAAGTTTCGTTTTACACTAACCACCAATGGTGCACTTTTGTCAGATGACAAACACGAATTTATAAATAATAATTTTGATAATGTCGTTTTAAGCTTAGATGGCCGCCCAGAAGTTAATGACCGAATGCGTGTAAAACACGATGGCAATGGCAGTTATCAGCAAATTTATCCCCAAATTAAAGGCCTTGCAGACTCACGTAACCATGAAAGATACTACGTACGCGGCACATACACACGCCATAATATGGACTTTGCCGCCGATGTTATGCATCTTGCAGACATGGGGTTCAAACATATTTCTGTAGAACCAGTGGTTGCACCGCCAGATGCGGATTATTCCTTGCGGGAAGAGGATTTGCCTGTTTTATTTGCAGAATACGAAAAATTGGCAGACGCATTACTTGCCCGCGAAGAAACAAATTCCGGCGTTCACTTCTTCCATTTTGAAATGGATTTAACCGGCGGCCCGTGTTTGGCAAAACGTGTAACCGGTTGCGGCGCAGGATCCGAATATCTGGCAGTAACCCCAAGCGGCCAGCTATACCCATGCCACCAGTTTGTTGGCGACGAAAGTTTTCGTCTTGGCGATCTCGACACAGGCATTGTTAAGCAGGACATAATTGCCGAGTTTAGTAAATGTCATGTCTTTGCCAAGCCGGAATGTGCAAAATGTTGGGCACGTTATTATTGTAGCGGTGGTTGTATGGCCAATGCGCATCATACCCACGGCGATATTTTAAAACCCGATAAAATCAGTTGCGAATTGCAAAAAAAGCGCATCGAATGCGCACTGTATATATTGGCAAGGAGGTCATAACCTGTGGCGGGTCATTCTAAATTTGCAAACATAAGACATAGAAAAGAAAAAAACGACGCGGCAAAAGGGCGTATTTTTACGCGCTTAGGGCGCGAGATTGCAATGGCTGTTAAACATGGCGGTGGGGGCGACCCTGTATCAAATACCCGCCTGCGCGATATCATTGCAAAATGTAAGTCCGAAAATATGCCAAACGACACCATCGAGCGCAGCGTAAAAAAAGCTGCCGGTGACATGGACCAAGTAAATTTTGACGCGGCAACATATGAGGGCTACGGCCCAAATGGTGTTGCGGTAATTGTAAATGTGCTAACAGACAACCGGCATCGTGCCGCGGCCAATGTGCGCAATGCTTTTACAAAAGGCGGCGGAAGCATGGGCACACAGGGTTGTGTATCGTTTATGTTTAGCGAAGTAGGGCAGATAATGGTAGAAACCGACTGCGGCATGGACGAAGAAGAACTAATGCTTCTTACTGCAGACGCAGGCGCAGACGACTTTATTGCACAAGAAGGCGGCTACGAGATTATCACCGCGCCAGAAAATTTTTCTGCCGTGCGTGAAGCGTTAGAAAACGCCCAAATTCCAATGGCATCTGCAGAGGTCACAATGTTGCCACAGACATACACCACTCTTTCTACTCCCGAAGAACTCAAGCACATGAATAAATTACTAGACCTACTGGACGACGAAGACGATGTACAAAACGTATACCACAACTGGGAAAATTAAATGCGCGCATTACAAGGAGGCCATCATGAAAATTGGAGCACAGCTTTACACAGTACGTGATTTTACGCAAAACAGCAAAGACTTTGCCGAAACTATTAAAAAAGTGGCGGCAATGGGCTATGAAACCGTACAGGTTTCTGGAGTAAGCCAAGATATCCCGGCGGCAGAAATTGCAGAAGTTTGCAAAGCCAACAATGTCCAAATTGTACTTACTCACGTTCCGCCCGACAGTTTAAGAAAAGACGTTCAAGCTGTAATCAAAAATCATGAAATCATGCGTTGTAAGTACATTGGCATTGGCGGTGTCCCAAGTCATGCCCATACAAAAGAGGGCTTTGCGGATTTTATCAAGGAATTTACACCTATCGCAAAAGCGATTAAAGATGCAGGAAAGCAATTTATGTACCATAATCACTCATATGAATTTTTTAGATGCGACGGCAAAACCGGCATGGATTATTTAGCAGACAATTTTCAGGATGCGGGCTTTACAATTGACACTTATTGGGTACAGGCCGGCGGCAGCGACCCTGCATACTGGATTAAAAAACTTGCAGGACGAGTAGACTGCATCCATTTGAAGGATTATGTTATTGTTGACGGGCAGCCGCGCATGGCAGAAATACTCGAAGGCAACCTAAACTGGGATGCTATTTTTGACGCCGCCAAAGCGGCAGGCGTAAAATACGCTTTGGTAGAGCAAGACGATGCCTATGTAGGCGACCCATTCGAATGTTTAAATACCAGCTTCATAAATTTGAAAAAGCGAGGTCTTGCGTAAATGATACGGTTTGGAATTATTGGATGTGGATTAATGGGCAAGTCCCATGCCACCAGCCTTTTAGAAGGTAAAATACCCGGCGCAACACTTACTGCCGTGTGTGATATAGACCCTAAAGTACATGAATGGGCTAAAGAAAAAAGCGCGGATATCAAGACTTTTACAACAACTGTAGAACTGTTTGCTGCAGGCGTGGTAGATGCTGTAATTATCGCCACCCCGCATTATGAACACCCGATTTACGCAATGGAAGCGATGGACAATAAAGTTCATGTGTTAATCGAAAAACCGGCAGGTGTTTTCACAAAAAACGTACGAGAAATGAACGAGAAAGCAAAAACTGCCGGTGTTACATTTGCCATAATGTATCAGCACCGTACCAATCCGCTGTATCGTAAAATGCGTGAAATGATACAAAGCGGCGAACTTGGCGAATTAAAACGTAACTCGTGGCTAATTACAGAATGGTATCGCCCGCAAGCATATTACGATATGGGCGGCTGGCGCGCTACTTGGAAAGGCGAAGGCGGCGGCGTATTAATTAACCAATGCCCACATAACCTGGATCTTTGGCAATGGATTTGCGGAATGCCTACAAAAGTTACGGCGTTCACCCACAATGGCAAATGGCGCAACATCGAAGTTGAAGACGATGTAACCGCATATGTAGAATATGAAAACGGCGCGACAGGTATTTTTGTAACTACCATTGCTGACTGCCCCGGCACCAACCGTTTCGAGATTTTGGGCGACTTAGGCAAACTTGTATGCGAAAATGGCGAATTGGTTCACTATAAACTAGAGATGTCAGAGCCTGAATTTAGCCGCACCAACAAAGAATTTTTTGGTCATCCAAAATATGAACGCATTGTAATAGACTGCCCAAGCGAGGTTTCATTCCATAATGGAATCACGCAGGCCTTTGTCAATAAGATTAATGGCCAGGGCGAACTGTTTGCCAAAGGTGAAGAGGGTATCAATGGCTTGACTATATCCAATGCAATGCATTTATCGTCATGGGTAGGCAAAACAATTGAACTACCACTGGACGAAGATTTATTTATTGCGGAACTTGAGAAAAGGTTTTAAAAAAGGGCGATTTATTCGCCCTTTTTTTGCTTATCATAGATAAATAACTACATCATATCGCTGTACGTTTCAATTACAACCTGACCTTCGAATACATAGGCCATTTGACCAAGTACGTCGCGGAAGAAGTCAAGGGGGACAAATGTCATGTTATCTACAATGATTGGTGCGGTTGAAATCTCAATTGGAGCCATTCTGCCATAATGCACTTCGATACTGTCAATCCAAAGATGTATTCCGACACCAAGTTGTATGCTTCGTAGATAACCATTCCAGCTTACGTCATAGCCAAGAGCATCTGCAACTACCCTAAGTGGAACCATTACTACGCCCCCGTCTTCTGTTTCATGCAAAAACGGAAAAGGTACACCATCAAGGAGTTCGTTATTAACTACGATTTCACCATTAAGTGAAATAGGGTACAAATCTTCCCATTCTATTTCTCCCGGCAGTGTTACGATGTCAATATAATCGCCATCATCCACAAGGTCAATAGGGTCAATATCTTGCGGCAATGTTACAATTCCTTCAAACAAAATTATGATGTTTGTTGGCTCGGTTTGTTCGTAGCCTTCGAATGTAACGCGGAGGTTCCTGCCTTCAAGGACTTCTGCAAGTGTACGACCAAACAGAACTTCGCGGACAGCTTTGGTTAGCTCTTCGCACTCGTCACTTAGAGGAACATAATCCTCAAAATAGATTGGCGTACTGTCGATAATATTAATCATGAGTTCACCATCTTCACTTACCATCGAAAACTCATCATCCGACTCGCCTTGTTCCTCAAGGAAAAATCTTGCGGTTATGCTGACTTCCTCCGGCAAATAACCGTCCTGCGCTAACATACCAACCACGCTTAGCGCCATGATGGCAACCATCAGTAAGGCTGCAATTGCTTTTCTTTTCATTTCGAACCCTTCTTTCGATTGAATTTTACTTACATTAGTATAACCACAACCAAATAGAGAACATTACAGCAAAATCACATTAATACAAAATTCTGCAGCATCATCTATAAATTTTAAAGTTTGCTCGTATGTCACATAGAAACAATCGTCGGTACATACATTTTCCGGTGCATTTACATATTGGACATTTAACAAATTATTTTGTATCGCCTCAAGCTCATCTTTTATAATCAAATCCAGAACATCTTGCGCAGTTGCAGTATCCAACATTTCACGAACGTGGCTATTTTTGAAATGCTCATGATATAATCGCAAATCTATGTTGCGCATATCACGATAATAGTCGCTTTGGTATCCTTTAGCGGCTTCTTGCGGGTAATTATTGCAAAAATCTCGCCATATGCCTTTATTATTAAAAATGTCGGTAAGTACATGCACAGCATAACCAGTTGCAAGCGGGCTACTATTCTGACGCAAAAATAAATGAACGCATTCTATCCAGCATTCGTTATCAGTTATATAGCCCCATTTTTCATCACTAATGGGGCATAAATGTGTAATTTTTTTTGCAGGGCCAATGCCAAACTGCGATGCTTCTTGCAGGGGTTTACGATAATGTATTGCATCAGGTGCAATCGAGCCCAACACAAATATCTCTGTAGAGGGGTATTTTTCTAAAATACGCCCGGCAACAAGCAAATGAGTTAACGGAAATGCCATAGTTTATCTTAGCGAGCGATAATCGCCGGGGTTAATTTTACCCTGCGCTACATATTCGATATATTTGCCGGTACCAATTGCCACACAAGAAACGGCATCTTCTGCAATGATTGTATTAATCCCGGTACGCTGGCTAATTAGTTTGTTTAAACCATACAGTAAACTGCCGCCGCCAGTCATTACTATTCCACGGTCAGAAATGTCGCTTGCCAGTTCCGGCGGGGTTCTTTCCAAAACCATGTGAACGGCTTCTACTACACTGGTTACAGAATCACGCAAAGCTTCTTCCATCTCTTCGGATGTTACAGTTATAGTTTTTGGCAGCCCGGTTACCAAGTTACGGCCACGGACATCCATTGATATGCTGGCCGGGCGCGGGAATGCTGTGCCTACATTAACTTTTAGGTCTTCGGCACTACGTTCGCCAATAAGGACATTATGCCTTTTACGCATGTGGCGGATAATTGCCTCGTCAAAATTGTCACCGGCTATTTTTATAGACAGGCTTTCTACTGTCCCGCCAAGCGAAATTACAGCCACATCTGTTGTGCCGCCGCCTATATCAACAACCATGCTTCCACAAGCACGGGCAATATCAATACCTGCACCTATAGCAGCAGCAATCGGCTCTTCAATAATAAAAACCTGGCTTGCACCCGCTTGTTTACCCGCATCTTCAACAGCACGCCGTTCTACTTCGGTTACTTTAGACGGAACACAAATAGCTATGCGCGGTTTACGCATAAGCGGCCGCCCAATTGCCTTGTTAATAAAATATTTAAGCATTTTTTCTGTTATATGATAGTCGGAAATAACGCCCTCTCTCATTGGACGGATTGCAACTATATTACCTGGTGTGCGGCCCAACATGCTGCGGGCTTCTTCCCCCACTGCAAGGATTTTATCTGTACTCTTATCAATTGCTACTACGGACGGTTCTTTTAATACTGTTCCCTGACCTTTAATGTACACTAAAACAGAAGCTGTACCCAGGTCAATTCCAATGTCTGTTCTTAACATTTTCATACTCCATTCTATTCTAATGGGGCGCTACCCCATGCCCCGCCGCTACAGTGGGAATGAATCCCACTTCCGCTTCCTTCGGGGCGGGCAATGATGCCCTTAATTTATATACGTTGTGCGAATTCGCGTTGTGCAGAACGTTCTTGATCTTTTTTTGCAATGGCCTCGCGTTTATCGTATGTCTTTTTGCCCTTTGCAAGGGCAATATCAAGTTTTACATATGCACGAGAAAAATATACTTTTAACGGAACAATCGTAAACCCGTCACGCTCTACGGCAGCGCGTAATTTGTTAATTTCGCGGCGGTTAAGCAAAAGTCGCCGCTTACGCAATGGGTCTTTATTAAAAATATTGCCATGGTCGTATGGGCTAATATGCATTCCTTCAACAAATGCACTGCCGCCTTCTATACGAATGTAGCTCTCTTTTAAGTTGCACCGCCCAGCCCGTAAAGATTTTACTTCTGTACCCACCAAAGATATCCCCGCTTGAAACGTTTCTTCAATGAAATAATCGTGGTAAGCTTTTTTGTTTTGGGCAACAAGGCGAATTTCTTTTTTTTCCAAGCGACTCACATCCTTTCAGGTCGGGCCTAACTATAGCCAATATGCGTTGGAATTTGCATCTTTGTAGTTTTTGTCTCTGCACATGACGCGAATATATTTTTCGCTGCCTTTTAGTGTAAATTCCGCTTCGGTTATGGAGTCTCCCTGTTTCAAATGGCAGGCTCGCCCGTCAGTATATACAACAATAATTTTTGACTCAGAACATTTAACATACAACTTGCCGTCTTCGATATAAATTTTATATATTTCCGGCCCTTGGCTGGAATAGAAATTGCCGCTTTTTAGGGCGTTCATGACATCGCTGTAATTTAAGATTGGGCTCTCTATCATTACAAAGCCGCCAAATGAGTCGCTTACTTCATGTATCGGGTTATTGTGGTTGTCGTCGGTTGAAAGGCAGAAAAGGTTGCCTTCCTTACCGCCTACGCGAAGCATTTCGTCATAAACCTGCGGATTATAGCCATAGTACCCATCGGTAACTTCGCATCCATTATTGAAAATTTCCATTGCAAAGCAGCCTTTTAGTTTACTGTATTCATTATATGTCTGCATAGACCAGTGGGGGTGGTTATAGGATACTAAAAAGCCTTCGTCCACACGCGCTTTAATATATTCGTTTACTGCGTCGGTATCATAATAGTCCATCATACCACGCATGATTGGTGGTGTTTCGGTTCTGTTTGGGTCAGTAGAAAACAAATTTAAATGATAACATTTGCACTTAGGAAATGGCTCGTCTAGGATTACTTCTGTAAGGTCAACTTCCAATGAGTTGATGGCTAAAAAATTTTCGTCATTTAAGTCTGATTGGTTGACCAAAACATTATGATCCGAAAACGCTACAACGCTATACCCCTTTGCTTTATACATGTTTTTAATCTGCTGCGGTGTACACTTGCCGTCAGATACAGTTGTATGACAGTGTAAGTTTGCTTTATATGTGTTTGTGGCGTGGAATAAAACCATGAATGCCCCTCCTATAGGTTAAATAAAGCTTTTACATTTTTTGTGGTTTGCAAACAGACAATGTCCGTTTCAAGATTCTTTATTTTAGCAATTTCGGCGGCCACATGAATTAAATAATGGGACTCGTTGCGCTTACCACGGTATGGGACAGGGGTAAGGTACGGTGCATCTGTTTCAAGCAGGATGTTTTCCAGCGGGATTGCCGCAACGGCATTTTGTAATTTATTTGTTTTGTCATAGGTGACAACACCACTTATACCAATATGAAAGCCCAGCTTTACATATTCACACGCAAGCGCAGCATCGCCAGAAAAGCTGTGGATTACGCCACGACGTACTCGGCTGTTACTTATGGTTTCAAAAACTTCGGCATTAGCTTCGCGGGAATGGATAACTACAGGCATGTCAAGCTCTTCGGCAAGCAGTAATTGGCGTTTAAACCATTCGCGCTGTGTGTCCCTCGGCGAAAAGTCATGATAAAAATCCAGGCCTATTTCGCCCACGGCCACCACTTTTTCATGTTTACAAAGTTGCAGCAAGGTTTCGATACCGGCATTTGTAAGGCTTTTTGCATCGTGTGGATGAACGCCAACGGTAGCAAATACATGGCTATAAGCTTCTGCCAACCGAATGGATGCCTTTGATGACGGTAAATCGCAACCAATGTTTATGATAAGTTCCACACCTTTTTCGGGCATGGATTTTAGCAAAGCATTGCGGTCAGATTCAAAACGTTTATGGTCGTAGTGAGCGTGTGAGTCGATTATCATGCTTTTTCCTTCCGTGGGAATGCAGCGGGGCCTTTTGTAACGCAAAGTACGCGACCCAATAATCCAAATGTTTTTGCGGATTCCCAAGTGCAGAATTCTTCGCCCGCAATGTTCAACTGTTCACGAATTATTGCAGGGGTATTTGGCATTGCAGGCTCGATAACAATGGCCATGATGCGTAAAATTTCTGCAAGATTGTATAAAACCGTTGCAAGTTCGGCCTGTTTGCTTTCGTCTTTAGCCAAAACCCACGGGGCGGTTTCGTCTATATACTTGTTGGCACGGCGTACCAGATTCCAAGCTTCGTTTAGTGCTTCTGAAAACGCAAGTTTATCCATTTTTTCTTCGAATTTAACCAGCATATTTGTGGCCATGCTTTTTAATTCGCTGCAGAATGGAGTAGGGGACTCTGGTAGATTTGGCAGTGTACCGCCAAAATATTTGTCTACCATACCCACTGTACGTGACAGTAAATTACCAAGGTCGTTGGCAAGGTCGGCATTATAGCGGTTTATTAATGAATCTTGCTTAAAGTCGCCGTCTGGGCCAAAAGTAAATTCGCGCAGTAAAAAATAGCGTATAGCATCTACACCGTATTGGTCAACCAGTGTTTGCGGGTTTATAGCATTGCCCAAAGATTTGCCCATTTTTTGCCCTTCGTACTGCAGCCAGCCATGTGCAAAAACCTGCTTAGGCAATGGCTCGCCAAGTGCCATAAGGATGCAAGGCCAAATTATAGAATGAAAGCGCACAATTTCTTTAGCCATAAGATGTAAATCTGCAGGCCAGTATTTTTTGTAGTTGGTATCGTTGTCAGACATAAAGCCCAGCGCGGTTATATAATTTGGCAATGCGTCTATCCAAACATATACGACATGATCCGGGTCAAAATCTACAGGAACGCCCCAGGTAAATGTTGTGCGGGATACACATAAAGGCTCTAGTCCCGGTTTAATAAAATTATTTATCATCTCGTTGCGGCGGGAAAGCGGCAGTAAAAATTCCGGGTTGGCATCAAAGTATGCGAGTAATCTATCTTGATACTTTGGCAAATCAAAAAAATAGCATTCTTCGCTTATTTGGCTTACGGGTCGGTTACAATCCGGGCAGTTACCATTTGTCAACTGACGTTCTGTAAAAAAAGTTTCGCAAGGGGTGCAGTACAGCCCCTCATAGCTTCCTTTATAGATATCGCCCTGGTCGTACAATTTTTTGAAGATTTTTTGTACGCCTGCCATATGCGCTTCGTTGGTTGTGCGCTGATAGTAGTCATATTTGAAATCCATCAAATCCCATACAGCTATATGACGCCGAGCCAAGTTGTCTACATGCTCCTGCGGGGTGACGCCTGCCTCTTTTGCGGCCTGCTCTACCTTTTGGCCATGTTCATCCGCACCTGTAAGGAATTTAACGTCAAAACCTTGAGCTTTTTTGTAGCGCGCCATGGCATCTGCAGCTACGGTGGTGTAGGTGTGGCCAATGTGTGCATCGCCATTTAAATAATATATTGGGGTGGTTACATAATATGTTTTCATGTGGGCCTCCTATTGTACTGGGACGCGGCTAAGGGCAGGTCTAAATTGAATATTTGTATCGACTTTTGCAAAAAAGCCATTGACAACTGCCTCTTCTCTAAATGGGGCAATATTAAACGGTGGGTCTTCTTGAATCAAAATATGCTTTGCGCCAAGCATTTCTACACCTTCAATAACTTCATCCGGGTTTGGCGGTATGCGTTTTATGATATGAAAACCTTCCAAACCACCGTGCACTGCCCATACAAGGTCGCTTATTTCGTCATATTCAAGGCTGCGTGTAGCCTCTTCAAACGCAGGAATAAATTGACCGGGGGCAAATGTATAACCGTCTGGGGAGCCTATCAGTCCTGGGTCTTGGCTGTATTCCCACATAAGCGCATCAAAATCTTCGCCGGCACGGGCGCGAGCCAAAACATTGTTTGCAATTGCTTCGAAGTCGCGCGGCTCTGGTATCTCCGGCAGTTCTGGCATATATGGCTCATATCTAGCAAATAGATCAGGGTCTGCCAAAATGGTCCATACAACATTAGCCATAATTTCATCAACATTTGTACCAGCCGGGAAGGCCAGCCCAAGTTGATTTGCATAATCTTCGAACAGTTTTACAATTGCTATTTGCCTTACAGCATCTTCCCGCACAGCGCGGTTAAACTCGTCTGTACCGGGCCACAAGCCTTGGTCAGCCGCGGCAGGCATAGACCACTCAATTCCGCGCAGCACTTCGCTTTGGCGGATAGGAATACGATTAATTCTTGCAACTACAAAATCTGCTTGAGTCCATATTAGAGCCACTGTGCCCACAATTGCCAATACAAGAACTATCCCTATGATAGTTAAAAGGCTTTTTTTGCTAATGCCGACCTCTTCGGTTTTAGCTACTTTTTTAACTGCGAGTTTACTTTTTTTGACTGTCATTTTAGTGCTCCTTTTTATTGTTTTACATTGCTCATGGTAGTATAACATCAAAACGGGAGAGTTTGTAGACTTTTTCCAAGAAAATTGTTGATTATAATAGACTTCTCCTGAAACCAATTCATGCGCGCGAAAATGCTCCCTGATTCCGTAACATTTTCGCGCGCTTCTGACAGTTTCAGGAGAAGTCTAAAGTAATCAGTTTTCCACCCATGAATTCCAGTTCTGATGCATCGTGAGTTACACACAACATATATTTACGCAAATGTTGTTTTACCATATTCATGATTGCAAGTTTTGTTTCATTGTCCAGGCCTTTAAACGGCTCGTCCAATATAAGCAAATTTGATTGTGCAATTAAGGCTCTGCAAATTGAGACGCGCCGCTTCATGCCGCCGCTTAGTTCTGCTACTTTTTTATTTATACTGTCGGCAAGGCCTGCCTGGATCAAGAGTTGTTTTGCATATAGCAATTTCTGATTTTTTGAATTTGTAACAAATAGGACGTTGGTTAACGCCGTTTCCCATTCAAGCAGGCGGTCTTCCTGAAATACAACGGATACATGTCTGTTGTTGTCCGGCCATATAATTTCGCCAGAATCTGCCTGCAAAGTACCGGCTAAAATATTAACAAGCGTAGTTTTGCCAATGCCGGACGCACCCATCAAGTATGTGATTTCCCCGGGGTGCAGTGTCAGGTTTATATTTTGCAGCACTTGCTTATCGCCATAACTTTTGCTGATATTTTTTAATTGGATTGCCAACGTTTAACCCTCCCAAACAACAGCAAAAATAGCTTTTCCATTGCATAGCTAAGAATAATAATGGTTATTGTCCATGCAAAAAGGTCTGCTGTTTCCATATGAATGCGCGCAGAATGCAAATTGCCGCCAATTGTACCGCGCATTACGCCAAAAAGTTCTGCCGCAATACCAGACTTCCAGGCAAAGCCAATGCCTACTTGCGCCGCGGAAATAATATATGGTGCCACAGTTTTTAAATAGATGTATACAGCTTTTTTCCAAAATGGCACACGAAAAACCCGTGCCATTTCTAGCAGCTGCGGGTCAGTATTTACAATGCCTTTGTAGGTATTGTGAAAAATTATTGGTAAAACCATTACAAAGGGTACAAACACCGACGGGTTACCGAGTGCAAACAACACTAAAATAACAAACGACGCAAACGGTATGGCATTCATCACATTTATAGCGGGTAAAATTAGCATGTAAAATATTTTTACTTTTGCAGAAACTATTGCAATTGTAATCCCAAACACAAGTGCCAGCCCAAAACCGCGCATTATATTATACATGGATGCTAAAATACTTTGCCAAAAATTGACCGTTTGTCCCAACTCAAAAAGCCGCGCAAAAGTAGTACGCGGCGAAACAATAATAATGCGGCTATCAATTAAGAAACTGGCCAGCTCCCAAATCAATAACCAAAAAATAATAATAGCAAAAGTAGTTAAAAAATTTTTAAGGGATGAAGAAAAAGTTTTCATCAGGTAGACGACCGCCTATAGACCGTGGTGACTGGCTGTACAGCACACCATAAAAGCCCATGAGATTTTGTTTCATTGTTTGACCATTTAAAAATGTGATATGTGTACGTGGTAATGCAGCTTCCGCAATAGCAGGGTTTGGGATAATTTCGAATTGTGCGGCAAGTTGCGCGGCTTGGGGTATGTTAGTAGTTACAAATTCGATAGATGCGGCATACTCTTCTAACAAAGTTGCTACCGCTTGCGGATTCTCTTCCAAGAAACTGCGGCGGCCAATTACTACGCTCATTATCAGGCCGTAGTCAGGTTGCACGCGGTTCCATTCTTCTGTTAAGTCTAATGCAATACGCAGACCATCTACTTGGGCTAAAACAGTGCTTACAAACGGCTCTGGTAAAAGTGCAATTTCTGCTGTGCCTGCGGCAAGCATGGCGGCAATTTCCGTATGTTCGACACGGAATTCAATTGTCACGTCTTCGTGCGGAGTTAGCCCATTTTGTGTCAATACATAGTTTAGGGCAAATTCTGGCGTTGCGCCTTCCCCGCTTACAAAAATTGTACGGCCTGCAAGGTCTGCAACGGAATTAATTTCGCCTGTTGTGTCCACTATGTGCAATACACCCAAAGTTACGATTGCAAGTGCCTGAATATCGCCGTCCAATTGATTATACAAAATCGATGCTAAATTACCCGGCACGGCGGCAATATCAATTTCGCCGCGCACCAAAAGCGGTGGCAATTGATCCGGCATACCAAGAAGCTCAAAACTATAATCGTTGCGGGTGTTTTCGAGTTCCTGCTGCTCCATAAGATGCAAAAGGCCAAGAGCCGTTGGGCCGCGCATTGCGGCTATGCGTACTGGTGTGGATTCGTCTTCTTGCGTACGGCGGCATGAGGACAGCGAAAGTAGTAAAATTGTGGTAAGTAGTGCGAGTAGTAAAAGTTTTTTCATTTACAAATTCTCCTTTGATTTAAGTTTATTTTACCGAGATGCCAACATTCCAATCAATTGGTATGTTATTAAGGGGCTTGGGGAAACAAGCCTATTCATGTTCTTGTAGCTTCTTTGCATAATCGGCTAAACAACGGCGCATAACTTTTTCCGGCTCTTCTCCGTTTTGCTCTGCTATATCCGCAAAAACTTGATACACTTCTTTCCGAACTGGAACTACGACTTCTGTGATTAGTTTATCGTAGAAGGGGTTCTTCATAACGCCCTTAAAATCTTTTAAGCTATATTCAGCTTTCATTCTTCTGCACCTCCTGTAACATATATTCTTGTTTCCTTTTTTGTTGCCTTTCTTGCGGATATAATTCGTATTATTTCATCATTCGAGCCTCTGTAGCAATGGCATACCGTCAATTCTGTTTTCAATGTGTCCTCTTTTCCTATTACAACGAATCTATCTTCATTGCTGGAGTGGACTTCGTCATACAAGTAAACGGCATCTTTATCTAAAAAAACAGATTCGGCAGTTTCAAAAGAGATGCTGTGCTTGGCTTTATTCAGTTCATTTTTATCTTCGTCCCACTCAAACTTCATTACACATACTCCCTCAATAATATATTCAAAAACAAAGGTGTGTGCACTTATACACCGGCAGAGCCGGTATGGTGCGCCATGCCAGGGGCTTCCAAGCCTAACGGCATGGAAATAAGGTTAATGCAGTATACACTTGACTGGAGAAAATGCTTATTTTATATAGTTATACTTTAATTGCTTTTGTAGCAAAAAATATATCTATATAATCATCAAAAACATACCCACTACCACTATCTTCGTAAAATCCAGCAATTAAGAACCCAGCATCGATTTGCCCTTGAATGCAATCTTGCAGTGAGTGTCCAAACCACACGCCATCTGATGTTATACGCTCAAATTCATCAGGTGACAAATCTTTTATATCGGAATATGGAATCTTATGACGAAGAACAAGCTCGCCTTTTTCCAGTAATTCCAAATCAAAAATAGATTCAAAAGGGTTGTTGTGTGCCGCAAGTAATATCCCGCCTTTTCGCAATACCCTATAAGCCTCTTGCCAAACGGGCAATAGGGAATCCACCCATCCCCCCACAAATTCCATAATTAAATCAAAAGACTCATCGGGAAAGGCTGATAAATCCTGCACATTACCTTGCACAGTTATAATGTTCAAGTTGTCTCGTTTAGCAACAAATTCATCTTGTTCAAGTTGTTTTCTGCTATTGTCAAATACTGTCACTTCCGCGCCAAGCGCAGATAAAATTGGCCCTTGTTGACCGCCGCCACCACCCATTAGTAGTACCTTTACCCCCTTGAAGCTACTGGGAAACCAATCTTTAGGGACAGGCTTTATCGGGGTCAGCACCACATCCCATTTTCCATTCCTTGCATTCTCAATCGTTTCTGTTGAAACAGGTACTGTCCAAGTGTTTTTATTTTCAACATTCTTGTCCCATACACATGAATTTTTTTTAATGTAATCCATTCTACTATACCTCTATATCTCCAAAAATATAAATCATATTCGCTTGATGTTTACCGCTAAATTATAACATGGACATACAACGATAATAATTTTTGCTTTCACAACCGGTTAATAAATTACTTTCTCAAGCCCCTTAACGAACCTCCAACCACCTTACGTATATCCGCAACAAGCAAATCTGTTATCGTCTCAACAGCCTTGCGTCCCAATTCCGCCGAAGCTAACTTTGAAACATCTTCTCCAAAATCCCAATTGGCACTTTCTTTATGATAATCGAATGGCGCGTTTTCGTAACGTTTCATATTGTCGATTATACTTGCATATTCGCTCATGCGCAAACGCTCTGGGAACAAATGCATAAACATGGATGTTTCCCATTTGCCGCCATGGTCTGCTGGTACTTCGCCATCAACGGTTACACCTTCATATTCAGCTCTTGCGATTATTGTCACATCCGGGTTTTGTGCTGCAAATTCTCTGCCAATTTCATGAATGAAATTTACTTGAGTATCGCCGTAATGGCCTGTAATTAGGGCAATTACTTTTGCACCAATTTTTTTCAACTGCTCCATATAAGCCATAAACAGCGGCCGCAATATTTCTTCGGAGTATGTTAACGTGCCTACGTATGTGGAAAAGCCCGGCGTCCCAAAATAATTTACCGGGAGCACAATGCCACCGCCCAGCTTTTCAGCCGCGCGTAAGCAAATACCATGTATTTTGAGTGCATCTAAGCCAAAGGGTAGGTGATTTGCATGCCATTCCAGCAACCCGGTAGGTACAAAAAAGACAGGACATTCTTTGATTGCTTCGTCCAGCTCTCGTGGGAAAAGATATTCGTAGCGATATTCAGCTTGCATTTTTTTAATCCTCCATTGTTTTGATACACAAACTATTTCGATTCTATCTAATGGCGTTGTGTTTTGTCAAGTTTTTGAGATGTAAAAATGCATATTTTCGATTAAACCTGCAACACTTTTATATAGGGAGTGATTGATATGATTAATCGGAAATATGCTTTTTTTGCTGCGATAGCAATCATTTTTATGTTATGCATTGGCGCAAAATCAGCCAATTTACAAAAACCATACACAATAATGATATACATGAATGGATCCGACCTGGAAAGCGACTTTGGCCTTGCTACAGACGACCTGGCAGAAATGCTAGATTCCGGCCTGCAATCCCGCAATGCTAACGTATTAATTTTAACCGGCGGAACATATCGCTGGCTAAACGACGCTATCCCTGCAACCGAATGCATAATTTGGGAGCTTGCCGACGGCTGGCTTAACGAGATTGAAAGCATGGGTAACATAGACATGGGAAACCCCGCCACTTTGCGGGATTTTATCAAATTTGGCCTGGCAAACTACCCTGCAGATAAGTACGGACTAATCATGTGGGACCATGGCGGCGGTTCGATTGCCGGTTTTGGGCATGACGAAAATTTTAACGACAGTAGCCTTAGCCTGGCGGACATGAAGCAGGCTTTTGAAGAAGCTGGGCTTGGTGGACAAAAATTAGAATTTCTGGGCTTTGACGCGTGCCTTATGGCAACAGTAGAAATGGCAATTTTAGCATCTGACTATGCAAAAGTGCTTATTGCCGCCGAAGACCTGGAACCGGGTGAAGGCTGGGATTATCACTTTTTGGATGTGCTAAACGATACCCCGCGTATGAGCGGTTTTGAACTGGGCAAAGTTATTGTCGATACTTTTATAGACTTTTTTGGCGAAGACAGCGACGAAATTTTGACTTTGTCGGTAACCGACCTTTCCCGCGTAAAGCCTGTGATGTACGCAATGGGCGACTTAATGGCAAAGGCATCTGAAGAAATGCATAATTATTGCTTTTTCCCGCTGGCGCACCGCCGCGCTGTTACCAAAACATTTGGCGAGGGCAGCCCCCGCGATAACTACGCCGACATGGTAGACATCGGCGATATGGCTTTGCAATTATATGATATGTTTCCACAAGAAGCAGAAGCCGTTTTACAAGCCTTAGAAAATTGTGTAGTGTATAACCGCCACAATTCTGATATCGACTTATGGGGCCTAAGCACATTTTATATTTATGGCGGCAAATCCCAGGGTACACCGTCACTGGCAACATACGCCGCTCTTGGAATGGACAAAAATTACACTATATATCTGCAAGAATTTTTTCAAAATTTGAAGCGGAGCGCCCAAGAACCCGCACCAATTACTCATACAGAGCTTGCACTATGGCGGCCACTGTTAAATAATCACCGTATGATTGGGTTGCTTCAAACGGACTCCGCAGGAGACTTTCTTTGGCCAACAATAAACGGGCATCCAGTGGTGCTGTTTCCCATAACAACCACTGCAAATGCCCGCAAATATGCAATTCCTGCAAAAGTAAATGACCGCGAAGTCGATATTATTGCATCATTTACAACTTGTACCCCACAGGGCAGAATAATTGGAAGCCGTAATATCGGTGAAAGTGTGTTTCAAAAAGGATATGATCCAATTCTCCCAGGCGATAAAATTGCAATTTACTATATCGAATATGATTTTTCTAACAATAATGAAACCTGGTTAGCCGGCAAGACATTCACTGTGCAAAATAATATGCAGCTAACATGGGGGCCAGCCCCTGCTATTCACATGCTTGGTTTACGTTTAACGGACGCACGTAATAATATTACGTATCAAAACCCGCACACCAATTAAGTGCGTTTTTCAGCAATTTTTGAAACTCTGAATTTAGCCATACAGCAAGTTCATGCCCCGGGGTTAGTACGCAAACTCTGCCTTTCCCCTGGGTGCGTACATAGGCACAAGGCGCGATATATTCCCATGAATATGAAGCCGCAAGAATATCTATATCGCTCGCTAAAATTTCTAAACGATATTGCTCGTCCGTTTCGCAAAATATACCAACGCCGCTTGTGACAGGATGTGGTTTAACCGGCCCTACCGTAACCAAACAGGCATCAGGGTGCGAAATAAAACGACAGCCAATTAAATTGTCCAGCTTTTGAGTATTTGGGCCACACACCGTGCCATTGTGAGTCACCAAAAGCCCGCCGCCGTTTTCCACAAAGCTAATTAGCGCGTCTTGCAATGCTTCACTTTTCCAGCTTGCGGTATCTGTTGCAGAAATATTGTCACATTTGCTCATAATCAGCACGTTGTAGTCAAATATTTTTTGCAGGTCAAAATCAGTTGCATCGGTTACTACATCAATGGCAAATCCTTTGTCTTTAAGTGGAGCCATTCCATTAATAGGGACTTCGCCCGGGTGGTAGTGGTCGTTGCAAAACAATAATATACGCATTGGCGAATCTCCTTTATGGTAGTATATTCCCGGCGGCGCGGTAAATTGTGTACCATTCTTCACGGCTCATTTCAAAGCCGCAGCCTTCGCAAATGCCTTTTAGGCGGCTGGCGTTTGTAGTACCAGGGATGGCCTGCATTTTTGCAGGGTGACGCAGTATCCATGCAACAACAACGGCTTCTGCGGTGACGTTTTTTGCAGCGGCAATTTCGTCAATGGCTTTATTAAGCTCAGGAAATTTATCGTTACCCAGGAATACCCCTTCAAAAAATCCATACAAAAACGGTGACCACGCCTGTATGGTTATGTCTTCAAGGCGGCAAAATTCCAAAATACTGCCGTCGTGGTCTGCAGATGGCGGGTTTGTCATGTTTACGTTAAGCCCAACGTCAATCATGCCTGTGTGTGCCGGGGAAAACTGCAATTGATTTGCCACAATCCTATTACTACCCAAATATTTGTTAAGCAGCCGAATTTGCCCCGGATTATGATTACTTACCCCAAAATATCGCGCCTTGCCTGCCTTATGCAAAATGTCAAATGCTTCTGCAACTTCTTCTGGTTCCATTAAAGTGTCTGGGC
>Ga0131853_10000492_pt1 | contig 72705 bp, 66 predicted proteins | sample TergutLab28metaG_FD_92764 | JGI IMG/M metagenome (GOLD analysis project Ga0131853, IMG submission 92764) | Labiotermes labralis P1 segment gut microbial communities from Petit-Saut dam, French Guiana - Lab288 P1 (version 2) (version 2) | ecosystem: Host-associated > Arthropoda: Insects >... | reverse complement strand
CATTCTTGCAACAGCAACGGACTTTATATCATTGTGGCTTAAAATTGCCGTTAGTTTTTCAGAATAATCACCTTCATCAAGTTTCGGACACCCAATAATCGTTATTCTGTTACGCATATATTCTTCATGGAAGTGACCATAGGCATATGCAGCACAATCAGCGGCAATAAGCAAATGAGCATTTTTGAAGTATGCTGCATTTGTAGGCACAAGTTTTATTTGCACAGGCCATTGATTAAGATGAGTTTCGGAGAGTGCTATATTATTCGCTTGGTTTACTTGATTCGGATCTCTTTCAATTGCCTTTGAATTTGTACTAGGGCATCCACAGACAAGTGTTTTTGGTTGAACATCTTGTTGCGTATTTTGGGGGTTTTCCATTTCGATTTCACACTCCTTAAAACTAATCGCCCCTGTTGGGCATACTGGTAAACAACGCCCAAGCCCATCGCAATAATCTTCACGCAGTAACTTCGCTTTCCCATCTACCATTCCGATTGCTCCCATGTGGCAGGCAGATGCACACGCTCCACAACCATTACATTTTCTTTCATCAATCGTTATAACTTCCTTTTTCATTTAATTTCATCCTTTCACCTTGACTTGTTAGGACTATTATACTAAGATAAAAACAACAACCCTGTTGTAAATACAACGAAAGGAGATTTTTATGAGAAAAATTTTTGAAATAGTAAAAAGCAACCCCCTCTTTTATGGGATTGCTTTTAGTGATTTTGAAGCTATGTTAAATTGTTTGACTGCAAAAATGGTTAATTATAAAAAAGGTGATATTATATTGATGTCTGGCGATAATGTAGATTTTGTAGGAATACTCATACAAGGTGATGTTAAAATAGTAAGAGAAGATTTTAACGGCAATATCACTATTTTAACTAAAATTTCTGCACCTGAAACTTTTGGAGAAGTCTTTGCCTGTGCTGAAATATTCCACAGTCCTGTCACCGCCCAGGCCACTACCGATTCAGAAATAATGCTTATTGATTATAAACGCATTATTACCTCATGCACTAACGCTTGCATTTTTCATGCCATGCTTGTAAAAAATATGCTGAAGCTGATTGCCAAAAAGAACCTTGCCCTAAATGGAAAAAATGAAATATTATCAAAAAGAACAACTAAAGAAAAACTGCTCTGTTTTTTTGATCAGCAAAGAGGAATAGCAAATAATTTTACTATCCCCTTTAGCCGTGAAGAAATGGCAAACTATCTTTGTGTTGATCGTAGTGCCATGTCAAACGAGTTAAGTAAAATGAGAGATGAAGGACTTATCAAATTTGATAAGAATAAATTTGAACTACTAACTCGGTAAAGCCACTCGTCCCATGGCTGGTTTTTATATTTGCAAACTTGGAGAATTTTTATCCCGACTCAGATTTTCCAACCGCTTGGCATTGTAGTGGTCACGATCTTCGTGTCCTTGAATGACTGCATCATGCTTTCGTTGCTGTTCAGTTTCACGGGTGGCAGTGACGCCTGTAGCATTTTCTCTCTAAGCAACCTTGGATTTTTCACTTTCAAGTTGTGATGTAGTGCTGTGTTTTTTGTAGTATCCGTAACCTTCGTAACATGACGTAAAAATGGCTAGGCGCAGTGGTTGGCTTCGCTGAAAAGACTGCTGATGTACGGATGGCACAATACGAATCCGGTACACGCCCCCCAAAGGAAAAACTCATCAACGATATTGCAACGGCTTTAGAAGTAAGCCCCCGTGCGCTTGACGTTCCCGACATTGACAGCTATGTTGGCTTGGCATATACGCTTTTTGTGTTGGAAGATTTGTATGGGTTATCTGATTTTTTGTTGTCATATTGTTGCCAGAAAAATGTAGATGTTAACCTACTTGGCTTATCCAATCGCGGATATTAGTTCCTATCCTCTCAATATCCCTATTGCCAAGCTCGCCACTATGCATAATCACATTACGAGAACGCTCGAGTGTTTGAAATATTTGGCGAGCCCACTCAAGCGATATAATATGCACTTCAAACAAATCATAGTTTTGACTTAATATGGATGATAAATCACCAAAGTCGGTATAGTTAATCATAGAATCCCCTCTTGGGGTATGCCAACGAATTTTTTCTTCTTCTTTTTTACGAGTTTCTGCCGTTTTTCTAATTTTTTTAGAAACGCAATCCTCCCACCAACTTTCACCTTTGTGCTCAAGCAATACCTAGCGATAAATTGCCTTACAGTGTTTTCAAATGCCGCTATAGCCGTATATACAGTACCATAAGTTTCGCAGCATTTACCTGTTCACTGTCCAACAAATCTAACGATAAGCGTTCAACATATTCTTGCACCAATGCCTCAGAAGATGAATGTCTGCTAATAATCGGTGTTTTAGTAAGCGAAACTTTTGTTAACTCACCGCGCATAATAAATGAGTACAGTTTATCTTCCATAATTTCACCTATAACAAGTGTTTTTTAAGACTTTGAAAAATAGCATCATAAACAGCCATGTTGGTTGTTTATGGCAAGTGTATTTGAATGTTATAATGTAGATTCATTTTCCCATTTCGTTGCCCCTGTTCTTCAATTTCATCAATGGGAAGGTTTTGCTTTATGTTTTCATTTGCCAATATTTCAGGACTTTTATTTTCAACTGTTTTTAATGGCGTATCAACCCTACTCCAATCGGCATAATTACATAAAGCTCGGAATGTCATAGCCATTAACTCGATTACTCTCTCGCTTTTTTGTCCTTGAGTCAATGTTTTTAGCTTGTTCTTTACTTCATCATTGCTCATAACTTGTGCATCTTTGCGAAGATTAAATAAATCCTCATAAGCCTCTTGTGTTCCTTGTGCGATAATATTTTTAGATTGCGATTGGTCTAAAAAATCAAAATATCGTTGCGTTGGCACACCACTATCTTCAAGCAATCCTAGTGCTTTTAGTATACCTATAATCAACCTATCGGTACTACTTTTGAATCCTAAATCTTCTAAGAACTTAACAGTGAATCTTTCGGGTGCTCGTGCTCCAATTATTGAGTTAAATATACTATCGATGTTTTTTGTTGATGAGAGATAAGATGTTGTGAGAGCCATTCTACATTCTCCTTTGTCCAGTTTGTTTTTCATTTGTTGAGTTATACTAAAACCACTTTCATTTATCGACTAATTTTGCATGAACCTACTAAATCATGGTTGTAAAAAGTATAGACTATTGTGTCCAATCAATTATCTCAAGAGCTTTTACATCCTGAAAGTGTTTTGTATTATTCGTGACAAGAACGTAGCCGTGATTTATACACTGAGCCGCTATAAGTAAATCGCCATCATCAATTGGCTTACCTAGTGATTTGCGTTCGGCATAAATTTCTGCTGCAATATCCATGTCTGCTGCGGTAAGATCAGTGATGCCAAGCACAGTACAGATTCCCTCAAATGAACGCAGTCTATTCCCTGCATTATTAGCCTTCAATCCACGTTTGACCTCATAGTACACCATCAAAGGAATAACACAGTGTATTCCTTTGGAAGCCGCCTGGAAGTATTTCTCGCGCACAACTTCATTCCCTCTTATGATGAAGGAAATAGTGTTTGTATCTAGTGCATATATCATATCTCAACCTCACGAAGTTTTAAGCATTCAAACTCGGGTATCGGTTCATTGCAGCTATCGCTCTCTGCAATAAACTGGCGCATTGCTTCAATTTGACGAATACTCACATCATCTAACTCATTGGAAACAGGAGTATCATTAATGGGGAAATCAAGTATTGTAATAATCGCATGACTGCCTTTTGGGATTTTAACCGGCTCAAAGGGTGTAAATGTGTCGCCATTGTAATATGCTTTTACTGCTTGCATAATTCCACCTACTCTCTGATTATTCTCTATTGTTACCATTATCACAGTTTATTTGTAGTCTCCATATTACTCGCATTATTACTCCCACTCGACACCGCAAATCTTAATCTAAACAATTTTGTTTAGAGGATTTAGTTTGTGGTATTCTGATTGCTTATATTATCCATATCCGATGGGCTATCAAGTTTTTTGTTGCCTGTTGCCGACAAAAACACATTTTTTTCAAACGAAGCTCATATTTATGAGCCACAACATCTTTTGTATTTATTTCCACTACCACATTTGCAAAGGATATTTCGTCCTTGTTTTACTGTATTTTGTTTGCTACCTTCTTTTGATGGATTGCTCACCATATAATGTATATCATCACAAAACAATGCATCAGACACATGGCGATTATCATTTATATCATACAATATTTTTTGGATTTGAAATATAATCTCATTAATAATAATAACCGTTTCAAAAAGACCAAGCGTGTTTTGTATAAATTCAACTAGATATATACTTTTTTGAACTCCTTTGCCTCGAAAGCAAGAAGGCCAATAGTTAATTGTTTGTGTTGCCCCATCATAATCATACGCTTCGATGTGACCAATGACATTTCGCAGTTCAGCTGATGTTGCCAGCTGTATAATTTCGTTAAAAAACTCGTTAGATGCGCCAAATTTAAGTCGATTGCCCTTTGATTGTTTAATTTGTTTTTCTAAAGTAGTGGTTGTTGCTAATGTTTTATCTTCACTCATCGTTGCCATGGTGTTAAAATCATCACGATACATTAAATTATTTAGAGCTGAAATTAATGGAAACGCTTCTCCTATAAATTCAAAACAATCAAGATAAATTTGCTTTATATCATCAAAAGAAACTGTTGCAGTTCCGTATAAGTCATAGTTTGGGCTTACCTTGTATGACTTTAATATAAAAGCTGGAACAAAAAATTTATACTTATCTACAAAGGAACAATAAATCTTAAAAACATCTTTTTTATGATTGTTAATAAATCCTCTTTCATCAAAAAACTGTGCAAGCGAAATTAATCCGGTAATGTTTAAATTTGCAATTTCAAAAAATTTTTTCAGTATTGGCTTAGCTGTGTTATTTATATAATCCTTCGGGAGAACGCACGATAAACAGTTAAGTGTTATCATATGTACGCCTTTAAGAAGTTCTTTTTTACTAGCAAAAGAAAAATGTATATCTGTTAATCGCTTTGATAATTCTTTTTGTAGATAATCGTATTTTTGATTCAACCACAACTCATTTATTTGGCGAACAGTTAACCATTCGGCTTTAATGACTTCAATGAAAATTATGAAGTTTTGTTTAAGATTGTTATATATCTCGAAGTCCACATTTTGCATTGTTCGCATAAAAGGCGAAAAATCAACAATATCTGTTTTTTCAAATAGTTTTATCTTCTTTGTCAGAAGCTCACCCGAAACCTCTATGCAATATTTACCATTAATTGTTTGATCTGTGATATCCTTAGCATTATCAAACGACATACTTGCTGTGACTTCTTCTTGATTCGTGTAAAATGTTCCTGATATTAATATTTTACATTCAGCACAATAAATCATTATGGGATGTTCTGGCAAAAATCCCACTTGGCCTCTTACTATGATTTTACATTTACAAACGCTACATTCAATTACCCTTCGCAATACCATTATCAATTCACCTCGTTGCGCTAATAATCTCCTCTGTTTTCAATACACCGTGGCAACAAAAAATGTTGCCACGGCGGTTATCTACGTGCTGCAAATCCAGTAAAATCAACATTCTTTACGTCGGTTTAATCACTCCCACTCAATAGTCCCAGGAGGCTTACTAGTAATATCATAAACCACCCGGCTAGCCCCATTCACTTCCTCAGTAATCCTCTCAGAAATCCGCCTAAGCACTTGATGAGGTAAGGGGGTATAATCACAAACCATAAAATCCGCAGTATTTACAGCCCTAACCGCCACTACAGGGTCATAAGTCCTTACATCCCCTTTAACCCCTACAGAGTAGGTATCGGTCAGCACAGCAAAGTATTGGTGGGGCTTATCCGTCAGCTGATCAAGCTCTTGACGCACGATGGAGTCAGCTTTTCTTAGTACTTCAAGCTTCGATTTTGTAATCTCACCCATAACCCGGATTGCAAGTCCAGGCCCTGGGAATGGCTGTCTGTCTACCAACGATGGCGGTAGCCCAAGTAAGCGGCCAAGCTCCCGTACTTCTGGTTTATATAATCCTGATAGAGGCTCTACAATCCCAGTAAAATCTAATACATCGGGAAGGCCGCCTACATTGTGGTGGCTTTTGACTACGGCTCCATGCTCTCCGCCGCTTTCTACTATATCGGGGTATATTGTACCTTGGGCTAGGAATGGAATTTTACCAAGCTTTTTAGCCTCGTCTTCAAATACATGTATAAATTCTTCACCAATGATTTTACGCTTTGCTTCCGGGTCTGTTATCCCTACAAGCTTTGCGAGGAAACGCTCCTCGGCATTGACCCGGATAAACTCCACAGGCTTATTGGAAAATATGGCTTCTATTTCATCGCCTTCGTCTTGGCGCATAAATCCATGATCTACAAAAACACAAACAAGCTGCCCTGGTACTGCTTTTGAAAGTAGGGCAGCGCATACAGAGGAATCTACCCCCCCAGAGGTGGCTAGAAGAATCTTTTCCTTGCCTACTGTTTCGCGGATTTTTTCTTCCCATTGCTCTAGATAATTGTCTAATTTGCTCATTTGTATCTCTCCTTGCGTTTTTCTTTAATTTTATCACAAAAAAAGCGACTATAGCGACTCAAATGAAAAATGGTATCATACCGATTCCAATTAAAATTCTATATGCCTATCGCGGCAAAACCACTTGAAACGCTTGTCTCACGTTTCAAGCCGCCACTCCGTCAGACAGGTTTTAATTGGGAATCGGTATCATCCGATTCGAGAACAGTGAAGTATGCGCGATAAACCAATGAAAAAGGAGCTAACACATTACTGTGATAGCTCCTCTTCATTGGCTTTTAACTAATTATCGTCATCAATAAATTCTGCAAGGCGTGATTCCCGCTCATACCTTGTTGCATCTAATCGGTATTGTTCAGTGGCTTTTGCATGGCGGGCTGTTATTTTAATCATGTGAAATGCAGCTACGCCTATACCAACTACTGCAAAGAATATTAAAAAGCTTATGGCAATCGGGTTAGTGCCTGGGTTTGGCCTTGCCGCGTCTTTGTTCGGGGTTGCGGTGGGTGTTGCCGTTGCGCCTCCTTGTGGGGTGGGGGATGGAGATGCCACTGGAGTTGGAGACGGTGACGGAGTGTTGGCTGGGGGGTCTGCATAGCTTCGCCACATGGCCACCAGGTTGATATCAGCGTTTACTAATAGACTGTTTTCTTGCAATATCTCACTGTTAGGTAAGCGCCAGCCATCGAAGGTGAATCCTTCGCGAGTGGGGTTTGGGGGGAAATCCGTTACTGTTGTCCCGGGTGTTACCCATCTTACGCCTTCTTGAACCTCCTCTGGAGGAAATTCACCACCATTTGGATCGAACATTACAATCAAATGCTCAAACATATATCTATATTGCTGGGCTTCAGCTTCAGATTCATTGGCAATTACCGTAAATGGCATTGCCAAAACTGTAATCAATACCAGCATAAAAGCTAAGCATGTGCCCCATCTTTGTCTAATATTGGGTGCGGTGCGCATGGTATTTCCCTCCTATTGCTACCTTCAAATAATGTAACAATTATATACAAATAATACAAAATTCCAATATAAAACCTCTTACAGTTTTATAACAAGGCCAAGTCATTTGTGTGACATTATATTATCTTGACCGCTCGGCTACCACCATGTATCGTTGTTGGCTGTTTTCTTGGTAGGCCAACAAAGTAACTAGGTCTCTACCGTTCTGGATTATAAAAGCCTCAGTTTGTAGTGGGTGGATTTGTGTTATATCAACAATGGTATATATAAGGGTTTCGTAGAAGTTGGTAATTCTAATTTCATCCCCAAGGCTCAGCTGAGTTACTCCATTAAGGATTTGGGTGCGACCTATTTCTGGATGCCCAGCTATTACGGCGTTGGTACTTTCACCGCCTATGGGTAGGGAAGTCTGGGTAAGATGTGCTAAGCCCTGATGAAGGTTTTCCCTGCTTGCTCCCATAAAGATGGGTAGTTCTATATTTATGCTGGGGATAGTCATAAATCCAATCATTTCTTCGTCCATACCAAAGTAGTTTAGATTAAAACTGGACTGGCTATACTGGAAAGGGTCTGGCAAATTGGGTTGCCCGACTTGGTATAGGTGCTGATTGTACTCATTAATCCGCTGCATAAGCCGTGCAAAAGGCTCTTCACTTAAGGCATCCTCATTAAGGCCAAATTCGCCGCTATTTTCCCAGTTAGCTACCATCTCGGCCACTAAGCGTTCGTCATGGCTGGCTCTGTATTCTTCTACGCGGTTTACAAAGCTTGCAATTGCTTCTTCGTGACTTACGGCACTACTTGAGTTGAATATGAACAAAATCCCAATCACGATTGCAAGTACTAGAACCGATGTACAAACTCCAATTATTACACCTTTGGATTTTATATTGGAAAGCACAGATTGCGTGCCTGATGATCTGCCGTATTGCCCCGATGATTTGGATAAAAGCGGTTTAGGCTGTTTAAACTGGTGGGATGGTGGAGTAGTTGCGGCAGTGGTTACGCGAGGCGATGCTACTGTTGCTGCGCCTTTTGCCATGTACTGTGAAAGCAGTGAGCCGCTTTGGGTTTTTGAAAATTTATTTTCAGCTGGATGAGTGAACCGTGGGTCAGTTGTTTCGCTTACTATGCTGTCATACCTGCTATCGTTGATGATGTTTGTTACTGGGTCGTGATAGCTAACAGTTGGTGGCGGTGGGCTTGCAATGGGTTCTTCGGTTGTATACAGAGGTATCTCGAAGTCAGCCGCCGCCGGATTTACAGGTACAATAATGGGTTCTATAGGGGTAGGGGAGACATAAGGTTGATGTGGCTGCGGTTTTGCAGGCATTGCCGGGCGTTTCTTTTCCCGTGTTCCGACTATTATTTGATATATAATGAAAACAAGCATAAACAGAGCGAAAAATGCAAGGAAGATGTATACGCGCATATCTACACTGTTCGGTGTCATTTCCGTAACAATTTCTTCCGCCATGTCAACTACATAGGGGACTCTATAGCCTCGAACCAGCAGTCTATGAGTATTGACCGCATAAGGGGTACAGGTGATCAATGTCACAAAGTCTGAGTTAGGGTCTACTCGTAGTGATTCTATTTCATGAGGATAAACCGTTAGTATCTGGTCAACCCGATAAGCCAGACGGCGATTGAGGACATTAATGAAAAAGTAGTCGCCATAGGTGACATTCCCTTCCAGGTCTGTAAACAATCTTGCGGTAGCCAACCCGGAGTGAGCGGTAAGCACAGAGTGAGTGCCGTATCCACCAATGGGGAAGGCCGTACCCTCAAGATGCCCAACAGCTCTATCTAAAACAGCATGAGAGGTGGTGTGTTGAATGGGAAGGTTTACATTAATTCTAGGAATCTCAAGCTGGGCCATTGTTCCTCTAACATTGAGAATCTGATGGTAGTCCTCCGGTACAGGAGCCACATGAGCAATAAGCAGAGGCGCATCGGGGGGTAGGCGGCTAAGCTCTGCATTGACCGCTTCTGCCCGTTGGAAATGATCCTCTATTATCTCTAATTCCATCGCGGCTACGTCTATTTCATATTGATCTAGAAGCCCGGCTTGTATACGCGCGTTCCAGGCACTACTAAAATCTGGATAAAACAACAAAGCAAAGCCAATTAGCAGCATAACAATAACAATAATGGTAGGCAGATGTTTTTTCACAATGCACCCCCCTTCTTTTAACTAGGTATAACGAACGTACTTCGAAAACGCGTTCGCTATAATCTCAGCCAATAGAAATCATGAGCCCTCTAGTGGCAAGATACGCTTATCGTTAATCTATACCTTTTAGGCCCTAATTGCAAGAGGGGATTGGTTACAGGCGCATTAAACTTATATGTACATTCTATACTACCCCAAAAAAAGGCTGTCATACATGAAAGTGTATGACAGCCTTTTAAACTAATTAGAACTCTGTATCATGAACACGCCTGCCGCGTACCAGTAATCTGTGGGTGTTTATCGCATATGGCGTACATGTGATAAGTGTAACAAAATCCTCACCAGGTACCACACGCAGACTTTCGACTTCATGAGGATAGACGATTAGAATCTGATCTACTTCATAGGCTAAGCGCCTGTTTAAGATATTGATAAAAAATAAATCACCGATGTCAATATTGCCCTCTAAATCTGAAAATAGCCTAGCAGTTGCCAGTCCGGAATGGGCGGTAAGAGCCGCATGTGTGCCTTCTCCTCCTACAGGAAAAGAAGTACCCTCCAGATGCCCAACCCCTATTTCCAATACATCTGCATTGGTAGTATGGAAAATAGGAAGCAGCAAATCAATAACAGGAATCTCAAGCTGACCCATCATCCCGGCTACATTAATAATCTCGGTATAATCATCAGATATATCAGCCATATGGGCCAGCATAAAGGCCTCATCCTCTGGCAATTCACTTAGGACGGCATTGACCTCATCAGCCCGGCGCAACATTTCTTCAATCTCATAATCTGCCAAGGTAGCCATATCAACCTCATACTGGCTCAAAAGCTCAGCCTGAGTATTGCGGGATAACCAGTTGCCAAAAACCGGATAGATGAGTATTCCAACAGCTAATAACAGCATAACAACGCCGCCGACCCTAATCCAATTATTTTTCATATCCATAACACATCCTTTTCATATCAATAAATCTAATCTATATCCTTTGCAGCCAAAATGCAATAGGATAATAATTAAACTTTTTCGAAATCATGTTTTTATTACAAATTTATACATTCCCGGCTGTTTTGTTATACCCGTTGTTAAATGCATCATACTCAGAAATCAGTTCCATTTCACGTTTATCAAGCTCGTCTTTGGTTTCTAAGGCTTCGATTTTAAACTCAAAAAGCTCATCCTTGGGTTCGAAATTGGATTTGTAGTAATCCTCAGCAAATATTATGTTTTTGGGCTGGGTTCCTGTAAAATGATCTTTTAATCGCTTTAGTACATCCTTTGATTGACCTACATAGACTTTATCCAGCTCCTTATTCCTGATTATATAAACACCTTTTATTTTGCTATAGCTCATCCCTGTTAGGTGCTTTAGGAGTACAAAGTCTGTGCTGTTTGTAACATAGTCACTTAGGGGCTGAACTTGGTCTATGTTTTTGATGTAATCGGTTTTGGTTTTATTTATGTCTTGGATAAGCTGGTCTATTACGTCTAGGTTTGATTTAATTTTCTGGTTTAGGTTATCAGTTTCTTTTGCGCTTTCTTGTTTTAGCTCGCATAACTGGGTGGTAAGCCTCTCAAGTCGCTTTGTGGAATTAATAAGGGCGAATATCCCCAATGTGAAAATGGATAGGAATATAAATAAAACCCGCTGTGCCCTTATTCCAGACATCTTTTGAACCCTTTGGTCAAGGTTGTTTCTTTCTGATTCTAGTTTAAAGATTTTATCTGTGGCAGTGGCTATCGCGGCCTCGTAAACGGCTTTATCTATTTCAATGGAATTAATTTCTTGCTCCATTTGATTAGTCAGCAGTTCTTTTTCCATCCATGAAGGCATTAGATGGCCTTTGTCAGGGTCTGTGATTAGCTTAGATAATATGTCAAAGGCAAAATCTGAAACTAAATCCGCGGCATCCCTTTTTTTGACTACAATATTTTCCATTAGGTAATCAGCGTCTCTTAGATTTTCTAATACGGTGTTTGTTAATTTTAGGGTAATGGCAGGGATTTTAGTCTCTTTTTCTTTCCAATCAGAGTAGATTTTGAATTTCTCGTTATTTCTTTGTACGTATCGCTCTACTGTTCTATATGTTCTTATTTTTACAAAGGTAAGTTTGAGTACTCTGGTGTGATCTACAAACTCTAAATCCCGTAGCTGGTATCTTAGAGGGGCTTCTGTGTCAATGTTTTGGCTTGCCAATGCTTGTTCGAAGTCTCTATCTCGTTGTGGTATTAAGCTACTTATCAGTCCTACAATAGCAACCACGTCACGTGCTTTCATGTTGATCTCCCCCAATTGATACGGATTCCAAGTTTTCACTAGGATAACATAAAAAAAGTCCCTGGTCAGTATACAACCAGGGACTTTAAACTTTATGAGGTTAATTATTTTTTATTGCGAAGTGCAGCTTGAGCGGCGGCCAATCTTGCTATTGGCACTCTAAATGGTGAGCAAGAAACATAGTCAAGGCCAATAGTATGGCAGAACGCAATACTATAAGGATCTCCGCCATGCTCGCCGCAGATACCGATTTTTAGGCCTGGGCGGGCTTTGCGGCCTTTTTCTACTGCCATGCGCATAAGTTCGCCTACGCCGGTAACGTCAAGCTTAGCGGTTGGGTCGCCTTCGTAGATATTCTTTTCAATATAATCTTCAAGAATACGTCCGGCATCGTCACGGCTAAGGCCGTAGGTCATTTGGGTAAGGTCGTTGGTACCGAAGGAGAAGAACTCTGCTTCTTTTGCAATATCATCGGCGATGATACAGGCGCGGGGGATTTCTATCATTGTACCTACAGCATAGTTGAGTTTAACACCTGCTGCTTCGCAAAGTGCTTTTGCTGTGCTGTCTACTACTTCTTTTACATAGCGTGTTTCTTTAATGTCGCCAACTAGCGGGATCATGATTTCTGGTTTGATGTCATAGCCTTTTGTCTTTTTCACTTCAAGAGCGGCTTCGATGATGGCGCGGGTTTGCATTTCTGCAATTTCTGGGTAGCTAACTGCTAGGCGGCAACCGCGGTGGCCCATCATTGGGTTAAGCTCGTGAAGAGATACTGCAATGGATTTTACTTCTTGTACGGTTTTACCCATGTCTTTTGCAAGCTGAACAAAATCGGCTTCCTCTGTGGGCATAAACTCGTGAAGTGGGGGATCTAATAGGCGGATTGTTACCGGGCGGCCTTCCATTACTTCATAGATACCCATGAAGTCGCCTTTTTGGAATGGAATAAGCTCATCCAAAGCGGCGCGGCGCTCTGCTTCCGTTTCGGAAAGGATCATCTTACGCACTTTTGGCAGTCTGTCTTCTTCGAAGAACATATGCTCTGTACGGGTAAGGCCAATACCTTCTGCGCCAAACTCAAGGGCTAGCAGGCTGTCTTTAGGGGTATCGGCGTTGGTGCGGATGCCCATACGGCCTGGTACTTCGTCTGCCCATGCGATGAACTTAGCAAAGTCGTCGGCGATTTCAGCTTTTTGGGTTTTAACATTGCCCAGATATATATTACCTTCAGAGCCGTTGAGGGAGATATAGTCGCCTTCCTTGACGGTTACGCCGCCTAGGGTGAAGGATTTATCTTGATTAAACTTGATGGCTTCACAACCGGATACACAGCAGCAGCCGATTTGGCGCGCTACAAGGGCGGCGTGAGAAGTTCTTCCGCCTTTGGCTGTAAGGATACCTTTTGCAACTACCATACCCATAATATCGTCTGGGGAGGTTTCAAGGCGCACAAGGATTACATCCTCACCTGCTTCATGAGCGGCGGCGGCATCGGCGGCGGTAAAGTATACTTTACCTGCTGCGGCACCTGGGCTTGCGGCAATGGCGCTTCCCAGTACTTGGGCGGCTTTTTCGCTTGCTGGGTCAAAGGCTGGGTGAAGAAGTTGGTCGAGGGCTTTAGGGTCAACAGAGAGTAGCGCTTCTTCTTTGGTAAGCGTGCCTTCTTCGTACATGTCAACAGCAATCTTGATTGCGGCTTTGGCAGTACATTTGCCGTTACGTGTTTGCAAGATGAAAAGCTTGCCTTGTTCGATGGTGAACTCCATGTCTTGCATGAATTTATAGTGCTTTTCGAGGCGCTTGCTGTGCATGATAAATTCGTCATAAACAGCAGGCATTTCGTCTTTAAGTTCTTCGAAGTTTTTGGGGGTACGAACACCGGCTACAACGTCTTCGCCTTGTGCGTCCATCAGATATTCGCCGTCCATTTTGTCTTCACCGGTGGAGCCATTGCGGGTGAACACAACGCCTGAGCCGGAGGTTGCGCCCATGTTACCGTATACCATTTCTTGTACGTTTACGGCTGTGCCCCATTCGTATGGGATGTCGTTCATACGGCGGTATACAAATGCGCGTTCGTTATCCCATGATTCGAATACGGCAACGATGGCGGCGTAGAGTTGCTCTTTAGCGTCGGTTGGGAAGTCGCAGCCTTGGTCTTCTCTGTAAAGGGTTTTGAATATTTCTACAATTGCTTTCCAGTCGGCTGCGGTCATATCGCTGTCGCTATTGTAGCCTTTTTTCTGTTGATACTCATGAAGAGCGTGCTCGAATTTGTCTTTGCTTACGCCGGTTACAACGTCGCCAAACATCATGATAAAGCGGCGGTATGAGTCATAAGCAAAGCGCTCGTCCGCTGCGTTTGCCAAGGCTTCTGCAGAGGCATCGTTGATACCTAGGTTGAGAACAGTGCTCATCATTCCTGGCATTGATGCCCGCGCGCCTGAGCGTACGCTAACCAAAAGTGGGTTTTTGTTATCACCAAATTTTTTACCGCTGGTGGATTCCAATTCTAGAATACACTGGTCGATTTGATTTTTCATATCTGGAGATAGTTTTTTACCAGAGGTGTTGTACTCGGTACATGCTTCCGTGGTTACGATAAAGCCGTTGGGTACTGGAAGACCGAGCTTTATCATTTCGGCTAGGTTTGCACCTTTGCCTCCAAGGAGGTTACGCATTGTGGCGTCGCCTTCCTTGAACATATATACATATTTATGCGCCATGATTGGTGGCTCCTCTCAAATAAAATTTATCAATATTAAACAACGCCAGTATTGCAGTAATACGGCGCTGTTAATTAGAAAGACATCTATTTAAGGGTTGCTTTTGCACCGATTTCAGCAAGTTTTGCAACGATGCTGTCTGCTTCGGCTTTTGGTGCTGCTTCTTTAAGAATTTTGGGTGCGCCGTCAACAAGCTCTTTGGCTTCTTTGAGGCCAAGGCCGGTGATTTCGCGAACCACTTTGATAACTTTGATTTTTTCGCCGCCAACGTCTGTAAGTTCAACGTCGAATTCGGTTTTTTCTTCAGCGGCTTCTCCGCCGCCTGCTGCTGGGCCTGCCATTACTACGCCGGCTGCTGCGCTAACGCCAAATTTTTCTTCAGCTGCTGTTACTAGCTCGTTTAACTCTAAAACTGTAAGCCCTTCGATGGCTTCCAGAAGTTCTGCAATTGTTAGTTTTGCCATTTCTTGTATTCCTCCTATGGAATGCTTTGAGTGGAATCGCAATGCGATTCTATGAATTTATTTTTTGAATTACTCAGCCGCTGGGGCTGCGCCACCGCCTTTTTCTTCAGCGATTGCGTTAATAACGCGTGCAAAGCTGGACATCGGGGACTTGAGTGAGCCCAAAAGTCTGCCAAGAAGCACGTCTCTGGATGGAATTTCAGCGATTAGCTTAGTTTTAGCAGCATCATAAACGTTGCCGTCCATTGCAGATGCCTTAAACTCCAATATCGGCATAGACTTAAGATGCTTGTTGATAGCACCGGCCGCTGCGGTAGCATCCTCATAAGAAAACGCTACAGTTGTAGGCCCTGCAAGATACTCTTGGATACCTTCGAACTCAGTACCTTCTACAGCGCGAGCCACCATAGAGTTTTTGTAAACTTTGTAGTCGATGCCACCTACTTTACGTAGAGACTTACGTAGAATAGTGTCTTGCTCTACTGTAAGCCCGCGGGCGTTAACCAGTACCACAGACTTACTACGAGAAAGTTTTTCCTTAATCTCGTCAACAACAACATGTTTTGCTGCGCGGTTTTGCTCTAGGTTAGGGTTTGTCATGTTTCACCTCCTTCGGATTTTGGGTATCCGGGTATAAAAATAGCCCCGGACTATAACCATAGTCTGGGGCTTAAATATCATAAAAATTGCACGCATAAAGCGCGTTATTTATATATAAGCAACCTCGGCAGGAATTATGCATAAAGCACCTGCTGTCTATGGCAACCGAAGTATAAGAGAGTGATTGAAGATTGTCAAGAGATATTTCTATTTAATTTTCATCCACTATAGTATAATTGTCCATGTGGCGCTTCTACGGGAAATTTTTAGATTGTAATTTTAGTAGTAGAGGGTTTTATGCATTATTACAGGGGGTATGATAGTGAGAAAAAAGAACATTTTAGGTAACTTTACTGAGAATCCTGATATGCTATTTACTTACTCTATAAGAAAAACATTGGGAAAAGCGAATGAATATTCCGCTCTTATTAATTTTTTACCGGGTTGTAAAAATAAGTTTGTTGAGGCTGTAGGACAACAGATTCAATGGGCTGGTGAAGATTACAAAATTTTAATGTATTTGCCTATACGTGAAAGTTGGTGTCTATCAGCATATTACTCACCCAATGATGAGTTGCTTTTTTGGTATTTTGACATAAGTCGAAAGAATTTTATTGATGAGTATGGTATGCCTTGCACCGATGACATTTATTTAGATTTGGCAATTACTCCTACTGGACAAGCACTTACACTTGATGAGGATGAATTGCAAGAAGCACTTGATAATGGTGAGATTACAAGCGAAGATTTTAATAATGCTTATAGGGTACATGACCAAATTAAAAATAGTAAATGGAGCAATGTTGATTTTTTAAATGAGATTAGTAGGAAGTTATTGCTTGAGTATAAACTTAGTGTTTAGAAAACTCAGGCCCTTGCTCTTCAAGTACTTTGTTCATTTATATGCCTCACTTTATATTGAAAAACGACATAGCATTTGAAGTAGTAGCTTCTGCTACTTTCTCTGGCGGAATGCCTTTTATTTCTGCAATCTTGTCCACTATAAATTTAAGATTGCCGGAGTGGTTTCTATCTTTGCGGCCATGTGGCTCTGGGGTAAGGTATGGGCAGTCTGTTTCTATTAGAAGTTTTTCTAATGGAACTTTCTTGACGGTCTCAACCAGATGTTTTGCACTGGGGTATGTGACAATCCCTGAAATGCTAATCAGATAACCCATTTTTACATAATCTAAAGCCATTTGTGCACTACTGTTAAAACAGTGGAGCATACCTTTGCCATAGCCGCAATCAGGCAATCGTGCATCTTTTAAGATATCAAAAACTAGCTGACATGCATCTCTTGAATGTATTATTACTGGCAGCCCTACTTGTTTTGCCGCTTCTAGTTGTCTTTTGAACCAGTATATTTGGTTTTGCAGTCCGTTGACTAGTTCTAACCTGTTAAGTCCAATTCCATTTTCTCCCCATGCAACGATTTTTTTATTGCGTTTGGCAAGATGAATCATATTATCAAGAATTTCGTCGCTAATATACTTATCGCCTTCTGGGCCACAAGTATATGCACAGCCGTCTCCTAGGCTGAGGTATACAAAGTCATATTTTTTTGCAAGCTGTACGCCTTCGTTTAACTCTAAAGTGCTTGTCGAGTTTATTATATATTTGACACCGTTTTTATGCATGTCAGTAAAAAGCTTGTGTCTGTCTTTATCGAATCGCCTTCCGATATAATGTGCATGTGAGTCGACGTATTTCATAATAGCCTCCTTCGTTTTGATGTTTTCACGATATCGCTAGGTTTAGTTATCCTGATAGCATACATGTATTTAAAAGCGTAGCATGATGAGTGAAGTCCGTCACCATACTTTTTAGTTATAAGCAAGTTTTATCATAACAAAAAACAGGCAGGGCGGTACAACCGCTTCCTGCCTGCAAAATATAAGATGAGATATCTATTTCATATCATTTTCGAGATTGTAATTCTCTGCAAACGTATTCGTATCTTCCGTTTCTGGCGCCTGAAGTTGTTTATTTAGCTGTGTACGTAGCCATAGCCCAAGAATCACAACTACTAAAAGCCCTAATGTAATGAGTGATGTAACCGCTGCCGCGAACAACGTCCATAAAAGACTGTCAAAGGCATAGTCTAGAACAATGGAGATGGAAATAAAGGAGGCTTCTTGCTCTCTGAGAACAAAGTTGATTGTGCAAAATGAATGTTCAGTTGCGAAGATACCTAAATCTACATTCAAATGCTGTAATTCAGTTTCAACTGCCAGTATTCTTTCTTGCAGCAAAAGCATATCCTGAATACTTCCGCCTAGCTCTTGTAATGCAGTGTAGGAGTCCCGTGTTTTACGCAGCACTTCTTGCTGTGCTAATAGAGAGTTGAATTCGTTTGTTTTATCCACTCGGGTAACCGTAAAGCTGCGTAGATCGCCGAGTTCCCTCAAGTTATTTACCATATCATCAAATTGCTGAGGGGTTACGCCTATGGTCATAGTTAGTATTTGATTTCCCGGCAGGCCTTGCAGGTTTTCTGCCTGTACAATAGCGTCGTGGGAATCTATTAGCAGCCGCAATCTGTCATGGTCTTCGTCAAAGCGGTGAGATACAGATGAAAGATTTGCGGTTTTATCGTATTTTTGGTCTATGATGACAGTATTGCCTGTGACATCCATTTGGCTGATTCTGTCTGTGGCTATATTAGACATTTGTCTGCGGAATGAATATGTTTCTAGGCTCATGTTTGCAGGTGGCGTGGTAACGATTGTGCTATTATTTGTAAAAATCAAATAGCTTAATCTTAGCAAAAATACTACAAAGAATGTCGCCACTACCGTTAAAAATAAGCAGCGTATGCGGGTACGATTGCTTCTTATATGTTTCATACGGTTTCTCCTTTGAACCCATTAAACCATGCCCGACTAGAAAAGGGCATTTTATTTACCAATTTAAGTGGTTGCAGAGCTATACCTATTGGAAGAAAGCAGACAAGTTCATAATTGTCAGGAACACCTAGTATATCTGCCATTTTACGCCCTATAGCATCAGCGTCAGTAATTTGCCCTTCGTACCAACAGCTTTCATATCCAAGTTCAATAGCCGCTAATAGCATATTCTGAATAGCTGCTGAGTAATCCTGTACGTTGAAGCATTTGTCTCGGTAAGCAATAATTCTTTGAGTTAGTACGCATATTATGGCCGGTGCAGTTTCTGCAACCTGTGGGGTAATCACCTTGCGCAGTTTTGCCAATAGATCAGTATCATCTACAGCGATTAAGCTAGTTGTTTGTTTGTTGCAGCCTGATGGTGCCGCTAAGCCCGCTTCCATAATTTTTATTAAATCACTTCTGGGGATAATTGTATTTTCATACTTTCCTCGATAGCTGGTTCTGTTTTTTATTAAATCCAATACTGTCATACAAATGCCTCCTATTTTATATAATCATATTCTTTAGATTTCGTAGTTTCAATCATCATAAAAAAATAAAATCAGATATTCTGAAATTAGAATATTCTGATTTTATTTTTTGTCAATGATTAATATTTTGTGCCACAAAGCACATCTCTTTGGTGCCCTCGCTGTAATTTGTACCTAGCATGTTGTTATAGAGTGCTTTGACACTAAATCCAGCAGTAGCCAAATCCTGTGAAAATTCATCTTTTGTAAAGGTATGATGCCATATATTTATGCTTTTTACATCTTCTTCGGTAATAATAATGTGCTGATTAAGAATTGTGCTTTGCTCATCATATCTGTAAAAAGAATTAAGACATATATGCGGCTCTGGGCTGAAAAATCCTTTTTGGTCATATTCCCACTTTCTATACTCTTTTTGACCGCTAAAGTGCTCTGGAGTATGAATCTCAATTATTAACAACCCTCCAGGTCTTAGTGCTGTATTGATTTTTTTTAGTGTAATGGCTCTATTTTCAGTAGAAAGAGTACAGAAGTCATAGAAAATCAATGTTGTGATATCAAACGCCTTATTGAAATCCATTGTTAGAAAATCTTGGTGGTGGTAGCTTATGGGTAGACTCTTTTCTAGTGCAATTTTTCTTGCGTAATCAATTGAGCGCTTTGAAAAATCTATCCCTGTGACATTGTACCCTGCTTTGTGAAACTCCTCCGTGTAAATACCGGGGCCGCAGCCTAAATCTAGTAAATCACGGTATTTATCTGTAGGTGCAACAGATGTAATCCATTTAACATTTTCACATACAGTTGCGTGATTCCTTGTTGCCGCGTCCCATGTGGGGTGTAAGTGGGCTTCAAGCATACCCTTTGATATATGCTGGTCAGTCCATAATTCCTGCGTACCTTTTTCGTAAAGTGAAGGTTTTTTCATCATTGCTTTTAATTGTGTAAACATTATTTGTTCCTCCAAATTTTTATTTCGCGATGTGTGATAATCCAAACAAAATAAAAAGCCGTGGGTATCATCCCACAGCTTTAATGAATTAAGCCTAAAAGTGCGGAATGATAAAATAAAACGTAATTTATACACAAAGAGATGCCTATAATCAGGCAGTTTTCTTTGATGTTCAATTATGTTTTATCTATCATTTCCGCACACATTTATATTGCCGATATTATCCAATATCAAATGTGCCGAATGGCATACACTCCCTCAAGTCAGGATTATCACAAAGTCATTATATCATGCTTTCTTAAACCTGCCAAACTTGCTTAATATCCAGCAGATTAATAATGCGATTGGGAATGACGCCCATGACCAAATCCAAAAGTCAAAAATTATACCCACCGCCATTAGCACAGCCGCAAAAGCGTAGTACATAATATTGAAAGCCGTGTCAACAGAATGGTCACCTTCTCTAATTGTGTCAATAAGCTTGACTATACAAATAATGAGCCATGATAGTGGAAAGGCAATCCATGCTCTTGATATAACTTCAATGATAATTCCAAGTGCAAATATAGTTAGCAAAACCCATGGGATATCTGCTTTGTTTTTGCTGCTTTTTTTCCTTGCCAGCGGAAAAATTAATATAAACAAAACCCATGTTATAGGCCCGGCAAGCCAGGAAATATACATTGCACCAACAAGTATGGCCGAGTATACCATTATTGTTGTAATAGCCATGTAAATTGACTCTTCCAATAAAGACTCAAAGGTATGGGTAAACATTGAGCCTTTATATCCACCGCTTTTTCTTGCGTCAATTGTATCCTTGAAAAAGACGATGGTTATAGTCAAAAGAAATAACATAGGCGATAATGCGCGAAGCTGATTAAAATCCCATGTAATCCGGCTGTCTCCATTGTCTAATCCATCAGCAATTGTTGGCATTACATCTCTTAAACTTCCACCTGCAAAACTAATGCCAAACTGAGCTGCCAATATTTCGGGAACAACCAAAAGCACCACAACAATTATTCCTGTTATTAAAAAGGCATAATCTGCAAATTCCCATTTTTTATCGTTGTTTGCTTCATTGCTCTCCAAATCTTATACCTCCACTTTTTCAAGGAATAGACGTTTATCGAATTTCCCATTTTTTATTGCTTTTGCGGTTTTTACAGCTTCAATATCGGCATCTAAATAGCCCTCGGTCTTTTTAATCGCGTCTATAACCTCATAGATATCGCATATCTCTTCAATATTGCTGCATGTGATGTATTCATTTACTTCCTCTAGCAGCTTTATTTTAAGATGGTAGATGTATTCATCTCTTGAGAGGGTTCTTATAATCGGTGTTTTTCCTTGCTTAATAATTATTTCAGGGATATTGTCACGAATAAGCTTTCCGTATACGGCTGTCATTCTATTGTCCCAACGCCTGGTTTATCACTGGGTACAAACTTGAAAATAATCGCCGCAGCCACAAACAGTATGGCAATCCCTGCGATACCATAATGTGATTGTCCTGTAAGTAGCGCAATCACACCAAAGATCGCGGTACCTAGCACCGATGCAAAACGGCTGCACACATTATAAAAACCGAAATACTCGTTGGATTTTTCTTTGGGGATAATCCTGCCGAAGTATGCGCGGGATAAAGCTTGTATGCCCCCTTGGGCGGTACCAACCAGCATCGCCAGCGCCCAGAACATAAACGTCAGTGTGGCAATGTCCCTTGCCGGGTTCATAAATAGTGCAATTACACAAACTACGCAATATGTGAATATAGCCACATATATCATGAATTTTGCACCCAGCTTCTGGGATAGCTTACCGTAAAGCACCGCAAAAGGCATAGCTACAAACTGAGTCACCAGAAGCACCATAAGTAAAGTAATAGCACTAAGACCAATATCTGTGCCGTAGGCTATTGCCATACGAATTATAGACCCAACACCGTCACTATAGAGAAAGAACGCAACTAAGAAGATAAGTATATGCTTCTGAGTGGCAATTTCTTTAAATGTAGTCCATATACGTACGAAGCTTTTTCGTACATATTGCGGCTCTTGCTCGTTGCCATATTTTTGATGCACATTTTTAAAGAATGGTCCCATAAAGGCAAGCCACCACACTACAGCGATGATAAAGGCCAATCGATATGCAAGCATAATATCCATATCAATTACGCTCATTTCCACTAATAGCACCAGAGGAATACATAGAATAAATGGCAGTGCCCCGCCAATGTATCCAAAGGCAAAGCCTAAACTGGAAATCCAATTCATTCGTTTGTTGTCTGTTACATCAATGAGGAACGCATCGTATATTTTCGTATTGCCCGCATATCCGATTGACGAAAAAATAAATATAACTAAGATAACAGGCCACAGTTGTTCTGGAATAAAGGCCAGACCAAAAGTCCCCAAAAGCCCCATGACAGCAAAAAGGGTGAATAGCAGTTTCTTCTTGCCTTTGTAACCGGATAATGTTCCGATTATCGGGGCAAGTAAGCCGATAATAATCATCCCAATGGTGTTGCTAAAGGCAATGTAGGCCGTTGCCTCGGTGCTGTCTACACCATGCCGCCCGGCAGCTTCGATAAAAAACATGGAAAAAATTACTGTCATTACTACCATTACATAAGACTGGCTGGCCCAGTCATACAGCACCCAGCTAAACTCCTCGTTGGTCAAGCCTTTCTTGAAGGGAATCCAAGACCGTTTTGGTTTTTCGGTAGTTTCCATGATTGCGCTCCCTATAATTTATTTTGGCGAATTATAACATATTTATCTAAGAAGCTGTATTCAATTCCGCCGCGCAAATGCGTCATTGTCGAAGTTGAATACAGCTTCTGAATTGCTATAAAATAAAATACCCCCGATTGGGGGTAAAATGGGTTATAGTTTTGAATGTTTCATAAAATAAAGTTTGCACCCGCGTAACTACTGTTATTATGCTATAAATTCTTATTCTTTCACTAATCCCGCCGCGGTACATGCAAAGGCAAGTATAGCAGCAGCAATAATCGCCGTTGGGAAGAACCCGATATGGAAATTGGATACAATCCGTGCTGTAAGCCAAAGAGCAGCAGCATCAACCACTAATGTCACCACAAACATAAATCCTTCAGTGCTCTTTTTGAATAACCCTCTGACAAAGGCCACAAGGACAAAATTAATAATCCCAAGTACCACTGCAACGAGTAAAATAGTAAACCAAGTCCTGCCTTCAAATCGAATATTCATAAACGGCAGTGGTATTACCGATAATAACCAAAGTATTACTGCGCTGAGTAAAAATGCTAAAAATCCTTTTTTCTGTTTCATATTAACCCCTCCTATGGGTAGGCAGGTACGCGGGTGCGAACCGTTATGAGGTAAGTATAATGAATGTTGCCTGGGATTATACCTTTCCTCGATGTAATATTGCTTTGTTATTTACAATTACGAATAAACTCAATTTTATCTTGCTAATAAAAAAAGCCTACGTGTAATATTTAGGAGAGCTTACCCAAATATTACACATAGGCCTTATAACTTTATCTTAGAATAACGTAGTGGGCGGAGGTGTTTCTATTTTTGTGTACAGCTCCATAAACTCGTCCCCTGTAAGGGTTTCTCTAGCAAATAATACTTCTGCGATATCTTTAAGCTTTGCTTCATTAGTGGTCAATAGATTTACCGCATTTTGATAGCAGAGCTTTAATATGTCGCTGACTTCTTCATCCAACTCCGCTCCGGTTTTATCTGAGACGTTAAGCACAGCTCTTCCATCCAGATAACGGTTTTGTATACTTTCTAGTCCCATCATACCAAATCGTTCGCTCATACCATACATACTCACCATAGAGCGAGCCATCCTTGTGGCTTTTTCTATATCGTTGGATGCGCCGGTGGATTGTATGCCAAAGTGTACTTGCTCTGCTGCGCGGCCTGCCATTAATACAACTATTTCTGCCAATAGCTCATCTTTGGTGTGCATGAAGCGTTCTTCTTCAGGCACGTTAAGCACATAGCCCAGCGCCCCTTTGGTGCGGGGGATTATAGATATCTTTTCTACGGGTTTTGCGTCTTTTTGCAGGGCACAGGCCAGGGCATGACCTACCTCGTGATAGGCGACTATACGCTTTTCTTTTTCTGTCATTATCCGGTCTTTCTTTTCCTTACCGGCTATTACTACTTCTACTGCTTCCATCAGGTCTTCTTGGTGGACTTCTTTGCGGTTCATACGCACTGCTGTTAAGGCTGCTTCGTTTATCATATTGGCAAGGTCGGCACCTGCGGCACCAGGGGTGGTCATTGCTATTTTTCGTAGGTCTACATGAGCGCCCATTTTCACTTTCTTTGCATGAACTTTTAGTATATCTTCACGGCCTTTTAGGTCTGGAAGTTCTACGTTGATACGGCGATCAAAGCGGCCTGGGCGCAGTAGCGCCTTGTCCAGAATTTCCGGCCTATTGGTTGCGCCAAGGATTACAACGCCTTTGGAGGAATCGAAACCGTCCATTTCAGCTAACAGCTGGTTAAGGGTCTGTTCTCGCTCATCATTGGAACCCATTTGATTGTCACGGCTTTTTCCTATAGCGTCTATTTCGTCAATGAAAATGATACATGGTGCTTGCTGGCTGGCTTGTTTAAACAAATCACGAACACGGGATGCGCCAACCCCTACAAACATCTCAACAAAGTCTGAGCCGCTTAGGGAGAAGAACACTACACTGGCCTCTCCGGCTACTGCTTTAGCGAGAAGGGTTTTGCCTGTACCTGGGGGGCCTACCAGAAGCGCACCCTTGGGTTGTTTTGCACCAATTGCTGTGTACTTATCTGGGTTGTGTAGGAAGTCTACAATTTCTGTAAGGCTTTCCTTGGCTTCTTCTTGGCCGGCTACATCGTCGAAGGTGATGCCAGTTTTTCTTTCCATATATACCTTGGCGTTGCTTTGGCCTATGCCCATGATGCCGCCTTTACCACCCATCATACCGCTCATTGTGCGTCTAAATAGTATGAATACACCAATGATTAGGACGAATGGCAGCAGTTGGAAAATGATTATGGAAATCCAGCTTACTGTAGGAATCGACGCGGAGTGCTCTACATCATGGTAAATCAGGCGGTTTATCAGATCGGGATCGTACATTCTGCCTGTGTAGACGGTTATCGGCTCCGGCGGGGCAGGTTCTTGGACGCGCGCAGCCGCACCCCTCATTAATTGGTCTAGTAGACCTCTGGGGGGTGGGGTTTCTTCTGATTCATCTGCATATTCTTCAGTATCAGCAGCTACGATTTCTTCGTCCCCAGACTCTTCTAGCTCGCCGTTGTAATTGTCCTCGGTTTCAGTGATTTCGCCGTCTTCACTATTGTTTTCATAGTCTGCTTCTTCATCTTCCTCCTCTTCAGGAGATAATACGATTTCCAACCTGTCGGGCTGGACTTCCACTTCCATTACTCTTCCGGCTTCCAAGAAATCCAGAAATTCATTATAGGTAATGCGCTCCATTCCGCTGCCTGCGATAGCACTAATAAACATGTTTAATAAAAACACAATGCCTATGGCTATGGCTACCATGGTCAGGCCGCTTGGTATCCTGCTTGGAGGGGATGGGGGTGGGTCGTTGCGGTTATTCTTATTATCGTTCATATCTCGCCTTTCGTATTGCCTTTATAAAATCAATATGGATTGTTTTTTTGGGTAAAGGCTTATCATTTTATTAAAAAATTATAAACCTAGAGCGGTCTTGACTACATCAATTTCACTATATGTTTTTTTAAGTGATACATATAAATCGGCATAGATTGAATGGTGCATATTGTACTGATTGATGGTCACAGGATTAGGGGTGAATACATCTGTAGCCTGAATTAGATTACCACATGCTTCTTCCACTGTGGGGTATGCTCCGGCTCCTACCATTGCTAGTATAGCCGCGCCAAAGGCGGGTCCTTCGGATGCATTTATTTTCTCTACCTTTAAACCTAGTACATTGGCTATCATCTGGCACCACACTGGGCTTTTGGCTCCGCCACCTATAATCCTTGCAGTAGTTACTGTATGACCCAATTCCTTTACTCGTGTAAGGATATCCCTAAGGCTAAAGGCAACACCTTCCATTACGGCCTGGGTCATGTCACTTCTAGTTGTGGTCATACTCATACCAACGAAGGCACCGCGGGCTAGAGGGCTATTATGTGGCGTGCGCTCTCCTGATAGGTAGGGTAGGTAGTAGACGGTGTTTTTGCCTAGGTTTGCGGCCATGGTTTCTTGTTCTTTTTCATAATCCTGGGTGCTTAGCACCTCTTCATACCACCATTTTGCAGAGCCGGCAGCAGCTAGGGTTACACCCATAAGGTGATACTGCCCTGTGGCATGACAGAAGGAGTGTATCGCAGATGGCCCTTTATCCACAGCAAACTCGTCCGCAGCAACAAACAGCACCCCAGATGTACCAAGGGAAACAGAGCATGTCCCAGACTTAACGGTACCTGTACCGATTGCACCAACAGCTTGGTCGCCGCCGCCGATTACAACTTTACAGGTTTCAGGCAGGCCGGTTTCCTTTGCAGCCTGTGGTGTTACTGTTCCTATTGATTCATAGGAATGATATAGAGTCGGGACTTGCTTACGGGTTAATCCCATTATTTCCAATAAGCTGTCTGACCAATCTTTTTTTGCTATATCCAACAATAATGTGCCGGAAGCGTCCGAATAGTCTGTGGCGAATACATTGGTAAGTTTATATGCGATGTAGTCTTTGGGGAGCATAACCTTGCTTATTTTTGCAAAAAGCTCCGGCTCATTATCTCGCATCCACAGGATTTTAGGGGCGGTAAAGCCTGTAAGGGCTATATTGGCGGCATTATCCAGTAATTTCTCTTTGCCTATCGTGTTATTGAGATAGTCGCACTGAGCTCCTGTGCGCTGATCATTCCACAGTATGGCACGTCTTAGTACATTGTCGTCCTCATCCAGAGCTACAAGGCCGTGCATTTGGCCGCTAAAGCTTACTGCGGAGGCAGGTTCTAAACCCTGAGTAAGCTCTTTTAAACCATCTACGGTTTTATTCCACCAGTCGCTAGGTTCTTGTGAGCTGCGTCCGTCACTGTACATATATAGTGGATATTCACGGGACACTGTGCGGAGTATATTGCCGTCTTTATCCATTGCCAGCAATTTTACTGCGGAAGTGCCTATGTCTATACCTACTGTTATCATCTTATCACCCTTTTTTACAATATAGAGTGCAGTATACTGGGGGATAGTAAAAATTGCAATTTTTACTGGAAAAGGATATATTTTTCATAACTTTCTAGCTCGGCCAGCAGGGTTTCCATGCGGTTTATAAGGCCATTGGGGGTCCAGTTGCGTTTTTTTGAATAATACTGGGTTGTTAGTTTCATAAATGACCATGGGAAAATTAGCTGAGCATATAGAATATCAGTCGAGTCTTGGGGTAGGGGATGTATGGCGGCATACTCTTCAATAAGTCTGCTTACAGGGATAAGTCTGCTGCTGCGTAGAGCGTAGCGGCGTATTAGGGCTGCTAGGTCGTTTATTTGAAGGTCAATAGTGGCCCCGGAAAAGTTTATTATGTAAGTGGACTCGTCCCCAGCCAGTAGGTTTTCCTCTTTCAATAAATTGTGGCAGAGTCTGCCCTTTTGGATGGCATTTGTGTAATGACCTGCGTAATCAGTTTTAGCTAGCCTGGCCACTGCATCTTCCATAATCTCTCGTGCTTTTGGGGCGTGCTTAATAAATAGCACATCGAAATCAGACATGCGAGAGCCTTTGCGGGCTTGCTTCCCTGCCTGGCTTAGTTCGAAAATTTGGCGGATAAAAATATCCGGTAAAGGTGAGGATGCCGCAATACCTTTTACACCCTTAGCCGCGTTATGAAAAAAGGCAAGGGATCTAACGGCTTGCAGTACCTGAGCTTCGTTTTCAAAATCTGTTTCACTGGCCCCAGGGTAGTCTGTAGCTACATATGTCTCTCTTCCAATTATTATGTAGGGTTTCGCTGCCCTGGTAAGCTTATATCGGTCTGTCCAGGGGAACCCTGATTCTGCCAATTGCTCTTTAATGACATGCTGCATCCTAATGGCCTCAATTGATTCATATGTAATATGTACCTTAATCGGGCCATCTTCCGCAGTGCATAGGTAGTGGCCTTTTTCTTTTTTAATGCCTCGGTTATATATTCTAAAGGCATCCATGACAGCGGGGCTTAATTTATCCATATAATCAACTCCTTGTATCAATATATGGTAAAATCATCACAAACATGAAAAGGAATGATGTTAAATGGAAAGAATCATTTTGGAAGTAACAGGAATGTCCTGCGCCCACTGCGAAAAGGCAGTAAAAAACGCATTAGAGGATTTGGGAGTAAAAAACGCAAATGCATCTGCAAAAAAGAACATCGTAGAAGTTACATTCGACCCCCAAGTAGTCAATCAAGAACAAATAAAATCCGAAATAAAGGAGCTGGGATACTATGTTTAAAATCGCGTTTATAGGGGCGGGAAGCGTTGGCTTCACCCGTACCCTCCTTACAGACATTATGACAGTGACGCAATTCCGTAATATAGAAATAGCCTTCACAGACATCAACCAGCAAAACCTAGACATGGTAACCCAGCTATGCCAACGGGACTTGGAGGCAAACGGCATTCGCACAAGAATTAGTTCAACTACAAACCGCCGCGAAGCCTTAAAAGACGCAAAATATATAATTAACTGCGTACGCATAGGGATGCTGGAAGCCTTTGAAAGTGATATAGAAATCCCACTAAAATACGGCATTGACCAATGCGTAGGGGATACCCTATGCGCCGGAGGCATTATGTATGGCCAGCGCGGGATAGCCGCAATGCTAGATTTTTGCAAGGATATCAGGGAGGTGAGTCAGCCTGGCGCACTACTTTTAAACTACGCAAACCCCAACGCCATGATGACCTGGGCAGCCAATAAATACGGAGGAGTGAACACTGTAGGCTTATGCCATGGGGTGCAGGCAGGCCATAACCAAATAGCCGCGGCTCTAAACCTGGATCCAAAAGAAGTAGATATAATCTGTGCCGGAATCAACCACCAAACCTGGTATATCTCTATAAAGCATAAAGGGGAAGACCTAACAGGAAAATTATTAGAAGCCTATGAAGGCAACCCAGAACTATCTAAGACTGAAAAAGTAAGAATAGACATGCTTCGTCGTTTCGGCTATTACTCCACCGAATCCAATGGCCATCTATCCGAATATGTAGCCTGGTATCGTAAGCGCCCGGAGGAAATCATTAACTGGATTGACCTGGGAACTTGGATAAACGGCGAAACTGGCGGTTACCTGCGAGTATGTACAGAAGGCCGCAATTGGTTTGAGGAAGACTTCCCTGTATGGCTTTTAGAACCTCCAAAAGAATATATTGAAGCCATAAGAAGCCAGGAACATGGCTCCTACATTATAGAAGGCCTAGAAACAGGCCGGGTATACCGAGGCCATTTTAATGTAATGAACAACGGTACCATAACCAACCTGCCAGATGAATGTGTAATTGAAGTCCCCGGCTATGTAGACCATAATGGAATATCTATCCCGCGTATAGGGGAATTGCCTTTAGGCTGTGCCGCAATATGTTCCCAAAGTGTGTGGGTACAGCGTCTATCTGTAGAAGCGGCCGTAACAGGTAATATACACCTGCTGCGCCAAGCCATGATGCTAGACCCTTTAACTGGAGCTGTATGTACCCCACCGGAAATAGATCAAATGGTGGATGAAATGCTTGTAGCTTGCGAACCACTACTACCTCAATATGCTAAAGCCATAATAGATGCCAAAAAACGCTTATCAGGAAATCTACTGCCGACCCGCGAAACACATGGCGCCGCCCGTCTACACACCAAAACTGTAGAAGAACTGCGTAAGGAAAAAGAGCAAAGATGAAATAAAACAGCCGGGTCTTTTATGAAGATCCTGGCAATACATATATTTATTAAGATGAAAATGGGGGTGCATCAATGACTAATTTACATGAGATTGCCAAACAAATGATTACTCAAATAATATCGGATAATATGCCATATAAATCCGTAGAAAATGCTCTGAAGAACTACGACTTCCAAGGGCGAAAAATCTACATAGTAGCTATAGGAAAAGCAGCCTGGACTATGACAAAGGCCGCCAGCGATTTCTTAGGAGATAAAATCGAAAAAGGTATAGTAATTACTAAGTACGGCCATAGCCAAGGAGAAATCACGCGTATGGCAATCTACGAGGCTGGACATCCAATACTAGATGAAAACACCATATCAGCGACCGAAGCTGCCTTGACTCTTGTGGAAAATTTGGGCGAAGGGGATACAGTGCTATTCCTAGTCTCCGGTGGCGGTTCGGCATTATTTGAATCCCCGCAAGAAGGTGTAAATCTAGCTGACCTTGCAAATCTAACCAATAATCTACTAGCAAGCGGTGCTGATATCACCGAAATAAACATGGTGCGCAAGCGCTTGTCAAAAGTCAAAGCCGGACGCTTTGCCCAAACATGCAGTCCCGCTAATGTCTTTGCTATTGTTCTTTCAGATGTTTTGGGGGATAGACTGGATAGTATAGCATCTGGTCCCGCTGCCCCAGACCAATCCACCAGTGCGGATGCTCTACGCATAGTTGAAAAGTATAATCTAAAATTAAGCCATTACCAATTGAAGCTCCTCCGTCAAGAGACACCAAAATCCATAGATAATGTAAAAACCGAGATAACTGGCTCAGTACGCTCTTTGTGCGAATCCGCTGCCGCTTGTGCCAAATCCATGGGCTTTACACCCTATATCCTAACCGCTTCCCTAAACTGTGAAGCCGCTGAGGCCGGTAGATTCCTTGGAGCGATTGCGCGGGATACCCAGAAGGGCCTTTCGCATTTTAGGAAACCCTGTGCGATTATCTTAGGTGGAGAAACTGTAGTCCACATAAAAGGAAATGGCAAAGGGGGCCGCAACCAGGAGCTCGCCCTGTCAGCCGCTATGGGCATATCAGGCTTTGAGAATACAGTAATTTTCTCCCTGGGCTCAGATGGCACAGATGGCCCTACAGATGCCGCCGGAGGGCTGGTGGATGGGAATACCGTCTCAAAGCTAACTTCCAAAGGCCTAAGCATTGATCAAATTCTGGCCAATAACGATTCATATAATGGTCTAAAAGCTGTTGATGGGCTAATCATTACAGGTCCTACCGGGACTAATGTAAATGATGTTATGGTTGCTTTATGCTTATAGAACGTTTTTGTTGTAAGACTTCGAATTGAATAAAAACCCTCGCGAGACATTATTGCGAGGGTTTTTACTTTTACATTACACCCCCATGCGCCATTCCTGTGATACAATCGTATATGTAAAAAACGAAATTAGGAAAACTTTTTGCCTTTGGCAAAAACTATTCACAAAAACGCGTTAAAGCATCGCGATTTTTGCTCATTGATTAGGAGGATAATATGCAAAACGAAAAAATGATGATTCTTAAAATGCTGGAATCCGGCAAAATCAGCACTGAGGAGGCCTCACGGCTACTGCAATCCGTGGATACAGGTATCCCGCCAGCACCAACGGGCGCACCGACACCACCATCTGCACCAGCGACCTATACCCAGACACCATCCCCCGCGCCAGCCCCGTACACTTCAACATCATATGCCCACAACTCTCAACAAGCACCACGACCAAGCTCTCCGCCGCCATCAAGCTCATCAGCGCCAGCACCTCACACACCACCCCCCCCAAGCCATCATTATGGCAGTCAACAAGGCCAACACCATAGCACACACAGCATATTAGATGACATCAACCACAAATTCGAAGAATGGGGACCAAAAGTAAGAAAGGCAACCGCTACAATAGCTGAAAAGATTGCAGGTGGAGTTGACCGTCTTTCAAAATCCTTAACTGAATATAGTCCGCCACCATCATCAGGCGGATATGCCCCAAAGCCGCGCCCCACATCTATCCCCGTTGGCGGACTAACCGAAAAGAATATCGAAATGCTGGTAGAGCCAGGATTTAGCGAGCTTAATCTATCCGGTCAAAATGGAGACGTTCGCATAAAAGGCTACAATAGCGACAAAATATCAGCCCGCATATCATATAAGGCAAAGCGCGCAGGCGCTCATATTGACCTGATGAAGCTAGGGAATAAGTATTTTCTCAAATACGAACCAGACGATTTTGAAGTAGTAACTATAGATGCCTATGTTCCAGAGCGAGCCTTTAGTGTAATAAGAATAGATGGTGTTAATGCCAATATGGACTGCTCTTCACTGGCGGCAGGGGAAATGGCAATAATAAATGCCAATGGCAACCTGCGTATAGCAGGCATATCCGCAGGCAACCTAAAAGCCGAAAGCGGTAATGGTCGCTTTATCGCCTCCAATATAGTAGCTGATAGCGCCGTGTTGGAAAATGTAAACGGAGTAATGGAAACAGATGAATTGGATGTAGCTAAGCTAAAGCTAAACAACTACAATGGCCCATTATCTCTACTGATGTCCAATTTCACCCGTCACGCAGAATATCTATGGAATATAGAAACCGGCAATGCCAAGCTAAATATGAATCTTCCCACATTGCCTGATTTGGGTTATCACATTAAAGCCCATGCCGCTATGAGTGAAATCCGTCTGGGGCTTACGGGGTTACAATTTCTAATCCATGAGCAGAGTCTGGTAGAAGCACGTTCTGTACACTTTGACGCGGCATCAAGGAAAGTGAAAATGACTGTGGAAACCTCCAATGGGCCGCTGATGATCAACTGATAACGCTTTCGTCATTATCATCAAAACCGCAATAAGTATCCATTATGCCTTCTCAATTGCGGTTGCATCAGCACTGGCATCGGGCTTTTTGGCTTTGCGAGAAAATAACCCTGTAATCTCATCCCTAGAAATACATCCGGAAATCATTACACCGCCTAAGTAAACAAGAGCCAATACCACAATAGCTACTACAAGCCCAATCCTGAGCCCTAAGGCCTCCAGGAAAAACCTATCCGCAAAAGTCCGTGATAAAAACCCGGCAATTCCGGCAGCAAATAAAGGCTTAATAAACCAATCCAAAAACGGGGTTTTTAGTGGGATAAACTGCCGTACCTTGTAAATTCCAAGGGCAATCACCACAAGTAGGCTAACCAGCCACCCGAATATATAGGCATTGAGCCCGTAAATGGGCACCAGCAAGTATACAAAGGCAATGCTTATAGCAGATGAGATAATACTGTTGCGGAAAATAAACATCTGACATCCCAGTCCGTTTAATACGCCGCTTAGGATAATTTGCATATATATGAAGGGACACATTATCCCAAGAAGCCGTAGCATCATTCCAATTTGCTGGTTATAAATTGCCAGGCCAAGCTCATGCCCAAGAAACCCAAACAGTGCCGCTGCACCCATGCCAATAACTGAGGCAAACATCATAGCCTTGGATGTAGCCCCGGTAATCCGGTCTAGCCGGTTTGCCGCCGCTGCTTCAGCCACTGCCGGAACCAACGTAACGCTAAGGGCAGTAAGCACAGCGGTTGGGAAGAAAATCAAAGGCATAGCCATCCCGGAAATACGCCCAAACTCACTAATGGCCTCTGTAGCCGACATTCCATACATCTGCAATCTGGAAGGTATGAGGACATTCTCCCAAGCAGAAAGCAGTGACCCGGTTACTCTATTGCCGGTAAGAGGCAAGGCCATTCCCATAATAAGTACTAATGCCTGACCTGATGATATAGAGGGACGCTTGAAAAAGCGTCTCTTTTTTTTGTGCACTTTATATGAAATGAACACAAAGAAAAATGAGAATACTTCTTCTAAGACGATGGCGATAACCGCAGCGGCAGCAGCATATGTTAGCCCCATAGGTACAAATCTGGCTGCAAGGAAATATATAACCATCATCCGCACAACTTGTTCAAGCACCTGGTTGGCAGCGGGGATTTTTGTCTCTTGGAGCCCAATGAAGTACCCGCGCATACAAGTCCCTGCCGCCATAAATGGAAATGCAAGGGCTAAAAGCCTAAGTGGAAGAAATACTCGTATATCATTAAAAAAATGCGCTGCCAGAAAGTCGGCGCCAAACCAAAGGGCAATCGTAAGCCCAGTACCAAGGAGGGTAGTAATCACCATGGACTGCTTTAAAACACGACCCATGTTTCCATACTCACCCTTGGCTCGCTCTTGGGCGGTAAGCTTTGAAACCGTTGTATTAAACCCGGCGCACGAGATACTCCAGGCTAGAGCATACACAGGCATAATAAGCTGATAAAGCCCCATGCCCTCGGCCCCCATAAGGTTGGACATATATATCCGGTATACAAACCCTAAAACTCGCGTGATTACCCCGGCTATGGTAAGGGTCAATGCCCCAGTCAAAACTCGTCGGCTAATAATTCTCACTCCTTCAAATGGGGGCGCTGCCCCTCCCGTAAGCTTCGCTTACTGGCCGGGTGGCCTGGCGCTTCCGCGCCACCGGCTCCGCCGGGGTTATACCCCAAACCCCGCCGCGGCGCAGGGCAAAGCCCCACTTGCTTCCTCGCTTTGCTGCGGAGGCGCTTACGCGCTTAATAAAAGTTCATAGACGAGTATATGAAATAAGAAAGGAGGGATATGCCATCATTTAAAATTCTGTTATAATAACTCTGTTATGATGTTTAGGAAGGAGAATTACATGGATTATTCCCAGCAAGGAAATAAACGCCGTCGCAGGCGTCAAAATTCACAAACAACCCGCGTACGCAATAAAGTAGGCTTACTTTTCGTTCGTACTATATTGGCAGTATTGATAGTAGCTATGTTTGCCGGAGTAGGTGCAGGCCTTGGAGTGTGGAGGGGTGTTCTTGCCAATGCCCCTGAGTTTCCAGCCTTAGATATTAGCCCCGGTGAATATGCCTCCGTTGTAATATGTTCCCGCACCGGGGATGAGCTTGCCCGTTTTCACGCAGGTGTAAACCGCACATGGGTAAGCATAGAGCAAATACCGCCGCATGTGTATCTTGCTTTTATTGCCATCGAAGACGAACGCTTTTTTGAACACAATGGAATAGATGTGCGGAGTATTGGCCGTGCTGTGTGGAGATTGATTTCTTCCGGAGGTGAAGTCACTGAAGGTGCTTCTACTATTACTCAGCAGTTAATCAAAAACCGGTTAGGGCGCTTTGACAGTGATCTTACGACGAAGCTACAAGAACAATATCTGGCTGTTCAGTTTGAAAGAGATCTTTATGAAGCTTTTGAAGGTGATGAACTTGCAGCCAAATATTTCATATTAGAAGTATATCTCAACACCATTAATCTAGGCCGTACCAATCATGGCGTGCAAGCTGCTGCTCAGTTCTACTATGGCGTGGATGTACAGTATTTAACAATTGCACAAGCGGCAACCATAGCTGCAATAACCCAAAACCCAAATCGTTTCCCTCCCGATACCCGCCCTGAAAACAACTGGGAGCGTGCTCAGCTTGTATTATTTAAAATGCATGAACTAGGTTTTATAACCGACGCGGAATATTACGAAGCTCTTAACTCTGATGTTTATAGCACCATCGTTCTCAACGAAGCTGGAGAAGCACGTGCAACCGTATCCCCCTTTGACTGCTTCACAGATGCTCTTTTTGCACAGCTTAGGGGCGACATAATGGAGCATTATGGTGTGTCTTCTTCTGAAGCTGAACGGGTAATCTTTACCCAAGGTTTGAGAATTTACTCTACCCAAGATACTCGTAAACAGGCTATTGTGGACGAAGTTATGCTTGACGATTCCTTGTTCCCCCAAGGTCGTCAATTTGAAATTGATGTAACATATATAGTATCCATTCGCAACAATATTACAGGTCAAATACGCAATCTACAGCCTTCGACTACTGTTGCCAACATGGAAGAAGCGGAAGCTTGGATATACCAGACCCAAACCGAACTATTAGGCTCAAATGATGAAATATTAGCCGAAAGCCGAATCTTTACCCCGCAACCTCAAGCTGCCTTTGTGTTAATGGATCACCACAATGGCCATGTAATAGCAGTAAGGGGTGTGCGCGGCGAAAAAATCATGAGCCGTACCCATTGTAGAGCTACTATTGCTACCCGCTCTCCTGGTAGCCAGTTAAAACCTTTGGTTTTTGGTGCAGCTTTTGATTTGGGTATTATGTCTCCTGCCAGCACTATTGAAGATGCTCCATGGGCAATTCATCCTCCAGGTGGTCAGCGTTACCAGCCAGGCAACTGGTGGGGTAGAAACTATCGTGGTCTTCAAACTGCCCGTACAGCAATTCACACCTCTATGAACGTACTTTCAGTTGTAGCCCTTGTTGATTATGTAGGCATTGAAACCGGTTTTGCATATATGCAAAACCTTGGGTTCTCTACTTTGGAAGGCGTAACTCCAGCAGGCCGCGCATGGTCTGACAGGATTCCGGCTTTGGCTCTTGGTGGCCTTACAGAAGGTGTAATTCTTCTGGAACTTGCTGCAGCATATGCCACAGTTGCCAATCAAGGTATGTATAATAGACCTATTTTCTATACCCATGCACTAGACCGTGACGGAAATCTTTTTTTAGAAAATAATCAGCCTCCGCGCCAGGTTCTTAGGCGAGAAACTGCATATTTGTTGACCAATACCATGCTTGATACATTGCGCGCATCAGGTGCAACAGGTCATCCACAAAACTTTATCGATTCGCAAATGCGCAGAGATATCCCTATAGCAGGGAAAACCGGAACCTCTCAGACAAATCGTGACTCCGGTTTTGTAGGTTACACCCCTTACTTCACAGGTGCTGTGTGGATGGGCTTTGATATGCCTCGCGCTATGGTAAGCCCTGGTGGTTATCGGGCAACATTATGGCGTACCATTATGGAACGAGTACACGAAGGACTTCCCCCAAGGACTTTTGAAAGACCTCCAGGAATTGTGTCTGGCCAAGTCTGTCGTGATTCCGGTATGGCTCTTACAGAGTTATGCCGCTCAGACCCACGAGGTAACCGTGCGGTTTCTGATATATTTGCTCAAGGCAATGTTCCAACCCAGCCATGCCATCTTCATGCACAAGTGTCTGTTTGTCTTGTAACTGGGTTTATTGCAGGTGCACAGTGCCATCCTTATAATGTGGAAAGCCGCGTAGGCCTAATGCTTCCGCCACTCCCTGATTTTGCTCAGGGAGCGAGTATTGCTGGTAGGGAATTTGCTTTCTCGACAGCCGTATTGGAAGGGGAAGTATGTATCTATTGTGATGGATTCTACTATGGGGATTATGACCCAGATGATCCATATTACAATAATCCATATGACCCGGATTACGACGATGATGATTGGCTGAATATACTTTTCCCATCACCCACACCTCCCGGCGACTATGGGGATGTCCCTATTCCAACCCCTACGCCACCGCCATACAACAACCAACCTCCAGATGACCAATACGAAGATGTTCCAATACCTACCCCGCCGGCTGATGTGCCTCCGGATGACGACTATAACCCGGTGCATGAGCCTGAAGGGGAGCAACAAGGCGAAATATATTAATGGAATTTAATCATATTCCTGTACTACCCCAGGAGGCGGTGGATGCGTTATCCATCCGCCTTGGCGGGGTGTATGTGGACGGAACCCTAGGCGGCGGCGGCCATGCAGCCTTAATTTTAGAAAAATTAGGTGGTACAGGTCGTTTAATAGGTATTGACCAAGACATTAATGCAATAACTGCGACAAGAAACCGTTTAAAAATAGAAGCAATACACGATAATTTCCACAATCTTTCGCAAATATTAAAAGACAATAATATTCCAAAGGTAGACGGTGTTCTCTTAGACTTAGGTGTCTCATCTCATCAGCTAGATACTCCTGAACGGGGTTTTTCCTATCGATTTCAAGGACATCTGGATATGAGAATGAACCAGAGTGCTGAGTTAACCGCCAAGACAATAATAAACACCTACACCCAAGAACAATTAACAGATATCTTTTTTACCTTCGGTGAAGAACGTCACTCCAGACGGATAGCTAGGGCAATAATTAACGCTAGAAAAATAGCTCCAATCGAAACTACATTGGAACTATCCGCTATAATAGAAAAAGCTACCCCACGCCGCTACGGCGATGGCCCACACCCAGCCATGCGTACCTTTATGGCTCTAAGAATAGCAGTAAACAACGAACTTCATCCATTAGATCGAGCCTTAGAATCAATCATAGAATGCCTTAATCCAGGTGGAAGAATAAGCGTAATAACCTTCCACTCTTTAGAAGACCGTATAGTTAAAAGATGCTTTAACCGCCTTGCAGACCCATGCACATGCCCAAGAGATATACCTTATTGTGCTTGTGGAAAACTGCCAGTATTGAAAGTAATCACAAAAAAACCTATACTACCAACCAAAGAAGAGCTATCCCACAACAGCCGCGCCCATAGTGCAAAGTTAAGAGTAGGGGAGAAAATACATGAGACAGCAATCGCCACCCCCAAGACGGGACCGTAGACAGTCGCCTCCTAAAAGGGGCAGTAGAAGCACGTCTTCTTCCCCCAAAACTGAACAAAGAAGAAAACCAACAACAAAACCTGTTCAGATAAAAGGTTTAGCCCCTAACACAGAAGTACGTAAACGTAAAAATGTATATTATGTAATCCACAAAACAAAGCGCAAATTGCCATGGCGCTTGATAATAGCCCTTATTATTGTGTTCATAGGGGCCATTGGAAGTGCATATAGTTACGCACAAATCTACAGTGTACAACAAGAGATCAACGAATCAAGAAATGACCTAAACAATCAACGAGTTACCAACAGAAACCTGGAGAGCCATGTAACGAGAAATTACTCGAGAGAAGAAATAGAACGCCTAGCCTGGGAGCGTCTAGACATGAGACCCCCAGATCCTTCCCAGATAATATACTTTCATCTGCCAAACCAAAGCGGTGTAATGATGTCTACATACATCCCTCAAACACCCACTCAAGAAAACTACTTCTGGCAAGGAATTGTAGCCTTCTTCTCCGGAATAAGAGAGAGAATATTTAGTTAGTTAATATACAAATGAAAAATACAAAAATCAACCCAAAAATCGTGTAAAAGCACGATTTTATATCAAAGTTTTGATCAAGCTTTTACAAAAGCTTGCGGGGTTTGGGGCAGAGCCCCAAGGTTTTAGAAGGAGTATTAGCATGGATAATCGTGAACGCAAATACAAAGCGCCCATTCACGAACTGCGCCGCAATAGGCGAGTTCGGCTAATGGGCGCTTTTTTTACCATCTGTTTGTTGGCTCTTTTTTATCGCATATGGTATTGGCAAACAACCCATGGTGATATGCTTGTAAGGGAATCTATTGCTCAAGAGGTAAGGACTCAAGCTTTGAACACACCGGAAATTGTTGCAGAGCGAGGCCAAATAACCGACCGCAATGCCGTACCGCTGGCAATGAGCAGGCCAGTATATACGGTATTTGTAGATGTGCGTCTTGCAGCAGCAAGGCGAAACCCTGCTCCTGATAGAAATTTAATTCAAGAGACAATAGATGCACTATATGAAGCATTTGACATTCCTCGTCATGAATTGGAGAATATTTTTGCACGGGATAACTATGGTAACTTAATAAACGACACCAATCACTTTGTAGTAGAGCGATTAGTGCCTGGCGAGATTGCGGTACCTTTAAATGATAATAGGCAATTACCAGATATACATGCGACAAGAGGCACGCAACGCTGGCATGCTGACCCACTTTTTGCCCCCCATTTAATTGGCTTTAGATGGGGTGATTCTTTCCACGGGCTGGAACTTCAATATAATACCCAGCTTGCGGGCGTGCCTGGACGAGTATTCCGTACTTTTGATAACCAAGGTAATCCAACGGTAGAGTCAGAGCAAGTGCAGCATGGTTTGACTTTGGTTACAACAATAGATTCAGATATTCAACGTCTTGCACAGGAATATGTAGATGCCACAGCCCGCAATATACCAAGCCGTAACGTTGGTCTTTTGGTTATGAATCCTCACACCGGCGAAATCCTGGCAATGGCTCAATGCCGCACCTTTTCCTTAGAAGACCCAGGAAATCCGGCCTATTTTTCCGACCCAAGGATGCGTACTAATTGGGAATATATAGATGCTGAAGAACAAGTCCTTAGGCGCCTTAACATGTGGTCTAATTTCCATATATCGCACTCCTATGAACCGGGTTCGATTTTTAAGCCTTTTGTAGTAGCTGCCGCATTGGAGGAAGGGGTTATAAACCTTAATAGCAGATTTTACTGCAGTGGTCATGTGAATATCGCGGATAGAACTGTTTACTGTTGGTATGGCCCCGGTCATGGAAGTCTTAACTTGTCAGAGGTGTTGTATCGCTCTTGCAATGTAGCTATGACTGAAATAAATAATTTGCTCGGCCGAGACGCATTTTATCGATATCGGGGATACTTTGGCTTTGGAGAGCGTACCGGTATAGATTTACCCGGCGAGTCCGATGTATCTTCTCCCGCGGTTATGTATCAATTTCATCAGCTTGGCCCGGTACAAATGGCCACAAGCTCAATCGGACAGGGTTTTAATGCTACTACCATCCAGTCGATTACAGCCTTTTCATCCTTGATTAACGGCGGAAATCTGATGCAGCCATTTGTTGTAAGCCAAATTGTAGATGCCTATGACGATGTTATAATGGAGAACAGGCCAACTGTTGTACGCCGCACTGTATCAGAGTTTTGGGCCAACTGGCTTCGTACAGACATGCAGCAAACGGTTTCAGCACAACATGGTACCGGACGGCGCTCTGCCATTGAAGGCTATGCAATTGGTGGTAAAACCGGCTCTGCCCAGCAGGGTGCTCGTGGCTCCATTAATGAAGGCCTCACCCTTACCTATATCGCTTACACTCCGGTAGAGAACCCTGAGTTCATTGTACTGATGGTTATAGACCATGTAGAAAACAGAAATCTCTCTAGTGGTACTACCGTAGCACCTATAGTCAGGGATTTCTTTTTAGACCTAATACAAATGCGTAGTCTTCGTCCTTCAGATACTCCATATGGTGAAGATAACCTACAGCCCTGGCTTCCTGAAAGTGCAGTAATGCCAGACTTTGCTGGGCTTAGGGTTACAGATGTGGTGCGCAATCTAAACAACCAAAACCTGGACTTTCATATCATTGGTGGCGGAACTGTAATCACAAACCATATCCCACCACCAGGAAGGCCTATGCCTCAAACTGCTCCTGTTATACTTTATACTGACCCGGAAACCAGAACAGAAAATATGGTAATAGTGCCTGATGTAGAGGGGCTGCCTATTGCCCAGGCTGAAATGATTTTGGGTGAAACCATGCTGTGGGCAGTTTTGGTAACGGGTAGTCGAGGGGGCCACGACTCAGGAAACTATACACCGGGAACTGCCCATGCCGTAGAAAGAGAAGAGGGCACAGCTACTGAACTTCCTAGTTATTATATATATCGTCAATTTCCTCCCCCTGGGACGGAAGTCGAACAAGGACTACAGGTTCGGTTGATTACCGGGAGATAGAAAAGACCCATTCAAAAGGAAAGGGAGATACACGTGCGGGATTTAAACGAACTGCAAAGGCTGGCAGAACAAGGTCATGACGAAAGCCAGTTTTTGCTGGGATATCATTATTCCAAAGGCCAAAACAAAGATATAAATATAGCCAAGGGCTGGTTAGAACGCGCTGCTATGGCCAATAACCCAAGGGCTCAATACTACTTGGGAGAGCTATGTGCGGAGCTTGGCCGTGCAGACCCTCGGGCTGCCTATAATCACATGGCTTACTGGTGGAATAAATCATCTAATCATCCATACTGGGAAACTATGGAGGGTATGGATGGAAGGGCTGTGTCAAAACGCAGGCTGGTATGGCTTCATATGCACTCCGGTTATGAAAGCGCAAACGCAGACGAAGCACTGCGACTATTGTCCGAGCTTGCAAATAAATACAGCTCACCCAGATCTGCTATAGAGCTTGGGATTGTATATGCCGCAGGTTCATTCATGCCCCTATCGCAGCGGTTAGGCAATGCTCCTGTGCAAAGAGATAAAGAGAATGGCTTCCGTCTACTAGAGCGGGGCCTGAAAATAATAGAAAACGGAAGTAATGATATAGATTATGGTCTTTACAATACTATAGGAGATATTTATCTGAATCGAGATGTGCCTGATCCAAGGACAACTGAATCCATCCAGTGGGCTATGCATTACAAGGGTAAGGCATTAGAAAGAGTAACAGGCTTCAACGAAGGCGTGGCCTTAAATATTAAAAATGAGCTGGCTGCTTTAGATAATGAGCTCAGAAGGCAGGCACCTCCAACACCAGGGCATTATGTACCCCCGAAACCAGAACCACAAAACCATGAACCAGTACAAGTCCATGCGCCTGCACAAGCACCCCCTGCAAGAAATGCTGAGCTGACAGAAAAATTTGAAAAATTCCATGCCTACTTTGATACTCTTGCTTTGGAAGGAAAGCGCGACTTTATTACAAGTCTAGATCAAAAGCTGCAGGCAAACCCCAATCCTGATTACCAAGGCTTCTTACTGGAATGTATAGAAAAATACCGTATAGCCAATAAAGAGGCCCAAGCACCACAACAAAGTGGAAATCTGACCATGGGTCAGCCAGAGCCTCAAAGGCAAATAGGCTCAACCCAGGAGAGGATGGCACAAGATGTTACACGCGCCGAGTTTTTAAATACACCTGGTGCCTTTGCGCAAGTCCATGAGAGTGAATCTTATCAGCCCCCTGCCAGGCAAGAGGCCACCTTATCGCCTCAGCCGTCAGGAGAATATCCCGACAGCTATACCCAGGGAACCGAAGATTACTCTGATTATCAAAATCCCAATATAGGAAATTACGATTCTTCTAGTTATACAGACCGTATACATGAGTTTGGTAAAAGCGCGCCATTTATGTTTGGGTCTGTTTTGTATACCCTTGGCGGCTTAGCTTTGCCTATTATACTGTGGATATTTACTAACCATCCGCGCAATATCCTTGGATATGGAATGATGGCGGCTCTTACAATTCTGCCCATTTTGCCTATTGTATCTCTTTGGATGATTTTCATGGCATCCACATCCCCTCGTGCACCAGAAAAATCAATCACTGCTTTAAGCTTATTTAGGGTTACATTTTTTGTGCATCTATGCGTGATAATGGCTGGGGCTGTGTTACTGGCGCTTAGGTTTGGTAGCGATGGCCAAGCTCTCTTCGGGTTAAGTATTTTTGACTCTCCATTGGATTTAGTGCTTATTTTAGGTGGACTTGCTGTTGTTGTTTTGTATGTAACCTTTTTCTATGGATCTTTGTTCTCTATGATTAAAGGGATTAGAGATGGTATTTACTCAAATATGTTCGATGCTTTATCAGGGGTCGGGCCATTCTCTGTAATCAATTATATTGTAGGTATTTTTGTTATTTTGGGTGCAGTGGTGTTAATTGTATTAGGTGTTTTACCTGATGCGCTTCCAATATCGCTGCCGGAAGTTATTTCCTATAATGCATACAATTGGTTTGGTGAATCTGGTAATATGGCTCTTGCGCTGTTGGCCTTTACTTTGATTTTATCCCGTGCCGGAAGTCTTGTATGTACAAATGTGGTAAATCAATTTAACAACGGCTTAGAAGAAGAGGAGTAATAGTGGTACTTTTGGCTTCATAGGCTATATGGAACGATTAATAGGAAGAATAGGTTTATGACAAAGCCATCATTAGGAATCCGTAAGAAAGCATTTTATATGATGCTGGTTTTCCAGATATGTATTTTTGCGCTAATTGGTAGGATTTTTTACATCCAGGCATTTAGAGGGGAAGAGCTTCAAGCTCTGGCCTTCGAACAGCAAACTAGGGATCGGTTAATAACCCCCAACAGAGGAAGTATTTACGATAGAAACATGGTGGGGCTTGCCGTTACTGAAACAGTTGCGTCTATTAGTGTAATCTATGCTCAAGTAAAAGATTTGCCGGCTACTGCGGCTGCCCTGGCCAGAGAGTTGGAAATGGATGAAGCCGCCTTACTTGAAAAAATATCTCGTAGGGTAGCTCTTGTTAGGGTAGCACAGCAGGTAGATATAGAGGTGGCGGAAAGAATCCGTAGCCTTGGCCTGCCTGGTGTTGTAATAGATGAAGATATCCGCAGAGTATACCCCAACGGGTTTCTAGCTGCCCATGTAATAGGTTTTGTAGGACGGGACAACCAGGGTATCATAGGCTTAGAAGCTAAGTATGATCAATATCTTAGAGGTGAACCGGGGCGTATTCTCACAGAAACAGATGTAGCTGGCCGGGAGCTGCCTCATGGCCGCCAGTACCGGGTGCCTCCTACTGACGGCTATGACTTGGTACTAACCATAGATGCAGTACTACAAGCCTACGCAGAGCAGACCATAGAAATGTTGGTAAGGGAAAAGGATGCCCTAAGAGGGGTAATTATTCTAATGAATCCTCAAAATGGACAAATATACGCCTTGGCCAACAAACCTGGCTTTGACTTGAACGAACCATTTACCATACAATCACCAGAGCTTTACATGATATGGGATTCATTATCCAGTGAGGAGCAAATGTACGAGCTTAACCGTATGTGGCGTAACTTTGCCATTAATGATACATACGAACCCGGCTCTACATTCAAAATCGTGACATCGGCGGCGGCCATGGCTGAAGGCCTCGTCACATTGGACACGATTTTTTCATGCGGTGGTTCCATGACAGTAGGCGGGCGGCAGATAAAATGCTGGCGAAGCCCTAGAAGTCACGGAGCACAGACTTTTCTGCAAGGGGTACAAAACTCCTGCAATCCAGTATTTATGACCCTTGGGGAGCAGCTTGGCGCAGAGCTTTTTTATGATTACCTGTTGCGCTTTGGATTTCACGAAAAGACTGGTATTGACCTGCCGGGTGAAGCCGTGGGCATTATGTATAAACCAGAGAACATAGGCCCGGTAGAGCTTGCGACTATGGCCTTTGGGCAAAGCCTTACAATTACCCCTCTTCAACTTGTTAGGGCGGCGGCGGCTGTGATAAACGGCGGTTACCAAGTAACCCCCCATGTAGGTATGCGGCTGCTGGATTCGGACGGGGTTATAGTGCAGGAGTTCTCTCATCCGCAAGGCGAACAAATCATTCCTACAGAAGTAAGCGAAACCATGCGCTATATATTGGAAACCGTAGTAAGTGTAGGTACAGGCCGCCGCACATACATACCCGGCTTTAGGGTCGGGGGTAAGACCGCAACAAGTCAAAAACTGCCAAGAGGCAGCGGGCGATATATTTCCTCAATTATGGCCTTTGCTCCGGCAGAGAATCCTACAGTGGTGGCATTGGTGCTCTTAGATGAGCCAAAAGGAGCATATTACGGCGGGCAGGTAACAGGCCCTGTAATGCAGGTGCTTTTGGAGAACGCGCTACCATACTTAGGGATTACCCCGATGTTTTCGGAAGAGGAGCTGGAAATACCGGGAGCAGTTCCTGTAAGCCTTCCTGATGTGCGAGGCTTGGAAAGAGCTGAGGCAGCTAAGATACTAGGGGAAGCAAAACTGGGTTTTGATGTTACAGGAAATGGTAATACTGTTATAGACCAGTTCCCCATTCCTGGAGAGCTGGTAAATCAAGGAGAGCGAATTTTGCTGTGGATGGGGATGGAAGAGCAATGACCTTGGATGGTTTATTACAAGATATAAAATATGAAGTTATACAAGAAGGCAGAGGTATTTCCCAGGAAATTTCCTCGATTACTATTGATTCTCGTAAGGTTACTAGTGGCGGGCTTTTTATTTGCATCATTGGCTTGACTATGGATGGCCATGAATTTATTTATGATGCTGCCAAGGCAGGCGCAAGTGCGATTATTATGGAGAAATACAAGTGGACCCAAATGTGGCCGGAAAATAGCGGTCGTATCTATCCGCGACCTGTGGGCTATGACGGAAGATTCCAGGCAAGAGGCAGCGATACCCCAGGTGTAGAGCTTATGTATCCTGAGGGTGTGACTATTATCCAAGTGGAGAACACCCGCCAGGTAATGGCGTTAATTGCCGCACATCTATATGGCCACCCTGCTAGGAAGCTTAACCTGATTGGGGTAACAGGCACCAACGGCAAAACCACAACAACCCATTTTATAGAGGAAATTCTACGCCAATGCGGTCATAAAACCGGTATAATTGGCACCAATGGCGCAAGGGTAGGGGAATCTTTAATAGATATCCCCTTTGCCACATCCACAACTCCAGACCCAATGGAGCTACAAGAAATTTTTGCTTATATGGTTGACCAAGGGGTAAAATATGTAGTAATGGAAGTTAGTTCCCACGCCCTTGCATTTTTTAAAGTTGAAGGACTTGTTTTCGATGTTGGGGTATTTACTAATCTTACACAGGATCATCTGGATCTTCATGGTACGATGGATAATTATCGGCTGGCAAAAGCCCAGCTTTTTGCCCAAAGCCGCTTTGCTGTGGTAAATGGTGATGATGAATCAACCCCGGTTATGCTGGCTCATTTGGGAAATGATTCATATTTGACCTATGGGCTTCAAAAAAACGCAGGGCTTATGGCCCTACATATAACTCATCATATTAGCGGGACATTATTTGAAGTAAATCTTGGAGGCGAAGAGCAGAAGTTTACCCTTAATGCCAAAGGGCGGTTCAATATTTATAACGCACTGGCAGCGATAGGAACCTGCCACAAGCTTGGCATTCCTCTAGAAAGAATATGCCAGACCCAAATACACGGCGTAACCGGGCGCATACAGGATGTACCCAATAGCCTGGGTGTGCATGTGCTGGTGGATTATGCTCATACCCCCGACGGGGTTACAAATATTGTCCAAAGTGTACGGGAGTTTACTTCAGGCCTAGTCGTGATTATTCTAGGATGTGGCGGGGATAGGGACAGCGGGAAACGTCCAATAATGGGGCGTATTGCCGGAGAGCTGGCAGATTACGTTATCCTAACCTCTGACAATCCCCGAACAGAAGATCCAGAAACCATCATTTCCCAAATAGAAGAAGGTATCAAAACTACAAAGGTATCCTATGCAATATATGAAAGCCGCCGTGAGGCAATTTTCAGAGGCGTAAGGATGTTAACCCCAGGTGATGCCCTAATAATAGCTGGCAAAGGCCACGAGGATTACCAGATAATTGGCACAATAAAGCATCATTTTAGTGATTATGAAACTGCACTGGAGGCGTTGGAATCATGCAGCTAAGTATCTTAGAGATTTTGGCCGCCTGTAAAGGCCAGCTTGTTAATACCAATATAAGTCATGATGCTATGGTTACTTCCATATGTACTGACTCACGGAAATTGGAACCAGGCGCTCTTTTTGTGCCTTTAGCTGGGGATAATGTAGATGGTCATGATTTTGTTGCAAGTGCACTTGAAAGTGGTGCTGTATGCTCTTTGACAGAGAAGCCGGATATTGCCGATGGCCCTGTAATTTACGTAAAGTCTACCCGCCGGGCGCTGATGGATATAGCCGCTCATTATCGCCGTAAGCACAAGATAAAAGTAGTTGCAATTACAGGAAGCGCGGGCAAAACCACCACTAAGGACATGATTGCATATGTCTTAGCTGAAAAATATAAGACACAGAAGACATTGGGAAATTTTAATAATGATATAGGTCTACCCCTTTCTATTTTTCAATTAACTCCAGAAGACGAGGTTTTGGTATTGGAAATGGGGATGAATCATGGTGGGGAAATCCATGAACTTAGCTTAGTAGGTGCTCCAGATATCGCGGTAATAACCAATATCGGGGATGCACATATAGAAAATTTCAAAAATAGGGAAGGGATACTTCACGCAAAGCTAGAAATTTTGGATGGCCTTGCGCCTAAGGGTACTGCAATATTCAATGGCAATGACCCGCTACTTACAGGGCAAATAGCCAAGGCTAAGGCTGCCTCTTTTAAGTTAATCTATCCAAGCTCAACAAATATCAAGTCCATGGAAGAAAGCAGTATTTCCGGTGGTTCGTCTCATTTTGTGATTGATGACCAGGATATTCATATAAACATATCCCTACCGGGAGGGCATATGGTTATGAACGCCCTTTTAGCCGCTACTGTGGGTATAGAAATGGGGCTTACCCCGGCAGAAATTGCCCAGGGTTTTGAAAAATTTACTCCGCCGGGGGGGCGTCTCACAGTTATGGAATCCGGTGGAATGACTGTAATAAACGATGTATATAATGCGAACCCGGCATCGATGCTGGAGGCCATAAAAGTAGTAGTATCTCAGGACGGAAGGAAAGTATGCGTGCTGGGCGATATGAATGAGCTAGGCCACGTGGCTGAGGCTCGCCATAAGGAAGTTGGAGCGTTTGCGGCAGACAGCGGAATAAATATGTTAGTTACCATTGGAAAAATGGCCTGGTGGATGAATGAAGGCTTCTATGACGCAATAAGAACCAGGCAAGCCCAAAAGGGTCGAGTAGGGAACCAACCTTTATTGGATGAAAGCGCCGAAAGACTCTTTGATGTGCCAAAGCGTACTACCGGGTATAGAACCAGTGGTGTAAATATGGGGCCGGAAATAGGGGCAATACTGCGCCACACAGCAGAACAGGAAGAGGATACCCCGCAAACAGCCCTTCACTTCGAAACAGTAGAAGACTTCTTAACACAGTGGCGGCATATTTTGCGCCAAGGCGATGTGGTGTTATTTAAGGCATCACGATTTATGAAATTTGAAACGATTATTAATGAGATAATAAAGTAAGCAAGGAACGATAGTACAACACCGGAGGAGATTGTATGGATAATGCAATGAATACAGCAGTGTATGCGCTCTTGATTGCCTTTGTGGCCAATATCGTGCTTTGCCCGATGCTTATTCCGTCACTTATACGGTTCAAGTTTGGGCAGTATGTGCGAGATGATGGGCCTGCTGGCCATGCTAAGAAGGCAGGTACCCCCACTATGGGGGGGATAATGATTATTATCAGCTTTCTTTTGGCGGCGCTGGTGTTTATGCGGGGTAATCCGGAGGCTGTGGCTATTATTATGGTGACCATTGGTTTTGGAGTCCTTGGTTTTTTGGATGATTTTATTAAGATTACCAAGAGACGGTCGTTAGGGCTTAGGACTTATCAGAAACTTATTGGGCAGATTGTTATATCTGTTGTTTTTGTATTGTACTGGTCAACGTTGGAGAGTTATTCTACTATATTGCGTATTCCGTTTTTTCCTACTTTGGAGTTTAATCTTGGATTTTTGTATCCGATTTTTGCCTGTTTTATTTTTTTAGCATCCACCAATGGGGCTAATCTTACCGATGGTTTAGATGGGTTGGCCACCGGGGTTACGGCTCTTATTGTTACGTTTTTCTTATTTGCTGCTTGGATTTTTGACTCACCTGTGTTGCCTGTTACCGGGGCTATGGTTGGGAGTCTTTTGGGCTTTCTTTTATTCAATTCTCATCCTGCTAAGCTTTATATGGGGGATACCGGGTCATTGGCGCTGGGAGGCTTTGTTGCGGCAATTGCGTTAATGCTTCGAATGCCTCTTTTTTTGGCGATTGTAGCTATTATTTATGTAATTGAGTCTCTTAGTGTTCTTATCCAGGTTGGATATTTTAGGATTACTAAGGGTGGGCGCTTCTTTAAAATGGCTCCTATTCATCATGCTTTTGAGTTAAGCGGCTGGCCTGAGACTAAAATCGTGGCGTTCTTTAATGTGGTAACGGCTATGGCTTGTTTGCTTGGATATTTGGCGTTACAGGGATTATAGGGGGCAGTATGGATTATAAAGGGAAAAAAGTGCTGGTATGTGGCATGGCGCGAAGCGGTCAAGCTGCGGCAGCGCTTCTTTGTGACCTTGGCGCGATAGTTACAGCTCAGGATATGCGAAAAGAAATAGACTGGACATATGATCCTACTAAGAAGGGGATGACTCTTTATTTAGGGCAAAACCCTGATGAAATCATAGATCAATTTGACCTTGTGATAATTAGCCCTGGGCTTAGTATTTATCTGCCCTTTGTAGAGAAAGCCAAGGATATGGGTATCTTTGTAGTTGGCGAAGCGGAGTTGGCATTTAGCTTGTGTCCATGTCCTGTTGTAGCTATTACCGGCACCAACGGAAAAACCACTGTTACTACTTTGGTGGGCGAAATTTTGGCTCGCTATAATTCAAAGACTATCATCGCCGGGAATATTGGTATTCCTCTAACATCTATCGTGCAAGACATTGATCCCGATGCCATTGTGGTTGCAGAAACTTCCAGTTTTCAGTTAGAAACTGCTGTAAATTTTAGGCCTAGTGTTAGTGCCGTACTTAATATGACTCCAGACCATTTAGACCGTCATAGAGACATGGAAACATATATAGAAATGAAGTCTCGTATTTTTAAGAATCAAAGGCATCCTGATAAAGCTGTGCTAAATTTCGATAATGAAATAACCCGCGCTATGGCTCCACCTTGTCCTGTAGTATGGTTTAGTGAAAGCACAGTATTGCCGGTGGGCGTATATAAGCGGGACGGACAAATCTTTGCCCGAATGGAAGCCCATCTTGAAGAAGTGCATATCGCGTCACTTGATGGCTTAAATATATTGACTGAAAATGCCTTAGCTGCAACGGCTCTGGCATTGTGTGCCGGGGCATCCCCGACGCATATAGCTGAAGGGCTTTGGGCATTTAAATCCGTAGAGCATCGCATAGAGCATGTGGCAACTATTAATGGCGTAGATTATATAAACGATTCAAAAGCTACTAATCCAGATTCGGCAATCAAAGCCTTGAATTATATTAATAATCCTGTTGTGTTAATCGGTGGCGGTTATGATAAGGGTGCGGATTTTACCCCCTGGGTTCAGGCTTTTAAGGATAAAGTGACTCAACTTATATTAATCGGCCAAACAGCAACGCAGATAATAAAAACCTGCCAGGATTATGGTTTTACAGCATATAGGCAAGCGGCTACTTTAGAATATGCGGTACAGCTGGCAACAGAGATAGCCATGCCTGGTATGGTAGTATTACTATCCCCGGCTTGTGCCAGCTTTGGTATGTTTAAGAACTTTGAAGAGCGCGGAGATGTATTTAAGCAAATTGTAAGAGGATTAGAGTGTTAACTGGTAACATTTCGTAAGGGGGATTTTTCATGGGAAGATCAGCACATGGCCTTGATGCTTCAAGACCACATGGTAGCCAAACCAGGCCTAAAGCGGCACGTAGACCGCGAGACCCGGAGCAGGTTGTAGAAGTAGGGAGTATGGACTATACTATCTATCTTGTGGTGGTTCTTTTGACTCTTATTGGTGTGGTTATGGTGTTTTCTGCAAGTTATGTGCAAGCAGCTAACCGGGCTGTTTTTAATAACGATGCCCTATATTTTTTACGACGCAATGGGCTTATGGCCATTGGCGGTTTTGTTGTTATGAATATCATGGCCAGAGTAGATTACGAGCATCTTAGGAGGCTTGCACCGCTGATTTATATGGTGACTATTGGGCTATTGATTGCTGTTGTATTTATCGGTCTTGCAAGCCATGGAGCACAAAGATGGATTCCATTTCCCATAATTCAGCGTTTTCAGCCTTCTGAGGTGGCTAAGGCTGCTACTATTTTTATATTGGCATTTATGATTGATAAATCTCCTAAAGCCCTGCAAACCTGGAAGGGGCTCATGATTTTTGGGGCTGTTTTAGGGGTTATGTTTATGCTTGTACTGTATGGGGGATTTAGCTCTGGCCTTATTGTTGCGGCTGTTGGGTTTGGTATGATTTTTATTGCTAGTCCTCATATATGGCGTTTTATTTTGGCAGGGGTTACTGGGGTAAGTGCTATTGTAGGCTATCTTTGGTATGACTCGGTTTATGGCGATGGGTTTAGGGGCGCGCGTTTTCGGGCTTGGATGGACCCATGGGCTTATGCCGAAACACGTGGTTTCCAGGTAATACAGTCACTGTATGCTATTGCCAGTGGCGGGCTTTTTGGCAGTGGTATTGGTCAAAGCAGGCAGGCTACTTTTGTGCCTGAGGCTCATCATGATATTATTTTTGCCATTATCGTTGAAGAGCTCGGCCTTATTGGGGCTGGGATGATTTTGCTGTTGTTTGGTATCCTTATCTGGCGTGGCATTAGGGTTGCCCTTAATGCCCATAGTACTTTTGCGGCAATGACTGCTATCGGTATTGTGCTTGCAATTGGTTTTCAAGCTCTTATCAATATCGCGGTTGTAACCAATAGCATCCCAAATACTGGGGTAACACTTCCGTTTATTAGCTATGGTGGTACGTCACTTATGGTAAGTATGGGCCTTGCGGGGGTGCTTTTAAATATTTCTAAGTATACAAAGGCAAAAGATAGGTAGACATATAAATGTAAGGGCTGTTGCTTGCGCAATAGCCTTTTTTTTGTGATAAAATGTAGGTTAATACTCCAACCTACAAGGAGGGTACAATGATTAGAATTATTGATTACAAGGCAGGTAATGCCCCAAGCGTAATGCACGCGGTAAAACATTTAGGCTTTGAGGCCAAGTTTGCGCGTCAGGCAAAGGACTTTGGTGACGCTACTCATATAATTCTGCCAGGTGTAGGCAGTGCCAAGGCCACGATGGATTCCCTTATGTCTATGAACTTACCTACAAAATTGGAAAAAATGGTGTTGAAAAGAAAGATTCCATTTTTGGGTATTTGTGTAGGTATGCAGATTTTATTTGAATACAGCCAGGAAGATGATGTCCCATGCCTTGGCTGGCTTAAAGGGCGGGTATTAAAATACGATACAAATAATGTAAGAGTCCCACAAATGGGTTGGAATCAAGTGTGTTTTACAAAACCAACTCCCATCGAAACCCAGCAGGATGACCATTATTATTTTGTTAATTCCTATTATGCAAAACCTGAAGACACCGCCGATATATGGGCTACATCTGAATATGGCGGTGAGTTTTGCGCTGCTATAAATCAGGAAAATATTTACGGAACCCAGTTCCATGTAGAAAAAAGCGGGGAGGCTGGCCTAAGCCTTCTTAAAGGGTTTTTAAGCCTGGAAAGGGATAAGTAAATGCTAACAAAAAGACTAATAGCCTGTTTTGACATAGTAGCAGGCAGAGTAACTAAGGCGGTGCAGTTTCAAGATAATATAGATGTGGCCCCGGCGGAAGAGCTTGCCACTGCTATGTACACAGCCCAAGTAGATGAGTTGATTTTCTATGATATAACTGCCAGTGCCCAAAAGCGCAAAATAGACATGGAAACAGTAAAAAAAGTAGCCTCCAAAGTATTTATCCCCTTTGCTGTAGGGGGTGGGATACGAAATATTGAGGATATGTACGAAGTACTAAAAGCCGGAGCCGAAAAGATAAGCGTAGACTCTATGGCGGTACGCGACCCCGATATTATTTCCCAGGGCGCTAAGGCCTTTGGCTCTCAATGTATTGTGCTATCTACCCAGGTAAAAAGAGGTGCTGCAACTCCCAGTGGTTATGAAGTGTATATAGATGGTGCCCGTACTGCCACAGGATTAGACGCAATCCAGTGGATAAAAAAGGGGGAAGAATTAGGAGCAGGGGAGATTTGTATAAACAGCATTGATCAGGACGGCACTCTAATGGGCTATGATCTTCCGCTAATGGAGATGGCCCAAAAGGCAGTAAATGTACCTCTGATAGCCTCCGGAGGCGCGGGAAAGCCAGAGCATTTACGTGATGTATTCACCAAAACCCAGACTCAAGCGGCAATAATAAGCAGTATGCTCTATTCTCCAAGGATGGAGCGTAACTATTCAGCCCAGGAACTAAAGGCGTATCTTCTAGAAAATAATGTACCAGTAAGGCCATTTTTATGAGAAAAATAATAATTGCGCTACCTAAAGGGCACAGGCTTTGTAGCCTTTCTTATGAGGTGTTCAAAAAAGCGGGTTACGCCTCCGCTGCGCTTGAGCAGGCAAAGGATCAGAAGCAATTGGAGTACAATACTGATTGCGGCAGGGCTGCTTTTCTTTTGGTGCGCAATATGGATATTCCTCAATATGTAGATCGCAACTGGGCGGAACTTGGGCTTACGGCCTTTGACTGTTACAGAGAGTATGAGCTTTCCAGCTTAATGGGTGGGCAAGCCATGCGGGGAGATAATTTTATTACGGATTTACTCCCTGACTTAGCTCTTTGTGGTAAGTCTCGTTTTTGCGTTGCAGGGAAGCCGGAGAACAAGGATTTTTATGAAAAATGCAAAGAAAGTGATGAGAAAATCTTGACAGTGGCAACACAGCACCCCAATATAGCCGCAAAGTATTTTGCAAGCCATCGGATTTTGGCTGATATTGTTACAATATCCGGTTCATCTGAGATAATGCCAGCTCACGGGGTGGTTGACGCAATATTTGATATAGTGGAAACAGGCCGAGCCTTAGTGGAAAACGGCCTGATAATCTATGAAGAAGCTATGCCCATCCAGACGAAAATACTGGTAAGCAAGGCGGCACTGAAATACGACCCTAATATTGCAAGAGTGATAGAGGTGCTTAAAGATGCGATTAAATCGTGACGTAAATGTGATAAAAAACCGCAATGCCCAAGCAGACCCGGGGATTATGACTTCGGTTGCAGCAATTCTCAAAGATGTGCGAGAAAACGGAGATGCTGCTGTAAGGCAGTATGCGAAGGATTTTGATGGATTCACCTCACAAGAACTAATGGTAACCCAGGTTGAAATAGAAACCGCGACTAAGAAGATAGGTTCTGATTTTATTCGCATACTACAAAGAGCCAAGGATCAAATCACAGAATTCCATAAAAACCAAATCCAAAATTCTTGGGGAATATATAAGGACAATGGGGTAGTAATGGGGCAAATTATACGTCCTCTGGTTCGTGTTGCATTGTACGTACCTGGCGGAACCGCGGCGTACCCCTCTTCTGTACTTATGAATGGAATCCCGGCAATACTTGCTGGGGTCAAGGATATTGCTATCTTTACCCCAGTAAAAGCCGACGGAAAGGTGCCGGATACTATTTTGGCGGCAGCGGGTGTATGTGGAATTTCTCAGATATATAAAATAGGTGGCGCACATGCCATTGCCGCTGCGGCATATGGAACTAAATCTATTCCAAAGGCGGATAAAATCGTTGGCCCAGGCAATATTTATGTAGCAACGGCAAAGCGCATGGTCTATGGTGAAGTAGATATAGATATGATTGCGGGGCCGTCGGAGGTATTGATTATTGCGGATGAAGCGGCTAATCCAATATACATCGCTGCTGACCTGATGAGCCAGGCCGAGCATGACCCGCTTGCAAGTTCGGTTTTGATAACAACCAGTGAAAAATTAATCGCAGAAACGGAAGCAGAAATTGACCGCCAGGTAGAGAGTCTAAGCCGGAAAGATATTATCTTACAATCCCTGGAAAGCTACGGCGCGGCAGTGCATGTAAAATCCTTAGAAGAGGCTTTTGAAATCTCCAATATCCTAGCCCCAGAGCATCTGGAAATACTAACCGCCGACCCCCTTTCTCATTTACCAAAAGTGCAAAACGCGGGTTCTATCTTCTTAGGAGCGTATACGCCGGAACCTCTTGGCGATTATATGTCCGGCCCAAACCACGTACTACCCACCGGGGGTACAGCCAGGTTTTACTCTGCTCTTGGGGTCTACGATTTTGTAAAGCATAGCTCGTACAGCTACTACCCTAAATCCGCCCTGGCAGAACTAAAAGATGATGTAATGATCTTTGCGAAAAAAGAAGGCCTGGATGCCCACGCTGCTGCAATGGGGGTGCGTTTTGAATAATTTTCTAAGCAAAAAAGCTAAAAGCTTAACTCCATATATCGCTGGTCTGCAACCCCAGGAAGCAGGCTGGATTAAACTTAACACCAACGAAAACCCATACCCCCCATCCGCAAAAGTAATAGAAGCCTTGCAGACTTTTGATTATTCCCGTCTTCGTTTGTATCCAGATGGTAGTAGCGATGCTTTGAAAAAGACAATTGCTGAAGATACAGGCCTTTCTCCCGAAAATGTTTTTTGCGGAAATGGTTCAGATGAAGTACTGGCTCTTGCTTTTCAAGCTTTTTTCAGTGGAAAAGACAATATATTAACCCCAGATATATCATATGGGTTTTATCCGGTATGGGCCGAGATGTATGATGTTGGCCTTAAAGTAATCCCATTGAATCAGGACTTTACTCTAAATCCTGACGGCTACAAAGACGCAAACGGTATAATAATTGCCAACCCCAATGCCCCAACAAGTCTGGCAATAGAAAATGGGAAAATCGAACAGATTCTTAGCCAAAATCCAGATGGTGTTGTGCTTATAGATGAAGCATATATAGAATTTTCTGATGTAAAATCAGTGACGAAGTTGTACGATAATCTGTTGGTTGTACGTACTTTTTCTAAATCCCACTCTCTAGCAGGGATGAGGGTAGGGTATGCCCTTGGGCCTCCTAATCTTATTAATGCTTTGGAACGAGTGCGGGACGCTTTCAATTCCTATCCATTGGATATGCTAGCGCAAACCGCCGCAATAGCTGCAATCAAGGATAAGGACTACACAAAGGCATGTATAGAAAAGGTAATAAAAACCCGCGAATCCACCGCAAACCGCCTTATGCAGTTAGGTTGTCAGCCTCTAAAATCTCATACTAATTTTCTAATGATTAAAACCCCACATGCCGCACCGTTATACCAGTACTTGCTGTATTGTAAAATACTAGCCAGGTACTGGAATAAGCCCCGATTAAGAGATTATCTGCGAGTAACAATAGGCACTGACTCAGAAATGGAGGCGTTTTTACAATGCGTAAAGGAGTTTCAATAAGAAAAACCAACGAAACAGACATAAAACTATCAATAGAACTAGACAGTCAAAAACCAAGCAGAATAAATACAGGTATAGGCTTCTTTGACCATATGCTTACACTTTTCGCGTTTAGAGCTGGGATAAGCCTTACCTTGGATTGTCATGGAGACATACAGGTAGATGGCCATCATACTGTAGAAGATGTGGGCATATGTCTTGGGCAAGCAATAACAGAAGCTTTGGGCGATAAGTCGGGCATTTCCAGGTACGGAACCGCGTGGATTCCTATGGATGAGGCTTTGGTGCAATGCGTGATGGATATCTCAGGTCGGGGATTTTTGGTGTTTAATGCTGATTATCCATCCCCAGTAGTCGGCGGATTTGAAACTGAGCTTACAGAAGAGTTTTTTCGGGCACTTACCCATAATGCTGGGATAACCTTGCATATTAACCTATCCTATGGCCGCAATACCCATCATATAATTGAGGCTATGTTCAAGGCGCTAGGTTGTGCCTTTGCCGAAGCCATCAAAAAGACCGGGCTGAAAACACCTTCATCTACAAAAGGGATATTGTAGTAGGTGTACAATATGAGTTGTTTTTCTGATAAAGGCTTAGTGGAGGTAGAAAATGTTAATAATCCCCGCAATTGACTTACAAGGTGGCCAAGCTGTACGGCTGCTGCAAGGTGACTATGGCAAGAAAACCGTATACAGCAACGACCCGGTGCAAGTGGCACAGGGCTTTGAAGCAATGGGTGCCAAGTATTTACATGTTGTTGACTTAGACGGCGCAAAAGCCGGAAGCACTGTTAATCTAGAAACAATTCGCCGCATAAGGGCAGATATTACCATACCGATGCAACTAGGTGGCGGCGTGCGTACTGCCGAGACAGTGGATATGTATCTAAATGATATTGGGGTAGATCGGGTAATCTTAGGAACGATAGCCATATTGCAGCCGGATTTTGTAAATAAAATGATTAAACAACATGGCCCTAGTCGGATAGTAATAGGGGTAGATGTACGGGATGGATTTGTATCTACTGCCGGGTGGCTTACAGATAGCCAAGTAAACTACCTAGACTTTATAGCCAGCCTTAAGAAAATAGGCGTAGAGTACTTGGTAGTAACCGATATCTCCCGTGATGGCACCCTAACTTCCCCTAACTGGGATATGTATGAAAAAATCGAAGGCATTAACATAGTAGTATCCGGCGGTGTAGCTGAAGAAAATCATATAGCCAAAGCTGCAAAATATTACGGAGTAATCGTAGGCAAGGCCTATTATGAAGGAAGGGTGGATTTAGAGGCGTGTATAAAAAGATATCAGGACTAATTCCGGCAATTATACAAGATTATTACTCAGGCCTAGTACTTATGCTGGCCTATGTAAACCAAGAAAGTTATAATTTTATGCTAAAAAATGGTGAGACTTGTTTCTGGTCTAGGTCTCGTAACGAGCTGTGGCATAAAGGTGCGACTTCCGGAGATGTGCAAAGAATCAAACATATGTCCTTTGATTGCGACAGTGATACACTGCTGATACAAGTAGAGCAGACTGGTAGAGGTGCCTGTCATACCGGAAGTTATAGCTGCTTTGGAGACGAATACGGAGTTTTTTACGCCATTGAGAGAGATTACTCAGTGATAGAAAACCGTAGTCAAAACTCAAAAGAAGGTTCATACACCAACTACCTGTTAGAAAAAGGTGTAGATAAGATCTGCAAAAAAATAGGCGAAGAAGCAGCAGAGACAATAATTGCAGCCAAAAACGCCAACAAAGAAGAGCTAACTGCAGAAATAGCGGATTTAGCCTATCATGTTCTTGTGTTAATGCATGCGCAAGGACTCGCACCAAGAGATATTCTTATGAAAATAACGAACCGTCAGTAAACAAAAAATATACTAATAACAAACTCAAAAAGCCTGAGGAAATCACATTCCCAGGCTTTTTAAATTTTATTTGACATCTGTTTTCATTTATGTTTTAATACGCGCGTTTAGTTTTTCTAGATAAAATGTTTAGTATACATGCGATAAAAATCAATGAAAAACTAACTATATTTTTCAAAAACTTCTTAGAAAGAGGCCTCCCATGCAAATCGGTGAAAAGCTAAAGCAGCTTCGACTCCGAACCAACTTGACGCAAGAAGAACTGGCACAAAGATGTGACCTTTCCAAAGGTTTTATCTCCCAAATAGAACGTGACCAAAGCTCCCCATCTATTGCAACTTTAGTGGATATTTTGGAATGTCTAGGTGTAACCCCAGCGGAATTTTTTACCCAAACCACTCCGGAGCAAGTGCGCTATCGACAAGACGATGCTTATGATTCCACAGATGAAGACCTGGGTCACACGATAACCTGGATAATCCCCAGTGCTCAAAAGAATGAAATGGAGCCGATACTAATAAATCTGCACCCAAAAGGCCGTACTATAACCCACGACCCCCATGCTGGGGAAGTCTTTGGGTATGTGTTGTCTGGCTCGGCAACGCTCCATCGTGGTAATAAAAAATGGAAAATAAAAAAGGGCGACAGCATCTATTACAGCGCAACCGAGCCCTATTATATAGAAAACCATACATCCAACAATGCAACAATCTTGTGGATTAGTACCCCGCCAAGTTTTTAATATAGCAATTCACCTTTAAATCAGCCCCGCCTGTCGCCGAAAAAGCGTTGATGCGTCCGCTATTTTCAGCTCGTGTGGAACTGTTTAAAGGGGGGAATTGCAATAATCAATAGAGGAGTGGTCTTATGCCCCGTCTTATTGAGCTTCAAAACATTGTCAAGAACTTCGGTCACCAGACCGTTCTTGACCATATCAATTTGTATATCAATCAGAACGAGTTTCTAACGCTACTGGGCCCCAGCGGCTGTGGCAAAACCACCACTTTGCGTATTATTGGCGGTTTCGAACAACCAACCGGTGGCGATTTGCTTTTTAACGGAGAGTCCATTCTAGGAACGCCACCACATAAACGCCAGTTAAATACCGTATTTCAAAAATATGCCCTTTTCCCCAATATGAATGTAGCGGAAAATATTGCCTTTGGCCTAAGAATAAAGAAAATGTCCAAGCCTGAGATTCTAGAAAGTGTAAATAATATCCTGAAGCTGGTTAACCTTGTTGGTTTTGAAAAACGCTCTATTAACTCATTATCCGGTGGTCAGCAGCAGCGGGTGGCCATTGCCCGCGCTTTGGTTTGCAAACCTGCTGTGCTGCTACTGGACGAACCCCTAGGGGCACTGGACTTAAAGCTCCGTAAGGAAATGCAAGTCGAACTAAAAAACATGCAGCAGCAACTAGGCATAACCTTCGTATATGTAACTCATGACCAAGAAGAGGCCCTAACAATGTCAGATACAATAGCAGTAATGAACGAAGGCCGAATCCTGCAAATAGGTACTCCAGAGGATATATACAACGAGCCGAAAAACGCCTTTGTTGCCAATTTTATAGGCGAGAGCAATATCATTCCAGGCACCATGCCTGAGGATCGGCAAGTACACTTTGCGGATGTAACCTTCACATGTATAGACTTCGGCTTCGAAAAAAATGAAGCTGTGGACATAGTAGTACGCCCAGAAGATATAGAAATTGTGCCAGAAAACGCAAGCCCCCTTACAGGCATTGTAACCAACGTGACCTTTAAAGGTGTCCACTACGAAATGCGAGTGGATGCCAATGGACATTCGTGGAAAGTCCATAGCACAGTGCAATCTCCGGTAGGAGAGACGGTCGGCCTTTCTATTAAACCTGACCTGATTCATGTAATGAAAAAGCAAAAGGGTCGTATATCATGAAGCGCCTCTTTGGGTATCCCTATGGGCTGTGGCTGACTATATTTGTTGTGCTACCGTTGGGGTTAATTGGATATTACAGCATTACAGCCACTGACGCGGCTGGAAACACCTATTTTACTTTGCGCCATTTTCATATGTTTTTTGAAGCATCATTTCCGGGACAGCCTTTTTTTAGCCGCCTTTATGTAAACGTGGCTGTTCGCAGCCTTAGGCTGGCACTTATGACTACTGTTATAACTTTTATACTGGGTTATCCTGTGGCGTACATTATGGCTGGGAAAGGATTTAGCGATAAGTCCGTACTGCTGTTCTTGTTTATCGCCCCTATGTGGATGAACTTTCTTGTGCGTACCTATGCGTGGCTGGCCATTTTATCTCGTAACGGGATTCTCAATACCTTCCTTGCTTGGCTGGGCTTGCCCATTTTGGATATTCTGTTTACTGATTCCGCTGTGCTTCTTGGTATGGTATATAACTTCCTGCCATTTATGGTGTTGCCTATTTATACGGCTTTGAAGAAAATGGATCCGCGGATTATAGAAGCCGCTCAGGATTTAGGAGCAAACTCTCCTCGTGTTTTTATCCGGGTGGTATTTCCCCTTAGTATGCCCGGGGTTGTTAGTGGTATCACGATGGTGTTTATGCCGGCGGCAGCTACTTTTATTATTCCTAACTTGTTGGGCGGCGGGCAATATTTCTTGCTTGGCAACTTGGTAGAGCAGCAATTCCTGCGGGTAGGCAACTGGAATTTTGGTGCCGCTATTGCCGTGATTATGATTGGGTTGATGCTGGTTTCTACCTTTATCCTGTCCTGGTTTGGAAGGGCAGAAGCCAAGGAAGGGGGCATGAAAGAATGATTGCAAAAAAGCTGTACCTGGCCTTGATTGTCTTCTTTCTGTATGCGCCTATTTTGGTGCTGATGGTGTTTTCATTTAATTATTCCCGTTCTCAGGCTCACTGGGCTGGGTTTAGTTTGCGGTGGTACAGAGAACTTTTTAATGACGATCAGATTATGAGGGCCGTAAGAAATACGGTGCTTATAGGGATATTTTCTACTGTTGCGGCCACAGCTATTGGTGCTGCGGCGGCCGTAGGTATTTCCAAAATGGGGCGGCGGTTTAAAGGGATTGTAATGGGTGTAACCCAGCTGCCGGTTATGATGCCGGATATTGTAACGGGGATTAGCTTGCGGCTTTTGTTTATTTTTGTGATTAGATTCATTGGCGCCGGTAACTTGGGCTTTGGGACGTTGCTTCTTTCTCATATAATTTTTAATGTGCCTTATGTAATTTTATCTGTTATGCCTAAGCTTCAACAGATGGATGGTAACTTATATGAAGCGGCACTTGACCTCGGGTCTACCCCGTTTGGGGCTTTTCATAAGGTAATCTTGCCAGAGGTTTGGCCTGGGGTTGTTACTGGGGCCTTGCTTGCTTTTACGCTTTCTGTAGATGATTTTATGGTCAGCTTTTTTACTACAGGGTCTGGGGTAGAGAACTTGTCTATACAAATCTTCTCTATGGCAAGGCGGGGGGTTAATCCCCGGATTAACGCCCTTTCTACTCTTATTTTTATTGTAATTATGGTGCTGCTGTTCTTAGTTCATAAACGAGACCAGCGTTTGGCCCGTGATAATTCTGCTTAAAAGGAGGTGCTTCTATATGAAGCGAGTGTTTATGTTGTTGGTGGTGGCTGTCGGTTTGCTGTTTTTTACCGCATGTGGAGAAAATGAGGCTGTATTGCAGCCTGACACAGATGATGGTGAGGCTCCGTTGGCGTCTTCTATCAATGTATTTAACTGGGGAGAGTTTATTGACCCTCAAGTGCTGTCTATGTTTACCCAGGAAACAGGTATAGCTGTAAACTACAGCATGTATGCCAGCAATGAAGAGATGTATCAGCGTATACGTACCGGAGGCGCAGACTTTGATGTGCTGTTTCCTTCTGACTATATGATACAACGTATGATTAGCCAAGGTATGCTTGCCAGGCTTAACTGGGACAATATCCCCAATAGAGAGCATATATATTATCGCTTCTGGGGTATGCCATTTGACCCATATGATCAATACTCTGTGCCATATATGTGGGGCACCTTTGGTATCTTGTACAATACCGCTATCGTAGACGAGCCGGTGTATTCATGGGATATATTATGGAATCCCCGGTGGGCTAATGAGATTTTTATGTATGATGCTTCACGGGACACTATGGGCGCAGCTCTTAGACGACTCGGGTTCTCACTTAATTCTACAAATATAGAAGAGATTCATGCTGCCAGAGACAGCTTAATCGAGCAGCGGCCACTTGTCAGAGCCTTTGCCGGAGATCAGATTAAGGACTGGATGATAGTAGGAGACGGAGCACTTGCTACGGTATTTTCTGGTGATGCGGTTTGGGCAAAGCAAGATAATCCAGACCTCAATTTTATTGTACCCATTGAAGGTACACAAATCTTTTTGGATTCTATGGTAATACCTATCACAACCACCCGTCAGCGTGAGGCTGAGATGTTTATTAACTTCATGACCAGGCCAGATATTGCGTACCTTAATACGCGATATATTATGTACTCAACCACCAACTATACAACCCTGCAAATGTTGCCGGATTATATGAAGGATTGCACCATTTACTGGCCACCTGAAGAAATATTTTACAGGCTGGAAGCCTTCGAAGACTTAGGCGACTTTAAAGAGGAATTTGAGAGAGCATGGACTGAGGTTTTGGTAGCTAATTAAAGGGGTAAGTATATGTACAAGTTCTCACTGATGAACGAAAATAATCTTAACGAAATGGCCCGGATACAAGCTAATGCCTATCCGGGCTTTTATCAAACGACACCAATGGAGCAAGTTGCCGAGCGGATTACCAAGGCAAGTGAGCGTCCAGAGGTAAGTTATTTCTGCGCCTACAAAGAAGATACAATGGTAGGCGGCTTTAATATTTGGGACTTTGAAATGAATATGCGCCAAGCCAAGATAAAGGCTGGAGGCGTAGGCTCAATTGCAGTGGATTTAGCCCATAAAAAAGAGAAGACTGCCAGAGAGATAATGAAATATTTCATTACAAATATTCGGGGAAAAGGCGCTAATATGGCACTTTTGTACCCATTCAACTCAGCTTTCTATCAAAAAATGGGCTTTGGGTTTGGAACGTTATTGCAGCAGCTTAGGGTAAAACCGGACGAGCTACCAGGTGGAGGTTCTAAAGCTAATATACAAAGACTTACAGAAGGCGATGCCGAAAAGCTGACGGTATTTTATAACTCCCGCGCGGCAGTCACTCATGGCCTAATCACAAAGCGAACAAGTGATTTTGTTCAAAGTCTGAAACTCCCCGCAAATAGGATATTTGCATATGTAGACGGAGAAGTTAGAGGCTATATATCCTTCCAGTTCCGCAAGGGTAGCGAGGAATCAGCGCTTGTTAATGACATGTTTATAGGTGAAATGCTATTCGATAGCCCTGAAGTGTTTGCACAGCTTATGTCCTTTGTAAAAAGCCAGGCAGATCAAGTACGATATGTAATAATCAATACCCAAGACGAAAGTATAATCAACACCATCCCCGACCCAAGAAACCATATGGATCGTATGCTGTTTGCGGTATATCAAGAAGTAGCCAGAACCGGGCTTGGGGTTATGTATCGTATTTGTGATGTGGAATCATTTTTAAGTGATATAGCTGACTGTAAGTTTGGCGACTTGACAATGAATCTGCATGTGAATATAAGTGACAGCTTTGTACCGGAAAATAATAAAATCTTTAAGCTAAAATTTGAAAATGGGAGTTGCGTCATAGCTAATACCACCCCAGATGCGGAGCTGACTATAGATATAGCCGAGTTTACATCATTGGTCATGGGATGTGTCACGTTAAGATCACTAGTAAAATACGGCAAGGCGACTCTTTCAAATGTTGCATATCTGGATACCTTAAGCCGTTCATTCTCTTTAGATGAAAAGCCAGTCTGCCTTACTTATTTTTAAGACGAGAAAAAGCCCCGCCTATACAAATGTATAGGAGGGGCTTTTTTTAGTATCTTACTACTGGCACGCCATCAGTGGCTAAATTTTTTAGCCGTTGATATTCCAGGGCTACTGGGTCGACTTTAACTTTTTTAGGCTTAGGGCCACGTCTTAACCCCAAATGCCTAATGACACGTTTTGAATATTGGATGGCAATCCAGCCACCCCATGTTAGCACGGCTCCAAATACCAGATACCATATCGGTGATGAATAGATAGTAGCTATAGTTTGCAACCAGCTAATTGCGTCTTCAACAGGCCTTATTGCAGTTGGGATCACATGGCGGCCTGTGAGGGCCCTTTCCAGACGATTAGACGTGCTTATCAAGCTATTGTGCGAAGGATGTAATGTGTTTCCAAAGTTTGTATAAAAGAAGATTAGAATCGTCAACGCGACGATGAAAGCCACTGTATGCCTTAGGATATTTCTCTTTTCTTTTACGTTTTTTCTGGCTAGATACAGTAGTAAATCGTCGCTTTCTTCTGGAGGCGGGGTTGCCGTGTCTCCTTCAAGGGTATCGGCCAATAATTTAATTGACCTGTGCTCATCATCTTGCCATATTGCCCGCTGTTTGCTTACGAGCTGCTTGGCACGCTTTGGGAAGGTCATTCCAACCTGAGCGCCGCTATCATCATAAACTGCAACTTGATTAATCATATAATCACCTCATTATAAATAATAAGGCGAGGCAAACAAGTAATACATCCGCAGTTTTATATCATGGGTGCCAACCCCTGTATTACAAAACTAGCCTGCCTTTGAGGGTGATTATACAGTATTTTTATTAATCCTCAAAGCCCGCATTAAGTTGGGCATAACTGTCATGGCAATAGTGGAACCGATTAAAGCGGTGACTAGTTGGGGCCATGAAAACGCCGCCGACATAGCCGCAACTTGAGGCGGCAAGGCATTTGGGATAAGAAATGGCAATGCCACATGCACAACCCCTATCCAAAGTACTAGAAATTTAAGTACAGACCCAACAATGATAGCCAAAATAATGCGTACATATGCAAGCAGGTCTAAATTTACATATGACTTAACTGTGATAAAATGTACCGCAACCACAAGTGCTGCGTTCCCTGCCATAATAAAGGGAATAATCACTGGGAAAATAGGCACTCCCAAAATAAAATAAGCAAAGATAGGGGACACAACCCCAACCGCCACACCAGAAGACATTCCTACCAAAATAGTAGCCGTAACTAGAATAAAATTAATAATGGATCCGGTTACAAACTGGCTCATTGGTGCAGTAAGATGCTGAGCTGTTACCAGCATAGCGATGAAAAGAGCGGTTTGGGTAATCCATAAAATTCGTTTTCTGTTCATATTAACTCCTTTAAAATTTTTCCTAATCATACTATAATTCCATCAATTGAAATGTTGCCTAGGCAACAATAATGTTCATTTTAAGGAGGCAATATGGAATCTCTTCAAAACGCAGTATTATTTACTGGCATACAGGCTGATGACTGTCAGAAGCTAATATCCTGTCTTTCTCCTTATATAAGACATTTTTCAAAAAATGAAATAATCCTCTTTTCTGGGGCAAGCATTAAACACATTGGGGTAATTTTGTCCGGTACTGCCACAGCCTACTTAGAGCATCCAAACGGTATCCAGACGATAATGTCCCAACTGAAGCCTTTAAGCGTTTTTGGCGAAATCCTTGTCAGCACCCGAACTCATAAAAGCCCAGTAACTCTTTATGCAACTTCTGATATAACTGCTGCCTTTATTGAATACGAAAGGCTATTTTCTATATGTACAACCGCTTGTGCGGCTCATACCATGTTAATCCAAAACATGCTAAAGGTTATAGGAGATAAATACTTCCGTCTCTTTGACAGAATAAATATTCTAAGGGAGAAGACCCTAAGGGAGAAAATCCTTGCATACCTTCACATTCTATCAGATAGAGGTGTCGTTTCCACTGTAACTATTCCTTTTACAAAGACCATGTTGGCAGACTATTTGTTATCCAACAGAAGCGCACTTTCGAAGGAGCTGCGGAAAATGGAAGTCGATGGCCTAATAACTGTAAATGGCAGAAAAATTAAAATCATAGCATCTCCATAACATTTCCATAACATTTCTATGATAAAAATAAGAGGAACTCTTTTTGCCTAACGGCAAAACCATTCGCAAAAACTCACATTGAGAAGGTGAATCAGATGGCACATATATTAATTGTTGAAGATGACAAGCCCATTAACAAGCTAATCAAAAAAAACTTAGAACTGGTAGGTCATACCTGTGTCTCGGTTTACGATGGCGATGCTGTAATTCCCGCTTTAGAATCCACAGCTTTTGACCTAATGCTGCTGGACATAATGCTGCCAAACCGTGACGGCTTTGAGATAATCCAAGATATTAAGGGTCAAATCCCAGTAATTTTCCTAACCGCCCGTGGTGCTGTACATGACCGCGTTATCGGTTTGCGTCATGGCGCGGATGATTATATTGTAAAGCCTTTTGATATGCTGGAGCTTACGGCTCGTATAGAATCTGTACTGCGCCGCACTCAAAAGTCCGAAAAAGCCTTCAAGCTTGGTGATGTAACAGCAGACCTTGCTGGTCGCCAGGTTTATTACCGTGGCTCTCTGGTAGACTTCACCCCTCAAGAGTATGCATTAATCGAGGCGCTCATTCAAAACCGTAATATAGCACTTTCTCGCGATAAGCTGCTGGAGATCGCCTGGGGCTATGACTACGGCGGTGACACCCGTACTGTAGATGTCCATATCCACAATATCCGTAAAAAACTTAGATGGGAAAAAGTCATAAAAACCGTATATAAGCTAGGGTACCGCCTGGAGGATAAACCGTGAGATTAAAAACATTTCTTGCCGCGTACATGCTCTTTCTTGCGATAATCTTCACCAGTATTGCCATTGTTTCCACGCATATGACCAATAGCACCACATATATGCTGAGGGAAAAAGCCTCACGAGAGTTTCAGACTATAACCACTTCCCTTGCCAGGGATATGGGTAACGTTTATGCCAGATTCCCGGGAGGAGAAAGCTTTACCACAACGACCAGTAATTTATTTCATGGGTATGTGCAGTATTATCGCCAGCATGGCATTGAGCTAAGTCTTAACTATTCCTCCCAGGAAAATGGCGCATATGCCGTGATTTCTTTCGAAAGAGTAGGGGATAGTCACTCTATTTCAATAATTGGAGCCCTTCCCAATCCATTTAGGCAATATCAGCTTTCTTATGTCCTTGACATAACTTCAAATATAGTCGACATGCAAGAAATACAACAATACTTGTGGATCACATCCATAATTGTATCTTTAGTAGCCGCGGTTCTTCTATATATAATTTTGCTGAGGATATTTAAACCTCTGGAAATTGTAGCTGTCGCAGCAGGGCAGATAACCGACGGCTTATACGGCCAGCAAATTACAGTAAAAGGCCGTAACGAGTTGGCCGCGGTAGCTGTTGCCTTTAATCAAATGTCTGCACAGATAGAAACCCAGATAAGCTTGTTGGAAGAGGAAGCGGAGCGCAAACAGCAATTTGTAGACAATTTTGCCCACGAAATCCGCACCCCTCTAACTTCAATTTATGGCTACGCAGAATATCTGCAAAAAGCTAATCTAAAAGAAGGGGAGCTATTAGAATCTGCTGAGTTCATCATGTCCGAAGCCCAGCATATGAAAAAAGTGGCCAACTCACTGCTAGAGCTAGCCACCTTACGAGACTATAAACCCAAATTGGAAAAAATATTTATCCCAGAATTATTAATTGAAGTAAAGCAATCCCTAGAAAAGCCTTTAAAAGAGCAAGGAGCCAAACTGGATACAACAGCCATGGCTCCATACTTAGGAGGTCAGCCGGATTTAATAAAATCCTTGCTATTAAATCTATCTAAGAATGCCATAAATTCCTGCCAGCCAGGGGAAGGGATAATACACATAAGAGCCATCACAAAAGATAAAAACGTGATAATAACTGTAGAAGACAACGGCTGTGGTATCCCCAAGGGCAAATTATCCAAAGTAGCAGAACCTTTCTACCGGGTAGATAAAGCCCGTAGCCGAGATTCCGGTGGGGTAGGCCTAGGCCTGGCTCTATGCAAGCAAATCGCTCAAGTCCACGGGGCAAAGATGACCATAGCATCCACCCAAGGTATCGGTACTATGGTAAAACTAACATTTACAAATCCATAATATCCACATAATAATTTCAAAATAAAGCCCATTTATTATATCCACTGTGAGGCCCACACAAAACATAACAGAGAGGAAATGAAAATGAAAATGAAATCAAAAATTAAAGAAGTCGCAAAAGTGGCTATATCCACAGTGGCAGCAGTAGGGTTATTTGGGGGGCTATTGTGGGGAGTAAACGCAAGAACCATCCAGGCTGCAACAGAGTATGAGGGTTATGTGCCTCAAACTGTTGAGTATGTAAGCATCCCAGAAAACCCTATACCTGAGGATTTTTATGCCTCAAACCTGACGGTTTTAAATACAAGCTTTGAAGGGGAGATACCCAGCCCTCTTGCGCTTTCGATGGAAGATGCCGCCCAAATTGGCGCGCAATATATCTGGGATATATTTGGTGAACGCATTGATGGTATGTATGTAGAAATGCAGTTTGCGGGATGGGACCATATGAGCAGAGAACTTTGGCTAGGTTCTGTTTCCAATAGCAACAGAGATACCGTAGCACGTAGAAATCGGGCAAATGAGTTGCATAATGAAATTATCGCACGTATGGAAGCCGGTGAAGACAGAGATTACATTATAGAAAGCATGGGTGATATATCACGTTTTTCTATGTATGTACCTGGAGATTTCTATTTTGTTATAGATGCCATTACAGGGGAGCGTATTGATATATGGCGGCTTGCGGCAATAAATAACCGCGGCTTTACGATGGAAGAACATGAGTTTCTCAATGATTATATAGAGCGCGAATGGGGTGGGGATTGGAGCTTGCTTTTTGCAGAAGTAACTGACGACTCCAGGGCAGAGGTGTTTTCCTCTATTGCTAAAAACTACGCTCAAATACATTTTACCAATACGGTGATAGTTGATGCAGTGTTTATGGAGGCATTTTCTTTCCCGGCAGTTAGAGGTACTACAGTTACTCATCACATAAGCTTTAGCTTTAATATAACGGATGAAACAGGCAGAGTTGCAACAGTGACTCTAGATGAAAATGGTGCACTAATGACTATAACAACATCAGTAAACGATATAATTCCTTCTGAGATTCGTGAAATTGTATTGATAGAAGTAGATCATGATGCTGAGGGACGTTGGGTAGAGAGAGAAGAATAACTAATACCGATTCCAAATTAAAACCTGTCTGACAGAGCGGCGGCTTGAAACGCGAAACAAGCGTTTCAAGTGGTTTTGCCGCGATAGGCAGATAGGATTTTAATTGGAATCGGTATAATTATGGGGTACCAATGAGCGAATTTATTAAAAGACTATTAGGCAAACGTCTGGTGATATCAGCACGACTTACTTTTGCATTTTTATTTATCTATGGCGGGATGCTAACCGTTGTTTCCGTTTACCTGCTTCCAACCCGCTTTGTGGAATCTATTCAGATTTTTACCCAAAGCCCAATGTTAATTTTACTAAACGGCTTGCCTATATGGCTTTTAATTGGGGTGTTGTTTGGAATAAGCCGCAATCTGGTTGTAACCACTGTATTTCCAACAGTTATTACATTTTTGATGGGGATAATTAACCGCAGCAAAGTTTTTTTTCGGGATGAACCTTTTTTGCCGGCAGATATATTCTTATTTAACGAAGTGAGATATGTAACCTCTGAGGTTAATTTCATACAGAATGGCGTGCTGCCGCTGATTATTTTTTTTACACTGTTGATAATATCGTTGCTTTTTGTGCGGCCTTATAAACCTAAGTGGCGGTTTAGCCTGCCCGGTGCGCTTGTGTGCATACTTTGTATGGCTGTTTTGCTTCCCACAGTTTATTGGAACCAAGCATACTTTGGCCGCTTTCCTGTTGAGGGCAGCGGATTTAGGCTGGTGGATATCTACAACTCCAGAGGGACGAATTATTCTTTTCTGGCATTTTTATCAAGGTTTTCACCTGAGCGACCGCCTGGATTTTCGGAGGAGCTGGCTCGTGAGATATTAGGTGACGCTGTGTCACAGTCTCATGAGCCAGGTCATATCAACGTAGTGGTTGTAATGAGCGAAAGTTTCTCCCGCCTGTCAGACAGCCCAGTTCTCAGCTTTCAAAGTGACCCGCTATCAGATTTTCACACCTTAGCAGCCCGTGAAGGCAGCATAGTAGGTGATATTATCGTACCCAATTTTGGTGGCGGCACCGCTAATACCGAGTTCGATGTTCTAACAGGGATGTTTACCCAGTTTATTAGAGAGTCACCTTCGTCATTTTGGTTTATTCGGCAGCCCATGGAGTCTGTAGTTTCTGTGTTTGCAGACAGAGGATATCATACAGTGGCAATGCATCCAGGCGCGCCATGGTTTTACAATAGACAGAATGTCTATCGGCACTTGGGTTTTCGTGATATGTATTTCCGCTACGATTTTATTGAGGCTGGCGCGGAAACTATAACTCGCCTTATAACAGAAGCCTCGACTTTTGACTTTCTTCGTGACGTAATTTCAAATAGGGATAGGACACAGCCGATATTTGCATACATGGTAACTATCCAAAACCACATGCCCTTTGCCAACCGATTTTATAGCGGCCACGGGGGTATGACGTCAGATATAGACTTTAGTGATGGGGAAATGAACGAGTTGTACAATTATTTCTATGGAATGCGCCAAAGCGCTGAAGAGCTTCTTATGCTTGCGGATTTCTTGGAAAAGGAAGATGAGCCGTTCTTGCTGGTGTTTTACAGTGATCATTTGCCATCCTTTAGGGGAGGCGTGGGCATATATGAGCGGCTTGGTTTAGATTTTTATATGAATCCAGAATTGCGGTTTACAGTGCCTTATCTAATATTTGCTAATGAGTTGGCGCGTGACCTTGTTTCTCTTGAGGGTGTGCCAACCCTATTTAGCGCTAATTATATGGGACAGCAGTTGCTTTCCTTATTGGGATTTGAACAGGATACGGCTTGGTTTTCTTTTCTATCAGACTATATGACCCAGCACCCGATAATGGATTTAAGTAGCGAACATACTGATTTTCGGATTTTGCAGTATTATTTTATGGGGCAGCGGTTTCGGTAGTATCATCTTTCATTGGGACAGTGTTACTTTTCTGGTTTTGACCAAATGATCGGGGCAAGTAGAATTATTTTGTAAGTTCTATCAGAAGCCCATGGGCAAACTTCGTCACTTGTGTTTTTCAACACAACGACTCCCACAACCTCAGCAATAACTACCCCAATAACAAAGACAGACGAAATACTCTTCGCGCCAATATCTTTTCATTGGCAAGGAGAGTTTTTCGTCTGTCGGGCTTGGCTTGTTTATTACTGGGGAGTGGCGCTTTGCAAGAGGTTATTCTTGGACTTGAGGACTGTGAAGCCGCATAATCTCTTCTATATGCTTGGGCTCCCGGGGCGGCCCTGTTTGTTCAAGTACTATGACACCATTGTAGTTGTAGAATCCGATGTTATCATTTGGTTGCCAACCCTTAATTTCTCTTACTTCTCTTGGGATACTGATCCTGCATAAATCATCAATGGGTCTTATTTTTATAGCCTCCATAATTCACCTCCTTTTTTAAAATTAGAAAGGCCAGGGCAAAGGAAAATAAAAAAATGCGTGTAGGGAAGATGGGTTTTTTCCCATCATCGCCTACACGCACAAATATGTACGTATAAACATAGAACTCTCAAGCCTACCCACTCTCGAGTGAAAGCAAACAATACGCCATGCTAATACTGCATCGCTTGAAGTATGTGGGCGAATATTGTAAACTTACTCTGCTGCGGTGGCAGGTTTGTCCTGTGCTCTAGGCGATG
>Ga0131853_10000491_pt1 | contig 72804 bp, 67 predicted proteins | sample TergutLab28metaG_FD_92764 | JGI IMG/M metagenome (GOLD analysis project Ga0131853, IMG submission 92764) | Labiotermes labralis P1 segment gut microbial communities from Petit-Saut dam, French Guiana - Lab288 P1 (version 2) (version 2) | ecosystem: Host-associated > Arthropoda: Insects >... | reverse complement strand
GTTCGGAATGGTAATGTTTGATAGTATGGTGCCCGAAAATGCATGCTCGAAAATGGTTTCAACGCTCGACGGAATAATATAATTAATTCCATCTTTACCCATTGGATATAATATTAGATCTGTGTGTTGTTTGTTAAATAGCACGCCTGTCTATGGACAACGAAAAGTCGTACTATTTTGGGTGTGCCTGACGAAAAGTCTTAGAATGGGGTCAAAAGGGTGGCTTTAAGATTGAAAGTATGTATTTAGGCTACTTTAAGCCTTTTTGAACCAAAATGACAAAAGCCCCACAGGATTTTGGTTAATCCTATCGCCTTATTTATAAACCTCGTACCCTTTATTGTGCTACTACCGAAGTTTAGGATGTTGGCTATCTTTTGGAATGGCACTCCCGCTTTGTTGTTGCCGACAAATTCTAATCGCCATCCGTACCAGTTTTGGCGGTTTGTTACCTCTGCTTTTGTGAGCGAACGCACCAAGTCGCCGAATCTCTTGGGGGTTGTTTTTAGTAATTGAGACTGCAAAGATAAGCGCCGTTTATGCTTGCGTGAAAGTAATTAGTGAGACGGTGGCGAGTCTTCCGCTAAAGCTACTAAAAGAAGAAAGTAACGGCGACACGGCAAAAGCCACGCACCATCCGCTCTACACACTACTTGCCGACTGCCCGAATAATGAAATGACGGCATTCACCTTTAGGTTTTTGACATTCTCTAGCAGTAGGTATTTTGGCAATGTCCCGTTGTCTCTTGCTCTTAGCAATAACCGCTCCACCTCCCAAAGCAGTCCGCTCCGAGTTCCACTCCCTTTGTCTAGCCCTGCTCCGTTGCCTGCAACTGATATGTCCTGACAGGGAAAGCCGTATGTCCAAAGGTCGGCGGCGGGCAATTCCTCAATCTTGGTTATGTCGCCGAGGTTGTTGGTCTCGCCGTGAAGTGCCTCGTATGCAAGACTTGCGAATCTATCTACCTCACTTATGGCTACCACCTCATGCGGTATGCCTAAATTCTTTAAGGCTTGCCTCGGTGCGCCAGTCCCTGCGAATAATTCAATTACTCTAATCATTTTTTGCCACCCCCGCTTAGGAGCTGCTCCATAACATCATTAGGGTCGCCTGTGGTGTAAGGGTCAGAGTATTTCATTTTGCACTCACGCACCACCGCATAAATCTTAGCCCATGCTGCATCCGACTGCCTTGCATAGATTTGGCTCATTTGTATAAACGGGTTAGCTCCTCTTTCCATTGGTGTCGCAAGGTCGCAGGGCAGACCACGATAATATTTCGCTTGCCCTCCGCCCACTTTTGAGCCACTACTATCCCCGCCTGTATCGTCTTGCCTAGTCCCACTTGGTCGCAAAGCATCGCTCCTTTCAAATAAGGATTTTGCAATGCAAAAAGTGCCGCACTCACTTGGTGCGGTTGCAAATCAATCCGAGCATCAGCCAAGACAGTAGACACCATCTCCGCCCCACTCCCTCTCCGCTGTAGCTGCTTAGCTATCCAAGCGGCTTGGTATTTATTTGTTATGTTGCTTTTCTCTTGCACTGCTATCTCCTTGTCAATTAAATGCTTATCTCTTCCCCATCTTGTAAAACGATTATTTCGCTGTCAATTCCTAAGTTCTTAAAGCTTTCGGGCTTTTCGGAATGAATGGGAATAATCTTTTTTGGCTTGGTTGCCTCGCAAAGTCTAATTATATCGTCTGTAGTAGCATGACCGCTTGTGTGCAGTTGCACGAATTGACTGCCCTCTGCCTTTGCATCTTCTATAAAATCAAAGGTGCGCTTGTCAAAACAACTTCTGCCCTCTTGTAGGTATCCGCTCCACATGGAATAAACAAGCAAATTATCAGGAAATGCTTTTATGGCTTTTGTGCTTGCGTAGTTGACTCTTATCATCATTACAAAGCCGCAATCTTTCATGTAGTCGTTTAGCTTTTTACCGCTATTGTAAGTGTAGATTTTTTGTCTAGTAAAATCATAAAAGGGCGAGCGGCTGTTTTCGGTTATGATTTTTAGTATGTCGCCTTGGTAGTCATCGCAAATCACAAACGGTTTTTTGGCTTTTATTGCTGCGTTATAAAAAACCGCTATTCTATCTATGTTTGTAGAACTTGCTAGCACGAATATGTTTTTATGCTTTTCCACTAGCTCCGCCGCCTTTGCACCTAGCTCATGCTCTGTCATAACCTTTTCACTGGGGCGACTAAGCATACTGCCCTCTGAAATAAGGACATCCAAATTGCTCGCAAACTTTTCAAAGATTAGCGGCATTTTTCGTCCTCTTGCTCCATGCATCCTAAAATCGCCCGTATGCAATACCCTTTTGCTTTTTGGCACTTTCGTAATCGTCCCTGCCGCCATCAGCGCAATAGTTTGTGTACTTAGCGTCTCTTTCAAATCGTGTGCTATAAAATTTGTAAAGTCTGCCGCCTTTATAATAAAAATCTATCCTACCCGCTCTTACCGCAGGAAAAACCTTGCCCTCAAAAACATCTTGTCTTAGGAGCGAATAAGTATCGGCTTCTTGCCCTGTTAGTTTATCTAACCTTGTGGTATCAAATTTTCTTATAAACGCCATATTATCAAGTCTCCTTGCTTTGCTTTCTATTCGTATTCTGGCTTTACTAGAATGTAGCCGCCCTCGCCGTGACTCCTGCAATTATCAACGATGCCTGCCCATGCTAAAACACCCGCATAATAAGTTGACCGCCTTAGCGTTGAGTCGCCCTCTCTTGCACCAAAAAATGTGGTTGCAACAAATGCATCTATGGTGTCTAGCGGCAATTCATCGCTACCAATCCTTTTGCCGTTATGTGCAGCACTATCGCCTCGGAACATTTTACCACCCAAAGTCACCGCCTTTTCAATAATAGCATCAAAGACTTCCCACTCAAGCGTTACGCTCTTTAGTCCCTCTGCTATGATTCCTCTCTTGTCGCTTGAAAACCAAATTGCGACATCGTCCCCTCTTAGCATCGCCATCTGAGACTTGCCTCCGCTTGCCGATAGATTCTCTTTGAGTAGCCTTACTGCCTTGCTGTCATTTTGCGTTACCTCAACCATTTTGATTTCTTCCTCTGCGGTGTGTCCGCTCTCGGCTTTAAGCCCTAGTTTGTTTACTATGCCACTTAGCTTATCCTTGACCGATGTGTAGCTTAGCTGTAGCCTCTCTTGCATTTTCGTTAAGTTGCCCTCGCACAGCAAAAACTGACTCACGAAGTTTTTCTCGGCAGCACTCAGTTCGGCAAAATAATTAGCTGTCTCAAATTCGCCTGTCAACTCTATGTTGCAATGTTTGCAAGTCAATCTTGAGATGACCAGTTCCTCTTTGCAGACGGGGCAATCTTTAACTATTGTATTCATGGCAAAAACTCCTCTATTAGGCGGTCGGCTGCCTAATGATTGAATTATATCATATCATTTTATAATATGTAAAGTGATTTTCACTACTTATTTGAAAATATTTATAAATATTTTATTTCATATTGTCATATTGCCCAAAAAGCCTCACAAACGCTCAACACGGCGAAGTTTATGTATTTGCTATCCTTTTCCGAGTGCTAGGCAACAAATGCGACAAAACCTGAACAGGGCTGTCAAAGGTGCGTAAGGCGGTTTGAGTTGCGGTTGGAATTGCAAAGGCGATTGAATACACCCTCAAATCGCACGAAAAGGTTCAAATCCTAACGGACGCAAAAGTCGTGTTTTGGGTGTGCTTGGGGTATTTGTCGGTGTTAGGTCTTTTACCCCTCTCGGGGGTTTGATTTTTGAATATTTCAAAAAATCTTACAGACCCCCTGAAATGCAAAAAACAGCCCTATTGGACTGCTTTTTGACTGACTTCACTACGACAATAGTGATGTCATAGGTGGTGCCCGGGATCGGACTTGAACCGATACGAAGTTTCCTTCCCAGGATTTTAAGTCCTGTGCGTCTGCCATTCCGCCACCCGGGCATGTCTTTTTGAGTGTTTTTGAGCAGATTTAACGCTATTTTAGCACTTTTTAAAATGTTTGTAAAGAGAATAAAGGGGATTAAAAGAGAAAAAATAATACAATTATTAAAGCAATACTATTTCATCCCAAAAAAGTGTGAAACTTTTTATAAATTTTTAATGAATGAAATCATTTTAACATTCAAAAAATTCAATTTAATAAAATTATCAATAATGAATTAATAATTACTTAGGGGGGTCGAGTGGACGGGGGCTAGGGGGACGGTGTGAACTACTACCTTGAAGGTAGACAGGATGGGGACGGATAGGATATAATAAAAAGAAAGATATTTGAAGGAGTTCGTGATGCAAAAGAAATATAGTGATGAATTTAAGAAAGAGGTAATTCGTGCTTGGACAATAGTTAAAAAAGTGGACAGGATGATATAGGAAATGATATAATGGAGAGGACACACAAAAGGAGGAAAGAAAAAATGGGAGCAAGAATTGGTGTGAAAGCCAATCGATACAGTGACGAATTTAAAAAGCAGATAGTGATGCTGTATCAGAACGGAAAGACCTATCGACAGTTGACTGCGGAATATGGTGTGAATACAAACACAATATCCGAATGGGTGAGGAAGTATTCCGAGGTGAAAATGTCGGACGATACAGTTATGTCAGCACAAGAGGTTGAACGGTTACGCAAGCGGAATGCAGAACTTGAGGAAGAAAATATCATCTTAAAAAAAGCGGCTGCCATCTTCATGCAACACTCAAAGAAAGATTAAATGCGGTATTTAAGTTAAGATTTCAACACAAGATAACGACTTTGTGCCGGGTTTTGAGAGTTAATAGAAGCACATATTACAAACGATTCTTTTCTGAACCCACTCTCCGCACGGAAGAAAACCAGGAGATACGACGGGCAATCTTGAAAGTATATTCCGAACACGACAAACGCCCCGGAGTGCAAAAAATTAAAATCTTGTTGCAGCGTGATTATGGCATATTCATCAGTACAGGCAGAGTGTATAGACTGATGAAAACAATGGAATTACCCGCTTTGGCAAGAAAAAAGCCCAAATTCAAGTATTTTTGTGCAAATAATGATGAGTGTATTAATCATTTAGAGAAAAAATTTATTCAATCCGCTCCTAACCTTGTATGGGTAAGCGACATCACCTACATAAGAGCCGGTGGCAGATTTTATTACCTATGCGTCATAATAGATCTATTCTCAAGAAAAGTAATCTCATATAAAATATCCGCTCGTATGAATGCACAACTTGTCCATGATACTTTTATGATTGCGTTTTGCAAAAGAAATCCCAAGGGATTGATGTTCCACTCCGACAGAGGCTGCCAATACACTGCTTTCTCGTTCAGAAAATTATTGGACAATTGTAATGCGGTGCAATCATTCTCACAAAAAGGACATCCTTACGACAACGCCGTCGCCGAAAGTTTCTTCAAATTTCTAAAGCGTGAACAAACCAATCGCAGAAACTATCAAAATCTAAAAGAACTCGAAATCTCAATCTTCGAATACATCGAAGGCTACTACAACTCAAAACGGCCCAATCAAGCAGAAAAAAAATTCTCTCTAGTCTAAACTAGAAAGAACTACCAAAAAAATCTACTAAATTCTACCAATTATATCATTTCCTATATCATCCTGTCCACTTTTTTAACTATTGTCCATTTCCTCCTTTATTTATTTTTTGAGACAAAAACTAACATGATATAAAATGCAAAATATTTCAATTTTTTTATGTTAATTCCACTCTCTTTCAAAGGGAAAAAATTAATCCTCTCATTAGGTTAGAGAAAAAAGAGCAATTTTGAGGGGTGTTTTTACAAAAATTTTTGAAATTTTTTTTGCAATGCTTTTCTCATCTCAAAAATTGTTGTGTGATGTTTATTCCATATTTGAGCAATTTGAATAATTGTCATCCCCATTTCAAGGAGTTTCACTAGTTCAGTCTGCTTTAATGTCAGCGAATTATATGTGTTCTCAAAATCTTTTTCATGCTCTTCTCTTTCTACATTCCCAAAAAATACATCCTCTGCACTTTCCATTGTAAGGCTAGCCTCCCGCTTACCACCTTGCCGATGCTCGATTGCATCATCTGTCAATGTATCTAGCGGTCTTCCACGATAATATAGCTCTTTCTTTTCATTTCGCCATTCTTTTTGATGAACCTCTTTGTATGCAAGTGCTAATTCATTGCTCACCTCTACGAACACCTTTTGTCTTTTTGCATTTCTAAAATAAATTTTTGTCATAATAAAATACCTCCTCAAGATTTTTTTTGTAAAATTAAAAAAGCCGCGCAAGATAGAAATTAATCTTTTAAGATTGTTTTTCTATCCTGCACGGCTTTGGAGTCGCTTTCGCTCCGCCTGTTCACAAGACGCTGCCGGCATTCGTGTGCAAAATTGCTACTACGAATACTGACCTATTAAATTGTTTTTTTCTGCTTTTATGCCGAACTGCTTCTATTCGGCGTTATGACAATAGTTTCAACACCTCTTTCACTAAAGTTTATATCAATCAAATTATCACACTTAACTCCACTTTTTCCCCTGCAAATATTTTGAATACTTTCCCCAAAAATACCCGTGCATAAAAGTGTTCCGCATACCGGACAGTATGCTTTCTTTCGTTGCTTATTGTGATCTTTTATCATGCATTACCTCCTTCATTTTAACACCTAAATAGTTAACTCTCTTCATACATCTTTGTGATTGATTTTATTAAATTCATCAATTCCCCCTCCACTTTCTTGGGACTTAGAATTTTAAGTCTATCTCCGAACATCACACACCAACTAAGAAAGACAGGAGATATTTGAATTTCAACACTTACTGTAAAATGGTTTTCATCTGCCTTATTGAGTTTTATGTGGGAGCCGAATTTGTCAAAGATTATTTCAGCAAGAGTGTTATGGGCATGGAGCGTTACTCTTTCAACCTCGCCTGAATACATTCCGAATGCTAGATTTTGGTCTTTATAGACATCGAAATTCTTAATACAATCGGCTGGAACAATATTCTCTTCTTCAATATTAACATTATCCATCCTATCTACCCGATAATTTCTAAACGCCTTTTGCCTCTCATCATAACCCACAAGATAATGAAACCCATTAGCCAGTATTAATCCTACCGGACTCAGCACATAGCGCTCTTTTTCTTTACGATATATTCTCTCACCCTCAATGTCTATATCAAAATACCAAAAAGTTATTTTCTTATCCGAAGCGATTGCCCTGTCAATTGCATCGATTGAATAAAAAATTTTGTCATTACCGCGCTTAACCGTGTCGAAATGAACAGTATTCTTTTTCAAAAGTTCACCTCTATGCGAACCTGCGAGAGCAGATATTTTGTAGACTAAATCAAGTGTCTTTTTCTTAGGAATAAACGCTGCTGATTGAACTGCATCAAGAAGAATTCTAAGTTCCGGAATATCAAAGGTGCGGTCAGATATGTAATACATATTTTGCCGTCCTTTGATACACATAACCTCATAGCCATACTCGTTAAGTATTCGAATATCGTCATAAAGAGATTTACGGCCGCACTCTATGCCCTGATCCTTTAGCCTTGCGATTATCTCGGTTGATGCGATTGGATTTTCTTCGTCGCTGTCAGATTTCAATATCTCCAGCAGCCTAAGCATTTTTATTTTTTGGTTTTCTGTTTTTGGCATAGTGTCTCCATTTTTTTGAGTCATGCGAAGCCGTCGAAGACTAATCTTCTCATGAAACCAAACTCTGCTTATAATTTTTCATGTTTAAATTAAAATACCCTTTTATGCTGCAAGTTTTTCATTGTTAACTTGACCATCAATTTCATCACTTGATGTTATAAGAACAATTCTGACACCTTTCTCCAATGAGCAATCTGCTCCGACAAATATGTCTTTGGCATTCGTTGCTGTTTTGAGAAGGCTTATCGCTTCTTCAACAACTGAAAGTTTCAAATCGTTTGTTCCTCTGATAATTGAAATTATTGTTTTTGCATTTATTATTTGAGGTTTTATTTCAATATTGTTTTCAGGACTGACTAGTTTCATTGCGTGTTGAAAAGCATTTAATATTTTCTCTTTCCTGCTAATAGCACAATTGTCAACACAATTCGCAAGTGTTGAGGTGAAAACATTGACACTCTCTTTTTTCAATACCTTAAAGATTATTTCAGCATCAAGGGCAAGAAATGTATTACTCTTTGTCACACTTTCAAGTGCTTCAACCAACTCAACTTCAGCAGTTTCGTCGCAAAGTTCCAATTCTTTTACTATTTCTTTAATTTCTTTTTCCATTTTGATTGTCTCCTTAGTTGATACAGTTTTTTATGATTGCTATGTCTCAAATCACTTATTCAACAACTTGATTATATCACACTTATAATTCCATGTCAAACTTAAGTGTGTCGTTTATGATACACTTAGAATATAGGAAAAAACTCAAAATAACTGATGATGATGATAAAACAATCGGCAGTTAAACAATTTTCAAGGCATAAGAATTTTTCAATTAATTTCAATTCCGATAAACAATATACACAAGAAAATCAATCTTTGAAAGAAGCAGCAACTACAATAAGAATATAAGAAAATAGGTTAGACCATCTCTAAAAATTGTGGTCTAACCTATTTATATTCAATGTTAATTTTCGCAATAAAAATGTTAAAAAGCGGGTGTTTTTACCAAAACCCGAGATACATATCATCTGCCTGATAAACTCCCATTAGTTCGCCAGAAAATCCGCTGTCTTTTAAATAATGTCAATCACAATGCTGCTTTGTTAGTTTATGATTAGATTTTTAGAGTTTGTGCCTCTATTGCTTTGATTTCTTCTTCTACTTTTGAAATGTAGTTTGCATCTTTTATCATGCCTAGGTTTATTTGAACATTGTAGATAGCGCCCAAAATTCCGCTTTTTAGCATTTGAACGGCGACTTTTCCGTCACTTTCTGCATTTTTGTTGCCTTTTTTTGTTGCGTATTCAGCAACATCAATGAGAGTAAAAGCATCACGAGCAAGTTGCAGAGGGACATTTGTTGCTCCTTTTGCCGCTGTATGCATTGCTTCAATACGAACAACTTTTTGCTCGTCAGTATCTTTCGGCATACGGATTGCTTGCATGTAGGCATCAAATGCTTTAGTGTCCTCGTCGATTACTGCAAGAAATTTGTTTGCTGATTTTTTCGCTAAATCTGCAATTTTTTTCATTTCGTCTTGCACCTCTTCGTAACCCTCTTTTCCAATGGTCAAATTTGCGAGCATGGAAATAAGAGAAGCCCCCAAACTAGATGAGAGTGCGGCAACACTTCCGCCTCCCGGTGCCGGAGAATTTGACGCAACTTCATTAACGAAGTCTTTTACTGTTTTTTCAATTAGCATAATATGCCTCCTATTATTGTTTTTTCAACTATGTTTATGCCTGTGTGATAGGCTAAAAAGTTTTCTGAGGGGTATTTTAGAATCGTAATATTTGCTTGTTTTCCTTTCTCTAGCGAACCCATTGTTTCACCGCAGTCTATTGCACACGCTCCGTTTAGCGTTAAAGCAGTTATCACTTCATTTATTGTCATATTCATTTTAATAACTGAAAGTGCGATGAGCAGCGGAATTGAAAATGAAAAGCAACTGCCGGGATTAAAGTCGGTTGCGAGTGACACTGCCGCACCGCTGTCAATTAGTTTTCGAGCATTAGCAAACTGCTCTTTTAGGCAAAAAGCAGTGAGCGGAAGAAGAGTTGCAATAGTGTTAGAATGGCTTAAATCTTTTATTCCCTTTTCGCTTGCGCGCAAAAGGTGGTCAGCAGAAGTGCATCCTAATTTTGCGGCAAGTTCTGCTCCGCCTAAAGACACGATTTCGTCTGCATGAATTTTTGTTTTGAAACCGAGTGCTGCGGCATGAGTGAGAAGTTTTTCACTCTCCAAAACACTAAACACTCCTTTTTCGCAAAAGATATCAACAAATTCGGCAAGGTTTTCTTTCTTTACTTGAGGTAGGATTTCATTGATTATAAAGTCAATATACTCTCCGCTTCCGTTTTCTCGTGATTTATAGGATTTAGGGATTGAGTGAGCACCCATGTATGTCGAAACGATTTCGGATTTACACTCTTTTTTTAGACGATTGATGACTCTCAACTGTTTTAGTTCGGTTTCTTTGTCTAAGCCATATCCGCTTTTTATTTCAACCGCAGTCACCCCCATTTTTTCAAGTTCTTTAATCCTGTCTAAAGCAACTTCAAAAAGCTCTGCTTCTGTTGCCTCTTTTGTCAATTCAACAGACTTTGCAATCCCGCCGCCCTTTTGCATTATTTCCATATAGGACATGCCGCCCATTCTCCAAAGAAATTCGTTGTCACGATAGCCGCCGAATACAAGATGAGTGTGACTGTCGACAAATCCCGGAAGAACAGTTTTTCCGGTGCAGTCAATTGTTTCAATGATTGGTGATTTGTGATTGGTGGTTAGTGGTTTGGCGATTGATGAAAATTTTTCATCATAGCCCTTCATATCGCCGACATGAGTGATGACGCCGTTTTCAACAACGAGAACAGCATCCACAATAACTTTTAGATTATTCATGTCTTTTCCCTTGACAGGCTTTTTGCCAATGGGGGTAATTAATCGTGAAATGTTTTTTAGTATTAGATTCATGATTTTTTATATTGTGCGGGCGGCAGAATGCCGCCCCTACAGTTTTTATTGGTTCGTGTTTTATTGGTTGGTTCGTGATTATCGGAAATCATTGTGTGGGCGGTCAATGAACACCCCTGCAATTTTTGATTCGAACACACCTAACCTCTAGCCCGCTTTCTGCTTATACTTAGGTGTGCCCTTCTAACAATTCACCTCTACGATTTTTTTACAAGTTCTTTTCAGATAAGAATCATTTATTGTAGGGGCGAGCAACGCAAGATTGCTTAAATTATCAATAATGTTGTCCAGTATTCAGGCTCACCCCTACAGTTTTGTCGGTTCGTTGTTTGTTGCGAAGTTCGTGGTTGTCGTTTCACATTGTGCGGGCGGCAGGTTGCCGCCCGCACAGATTTTTGACGAGTTCTTTTCAACGCATAATTATTTATTGCAGGGGCAGCCACGCATTGTGCAGGACGCCGAAGCGGCGTCCCCTACGGTTATTTTGTCGTGTGATATTCAGTGGGGATTGACATATTCTGTAGGAGCGGCATTCTGTCGCCCGCACATTTTGTCATCCACCTTGCTTATTCCATTATTTTGTATTCAAGGACTTGATCAATTTTGAAATTTTCGATTTGGAGGTAGTATTCAGCACAATCGATTAGGGCTTGCATTGGGACTAAGCCTATAACTTCGCTTCCGACTATCGGAACGCCATAGCGTTTGGCTTCAATGCGGATTAGTTCAATGACTGAATAGACTGTTGTTTTAGTGTAGTCAGTTAAATTCATTGAAACTTGGGTTATTTTTCTCTCGGCAAGGTCAACTCCCATGGCTTTGCAGTATCTTAGACCACCCCCAAGAAAACGAACTTTTTTGCCGATTGCAGTTGCAATTTCGAGATTGTCGGTTCCTAAATTGACATTAAAAGCAACCAGCGGCATTCTGCAGCATACTGCGACTGCCCCGAATGTTTTGTGGGGGGCATCTTTGGGCCCGAAGTCGGCATGCCATTTCGTGTCTTTCATCTTTTCTGCTAAACCCTCAAATTGTCCTCTGCGAACATCTGCGAGGTTTTCTCTGTGGGGGGCAGTTGCTGATTTTTCATAGAAAAAGACAGGTATTCCGAGTTTGCCGATTTCTTCGCCGACTTCTTTTGACAGAGCGATGACTTCCTCTTCCGTCACATTTTTAATCGGAATAAACGGCACAACATCACATGCTCCCATGCGTGGGTGCTGACCTTGATGTTTTGTTAAATCTATTGTTATTAGTGCTTTTTTGATTGCTTTCAGGATTGCTGTTTTTAGCGACTTTGGATCACCGACAATTGTGACAACCGTTCTGTTGTGATCGGCATCAAGTGAGTAGTCAAGCAACTTCACGCCTTCCGTCTCACGAAAGCAATCTATGATTGCTTCAACCTTTTTCTTGTCTTTGCCCTCTGAAAAGTTAGGCACACATTGAATAATTTTTTGCATTTTTTTCTCCTTATTATGTTGTGAGACCGGCAAAGTGCCATCCCTACGATTTTTTAGAATTCCTCTATTCCTATGAGATATCCGGCTGTTACATCAAAAAACTTACACAATCTCGTTAGAGTTTGAAAATCACTCTCTCCTCTGCCTGTTTCATAACTACTGATTGTTCTTGAACTAAAACCTAACTCTTTTGCAAGTTGAGTTTGATTTAATCCTTTTTCTTCTCTCAACTCTTTGAATCTTTTTGCGAATGTTTCCATAAAAATATTTTACTACATTTAGAATACACTTAATTCGTCATTTAGGAAGTATAATATAATCATGGAAACTGAAAAACCTTATTTTAATCAATACTGTAATCTAACTTATGAATGGCATTGTCAAAAGATTGATGTTGATGATGTGCCGGAAGAAGAGACTGACTTTGCACGAGATCTGCTAAAAAAGGCTACTGCGCAAAGCGGTTTAACTGAAAATGAATTGCTGTTAATTTCAACATGCCGAAAATTTAATATTTTAAAAAAGGTTCGCAATTTTGTCCGCAAAGTGAAGAATGAGAATTAGTAATGTCCGAGCGGTCATTTACTGCAGTCATTTTGTCATACGATATTCAAGGCAATAAAAAATTAAATTGTAGGAGCAAGTATTAACGCTCACACATTATTTTATTAGTTTTTTTATTAGGTTTTCATCAACCTCATACGGAACGGTGATTTGTCCGTATTGTTTCATTTCGTTGTGTTTGATGACGGTTTCTTTTGCATTGGGGTTTTGTGCCCAGTTTCTTCTTGCTACTCCGCACATTGTGTCCCACAGCATTGCTGTTTTTAGGATTTCGTCTGCTCTTTTGCTTCCGTCCAAAACCATTCCGAAACCGCCGTTTATACTTCTTCCAATGCCTGTTCCTCCGCCGTTATGAAGAGCAATCAAACTCATGCCCCTTGCTGCGTTTCCTGCGAACACTTGGGTCGCCATGTCTGCCATTATGTTTGAGCCGTCTTTTATGTTTGATGTTTCACGAAACGGACTATCCGTTCCGCCTGTGTCGTGGTGATCTCTGCCAAGCATGATTGAACCAACTTCTTTTTTTCTCACCATTTCATTAAACTTAAGAGCGATTTTTAATCTGCCGAGTGCGTCTTGATAGAGTATTCTTGCTTTTGAACCGACTACTAATTTGTTCTTTTTGGCATCTCTTATCCAAACATAGTTGTCTTTGTCTTGGAATCTGCGATTGGGGTCTATGCAGTCCATTGCCGCTTTGTCGGTTTTGTCTAAATCGCTGTCAAGTCCCGATAAACATATCCAGCGGAATGGTCCATAGCCATAGTCAAAACACACAGGTCCCAAAATATCTTCAACATAAGACGGGAAAATAAAACCGTCTAATTCGTTTTTGCCGTTTTTACAAACCTCATTTGAACCTGCATCAAAGACTGATTTTAGAAAACTATTGCCGTAGTCAAAGAAATATGTTCCTCTTTGCGAAAGAGTTTTTATCGCCTCAAAGTGGGAAAGTAAAGTTTTGTCAACTAATTTTTTGAATTTTTGTTTGTCGGTTTTAAGAAGATTTGTCCGCTCTTCAAAACTAATTCCTTTTGGACAATAGCCTCCGTCATAGACAGCATGACATGAAGTTTGATCACTAAGAAGGTCTATTTTGATATTGTGTTTAACGGCATATTCCAAAAGGTCAACAATGTTGCCGTGCATTGCTATTGCACATTCAGTTCCATTTTTTAGGTGTTTTTGTGCTAAGTCAAATGCTTCTTTCGGCGACTTTGTCACCGCACTAACCCATCCTTGAGAGTGACGGGTTTCAATTCTCGAGTAGTCAACTTCCGCAATAATTCCGACACCGCCCGCAATTTCAACCGCCTTTCCTTGCGCTCCGCTCATGCCGCCGAGGCCTGAGGAGACGAAGAGAGTGCCTTTTAGTTCTTTGTGGTCGGTGGTCGGTGATCGGTGATCGGTGTTATTTGTAGGGGACGCCGCCCTCGGCGTCCCGCTGTCGAACATAGAACCACACCCATTCGGGACGCCGAGGGCGGCGTCCCCTACATTTTTATTCTGAATTAAACGCTTGGCATTAACCAAAGTATTATAAGTCCCATGAACAATTCCTTGAGGTCCGATATACATCCAACCCCCTGCTGTCATTTGCCCATAGTTGGCAACCCCTAGCGCTGTCGCTCTAGAGAAATTTTCCGCATCATCAAATTGACCAATCATTAAGCCGTTTGTGATGATTGCCCTCGGCGAAGTCACTGCACTTTTAAAAAGCCCTAGAGGGTGTCCGGAAAGAATTGCAAGAGTTTCGTCCTCTTCCATCTCTTCAAGGTATTTTTTCACTAAAACAAACTGCATCCAGTTTGAAAAAACTTGACCGGTTTCGCCATAGGTCACTAACTCATACGGATAAAGCGCAATATCAAAATCCAGATTGTTGTCAATCATGAGTTGAAACGCTTTTCCCTCGAGCGTTTTGCCGGTGTAATCATCAATCGGTTTTGCCTTGATGTTCCCCTCCGGACGAAAACGATAGCCGTAAATCCGACCCATTGAATAGAGTTCGTCAAGAAATTCAGGGGCTAACTCGTCATGCCACTTCGACGGAATATAGCGAAGTGCGTTTTTTAGAGCAAGTGCAATATCCGATTGAGTTAGGTTCAACTCTCTTTTCGGCGCTCGTCTTATTCCCTCTTGAAAAGATTTTTTTGAGGGTAATTCATTGATTGTTATTGTTTCGTTTTTCATCATAATTTTTTTGTGGTTAATTTTGTTCGGGTTCTCCGTTTTTCACCCCTACAAATGTTTGCCATGTAGGAGCGCAACCTGCCGCCCCTACAATTTTTGTTGGTTCTTTTTGGGGCGCCGTGGGCAGAGTCTGTACTGAGCATAGTTGAGTGTCCCCTACTTCAATTTCCCAACTGCTTTTTCTGCGATTTTGACAATCTCTCCACTTTTTACTAATGCTATGCATTTTTCAATCATTGGGGCTAGATAGTCGTCGTTTTCGATAAATGGAACATCTTTGCGAACTCTCTCGAATATTCCCTTGCCTGATTTGGATAGTTTATCTTTTCCTCTTAGTTCTGCGGCTTGCGTTGCTGTGAAGAGTTCTATTGCAAGAACTGCTGTGACATTTTCAATAATTGTTTTTGCTTTTAGGGCTGCGGTCATTCCCATGCTCACATGGTCTTCTTGATTTGCACTGCTCGTTATGCTGTCAACACTTGCAGGATGCGATAGGACCTTGTTTTCACTAACTAGTGAGGCGGCGGTGTATTGCGGAATCATAAAACCGCTGTTTAGTCCGCCTTTTTTGACCAAGAATGCCGGCAAGCAATTTGAGAGTTGTGGGTTAACTAATCTTTCAATTCTTCTTTCCGACACATTTGCAATTTCGCTCATTGCAATCGCTAGAAAGTCATTTGCGAATGCCATGTATTGCCCGTGAAAATTTCCGCCTGATATAACTTCACCTGTTTTTGGAAATATCAAAGGGTTATCAGTCACAGCATTTATTTCGTTTGAAATTATTTGTTCGACAAATTTTAGAGTGTCACGGCTTGCTCCGTGAATTTGAGGAATGCACCTTAGTGTGTAGGCATCTTGAACTCTGTCTTTTGAAGAAAGGTTACTTGATGAGAGTAGTTTTCTCAAATTCGCTGCCGTTTCAATTTGTCCTCTTTGCCCTCTTGCGGCATGAAGTCTTTCGTCATAGGCGGCAACAATTCCTGTTAGAGCCTCGCTTGTTAATGCGGAAATAATGTCGGCAGTTTTTAGAAGTGTTTTGCTATCGTTAATAAGTAGTGTTGCAATCGCACACATTGCTTGAGTGCCGTTGATTAATGCTAATCCCTCTTTTGCTCCTAGTTCAATAGGTTTCAAATTTGCTTTCTCAAAGGCGATTTCGCTCGGCACTCTCTTCCCTTTGAAAAAGACTTCCCCCAATCCGATTAAGGGAAGCGACATATGAGCCAAAGGAACTAAATCACCGCTTGCTCCCAGTGAGCCTTTTGAGGGAACAACGGGGACGATGTCATAATTTAGCATGTCAATCATTAATTGAACAGTTGACAAATCTATGCCGCTGTTTCCAACACATAAAGCATTAATTCGAAGTGCAAGCATTGCCCGAACAACTTCTTTCGGCAAAGGTTCACCCACCCCGCATGCGTGAGAGAGTATGAGATTTTTTTGAAGAGTTTTTAAGTCATTTTCACAAATAGGAACATCCGCAAACTTTCCAAAGCCTGTGTTTATTCCATAGACTGCTTCTTTTTGACACGCAATGCCATCTACTACTTTTCGTGCCACCTTTATTCGCCCAATAGCCTTTTTGTCAATTTCTACTTTTGAACGCAGTCTTGCAATCTTGACAACATCCAAAATGCTAAGCGTGTTTCCGTCTAGTAAAATACTCATATATTTATAGTAACATATTTGAAATAAGAAAGCAAGCGAAAATATAAATATTCTCCATAAAAAAATCATAGGGGACGCCCCTATGATTTTTTATAGTTGATTTTTCATGACAGCGAATTATATTGCTTTAATACTAAATGTCGGCAACGGATAATTTAGATACTCTTTGTCGATTATGCAGAGTTGTTTTTTGATTATGCCTCTCATATGAACTGCCGGTTTTAGACAGTATTCTTCAAATTCAGAAAGGTTGACATCTTTAACATCTTTCCAGTGAGGGAAGAATAGTTTGAGATAAGCGCTTGTTAGTCTGCGAACTGCCGTCACATCCCTTGTGTCGGAGTTTTTCGGAACATCTACCAATTTATTCACTAGCCCCGATGAAGTGATATCTCCTCGAAGTGCGTTCATAATTCCTGAAAAATATTCGGTGTTTAATGCCCAACCGTTGACTTTCATCGACTCGCTCATTCTCGGAATATTCCAGCCTTCAATAAAGCCGTGGAATCTATCGATTAATGCACTCTCTGCAAATATCGGAGGGAGAGTTTGGAACATGTTGATTTCGGTGTTGAACATATCTGACGGAATGTTTCCAAGGAGTATCATGCCCGCATCGCCGTTTCCTGACTTGTTACCGACAGTGAAAGTTCCGCTCTCCAAATATCCTTTTAAAGCCCCTTGCATTTCATTTGCGTCAGGAAATTTTATTGTTGAAATTTCGTCTAAGGCGATGTAGTCATAACCGGAAACCAGTCCTTTTTCTTTTCGGTTCATGTCATAGAACATTTTTGCTCTTGTCATAACGCCGCCGCTTGCAAGCCAACCGTGCTTTGAAATGCGGGAAAAAAGATAAGACTTCCCTGTTCCTTTGGGCGCAAGTTCAATAAGGTTGAGGCGTTTTTCAACGAATATCAATAGGCGGGTAAGCATTGCAATTTTGCCTTCTTTTGTTTTGTAGGCATTGGGATTATAATCGATTGCAGAAAGCAAAACATCAAGCCACTCGTCAAAATCAAACTCCGCCCTAACCGCTTTGAAATAGTCAAGGTCGGGTGTGTAGGGACGAAAACATTGAAAACTTTTTAAGATAAGAAGTCCTTTTTTTGTCGGCGACATTTCAGCCTCAAGGTAACCCAATTCAATAATGCCCCAAACATCTTCGTCACTTCTCAAAAAACCGTCTTTGAATTTGTTCCAAGTGTGAGACGGAATAAAAGTTTCGGAATAAGTTATTCCAAAGTCAGGCAACTCAAAATTCACCCGACCGTTTTTTATGTCAAGGCGAGCCTTTATTCGACCAAGGAATTTGACTTTTTCTCCGGCGATAGCACCGTCAAGAAGTCTGTTCCATTCCTTTTTGCTCGGCAAAATCTCCTTTATTCTTTCGGAAATAAAGTTAACATTAACATCGCCGTTTTTGTCGGCATACTTTTTCAAAAACCAATCCCGAATAAAACTCGGAAGCGAAAGCGATGCAAAAATACTTTGCGAATTTGTCTTTTTGACAATCATTCCATCAAAATGCTTTTTCAATTTTTCTTCAAACATGTGGAGTCTCCTTTAGTTTTAGCGGAACGCCAAAGACGGCGTCTCATACGATTTGTTTAATGTGCAAGTGACAAATGCAACCTTTAAGAAATGTTAATAAAATTATTACTCATGAAAATACGATATATTACCTTATTGTCTTTTCAAGAATTTGTGGAGATATATAGGTTGAGAGAAATCGGAAACACTACCACAAATTCGAAGCAATCCAGTTATGACAGACGAAAGGAATACCATTTTTCAAATCATAACCGGATTGCTTCGAATTTGCGAAACAACTCTCTGCCTCTCTCATCAAATTACTCTGCAAATCCTCGCAATGACGATGAAAATCTAAACCGCTTTTTAAAGGTATCTTTTGGCACATTTCCTACAGTTTTTTAATTTTTATTAATCCTCAAGTCCTAAAAGATACCCTGCCGTCACATCAAAAAATTGGCACAATTTTTTGATAGTATCAATATCGGGGTCTCTCGTTCCCCTTTCCCAATTGCTTATTGTATTAGGTTTAAAGCCTATTTCTTTTCCGAGTTGTTCTTGTGAAAGATTTTTTTCTTCCCTTAATTCTTTTATTCTTGTTTTTCCCATAAAAATATTTTATCACAAAACGGGATAAAATCACTTGACAATCCCATTTTGGGAAGTTATAATATATTTATTATGAAAAAGAAAATAAAAACAAAATGCGAATTAGATTGGTTTGTTGCCAAAGATTATTTAGAATCTCTCAGTAGGCTGGGCGGTATTATGAATGATGAAGAATTTGTTACAAAATTAAAAGATATTGAAAAGCATGTTGAAAATAAAGCATTCTCTTTGATAAATGGTGAAATATTAAATTTCTATGCTATAGTTGAGCATGAAAAAATCAAAAATTAACGCAGTTGAAATTTTTCGGAATGACGATGATAGCATCTCCTTACAATTTGTTTCATCATATTTCCTAGATAATTTTTTGTTTAATTTTCTTTTCGGTTTTTTTGATGAAATCTTTAGCGTGGTTAATTGGAATTGAGTATCTCATGCCGTCGGCATTTAGTTTTGACTCGACTACTACTGCTATTACTTCGCCGTTTTGGTTAAAAACAGGACCTCCTGAGTTTCCGGGATTTATTGCTGCATCCGTCATGATTTGGACGCCTTCACCTCTTTTTCTTTTTGTGTCGCCGACAATTCCGCTAGTGATGCTTATTCCTTCACCATGAGGATTTCCCATGACGAAAAGTTTTTGTCCGTTTTTGACGGCGTCGGAACAGCCCAGTGTTGTTTGAGTTGTGAGTTCTGATTTTCCTTTCACTTTAAGCATTGCAAGGTCATCAATTCCGTTTGGTTTTCCATAGTTAACAATGTCGGCAGAAAATTGTTTGCCGTTCTCGTCCGTTATTGTGACTTGGACTGCCGCTCCGTGAGTTTTGTGGACAACGCAATGTTCGTTTGTCATGATATAACCATCTTTAGCATTAATAACAAAACCGCTTGAGTTGCCTCCGCCGATTTTATACTTTGAATTAATTTCAACGACAGCAGGACGGTTTTTTGAATAGACCGCTTCGCCTCCCGGGACTTTTAAGTCTTTTAGGGCGTCTTGAACAGCGTTGTTAATCTTGTCTTTCAACGCTTTGTTTGAGACAATTTTGCCAGAGTATAAACAAAACGGACATCTTATTGTCGTTTCTTTTTCATTTTCGCTTGTTATCTGAACAGGACAAGCAAGGCATTTTGGACATTCCATAGTTTTTAGTTCCTTTTTTTATTGGTGACTAGTGATTAGTGGTTGGTGTTTATTAATTTAATTTCTATTCTTCATCAGTCACTAACCATCAATCACTAATCGCTATTAAAGACCAAAGTCTTTTTCTTCCATCCCCTTAGTTATTTTGATGTCAAATGAGGTTATTCTTTCCCCGCGAGAAAATACTTCAACCTGATAGTCACCAGGAGTTGTTATTGTTATTTCGTCGGATATGTAGTTATTTACTCTTTGTTGGCACATGAAATGTTGACAGTCTATTTTCAAATAGACCTTTTCAAAGTTTTTGCTAAGACCAAATTCCAGTTTCGGACGAGAATTCGGAAGCAGTCTTATAGTTGTTTCGTCAATAAAAACTTCAACCTCATGAGTTGGTTGCGGAGGAATTTCGGGAATTGGAGGAAGGGGAGGAAGTTTGTTGTTTTCAAATATTTTGTCGATGTCGGGATTTGGGATTGGAGGTTGAGGGACTTCCGGTTTTGGTTGTTGGGGTGGCGAAATAGTCGGTGGAGGTTGAGGAGTTGGAGGAGATTGATTGTTTTCCTGTAAAGGCGGCATTTTGTCGCCCAAATTAGGATTGATTGCGTGAGGTGGTTGAGGCTGAATGTTGTTAAAATTATTCTGGCTCGCACTGCTTTCCACTGCATCACTCTCTTCTTCTATAGTTTCAAAAACTTTCAGTAAGTCTTCATCTTTGGCGTTCACTCCATAGATTGTTTCTTTTCTTCCGAATGCATCACCTACTTTATTGAAAACGGCATCTGCTTTTGTTAAGATGTCTTGCTCTTTGATTTTGTTTTTTAGCGCTTTATTCAAAAATTTGGCTAGGTCTTTGTGGTTGGAGAGCATGTTGTTCAATTTCATTGAACCGACTTTTGCTGTGAAATTTTTGTTGTCTATTGCGTTTTTAAGTTTGCCGAGCAGTTGCAAGTTATACATTATGAACATTGCTTGCTCAATGAGAGTTTCTTTCTCTTCTTTTAGAATGTTTATTCTTTTTGCAAGCAAAATCTTAGATGAACGGTCATCCTCAGTTTTTCCTCTTTCCATGAGGACATTAATATCTTTTCTCAGTGTTTTGAGACGATGTTCAATGATATACTCTTTTTCATTCAAATCAAGCATCGCATCAATAACTTCATCACGAGTTAGTTTGTTTAGTTTTTTGAACATAGTTTCTCCTTTAAAAATTACAAATTACAGTGGACAGATTACAAATGTTGATAACTTAATTTGACCTTATCTGTCCACTGTAATTCGTAATTTGAAAATCATCTCTTCGTTACTTCTACTCTTGCTCTTTGAATGAGCGTTAAAACTTCTGTTTCGCTTCCGCCCCGCATTACTCTTTGGGCGGCAAGTTCTGTGTCTTTTAATAGTTCGCCGATTTTTAAATCAACTTTGTGGCTTGAGGCATTTTCTTTTGGGGATGCAAACTCGTATTCTGTTTTTAACTCGGTTAGTTTCGCCAGTATTTCCTCACGACCATCAAAGACGATGAAGAGCGAGTCAAGTTTTTTGACATTATCCTCTATTACCTGTTTGTTTTGGGCAACTGTTATTTGTCTGTCTTTTTTCTTAAATAGTCCAAACATTATTTTGTTTCCTCCTTGATATTTCCGACATTTGTTCCGCATTTGTTGCAAAACATAGCACCGGGTGCTAAAATATTTCCGCATTTGCACGCTTGGGCTGAAACTCGGTTGCCGCAACCTGAACAGAATTCGCAGCCTTCTGCGAACATTTTTCCGCATTTATTACAAAATCCGCCCGCTTTAACATTTTCCGCTTTGCCTTTTGCTTTTGTTTGAGCAGTTCCTTCCCAGCCGATTGCACGGCAAACCTGCAAGTATTTGTCATAGTTTCTTGCTTTTAACTCGATTAGGAATTTTTCTTTTTCCCATTCTCTGTCTTGCATCCTTTCAAGCATGTCGAGAGTTTCTCTGATGTCGTCTTTTTCTTCTCGTTTTGCCCTTGCCGTATCATATTTTTTCATCATCTCTTCTTTTCTGTCTTGAGGGATGGTGATTTTGATGATGCCGAAATCTGCAACATTAATTCCAAAATGCGTTGCAAATTCGTTTTGCAAAATTTTAAGAACGCCTCTTGCTATGTCGTTTGTTCTCTCGTCAACTCTGTGATAAGGAATATCTTGTTCACGAATTGTTTTCAAGATTGCTTCTCTCACTTTGATTTTAATTTTAGTGAGTGCCAGTGTTTGAAAATCAAGAACTGAAAAACCCTCAGGCTTGTTGACAAGCCATTCTTCATAGAATTTTTCAGGATTTGCAACCCTTATTGTCATCTCGCCATGGGAAGCCATTGAAAAATCAACGCCCGTCAATGGGTCTTTCATTTCCATTTCTTTACTTGGAATTCCCCATGGGACGATATTTTTTGAGGTGTTGTTTGAGACGAAAATAATATTAAATCCGCCCATTCTTTTGACATCGATTTTGCCAAAAACACCTTTTCTTCCGAAAAGTTGATGTCTGCCGCTTCGGATAGTTTCTTGGCGAACTCCGTCACGGAGAACAAACGCAACATAGCCGTCGGCGACAATAAACTCCGATTTCTTTGTGACAGTGTCTAAAACGCATTGCCTTGAAAACAAGTCTCCGGGGCGTTCATTTTGAATGTTATAGGTTGAAAAATCTTTTTTACTTCTTGGCATTTTTGATTATCTCCTTTTGTTGTTGATTTTATTGTTGTCTATTTTTTTCGGGTTCGCGTTGCTCACCCCTACTTTTTTTGTGTCAAGCACACACATTTTATTAATACTTTATGCTAACTTCAGGTGCACCTCTCAAACATTATGACCCTCAATATTTAAAAGCATATAGGGGTGAGCAACGCGAACCCACATTTTTATAATGAGTTAACATCGGACTCTTGAGAGTATTTTTTTTCAATTTGATGAACTATTTTTTGCTCTCGTTTTTGTTTTAGGTGAAGGAAAATTCCCAGCCCCAACATTACTAGGGCAATATAATAAACAAAATTGAGAGTTGCAAGGATTTCGGAACTTCCACTCAGCCATAATAGACTTACATGCTGCCAAAAGCCTCCGCCAACAAATTGACTAAAAATATGGATTGCACCATTTAATAAACCTCTTCCGATATCGTTCGAATTAGCAATTAGCAATGATGTTGAAGCAACAATATTAAGGACAAAAACAATTGAACCGATAGCAATTAGGAATTTTGAGATAGCACTTATTTTCTTTTTTTTGAGTAGTGTCCAAACTAAAATTGAAATAATTCCTGAATAAAACAAAATATTAAAGATGATAGGCATAGACTCTAGTCCGCTGTTCCAAAATCCATCTCCAAAAATTTGTCTAAAAAAATCTGTTATTCCCGCACCTAAGTTAAAAAGAGACGGATAACGAGGAGGATTAGGAAAAGCCCTTGTAAGAGAAATGAATATAGTCCCTGCAAGACTTGCAAACAGCAATGCTATTCCGCTAACTAATGCAAAAACAATATAAACATGTTTTTTATCTTTTAGTTTTTGTTTTTCCGCTTTGACTATTTCTTTTTCGAGTTTTATTGCTTCTTTTTCAAATTTAACTTGTTCTAATTTCTTTTTTAGTCTTGCGTTTTCCAAAAGAACGCAATGCTCGGGCGAAGGCGGAATAGGGGCAGTTCTTTTTGCTTTTTTTGAAACTATATTTTCTTGCTGCTTTCTTGACAACTCGTTGAGAGTGTCTATAAATTTTTCATTGCCTTCGCTCCCTGCCGCTCTTATTGCTTGTTTGAATTCGTCAGTTTTGTAAATCTCGGGGTCTTTGAAGTTAATGAGGTCGTTTTGAGAGTAGCAATGGAGTTTGATTTGCAAAAGATTAAAATAATGTCTTGCCCTTGGCTCAAGGCTGATTGCAACAGCACAATATTTTTCAGCAATATTGAAAAAGCCGAATTTGTGCATTTCGTTGTAGACTTTGTTAATGATGACTTGTTGGTCTTTTTTGCGGTTGTAGAACGGCAAATAGTAGTCGACATTTTTTTCAAAACAAAGTTTTGTCGTGCATTCACATTCTTCAATAAGCGTGTCGATTATTTTGTCAAGATACTTTTCCCTTGTTTCGGGCTTGCAATGCTTAAATTCAAATATACTAAGTGCGTCTGCTCTTGCCTCAGAAGTAAAAATATTGTCGTTGAAATGTTTGACTTTGTATTTTTCAAAAAGAGTTCCGAGATGCCCTTCATCCAATTCAAGTGCCTTGTCAAAATAGAACAGTGCTTTTGTTTTGTCTTTTTTTGCAAAGTGTCTTTTTCCGAGCGACGAATATAAAAACACAAATCTTCCGACATCGCCGCTGAAAAGACATCTTTCCAGTGTTTCGATAATGTCGCTATCAAGTGTCTCAATTGCCTTTTTTTCAACAAAGTCTACTAGTTGCTTGTGGCGAGAGACATCAAATTGAACAATATATTCAATGTCTTTCAAACTTTCTTTTAGTGAGTTAACCCCTTTTAAATTGGTGATTAATTCAATCCAGCAATTTAAAAATTCTTCACTGCTTTCTCTTGGAGCGTGAGTTATGTAGAGGTCGATTAGTTCTCGATTTGATAGATTTCTGTGATGAGAAAATAGTTCGTCAAGGTCTCTCGCTTCGCTTTTTGTGAAAAGTTTTAAAAGAATTACTTCATGATTATTTGACTTTTCAGGGAGTAGATCTTCATAGATTAGTTTTTCCGCAAATGTGAATGAACCTCTTTTAATTGCGTTTTTAGCAGAAGCAATTAATTCTTTTGCGTCTGCTGAGATTGAGGCAATTTTGTGAGTGCCGAGTTTCTGTCTTTTTTCAAGTCCTAGGTCAACTTTTTCTCTTCTTATTGATTCTTTTTCGTTTTTGAAATCACTTTCTCTTAATTGAATTTTTTCGGTTGAGCAAAACTTTGCATTGACCTCCAAAACTTTTTGAGACAGATTTTTGATGCTTCTTTTTTCGTCATCATGAACTCTTATGTCGCTTTTTGAAGAACTAAAATAGTTTTTCAAAGTGTCAGGAAGAAGATTATGTCTGACGGTTTTCCAAAAATAAGTGATTAGTTCTTTTCGAGTGTCTTTTAGTCGAATGTCAAAAAATCTTGACCACTGGTTGTGAACGCTTGTCTCTTCTAAGCATTCATTTGTTGTTGCAAGAAGAACCATTGATTTTGCAGTTGTTAGCGCATGATAAATTATCGGCTCTTTTTCTTCATCGCTAATCCCTGCAAGACTTTGCGTTGAGAAAAAGACATTCAGACCTTCCCGTTCCAGTTTTTCATAGAGTGAAAGCGCAACATCATAGTCAGTTAGTTTTCTGCCTTCAATGTTTTTTTCTGTGTCACTAAAACAAATAAACACATCATAAGGGTCAAGGGTTTTTGTTATTTCAAGTGTGTTTTGTCTGAGGTTTTCAATTTTTTGAGCAAAGTTTTCATATTGTTTTGCTTCACTCTCACCGTCAAGTTTTCGCCTCACAACCAACAAAAGTGTGTTGTAGTCATTGTTATTTTGAAGCGGTGTTTCTTGCAAAAAGGTGATAATAAATTTTACATCCCCCTCTCGTCCGATAATCTCAACTCCATAGTTTGCCAAAAGCCTTCCCCAAAGAGCCTCGGTACATTCTGGGTCAATGATTAATATATCAGAGTAAGTTTTTAAAGCGTTATAGTGCTGTTTCAGATTTCTAAAATTTGAAGCAGAGTCCAAAAGCGATTGAACTTCACCGCTCCAAGCAGTAATAAAATTTTCTTCACCGCAAAAACGACACCTAACCCGTCGTCCAGAGATGCCTGATAATGATGCACTGCAATATTGACAAATTCGTGTTGTTTCTTCTCTCACTATTTTCCTCCAAAAAATAATTAAACAATACTTTTTACTTTTTACTTTTTACCTCTTACCTTTTCCTCACCTTCTATTTTGCACATTTCTTGTATTTCTCTTTTTAGTTTCCTTATTTCTTTCATTCTTCGCACCAATCCAAGCAAAATCAACATGACAGGAAATGCCAAAACAATTGCCATGATGAATATTTGGGGGTCAGCAAAAGTTAATTGTTCGCTCCAAAAAGACTCCAAAACTTCCCATAATATCCGAAAAACGGTGATGAAAGCAACGACCGGAGTAAAAACTGTTAAAATTACACTTATTTTTTCTTTTTTCAATGCTGCTATTTTGTTTTCATAGGACTCAATTTTTGCAACATGGGTGTCGCATATTGTCTCGGCACTTTGAATACTATCGCAAAAATCTTTATAGATTTCTTCAATTTCATAAGTTACATTAAGCAGTTCAAAATATTTGTTGATGTGTTCATGATTTGACGGATTTTTGAAAAACGCACGCATTTTAAGCAGTGCTGCTTTTTCTTGATTTTCTCTCACTTCTTTTAATTGTTTTTTTGACGCTTCATAATTTTTCTCAATCTTTTCAAGGCATTCAATTCGAGACAGAATATACATTGCATATTTTTGGTGCAAAACACTCAAAAAAAGATGATAGTAGGCATTGCGAAGTTTTGATGGAAAAAGTGTTTTAAAAAAATCATTTGTTGTTTCGTCATCAGTCAAGTGACTCAAATTAATTGTTCCGCATTGAGAAGTTGCCCAATAAGAGTTTCCAAATGACTGAAAAATATTGCGATTGCTTGCTATGTCATATTCTCTTTGAGGAAATTTATAAGAACCTTTAAAGTTTTTTCGTGCTAAAAATAGAGTTGCTGCAAGGTCATAAGGCAAAGTTTTCGGCTCTTTTGTCAAAAGGGCATAAGAATAAATCACTGTGTTCTTGTCGCTGAATTGTGTTGAGTCACCCTCAAAATGTCTAACATCACCGACATAGGACAAAACATTTAAAAGCAAGTCTTTCAACTTGAATTCCATGACTTCTTCAGTGTCTTTGTCAAGTTTTCGAGTGTGGGAAAAAACATTAACATCTGCTTTTGTTCCCTTTGTTTCACTGATAAAATAGTTGCATTCAAGATAGTCATTTATTGTGCTTCCCTCAGGATACACACACTCAACCTCCAAAAATCCAACCCCTGTCTCAAACAAAAATATTCTGACATCAGTTAACTGAATTTTATATTGAGCATTGTCCCCGCGAGCAGTGAATATCAAAAAGTCAATTGCTCTTTGCGGCAAATTGAAATGCCGTCTGCATTGGTCGTTGAGACGATAACATTTTGCAATTCTTGAACTGCATTCATCTTCCTTGTCAGAATAGTATTCACTAACGCCCCCTCTCAATTCACTTCCGTCAATACCTGTTGATAAAAACAATTTCATCTCAGTTCCCTTTCCGCTGGTTATTGCTTCATTAAGGCGGGATGCTTTATCATTTTTTGTGAACCTGAAAGGATAGACAAACTTTGTGAAATGTTTGACCAAAGTCGGCTCAGTTGAATTTGAAGTTGTTTTTTCTTTTATTTTTTCTTCAACTTTGTCTTTTATTTTTTTAATAGGCTTTAATATTTCTTTTATTTTTTCCATATTTACTCCTGAAGGAAATGATGAAACTCTCCCTATTTATTCTTCATATTATACTATATATTTTGCAGCATGTCAACCGCCTGCCAGCATTCAAAATTCGTTTTAATCTTGTTTTAATCTTAATAAAAAATATTAAAACCTTTGGGTTTAATTTTGAATCCGACCTCATTTAGCGGTAATTTCACCCCAAGGGGCATGTTTATAAAATTTAGGAGGCGAATACTCAAAGAACTCGCCCCCTATTATTTTTCACATGGGAAATGATGATTAAATATTCTCTCTCCAATTGTCATATCGAGAAGTGAATTCTTCCCGGGATGGGAGGCGGTGGGTGTGTTTTGAGCCGCGGGATATAAGGGCGTTTTCACACTTTACTCCCAACTCTTTCTCAATTTCTTTTTGCACTTTTGCAGCGTCTACAAAACTGCATGAGAAAACATCGGCGAAAAATGTCTTTGTTTCAATGTGATAGTGAAGCGCTATGTGACTTTCTGCTATCATAGTTATGCCGCTGATATAGGTCGGTTTTTTCAAAGCATCGGTCATGACATAAGGACGCATGATTGGAGTCATGTTTACCTTTGGAGGCAATCTGTCCAAGAAGTGATAAATTTTGTCGATATTCAACTCAATCTCATTCTCACCTTTGATGAGGTAATGCGGTCCAAAATCTTTGCACTCGTCAATCCTTAAATCTTTTTGTTGTGAAATAACATCAAACCTTCTGTCTATACTGGCAATTTTAAATACTCCGAACGGCAACTCTTTTGAAAGAATCTGCTGGAATTTCTCAGGATTAAAAAAGCCGTCATAAAGCATGTCAACAAAATAACATTCTCTTTCCGGAAAAGTGTGAATAGTAAAATGTCCGCCTTTGAGCAAAACAAAAGCGCTTATTCCGTCATCGGCTTTTTCTTTTCCATAATAATACGGCACTAAAATCGGCGGTGCAATCGTTTTTACCCCAAGCGAATGAGTGAGCCGTGATATTACTGAATAAATCGAACTCATATCCGCCGCTTTCTCGTCAGTACATTTATAAGCATCAAGCATTATATGCAGCATTAGTTTAGGTCTCCTTATCTATGGATTTCTTTTTTTCTTCGTTTGTTTCTTCATTAAAAACACCGCAAATCATTTGGTCATATTTTCTGCAATTTATCAAGAACGGTTCAATCCACCATCTTGAATTTGATGAGGCGGCATTTGGTATGCAATAGTATTTTTCGTTTATGCAATACTCTCTCTCTGATAGTATTTTTACGCCGGTGACAATATCTTCATCGTGTGAAAGACCTTCGTCAAGTGATGATATTCTGAAACTGTTGATGTTATAGCCGTCTCTGTTTTCACTTTTCGTGTCGTATCTGACAACAAAAGGATAAACAGGGTCATAGGAAATTTGCTTGCCTAAAACCCTTTCTTTTTCATAGTCTTGGTTATACATCAAAAAGTCAAGGAGGTCTTTGACGGTGTAGAGAAAATTTTCATACAAAATTGAACTGGCATAGACATCTTCGAGCGGCTTTGAATGTTTTTCGGTGTTAAAAAACCATTCCATCCTCTTGTCTCCTTTCACCATTTCTTTGTCCATATCTTCATCGCACTTTACTTTCAAAATCTTTTCAAAAGCCCCGTAAGAACAAACATAACCTCTACCGATTGCTCCGTTCAGCAATCTTGAATTCTCCAGTTGCTTATCCGTTGCTTTCTTTTCACATGAAAAAACAGAATGGCAAAGCGCTCTAAACGCTCCTATGAGTTCTCCGAGACTGCTCTTTTTTATTTTCACTATTTCATTTTTTGCCGCTTCAAAAAATCTTCTTTCACATTCATTGAAAACTTCTTCTTTGTTTACCGAACTCTCATCAACAACCTCTCTCCACATTTTCTCTTTGTGTTCTTGATACGCAAGTATTCCGCAGTAAAACGGAATTATGTGTCGGAAAATTGCCTCCAGTTCCCGATTGATTTTCAAAATTGCAGCACTGTTTGAGAGTGCTGTGTTGTTAATGATTTTGTTAACCTTTTTTATTTTGTCGACCAAACTTTCAGCAATTGAGATATTGACTTCTTGTTTGTTCTTTTTTGCCTCGTCAAGATTTGTCATCTCAACGATTATGCTTTTTGCCATTAATGAGCGTTTTAATGCTCTTTTATTTTTTGGAGAAAGTGCTTCTCCGCTCATTCTTTTGAGTATTCTTTCTTCATTTTCAAGAGCGGAATAATACTTTTTTTTGACATTTTCACGAAAGTTTTTAGCCTCTTTACAGCCTATATAACGCATTTCAAGATTTTTTAAAATGTTGTTAAAGTATAGTCCGTCTGTGCCCAAAATAATTTCTAGTAATGCACTCGGTCCTAAATCAATCATTAAAATCGTTATTATGTTGTCCCAATTTAATTCACTTTTCTTTTTTCCGAATTTGAAAATGTCAATATATTTTGTCTCGAACCTGTCTTCCAGTTCATCTTTTGTTTCGTCTGAGATGACATCACTGATTGCAAGAGAAAGATTTTTGATGTTTCTGTAACTCAAGGAAAAAAAAGACTTTGCAAAAATCGGTTCTGATTTTACTTTGGTTTTGAGGCAACTCGGCTTAAAAAAAGGGTTGAATTTTTTTGTCGGTAAATCTTCACTGCAGGATGTCGCACCGCACAATGAATAATAAGTCAACTTAGTTTTTTCTTCATTGTTTTCAGAAGGTATTCCTTCATAACTAAATAGATAATAAACTCCAAAATCATTTTCAACCAATGTCAAAAATGAAGGGTAGGTCTTTTCTGTTTGAGGATTAATAAATTCTATCAAACTCTTAAAAGGCAACTCTTCTTCTTTTTTGTAGTTTACCTCTATTTTCTCCAAAAATGGAAACGAGTGATACACTGCCATTAACATCTCAAGAATAACCAATGGATTTTTCTCTGCGTATGTTTCGTTTTGCAGCCATTTTTTTATAGGTTCTCTAAGAGACGGGATTTGCATATCGCCCTTTAAAGGAGCAATGACGCCTCTAAAATAAGAATTGTCTCCGTTTTTCAGAACATCCATCTGCATTTCTGTTATTGCATATATCATCAAATCCAGAGCAATATTTTCACCGCTGTAGATAGTTTTGAAAACATCAAAAACCCTTTTTGAATTTGAAGTTGAAGGAAAATCATAGTTGTCTATGAAATCTTGCTTGAACTTAACATATGAAAAAACAAACCCAAAAGTCAGCATTTGAGAAACTACCTTGACATCTTTTAGGCATTGTGCGTCAACAACACTTGAGCCGTCAAAAATAATCTCAAGAACATTAGCACAAACTTTTTTGTTGAGATAGTCTGCAAATTTTTTTGGGGTCATATTATTGTTATTCATCGTCATCATCTTCTTCGTCATCCTCACTTAATAATTTTGCTAGTTTTGAATAGCGTTTTACTGCCTCTTCTTCGTCTTTTGCCAAACTTTGTTTTTGTGCAATTTCAAAAAGCACTCCCTCTTGCCATTTGAATCTGGTTACTTCATTTATTCCGAAACATTTCTCATCAATAAAATCCTCTCTCACTGTTTGGAATTTGTAGATATCAAGCAAGGCTCTGATATTTTTGACTGTTGATTCAAGTTGAGAAACTTTATCAATTTCAACATTTGGCGGTATTACTGTCGGAAGCAAGAATATCCTTTTGTCTTGGTCTAGATTCTCGCTTTGAAGTCTTTCAAGATAACTAAATGTTCCTTTCCTGAACTGTGTTGTTGCCCTAAAGCAAGTCACTAAATCAGTTGCCGCTCTTGTCGATATTTCTGCCGATTCTTGGTCGCCGGCAGATGAGTCTATGACCATTGCTTTTATCTTTTGAGCATTTCTTTCAGAATTTGCACAAAACCTTCTTATTGCATCAATTTTTGCATAACCGCCGGTTTTCGCTTCTTCCTGACTTATTTTTTCTTGGTCATCAACCCCCAAAAACATGACTGCATCATCGTCTTTGAGACCTAATTTTTTCCCGACAGGAACAAACATTTTAAAAATCGGATGGTCAAAAATGCTGCCGTCTATTTTCGGCGAATAAGTATTTTGTGATTTTATGTATCTTATAATATCATCTCTGTCCTTAGAGCGAAATGTTTTTTCTTGGTCTAGCAAGTATGTCATGCCGGCACTTTTCCAATCCATGTCGATTAGAAGAATCGGTGCATTTTTGCTAGCGTTTAACTCTGTTGCTAAATAAGGCAAGGTGTTAAGACAAGTTGAACTTCTGCCTGCTCCGCCTTTGTATGAAAAGAATGTTGTTATGTGAACCATATTATTTTTTTCCTCCTGCCGTCAAAGGACGGCTGTTTTAAATGTAATTTTACACGCTTACCCTAATGACACAACTTCAACATAATCGATCTAGCGAAGCGTAAAAAAGCATTGTTTTACGACACTTCGTGTCTAGATCCTTCACTCTGTTCAGGATGACATTGTATGGTTGTATAATCAGGATAAGCGAGAAATTTTATTTCGACAAAACAGTCGAAAACTGTTATTTTTTTCCTCCTAGTAGTGTGAAAATATCTTTTAGTGATTTTCCTTCAACATCAATATATTTGAAGAATTCTTGCAGTGCCTTTTTTACATCTTCTTTGCTTGAAGATAGCATTTGTTGTCTTTTCTCCTCAATAGCATTCTTGTCGGACTCATTATCCACTGTTGAGGCTGCTGCTTTTTCCGAAGGATTTTTCACAAATTCTTCTATGAACGAAACAATTCCTTCATTTATTTTACTCTCAATCCTTTGGTTAATCGCTATTTCAATTGTGTATTTTTGTCTTTCCTCTTCTAATTTCTCATGCAATTCCTTTTCCAACTGCATTTTCATTTTTTCCTCTGCTCTTTTTTCCGCAGCAGGACCTAATGTTTTTACCAAATCTTCTCTTATTTCCTTTCGTCTTCGAGTGTCATCTAAACTTTTTGAAACAAAAGGCTGTTCAAATTCTTTGTAGTAGTCAAAAAAGTCTGCAATAGATTCTAAGCATCTTTCAGTTTCAAGAAGGTCAAAAATCCTTTCCGACCAAAGCCATTCATCAGGACGCCTCATCATGAAAATATCATTCAGAAGAAGTCCCATTTTTTGTTGGGGGAATTTGTAGTTATATCTGGCGATAAGGTTGTTTGCTTTTGCACTCATCGGAATAAATCCGCCCGCTTGAATTGAGGCACTGCTCAACTCTTTTGCAAGTCCTTTTCTTTCATGCTTTTGATTAAGTATCAACGCATTACGCTCAACAATCGCTTCTTTTCCTTTCCTCTGCATATCATCATAGAAATTTTGAATATTTTGAAGTGCAAGCGACATTGCGTTTTGAACTTGAATATTATCGGCATCAAATATTTTTTGTTTTTCTATTTTTTGTTTTTCTGTCAGATGAGTCAAACCTCTTGTTTGACGATTGTTCTTATAAGAATAGAACAAGATAAAAATAACATACAGCGTGTTAAAAAGAACAGGAGAACGAGACGAGTTTTCAACTTGTTCTTTTGTTATGCGAGCAATACTTTCTTTGTCAAAGGCATCAGAGAACAATTCGTCTCTTAGTTTGTCTTTGAACAAATCCCATGCCCTGTCGCCGATTTTAAACACTATGTCCAGAAACTCTGCATCATATTTAACTTCGCTGTTTTTATTTATGAACGCCAGCATTTCTTCATCAATGCCTTCTTCGTCCGCACCGCCCATAAATGCATCGTCAAATTCCGAAAACGCTTCAATAACCGAATATGTGAAAAATAGCGACGGCTCTTCACAACCGTCTGCAAAACCCCATCCCGTCGGATTGCCGTTTTCATCTCTTATTACATTTTTGACAAAAAATTGCGTGCATTCTCTTATTCTTTTTTTAACCTCTTTTTTATCTTCGTCGGATATTCCCAATTCCTTGGCGTTTGTGTAGAGAGATATAAAAAGCGAAAAAGCCCATGTTCTTGCACCCATGTAACTGAGTCTGTCTTTTACTCTGTCTTCACTTAGGAAAAATTCTTCATTAATCTTATTACTAACATATGGCGATGCGTCATATCCATTGTTTTTGGTATATGCTAAAACCGCACTCGCCATTTCTTTGATTTCTTCTTTTTGTTTGGCGGTCACTTTTAGTTTATATCTATTAATAAGACTGAGTATTCCGGTCAAACCATACAGCATACTCATCAATCCGACTTTTTCATTTTCTGAATCAAGATAAAAACATTTTATTGTTTTGTTTGCAAATTCGGCATCTTTGCGTCTTTTCATCAAGTCATCAAATATTTTTCTTCCCAAAAGTTCACGATGGTCGTGTTTTAGTTCACGAAAAACCGCTTTATCTTTCGTTTCTTGGTCTTGCTTGACCTCAATAAGTGCAAGAATTTCATCCAGCACCGTTGCCTCTTTTTCTATCATTATTTTCCTCCGTTTTTTGATTGTTATTTTTTAGTTGTTTCTTTTTAATGTCGTTTAGATATTTCGGCTTATGCAATGCAAGCCGCCGCCGCCCAAAACTACTTCTCTTGCCTCAAAGCGAATTATTTCTCTCTTAGGAAAAATCTTTTTGAAAATTTCATATGCCTCTTCGTCTTGTTGAACTCCAAATTGCGGCAAAATAATACCCCCGTTAACAAACATAAAATTTATGTAACTTGGCTGAACTGACTCTCCTTCGAATCTTGTTTTTGTCCCATGGACAATTTCAACTCCGCATACATCTTCTTTGTTTTTCATAAAAATATCGGGAAGCGGGACTTTGATAATTTTATAATTTTTGTCAGACATGTTTTTCGCAACTGACAAAACCTCAAACGCTTCTCTCACAACTTCATATTGCGGATTTTTTTCGTCATCTGTCCAAGCAAGAAGAATTGTCGAAATATCAGCAAAAACGCAAAGGTTGTCAATGTGTCCGCCGGTCTCATCATGAATAAGTCCTCGTTCAATCCAAATTATGTTTTGAACTTGAAGAACACTTTTTAACTCTTTTTTAATCTCATCAAACGGCTTTGAGTTACGGGACATGACACAACTTTTGATTGCCATCAGTGTTCCGTGTCCATCTGAAACTATGTTTCCGCCTTCTAAAACTAAAAAACTTTTTTTTGTTTCTTTTCCCTCTAAATCAGCAATCTTTTGTGCAACCTCTCTGTCTTTGTCAGTGTCTTTGCACAATCCGCCCCATGCATCAAACTCAAACGAAACCAAACTATCGTCTTTTAACGGAATAGGTCCCGTGTCTCTTGTCCAAATATCGTCATTTGGAATGTTGATAACTTTTAGATGTTCACTTGATTTAATTTTTGGAACATTATCCTCATTGTGACCTAGGAAAACTTTTTCATATTTTGACACAACTTGAGATAATTCTTCGACTGTTTTTTTTATGCAGACAGCATCCTTTCTCCAGACATCTTGTCTTTGAGGATATAAAAGGACTGTGTATTTGTGATTTTCAAATTCTGCTTTCATTTTGTTATTAAACTGCCTCACTTTTTATTCTAACAAAAAAAAACGAAAAAAGCAAGTGTTTTTTTCGTTTTTTGTTTTTTTTATTTTTGATGAATTTTTTATTGATTTTTTTGTTTATGGAAAAGTCAACCTTGCTTATTAATAAAACTTTTTGAAATTTTATTACCTTTTATTCAATCAAATTTTCCATTGCCAAGTATATTTCCGGAAGAGTTTTTTTGAGCGAGATTAGTTTGTTGTTTTGAACTCCGCAATGGGTTGTTTCAGCGGTTGCATAGACTTGGTCTTTGTTTTTGATTTTATAGGAAAGAGTGAATTTTGCGTGAGAAATTGATTTTATTTTTATATGAATTTCAAACTCTTCGTTGAATTTGAACATTTTTTTATAGTCACATGTGACATTGGTGAGGATAATAGCAATTCCGCTTTTTTCAAGGTCCTCATAGAAAATTCCCATCTGCTCAAAAAAATTAAGCCGTCCTTCTTCAAGCCAGCGGATAAAATTAGAGTGATGCACAATTCCGATTGCATCAGTTTCATAGTAGTATACCTTGCGTTTGTAGGGTTTTGGTTTCATACATTTTATTATAACAAAAAAGTAGTTTGTATGTCAAACGATTTTATGGGTCTTCAACCCTTTTGTCGTGGAATTTTATGTAGTAATAATCTTCGGTAAAACTATTGAAAATAGTTGATAAAAGAGGCGAGGACCCCTAAAAATTTTCAATTATTTTTCTCTTCCCCATTATTATATTAGGAAAAAGCGATTTTTTATGGTATAATTTAAAAATGGAAAAACTGATATATGAGGGCAAAAGCAAAAGCATATATAGTGGGAACACTCCTAATACTTTGAGGGTGCATTATAAAAATACACTCACTGCCTTTGACGGAAAAAAGACTGCCTCAAAGCAAGGTAAAGGCGCACTAAACGCTGAAACTTCTCACCTAATCTACGACTACCTTTCTAACCATGGAATAAAAACACACCTCGTTGAAAAAATCGACGAGGTGAATTTTATTGTTAAAGAGTGTCAAGTTATTCCGATTGAAATAATTGCAAGAAACATTGCGGCGGGAAGTTTTTCAAAAAAGTATGGAATCCCGGAAGGAATACCTTTAAAAAATGTTTCTTTAGAGTTTTCACTAAAAAGTGATGAATTGGGCGACCCAATGATTAATTCTTCTCAAATCTTAGCAATCGGAACTGCAACTGAGGAAGAGTTGAAGTTCATGGAAAAAACAACGCTGAAAATTAATGAGTTATTGATTGATTTGTTCAAAAAAGCGAAAATAACCTTGGTTGATTTCAAACTGGAATTCGGCAGACATAATGGTGAAATAATTTTGTGTGATGAAATATCAGGCGATAGTTGCAGACTTTGGGATATTGAGACAGGCAAAAAACTGGACAAAGATGTTTTCAGAAGAGATTTAGGAGATGTTTTAAAAGGATATGCGGAAGTTTTAGAAAGATTAAAAAAAATTATCTAGGGGCGACACCCTGCCTCCCACAATACATAAGGTTCGAACGGCAAAGTGCAGTCCCTATAATTGATTTTTTTGGAGATATTACAATGTCAAACACAGCAATTTACGAAAACCCATTATTAACAAGATATGCGAGTTCTCAAATGCAGCACTTGTTTTCAAGCGATGTTAAGTTTCAAACATGGCGCTCACTTTGGATATCACTCGCTAAAAGTCAAAAAGAGTTGGGATTAAAAATTACTAATGAACAGATTGAGGCGATGGAGAAACATGCCTTAGATATTGATTATGAAAGAGTGAGGACAATTGAAAAAGAAACCCGTCATGATGTTATGGCACATATCAAAGCATTCGGCGAAAAAGCAATAGAGGCTGCTCCTATTATTCACCTTGGAGCAACAAGTTGCTTTGTCACCGATAACACCGACATAATTTTACTAAGAGAGGGGCTGCTTCACATAAAAGGACTGCTCGTGACATTAATCAACGAGTTATCTGTTTTTGCAAAAAAACACAAAAATATTGCGTGCTTAGGTTTTACTCACTTTCAATCCGCTCAACCGACAACTGTCGGCAAAAGAGCATGTTTGTGGCTTAGTGATTTGATAAGCGATTTGGAACAACTTGATTTTGCCCTTTCAAAATTGAAGTTTTTCGGATGCAAGGGAGCAACCGGAACGGCTGCGAGTATTTTAAGTCTATTTAACGAAGACCACAAAAAAGTTTTAGAATTGGAAAAAAAGATTGCGAAACGCTTTGGATTTAGTGAAGTTTACCCGATAGCAGGACAAACTTATTCAAGAAAAATTGACTTTTCGGTATTAAGTGCTTTGTCAGCGATTGCAACAAGTTCAATGAAATTTTCGTTTGACATGAGACTGCTCTCTCACTTAAAAGAATTAGAAGAGCCTTTCGGGTCAGCGCAAGTCGGGTCAAGCGCAATGCCCTATAAACGCAATCCGATGAGAAGTGAAAGGATTACTTCGCTATCGAGATATGTCAATATCAATCTTTTGAATGCAGCATTCACAGCAAGCGAGCAATTTTTGGAACGCTCGCTTGATGACAGTGCAAACAGAAGAATAACTCTTCCTCAATCGTTTTTGGCACTTGATGCTATCTTATCGTTATATATTGACATAATAAAAGGCATCCAAGTCAACAAGGGAGTAATCAAGAAAAATATCAAAAATGAACTTCCATTTTTAGCAACTGAAAACATCTTAATGCATGCTGTTTCAAACGGCGGCAATCGACAAGAGTTGCATGAGAAAATAAAACAATATGCATTCGGCGCATCTGAAAAAATCAAAAAAGGCGGAAAAAGTGATTTATTGGAGAAGTTGTTAGCGGATAATGATTTTTCATTAACAAAAGACGATTTGGACAAAATTCTGGTCGTTGAAAAATTTGTCGGAAGAGCATCCGAACAGGTTGATGAGTTTTTGGTTGAGGTTGGGGAAGTTATTAAAAATAATAAGAAGTTCTTAGGGGCAAGAGTGGAAATAAAAGTGTAGGGGCATCTGTCGCTTGCACAGCATTATAAAACTTCATTGTCAGCAACATTCGGGCGGCAGAGTGCCGCCCCTACGAATTAAAAAAGAGGTAAAACGATATGAAAACAGCAATCGTCGGAATAAACTGGGGTGATGAAGGAAAAGGCCGCATGGTCGACCTTTTGAGTCGAGACTATGACATCATCTGCAGGTATCAAGGCGGCAACAATGCAGGTCACACTATCAAAAATGACAAGGGCAAATTCATTTTAAACTTGCTTCCTTCCGCAATCACCCGTGAAGGAAAGGTTAACCTTTTAGGCGCAGGAATGGTTATTGACGCCGAATATTTAGTTAAAGAAATTCAAGGACTAATTTCTCAAGGCATTGAGATAACGCCTGAAAACTTAAAAATATCTGACAAAGCCCATGTTTGCCTGCCTTATCATGTTCGCCAAGATATTTTGGAAGAAGAGAGATTAAAAGACAAAAAATTCGGCTCAACAAGACGAGGAATTGCTCCATGCTATAGCGACAAATACATGAAAAAAGGCGTCCAAATGGCAGACCTTCTCGACATTAACTATCTTCGTGAAATAGTTCCTGCCTTTGCCCAGTGGAAAAATTTGACTTTGAAAGGATACGGCGAAACAACTGATGCAAAAAAAGTTCTTGAATCACTTGAAAAATGTGCTGAATTTTTGACACCTTTTATTGTTGACTCAACCGAGTATTTAAAAGAAGAAATTCAAAAGGGCAAAAAGATTTTGTTTGAGGCTCAACTTGGAGCGCTCAGAGATATTGACTATGGAATTTATCCTTTCACAACATCATCCCACACCCTCGCCGCATACGCCCCAATAGGCAGCGGTGTTCCGTTCGTGAAGTTGGACAGAGTTCTAGGGGTCATGAAAGCCTATTCATCTTGTGTCGGCGAAGGCCCTTTTGTTGTTGAGATGAGTGATGACGAGGCATCTAAACTTCGTGAAGAAGGTGACGAGTATGGTGCCGCTACAGGAAGAGCAAGACGGGTCGGTGCGTTTGATATCGTCGCTAGTCGTTACGGCATACTCGCACAAGGTGCAACTGAAATAGCGTTGACAAAACTCGACATTCTTTCCTACCTTGACAAAATCCCCGTCTGCGTTGCCTATGAACTTGACGGAAAACGCATCAATCACTTCCCAACCGGTCCTGCTCTCTTTAGAGCAAAGCCGATATTTGAGTTTTTAGACGGTTTCAAATGCAACATCTCAAAATGCCGCAAAAAAGAAGACCTCCCGAAACAAGCCCTAGATTATATTGAGTTTATTGAAAATGCCGTTAACTGCCCCATAAAATATGTCTCTGTCGGTCCTGCAAGAGATGAATATATAAAGTTTTGAATAGTGACATTTTTTCCTTCGCTTCACAATATGAAGCGAAGGAATTTTTTATGTTATTCGTATAATTCTTTTTTTACTTCTTCAATAGTTTTTTCAGCGTCTTTTATCAAAAGGCAAACTTTGCAATTCCCTTTTTCGTATTTTTCTTTAAGCGGTGCTTGACATTTTTTTTGTAATTAAATAAACACTCGAAGCAATCACAGTTTTCTTTTTTAAACATTATTTAACTCCTTGATAATTTTTTTCATTCAATCATAATTATTATACCGAAAGATTCTTGCGTTGTCAATAATCTTGCGGTATAAAATAATAATATTTTAATAAATGGAAAGAAAATTTTACAAAAGATTAAAGGAATTACGACTGGAAAAAGAATTGCTTCAGTCCGATGTGGCTAAAGCAATGCATGTCACATACAATACAATCGGAAATTGGGAAAGAGATTATAGTTCACCAAGTATTTACGAATTAATAGAATTAGCAAATTTTTTTGAAGTAACAACCGATTATCTCTTGGGAAGAACGGATTTGTATTAAAATAATATGGTAGATGAGATAAAAATAAAACAGGAACAAATTCGAAAAAGGCTTATTGAAGCGATAAAATTTAGCGGCATGACAAATACCGCTATTGCTAAACAGGTGGGCATTTCCGTTTCAATGTTAACGGACTACAAAAATAAAAATAAACTTCCTAGCCTCATCACTTTCACCCGTTTATGCGAAATACTAGATATCTCTGCCGATGAAATTTTAGGACTTCAATAATTAAAAATAAATTCATGAAAAAAATTGACATAGATATTAAAAAAACAGTTGGACAAAGATTAAAAGAAAGTAGAGTTGTATCAAATAAAACACAAGTTGAAGTGGCTCGCCTCATGCTCATGACTCAACAGCAATACAGTCGTTTTGAAAATGGTATCTTTGAATTAAACTATTCTCAAATTATATTTCTATGTAAACTATATGATATATCGGCAGATTATCTTTTAGGAATTGCTGATTATTAATTATATTAAACCAGATAACCTTACTTTAAAAATTTGCCCAAGTTTCGACAAAATAGTGATTTAAATTTATTTGACGAAGTTTTAAAAATGTGGTAAAATGTAGAGTATGAAAGAATTTAAATCTGAATCGAAGAGACTACTTGAACTCATGATTAACTCCATCTACACGAATAAGGAGATTTTTTTGCGTGAGTTGATTTCTAATTCTTCCGACGCTTTGGATAAAAGAAAGTTTCTGTCGCTGACTAATGATAAGGCATCTGCTGATTTTGAGATTGTTATTTCACTCGATAAAGACGCAAGAACTATCACTATAAAAGACAGCGGGATCGGAATGGATGAGAGTGATTTGGAAGAGAATCTCTCGACTATTGCAAAAAGCGGAACGCTTGCATTTAAACAAAAGATTGCAAAAGAAAATCCAAAAGATGCCGGGCAGATTGGGCAGTTTGGTGTCGGTTTTTATTCGGCATTTATGGTTGCAAAAAAAATTGAGGTTGTTTCAAAAAAGTTTGACTCAAAAGAAATTTTCCTCTGGACAAGTTATGGAGTCGACGGATACGACATCAAGAAAGTATCCTCGACACAATTATCTGAAAAACAATCACTTCTTCTTGACAAAAATGGAGGCATAACTATAATTCTGACGCTGCATGATGATGATGATGATTTTAGGTATTCTCAATTTTTGAACGATGATACTATTGAAGAGTTAGTCAAAAAGTATAGTGATTATATTCGCTACCCAATAAGGCTTGAAGAAACGATTGAAGTTGAAGTTGTCGAAAAAAACTCAAAGGAAACCAAAAATTCAAAAAAACAAAAAGCCAAGGCAAACGAGACAAAGCCCCCTCTCAACTCCATGATTCCGATTTGGAAAAAACCTAAATCTAAAGTCAAGGAAGAAGAGTTAAACGAGTTTTATATGACGGAGTTTTCTGACTTCTCTCCCCCTCTTAAACATATTTTTGCGTCAATGGAAGGAACAATTTCATATAACACGCTTCTTTTCATTCCGTCAAAATTGTCAGACGAATTCATGAGAGGCGAAAAAATTTCTTATGGACTAAAACTATATTGCGAAGGTGTTTTAGTCATGGAAAAATGCAGTGATGTTTTGCCGGAATATCTTTCGTTTGTCAAAGGACTTGTCGACAGTTCTGATTTGCCGCTAAATATTTCAAGAGAAATTTTGCAGCACACAAAGCATTTAAAAATAATATCTCGCAGTTTAGAGAAAAAAATACTTGACGAATTCAGAAAAACATTAGATAATGATAGAGAGTTGTATGAAAAGATTTGGCGTGAATTCGGGACGGCATTGAAGTTTGGCTCTTATGAACATTTCGGCGTTCGCAAAGACAGTCTCAAAGACTTGCTGCTCTTCAATTCATCACATGAGAATAAACTTACAACACTCAAAGAATATGTTGAAAGAGCGGGAGTTTCACAAGAATATATCTATTACGCTGTTGGTGAAAGTGCCGAGAAAATAAAAAAGAGTGTTCATTGCGGTGCTGTTTTAGAGAGAGGTTATGAGGTGCTTTTTCTTCACGACAAGATTGATGAATTTGTCATGAAAGTTTTAATGGAGTATGGCGAAAAGAAGTTTTTGCCTGTCACTTCCCCCGATGCTGTTGAATTGTCAAATGATGAAAAAGATGAATTGCTCAAAGAAGAAGACACAGCGAAAGAGTTATTAACCTTTATTAAAACTCATCTCAAAGGTAAAATTTTTGATGTCCGCCTTTCAACAAAAATTTTAGACCATGCAACTTCACTGACAAGCGAGGGCGAAATAACAATAGAAATGGAAAAGGTTCTTGGCTCAGTCCCCTCACCCAATTCAAAACTACAACCGCCAAAAGCAAAAAAAATACTACTTATCAACCCTAACCACTCAGTCTTTCAAAAAATGCAGCAAGCACTAAAAGACGACCATAGTTTGTTAAGAAACTACTCAGATTTACTGCTTAGTCTCGCAATGCTGGGAGTAGGTCTGCCCGTAGACGGCGGAGAATTGAGCGAGTTGGTTCAAAGAACAATTTAAATAAGGTGATTAGTGTAAGATTATTTTTTAATTTAACCCCCACTGTCCACCAATCACTCATAAAATCGGAGATTTTAATACATCATGTCTAAAAAAATTGATAAACTACAATTACTAAGAGAAAAGCAACTTGAAAAAGCCCGCATCAAAGCGTTGGGCGAAGTTTTAGTTAATGAATGCAGAGAGAAAAATACTTGCATTGATACACTAAAAGACATTATCTCCCAAGGCGGCGAAGTGACACACTCAAACGCAAAAGCCCTTTTGGTCGCTGCGAAAGAATTGAAATTTGATGTTGTCAAGTTCCTTATTGAAAATGGCATTCTGAAAGTTCCTGTTGCATATTCATATGTTGCGAAAATGATAGATTTTAAGGGTTATAAAGACGATGAGCATGAAGAATTATATTTTGGACTACTCAAGACACTCATTGACCTTGACCCGTCTCAAAAGCACAAGTTGCTTGAGCCTTACATAAACGCAATGTGTGTTCAAGGAAAATTGCCAAGACTTCTTAATCTTTTGGCAAGGTTTAACATTTCGCACTATGAAGTTGCAAATATTGTCGGCGCTCGAATAATTTGCGAAGTTGTTGTCCGTGAACACTTTGATATATTAGCGTTCATTGAAATGCACAACAAATGGATAGACCAAGAGGCATTTGACAGTGCGGTTAGAAGCAATGAGTGGCTGACGCTTGAATATATTCTTAAACACTCTGATTTGAGAGTGCCGACAGACAAAGCGGTTGGCGAAGCGTTATATGCCGGTCACTTTGAGGTTCTGCATATTTTGGAAAAAATCGGATATGATTTCTACAAATCGGAAGAAGGAAAAGACGGCGCTCATCCGCTCTATTTAGAACGAGCAGCAAGAAGCGCAATGTATAATAACACTAACGGAATAAAATTTCTGTTTGAACACGGCTATGGTCCAAGCGATAGTTACAACGGAAAAACACTTGTTGAAAATGCAATTGATGACAACAATTTCAAGTTGCTCGCATGGCTGAAAGAAAATCCAACCACAACAAGAAAAAAAGTTGTCGTTGAATAATTTGAGTAAAAAAAAAGGTGAAAAGTTCAACTAGAACTCTTCACCTTTTTTTGTAGTAATATATCATACCTACATTATATATCGTCCGACAAACCCAATAAATAATCTGCTGAAACATCAAAATATTTTGATAGTTTATATAAATAGAATATTTTAGGTTCATTTATTCCATCAACCCAAAAAGTAATTGTCTGTTTATTTACGCCTAAATCCTTAGATAACCTATAGCGAGTTATTCCTCTTTCTTTTATTAATTCATTCAATCTTTTGACGAAAATTTCCATGCTCATAGTCCTAAAAATATCATGCTAAATTTCTAGCAAAGGAGATTAATATGAAAAAAACTAATTGTAAACACTGTGAACATTATTTTGCTTATTATAAAAAGAGCGGATTGAAGATTTATCGTAATAGCATTTTCCTTGCAATTTTATGCATTAAATCTAACTCCTCTTTCCTCTAATCTCTCTCTTACCTCTTCCATTGCCGAATTCACTTCTTCTTGGGTCAAACTACGCTCTTGCAGTGAAAAGTGAAATCTTAGTGTTAATGCATTAATTTTTTCATCTTTTTCAAATAAATCAATGACTTCAACTTTTTTTAGTGCTTCAATATCAGCGTTCGCCCATGCGTTTTCAATATCACAAAACAAAATATTTTTGTTCATAATAAGAGTTAAGTCATAGGACATGGATGGATATTTTGAAACTTCAGAGATTTTTTCTTTGCCCTTTTCTTTCACTCCGAAAGCATTGAAATAGAGTTCAAAACAAACTATTGATGCGTTTTTGTCAATCTCGTCTTTGATATTAGGGTGAACCAAGTTCAAAATTCCGACCGGCTCTTCTTCAGTGCAGATGATATAGAAATTTTTCGGATGCTCATATTCTTTTTTAAATGTTGCCTCAGTGTCTAAAATAAAATGCGGAGATATACCTTTTGTGTCTTTTAGTATATATTTTATTATGCGGACTGCCTCATTAAATAATTCTTTTTCTTTTTTTGTTTTTGACAAAAGAACACAACCTAAACTCATCTCTTCTTTTATTTGTCTGTCTTCACGGTCAAAAATTCTCCCGATTTCAAACACTCCGAACTCATCGTCATAGAACCTGTTTTCATAGACAACAGGTAAAAGCGATGAAACGATTGTTTTTCTCAAAGTGTCGTTTTCCGAATTTTGAGCGTTTTGAATGCGAATGTTTTTTTCAACTTCAATACCTAATTTTTTTAATTTTTTAGCATCTTGCCAAATATAAGAATGAATTTCGTTTAGCGAGAACTTGTCAACCAAAATGTTTTTTATTCGACGAACAAGACGGGAGGATTGGGGGACATATTTGTTTAATTCTGAATTGATATCAAATTTATTTTTTCCATAATTCTGAATTGAAAATAAAGGAGGTATTGGCTTGAAGTTATCATAGCCGTATATTCTTGAAATTTCTTCAATGATGTCCTCTTTTATTGAAATATCTTTTGTTCTTCTCCATGATGGGACTTTCACTTCAAATGATTTTTTTGTTTCATTATATTTAACGATGAAACCTAGTGAAGTAAGGATTGAGATGATTTTATCCTTCTTAATGTCAATGCCTGTGATGCGGTTGATATAGTCTTTTGTCAAGATTACTTTTATTTCTGGATATTTTTTTGCCCAAGTATCATGCAAATCGCTGACATTAATATCGGGGACAATATTTTTTAATAGGTGAACAAATCTTGCAATCGCCTGCATCGTCAGTTCAGGGTCAAGGGTCTTTTCAAAGCGGGCGGATGAATCTGTTCTCACCCCTAGTTTGTTGGAAGTTTTTCGAACCGAAACAGGACAAAATGTTGCACTCTCCAAAACTATTGCATTGGTGCCAACTTCTGTAGCACTCTCTAAGCCGCCTATAACACCCGCAACCGCAACAGGAGTGCCCTCTGACATAATCATCATCATGCCCTTGTCAATGTTTCTTTTTGTGTTGTCAAGAGTTTCGAATTCGCCTTCAAAGTTGTTTTGAACGCTCAAAACTCCAATATGCTTTTTGTCGAATGCGTGCATAGGTTGTCCCATTTCCAGCATGACATAGTTAGTTAAATCCGCAAGTAGATTGATAGACCGTTGCCCGACATAATGCATTCTTATCTGTATATAGAGCGGGGTAGTTGGTGATTGGTGGTTAGTGATTAATAATTGGTGATTGATAAACTCATTTTCACCATTCCCTGTTTCCTGTTTCCTGCTCCCTGTAATATTTTCAATCGTTATGCAACTATACCTGTGAACACCTTCACAAATTTCAATAGGACGACCTTCTCCCCCGACATATGTTCCCATTGCAGAACGGTCAGTCGCTCTCACAACAGGCAGTTTTTCTTTTTGCAACTCTTTTAGAGGCTTATCCAATATCGCCGCAACTTCTCTTGCAACACCATAAATCCCCCACATATCGGGGCGATTTGTCAAACTTTTGTTGTCAATTTCGAAAACAACATCTTCAATCGGAAGAACTTGTTTTATGTCTGTCCCGTTTTTGACTTTCTTTCCGTTAACCGTTAAGTCTTGTTCAGTCAGTTCCAAAATGCCGTCACTGTGACCAATTCCTAATTCATCAGGTCCGCAGCACATTCCGTTAGACGGATATCCGGCAACTGTTGTCGGTTTTATAACCAAATCACCGGGCAAAACAGCACCCTCTAAAGCAATTGCAGTCTTTAACCCTTTTCGCGCATTAGGCGCTCCGCAAACAATATCAAGCGGAGTTTTGCCGCCGACACAAACCTTGCAAAGCGACAACTTTTTCGAATTAGGCGCTTTCTCACACTCAATAATTTCACCGACAACAATGCTGTTAATGTTCTTTCCCAAATAAAAAACGCTATCCACTTCCGCAACACGCAGAGTAAAATTTTCGAGTAGTTTCTCTATTTCGTTGTCTTTAATATCAACGAAGTCTTTTAGCCAGTTAATCGAGATCTTCATACTTTAGTTTATCCTTTTAAAATAAATTACAAATCAAAATAAATTACAAATATTGATAAATTAATTTGTCCTCATTTGTAATTTGTACATTGTAATTTGCAATTTAAAATCACTTGTTATTTGCCTATTTTCAACTCTTCTATCCTCCCCCCATTAAAGACCCTGATGTCTTTGACGCCATACTTCATCATTGCAAGTCTTGTTAAGCCCAAACCAAAAGCAAAACCGCTGAATTTTTCTGTGTCGATACCGCCTTGTTTCAAAACATTCGGATGAATCATTCCGCATGGACATAACTCAAGCCAGCCAGAATGTTTGCAACTTGCACATTTCTCACCGCCACATATCAAACATTTAATATCCAACTCAAACCCCGGCTCAACAAATGGGAAATACCCGGGACGAAGTCTAACCTCAACATCTCTTTCAAAAACTTTTGAAAGCATAGTTTTCATGAAATAAATCAAATTGGAAATAGACACACCCTCGTCAATCATCATGCCTTCCATTTGAAAAAATGTGTTCTCATGAGTTGCATCCGTTGCTTCATTGCGAAAACAACGCCCTGGAAATATAGCACGAAGCGGCGCACCATACTTTTTCATGAGTGAATTTTGAGCAGCGGAAGTGTGGGTTTTTAGTAATTTTTGGTGGTCAGTGATCGGTGGTCGGCGGTCAGTGGATGACAATTTAATTTCACCATCACACTGACCACTATCACTATCCTCAAGATAAAATGTATCCTGCATATCTCTTGCCGGATGATGCTCGGGTATATTTAATGAAGTAAAACATTCAAAGTCAGAAACAACTTCAGAATAGTCCTCAACAGAAAAACCGAATGAAGCGAAAATATCTTCGAGTTCATTTGTGATTAGAGTTATCGGATGAAGTGAACCACACTTTGCCTCATAAGGAAGCGAAGCATCATAAACAGGTGTTTTTGCAACTTTTTCTTGAAGTTCCGCCACTTTAATACGAACACCTTTTTGTTCAATCTCAGTTTGAATGGCATTCTTCAACTCATTCAACGCCTGTCCCCTGTCCTTTCTTTCCTCTTTCGGAACAGCCCCAAGACCGTTGAGAAGTTCTTGAACCTTACCCTTCTTTCCCAAAAATTCAATCCTAACAGAATCAAGTTCCTCGCTCGTCGCTGCAACCTGAATCTTCAAATCAAATTCATTTTTTATATCAATTAAATTGTTCATTGTTTTAAGTATAGCATATATCAAAAAAGTTTGCAAATCAATGTCATATGTTTTTTAGAAGTAATAAAAAAGCACCGATTATTCAGTGCTTCTCAAAGTTTCATTTTTGTGATATCCAATTATGCATTCGTCTGTTATTATTCCCCATGTATCATGTGGTCCACGAGTTATGCTCCATGGAGTGTTTTCCCTGTGAGTCAAATGAACTAGTTCATTGTCAGATAAACTCGCATATCTTGCTAATGTTGCATCAATGCTTGCTGCTCTTTTCTTTCCATCTTCCGCAAATAGAATCCTGCTTCTTGCAGGAAGCATTAGTGATTGTTTTTCAGAAATTTGTTCAGTATCTATTTTTTTATTTTTTTCAGCAAAATCTTTGCTCTTAAACCATTTGTTTAGTCTTTCCAATTTTTCTTTTTCCGAAAGCACATCATCTTCTCGAAGAGAATCTGTTCTTCCATAATACTTATTACAAATTGACGACACAACAGGTCCACGAGGCAAAGCACAAATTCTCTCATTCTCAAATAATTGTTTTTTTTCTTTCAACAAATATTCCGCATAACAAAAATATAAAAGTTTCTGAAGTTTTAAATGAGTGCACGACATTTTAGAAAGAATATATCTAGTAATATCAAGAGCAGACAAACTCCTATCTTTTTTAATCCAAAAAATAAACCCTTCAACAGTTTCGACTTTTTCTATATCTTCAAAAAAAGAGTTCTCTTTTTGCACAGTTTCCCATTTTCCATCTTCAGTTTGAAGATAATGGACCGATAATGAGACATCTTCTCCGCACTCTTCTATAATTTTGTCTATAAAAGATTGTGCCTTGTCCATATCATCCAAGACTTCCAAGCATATTCTAACACCACGAGAATATGAACTGCTAATGATAATATAATGAGTTTTCATTCGCCTACCTCCTTTTTAAGTTCTTTTGTCCACTTAGTATATGCTTGTTTATGTTTTTTGTGACTTGCTTCATTAGACTTCACAAAATCCTTAAACCACACTTGCAATTCCCAGCGAAAAGAATAATTATCATTTTTAAAATATAAATGTGTTGCTTTATATTCATTTTCACCTATTTTTTTGCTACTGTCAATTACTTTGATTTCATTGTTTGAATAATTTTTTTCTATAAATTCTTTGATTTCACTAGTGTTTATAAATTCATCTGTTATAATTCTGATTCCAAAAATATCGTTCAAGCAATCTTGAATCGGAACTTTCCCTTCTTCTTTTCTCTTCATATATTCGGGAATTTTGAATTGTATTGACTTTCCATCTTTTATTCTTACTCTAAAATCATCGCCGTTTTTTAATATGCTAAATAGTCTTGGAACAAGGAATGATTGATATTTGTAGATTGCATTTTCTATTTCTTCATTTACAATTATATCTTTAATTAATTTCTTTTTTTGATTAAACAACAATATATTGTTCTTACCGCAATACTCTTTCCATTTGTCACTAATTGTAAAATGTAATTTGATAGTAACATCAATTAATTCTTTGTATTGAGAAAATTTGCTCATCATTTCTATTATAACACATTTTTTCTTTTCTGTCAAGCATTATTTCCCGACGCAGAAGTTTTTGAATATTTCGCCGATTACTTCGTCGGTTGCTCGAATGCCTGTAATTGATGAAATAGAGTTTAAGGCATCGTTTAAGTCAACATTGACATAGTCAAGAGTAAAGCTGTTAAGATTTTGAAGTGCTAAAGTTAGAGATTCTTTTGCGTGGACTAATGCTTGATAGTGACGAGGATTTGAAATTGTGGTTGGTGATTGGTGATTAGCGGTCAGTGGTTGTGTTAGTTGTTTTGATTTCTGGGATAGCAGTTTTTTTAACTCTTCAATACCTTGACCTGTTTTGGCACTTATTCGGAAAATAGAATTTTTGTTGGTGCTTGTAGGAGCGAGCACCTCTACAATTTTATTGTTATCTTTTTCGGGCGGCAGAATGCCGCCCCTATAGTTTATTTTTTCGTTCTTTAAGTCAATTTTGTTTTGGACAAAGATTGTGTTCTTGTGCGGGCGGTCATTGACCGCCCCCGTAGTGTCTGGCTGACATCCAAATACCCACTTCATGTCACGGGGACAGACACTCTGATTGAGGCAAGGGATTGCCTCAACCCCTTCGGGGCACTTCGTGTCAGTGAGCCAGTCCCCGTGACACTTCGTTTCGATTGACTCTTGGACATTACACCCCCCTACGATTTTATTTTCGTTCCCTATTAAGTCAAAAATGTATAAAACTATGTCGGCAGTTTCTATCATCTTTTTTGTTCTTTCGATTCCAATTTTTTCTACTTCGTCATCGCTCTCTCTTATTCCAGCGGTGTCGATTAGGACAAATTTTTGACCGTTTATGACAAAACCTTCTTCAATGTAGTCCCGGGTAGTTCCTGCAATTTCTGTGACAATTGAGCGGTCATGCCCTAATAAAGCATTCATTAATGAAGATTTTCCGACATTGGTTTCTCCGACTAGGGCAACTCGAATTCCTTCCCTAAGAAGTTTTCCTTGACCGTATGAAGAAATAAGAACATTGATTTTTTCAAGTACTTTTGAAACACTTGCAAAAACTTCGCCTTTTGTGACTATCTCCAAATCTTCTTCGGGATAGTCAACACAAACCGATATTTTCGCAATCGTTTCAATGAGTTCACGCTCTAAAACTTGAATACTATCTTTGACGCCGCCGCTAAGAGCGTTGAAGGCTAAAGATGCTTCGCCCCTTGTTTGGGCATTGATGAGGTCGACTATTGCTTCCGCTTTTGTTAAATCTATTTTACCGTTTAAAAATGCCCTCTTTGAAAATTCGCCGTTTTCGGCAATTCGGCAACCTTCTGCGATGAAACAATTCAAAATCTCATTTGTCAAAAATTCTCCGCCGTGCGGATACAACTCAACCATGTCTTCACCTGTGTAGGAATTAGGAGCGGAAAAGAATGAGATTAGGACTTCGTCCTTCAACGCAGAATGCATATCGCATAACGCACAATGTTTGTCGAATTTTTTAGCATTCAGTGATTTTGTGCGATTTTTTGTGGCAATACTTGTAGGGTCGGCAACCTGCCGCCCGTTGCTTTGTTCGGAACAAAACAGCGGGCGGCAGGTTGCCGCCCCTACAAATTGTCCGTCAAAATCACTCCAACAATCATTATGCGTTGTGCATTGTGCGTTATGCGTTGAAAATATGCCGTAATGCAAAAACTTGGGCTTCACTGTCTCTTTGACTGTCACAAGCCTTTTTGCGATTTCATGCACTCCTTCTCCGCTTAATCTGATTATTGAAATTGCACCCGTTCCACGAGGGGAACTGATTGCAACGATGGGGGGGAGTTGCATAGGAGTTTCTTTTTCTTTCTTTAGTTTCATTCTTTTAAATTATAAATTACAGTGGACAAATCACAAATAATAATTATTGAAAGCCTTCGTCGCTCGGTCATGAGCATGCAAGCATGCTCGCAACTCTCGCTCCTAGGCTTGAAAGGACAAATTAAATTTATTAATATTTGTAATTTGTCCACTGTAATTTGTCATTTAATTTTAGAGATTTCCCTCTCGCTTTCTCTCTTCAATTGCTTTTCTTTCAGTGTTTCTCTTTTGTCGTGTTGTTTTTTTCCTTTTGCCAGTCCTATTTCTACTTTGAGGTAGTTGCCTTTAAAGTAGACTTTTGTCGGAACAAGAGTGAAACCTTTTTGAGCAATTTTGCCGATTAGTTTTTTTATTTCATGTTTATTAAGAAGTAATTTTCGATTTCGGCGAGGTTCGGCATTAAAATGTGAGCCTTTTTCATAAGGGTTGACATGAGCGTTTTTTAAGAATAACTCGCCCTTATCGAAATGACAAAAACTATCCCTTAGTGATATTCCATTCACTCGGATACTTTTCACCTCATTCCCTTCGAGTGCAATCCCTGCCTCAAATGTTTCTTCAATGAAGTAGTCATGATATGCTTTTTTGTTTTTTTCGATAATTTTCATGTGCTTTTTTAGTTGTTCTCAAAATTTGTAGGGGATGCCGTGCGTCCCGTTACAAACATCTTTATCTTGCGGGACGCCGAGGACGGCGTCCCCTACATTTTTATATTCTTCTAATAAAACCATTTATTCTTTCTAAACACTTCCATCCCCCCAACAACTTTGCCATCTCTCCTGCTCCGCCACAGGTTGTTACTGCTCCTGTTATTGCTATTCGGAAAATCCAGAGGACTTGACCTTTTTTTAATTCTTTTGATTGTGCGTATTCTCCTAACAATTCGCCGATGTTCTGGATTGTTTCCCCTTCGCTTCGCTCTGGGTCGCAGAGACGAGATACTATATTCGCTAAATCGGGCAATAATTTTTTTGCTAAGTCTATGTCTGTTTTATTTTTTTCGTGAATAAAGTTGTTTAAATCGAATTTTTTGAATTCTTCTTCTTTTAGAAACTCTGTTAATTTTTCGACATCGCTCAAAATTTCCGCTCTTCCTTGAAGTAGTGTTGCAAGATATTTTAGGTCATAATCTTTCAAATAATTCAACTTTTTCAAAAATGGTTCAACGAGTTTAAAAAATTCTTCTTCGCTCAATTCTTTCATATAAAGCGAATTGATATACCTCATTTTATTTTCGTCAAATATGCTTGGGGATTTTGAAATGCCGTCCAGCGAGAATGCCTCTTCCAATTCAGTAAGGTTAAATTTTTCTCTTGTTGACTTCGGACTCCAACCAAGAAGAGCAATATAGTTTATTATCGCATCTTTTAAAAAGCCTTTTTTCACAAAATCATCATATGACGCCGCACCATGCCGTTTCGAAAGTTTTTGATTTCTGTCTTTCATTATAGGCTGAAGATGAATATATTTCGGAAGTTCCCAACCGAATGCTTGGTATAGCAAATTATATTTCGGAGTTGAAGAAAGATATTCCGTTCCTCTGATAACATAATTTATTCCCATTAAATAATCGTCGACAACATTTGCAAAATTATAAGTCGGCAAACCATCACTTTTCAATAGAACATTATCCTCAAGGTCGGCATTTGGGACGGATATTTTTCCAAAAACTAAGTCCTCATATTCAGAAATTCCTTCAAGCGGTATGTTTTGTCGAATGCAGTAAGGGATATTTTGGGAGAGATTCTTTTGAATTTGGGCTTTTGATAAATGCAAGCATTTCTTGTCATATTTGGTGGTCGGTGGTCGGTGGTCGGTGGTCGGTGAACTTGTAGGGGACGGCGTCCTCGCCGTCCCGCTGTCATTATTTGAGACACACTCATTCGGGACGGCGAGGACGCCGTCCCCTACAATATTGTTGTCATTATTATTGTCATCTTTCCCACTGCAAAAGCAATAGTATGCCCCACCTTTTTCAATTAAAATATCTGCATACTTTGCATAAATCTCTCTTCTCTCACTTTGAATATATGGACCATAATCTCCTCCGACATCAGGTCCTTCTGTGTAGAAAACTCCGCATTCACGAAGCGTTGAATAGATGACTTCTTTTGCTCCTTCAACTTCTCTTTCTTGATCGGTGTCCTCAATTCTCAAAATAAACTCACCCCCATGCTTTTTAGCATAGAGATAAGCATATAACGCAGTCCTTAAGCCTCCGATATGCAAAAATCCTGTCGGAGACGGAGCAAAACGAGTTTTTACTTTTTTGCTCAAATTTACTTTACTTGCACTCATGGAAGTAGTATACTAAAAATAAATAGAAAAATCAACTATTTAACATTGAAGAAAATTACAAATTACAATTGACAAATTAATTTTCAACATTTGTAATTTGCAAACTGTAATTTACAATTTATTAAGGAGAACCAAAATGTTAAAAGACTTAAAAGAACTTCTGCAGATTCCCTCAGTTGAGGATATGGCAACTGCAACAAAAGAAATGCCTTTCGGACATGAATGTCATCTTGCCTTAGAGTGGTTTTTAAGAAAAGCCGCAGAGTATGGACTAAAAACAGGCAATGTCGACGGCTATGCCGGCTATGCTGAGATTGGACACCCGAAAGGAAAACTCATCGGTGTTCTTTGTCATCTTGATGTTGTTCCGGCAGGCGATGGCTGGACATACCCAGCATATGACTTGACTGAAAAGGATGGTCATCTTTATGGGCGAGGCGTTGTTGACAACAAGGGTGCGGCAATTGTATTTTTGCATCTTTTTAAAGAAATGGTCAAAAAAGGCGAAGACAAAAAACTAAAAAACCGCTATCGTCTTATTGTCGGAATGAACGAGGAAACCGGCTCGGCATGCATGCATTACTATGTTAAGAATGCTGAAATTCCCGCATTCTCTCTCGTTCCTGATGCGGACTTTCCTTTAGTATCAAGCGAAAAAGGGATATTGCAATTAAAGGTGTCATTCGTTATGCCAGAATGCTGCAAGAAAAATATCAAGTCATTAAAAGCAGGAGACAGAGCGAATGTTGTTCCCGATCGTTGTTCTGTCGTTTTGCAAAACGAATTAGCATTTGAAACAACAGGTATTGCCGGACATGCAAAATCACCTCACAAAGCGGATAATGCTATTTTTAAAGCAGTTGACCTTTTGAAAGAGAAATTTCCAAAATGCGATCTTTTAGAAGTTCTCGGGCTTTTCAATCTTGATGCAACCCAAAACTTTGGCATTGATGAATTCTGTCCGCTCTCGGGAAAAACAACTCTTAATTTTGCGTGTATTGATTATCAAGACGGCGACAAAAATTTAGACATTACACTTGATATTAGAATGCCGAAAACCTTAACTAAGAAAGAGGTTATTGCTCATATTCAAAAGAAACTTGATGAATACAAAAATGTTTTTTCGAGCAAAATAACAGAGTTGGCATTTCAAGAGCATTTATGTGTTGATTTAAATTCGTCTTATATCAAAGCGTTGATAAAAGCATATCAAGAAACAACAGGCGATTTTGACACCCCGCCCCGTCAAACAGGCGGCGGAACTTATGCAAGAAGAATGCCAAATGCTGTCGCATTCGGAACAACCTTTCCAAACCAAGAAACAAATATCCACAACATTGATGAAGGAACAAGTTTAAAAGAGTTTGAAAAGTTGAGCGGGATATATATGAGAGCGATTGAAGAATTAGAGAAAATAAAATAATAATTAATTTACTATTCGCTATCCTTCATTCAGTTCAGAATGACAATAAAAGAATGTCTTTTTTCATCCTGAATCAAAATAAACACAAAGGAAAAACTTATGATAAAACCACTTTCAATAAATGAATTTAATAATGCAATCAATCAAAAAACAACTCTTGTTGCTTTTACTGCACCATGGTGTCCGCCATGCCGTGCATTAAAACCGCTTTTGGAAGAATTTGCTGAAGACAATGCGTCCGGTGCTAATTTCTATAATGTCAACATTGACGATGAGTCAGCACTTACCAGAGAAAACGGAGTGATGAGCGTTCCGACTGTTTTGGTTTTTAAAAACGGAATTCAAACAGCAAGAGGTAACGGACCTTTCACAAAAGAAAAATTGACAAGTTTGATTAATAGTTAACATCGAAAGGCTTGCCTTGAGGTTTAACACCTTTTATTAACTTAATCACACCAAACTTTGTTTCTTCATCCAGTTCCAGTGCAAAAGAAACACCGATTTTTTGAGGTTTTTCGCTCATCAATTCAATTGCCAGTTTTCTTATTTCACTTGCTGAGATTGAAACATAGGTTATGCTTTCAAAAATTGCAAATTTATAACAAGGCTCAAATAGCGTTTTTTCCGCAAGCGGTTTAAACGCTATTTTTTTGTTTTCTTTGTCAAGACCAATAGCAATATATTTTGGATATCCCAAAAGTTCAATTGCATTTTTGTTAAATGAAAAGCATCTTTGCGTTATTCTCACAGATGGTCTTTTTGTGTTCCCTATGTTAAAATCAAAGTTCATAATTAATCTATTATATCAAGTCTTATAGTGGTTGTCAACTACTTTAAGACTTGAATATAATATAATTATACAATGAGATTTGCAATTAATATTAAAGAATTAAGAGAAGAAAAAAATCTTTCACAAGAACAACTGGCAAAATTAACAGGTATTAGTCAATCTGCAATAGCAAAATGGGAATTATCAAAAGCAGAGCCGACAGCAAGCATGTTGATAGCATTAGCACAATTTTTTGATTTAACAGTTGGACAACTTTTGGGTGTTGAGGAAATATAAAAAATAAACTGTAGGGGTGGGCATTGACCGCCCGCACATTATTTCATTGGTTTGTTTTTGATGGTGGTTCGTGGACAACGAATAACATTGTGCGGGCGGCAGATTGCCGCCCCTACGATTTTATTTTGACGAATGATATTCGGGAATGGATTAAATTGTAGGGGCGAGCAATGCGAGCCCGATTAAATTATCATATATTCAATTATCAATATTATGCAGCCCGGTATTCGGGTTCGCGTTGCTCACCCCTACAGTTTTGTTTGGTTCCGTTTTTTGATGGGGTGGTTTGTGGACAACTATAACATTGTGTGGGCGATTAGTCGCAGACCGCGGAATGCCTAATCGCCCCTACTATTTATTTTGTCGTGTGATATTCGAGAAATAATTTAAATGTAGGGGCGGCAACCTGCCGCCCGCACATTATTTTATTGATTTGTTATTTGATTGGGGTTCGTGGTTATTGTTTCATATTGTGCGGGCGGGCATTGACCGCCACTATAGTTTTTTGACGAGTTTTTTTTATCTGACAAACAGCAATGGCAATTCGCCCTTCCCTATCCTAATTTATAAACATACAAATACTTGTAAAAATTCACACATTTAAAATCTCCTCATATATTGTTATAAAAAAGCCGCCTTCGGCGATTCCCTCGCTTGAAACTCGGCTTTTTTGGTCAGGGATGTTTCAGATTACTTGTAATCGATTTTTCCTATGACATGAAAAATACATATCTAGGAGATTTTTTAAATGGGATTAGGACAACTAAAGGTTATGGTCACGACAGCGGACGGAAACCTGCCTATTGAGGGGGCAAGAGTTCGGATAACTAATAATTCTGGGGCTCTTTTATATGAAATGACATCTGACGCTTCGGGTCACACTATCACACAAAATCTGACTGCACCTGATGCAGAATACACAACAGATGTCGATTACTCCGATAGACCCGAGTTTTCAACTTGTATTGTTGAAGTTTCAAAGCAAGGCTATGAAACTTTCACTGTCCGAGGCGTTGAAATAGTTGACACACAACTCGCAATACTTCCTGTCAGTCTTGCGCCGCTTTTAGAAGATGGTGCAATGCCGCACACACGAGGCGGTGTTATCACAATTCCAACAATATCGGCAGTTCAAGGAGCAAACGCACTCACCGGAAATCAACCCGGCTTTAATGCCCCGGGATTAAGAGAACCTTTTATTCCCGAATTCATCAGAGTTCATTTGGGAGTGCCGACAAACACTTCTGCAAGAACTGTCAGAGTTCGTTTTATTGACTACATAAAAAATGTGACTTCGAGTGAAATTTATCCGACTTGGCCTGTGCCGAGTCTTATTGCAAATATTCATGTTATTGTGACTTTTGCCCTAAACAGAATTTACACTGAATGGTATCCATCTCGCGGTCACAACTTCGACATCACAAACTCAACAAGGTTTGACCAATTTTTTGTCTATGGACGAAATATTTTTCAAAATATCTCTGACTTAGTTGATGTTTATTTTGCGACATTTGCCAGGCGTGAAAATTTCCGCAATCCGTTTTTCACTCAATACTGCTCCGGAACAACAGCAACTTGCAACGGACTTTCTCAATGGGGAACGGTCGACTTAGCAAGAAGAGGCTTCACTCCCCTTCAAATGCTTCGCCATTTTTATCCATCCGACATTATTTTAGACACAACCGCCAATGTTGAAGGTATTGCAAATTCCTTTCCGGGAACTGCAATGAGACTGGGGTCAAGAAGCGTTGATGTTCAAAGAATGCAAAACATGCTGAACCGTATTAGAGTTAACTTTCCGGCAATCCCTCAAATCACTCAGCCTTTTGGAACATTTGATGCTCAAACTGATGCGGCAGTCAGAGCGTTTCAAAGAATTTTTAACTTAACTCAAGACGGGGTTATCGGCCCAATTACTTGGAACACAATAACAAGAACTTATGTTGCTGTAACGAGACTTGCAGAGTTAGACAGCGAAGGACATCGTATCGGAATAACTCGAACTCCTCCTAATGTTGTTTTGCAGCAAGGAGCGAGAGGACAAAATGTCAATCTTTTGCAATTTATTCTTCAAGAAATAAGTTTGTTCCATCCGGAAGTTCCGTTTGTTGTCAAAGATAACAATTTCGGTCCCGCAACAAGAACGACTGTTATGGATTTTCAACGAGCGTTTGGACTAAATCCTGATGGTATTGTCGGTCCTAACACATGGGCAAGATTATATCAAGTTTATTGGGGTATTCGTGATAATGTTAATATTGCCCCTAATCCCCCTCCGCCTCCTCCAACTCCGCCGGGAACAGGTCCGGGATTTGGGGACGGCTTTGTTCCATATCCGGGAGTGCTGCTTCGAAACGGCTCAAGAGGCGAGAGCGTTCGCTTGATGCAAAGATATTTAAACTCAATCCGAACAGAGTTTCCATTCTGGGATCATTTGACTGAAGACGGAGTTTTCGGTCCCAGAACAGAGGCGGCGGTTAGAGCGTTCCAAACTCAATTCGGATTAAACTCTGACGGAATAATCGGACCCATAACATGGGGAAGAATTGTTGAAAAATTTATGCTGGTTAACGCCAACACACCCGGAACAACTCCTCCTGTCACTCCTCCGCCTACTCCCCCTTCTCCGCCTTCTCCGCCTTCCCCGCCTTCCCCGCCTCAGCCTCCGACACCGGGCGGAAGACCGATTGAACCTTTATGGCCGCCGGGACCTCCTTTTCCGGGAGTTTTGCTCCGAGAAGGAATGCAAGGACCGAGCATCTTGCTCATTCAAAGGTTGTTAAATGATTTGGCAACACTCTTTCCAACTCAACTCATTACTATTCCCGAAACAGGTATATTCGGTCCAATCACACTGCAAGCAGTTAGAGCCTTTCAGCAAATGACCGGTCTCTCAGTTGACGGAATAGTAGGACCGATAACATGGTCAGCATTAGTTAACGAACATATGAGACATTTTAGAATATAAACTGTGGCAATAAAAATCTAAAATCGCTATTCATTCAAAAACGATTTTTTTAATTAAATGTAATAAGCCGAAGGACTTGTGACCTTCGGTTTATTATTTTTTTATTGTCTTTCAACTCTAATTTCTATTGTTGTGTCTTGAGTTATTGTGTGGAGTTTTGGAGTGACTAGTTCTTGTCTTGTGTTGTTGATATAGAGATATGCAAAGTAGTGAGGGTCTAGTGTGAAAAAAATTTCAACCTCAACTCCGTCTTTGACTTGATTTTCTCCCATAACAAGTGTTCTTGTCACGCCGTCAATCTCATAGGTGACAGTCAAGTTAACCTGCAACTCAGGAGCAGCAATTGTCACAGTGCGATAAGGCTCACCGCAGCCGATAAATACCGTTGAAACCAGCATTAATGCTAAAAGTGTTATTATTATTTTTTTCATATTTTTTCTCCTTTGCATCAATGATGCTTTTATCACAAACCTTTTGTAAAAACAAATTCGCATTTCAATTGCGTTTTGTTTTTAAGGTTGCGTAATTTACGCTAAATTTTACCTATTACCGTTTACCTACCTAAGTTCCCCTTTTGCCCTTGGGAAAATCGCAGTATCTCTTATGTTTCCGATGCCGGTGATATACATCAGCATTCTTTCTAATCCTAATCCAAATCCGGCGTGCGGAACTGAGCCGTATTTTCTTAAATCAAGATATTGTTCATAATCGGATATTTTCATTCCTCGCTCAATAATTGCATTTTTCAACTTTTCATAGTCCGCTTCTCTTTCACTTCCACCGATTATTTCACCAACACCCGGAACTAAAAGGTCTGTTGCAGCAACTGTTTTTCCATCATCGTTTTGCTTCATATAGAATGATTTTATGTCTTTTGGATAGTTGACAACAAAACATGGTCTTGCGAAATGCTCTTCTGTTAAGTAGCGTTCATGTTCGGTTTGCAAGTCACAGCCCCACTCAACGGGATAGACAAATTCATTCGCTTTCGGACATTTTTTCAATATCTCAATTGCCTCCGTGTAGTCCACTTTTGCAAAATCTTTTTCGACTATTGAAGAAAGTTTTTCAATCAGTCCTTTTTCATAGAACCTTTCAAAAAACGATAATTCTTCTTTGCAGTTGTCGAGGACAAATTTGGTGATGAATTTGATAAACTCCTCCGCTATTTCAATCAATCCGTTAATATCACAAAACGCAACTTCAGGCTCATTCATCCAAAACTCTGCGGCATGACGAGAGGTATTTGAATTCTCGGCTCTGAATGTCGGTCCAAAAGTGTAGATTTTTCCAAATGCCATCGCCATCATCTCACCTTCAAGTTGCCCGGAAACAGTAAGACCCGCACTTTGTCCAAAAAAGTCGGCAGCATTATATTCTTCTTCAGTTTTGAATTTTGACGAAAAACCGATAGTCGTCACTTTAAATCCCTCGCCTGCTCCTTCGCAGTCACTTCCTGTGATAATAGGAGTATGAGCATAGACATAGTTTCTATCAAGATAATACTTGTGAATAGCATTCGTCAAAACACTTCTCACTCGAAACATAGCATTAAAGGTGTTTGTCCTCATTCTTAAATGCGGAATGGTTCTCAAGAATTCTAATGAATGCGGTTTTTTCTGAATTGGATATTCAGGCGGACACTCACCCAAAACTTCAACCTTTGTCGCATTAATCTCAACATTCTCCGCATTATTCGCCGCAACAACAACTTTTCCAATCACTTTGAGTGATGTGCATAATGGTAAAAATGTCGAGACATCCTTTAATACCTCTTTGTCCAAAACAATCTGCATATGCTTGAATGTTGTTCCGTCATTGAGTTCCAAAAACGCAACAGTTTTACTGTCTCTTGAAGTCCTAACCCATCCGCAAACCGTGACAGATTTCCCGACAAACTTTTTCTTGTTTTGAACTATTTCTTTTATATCAATTCGTTTCATAATTTTTTCCTTTATTTCACTTTTACTAGTGTTTTATATTTTTGTCCAAGCCATCTTGTAAGAATTTGCTTAAGATCATCGGCACTGCCTGTCACTATGTCTTTTTTTGGAATCACATACGCTTCTGCAACAGAAATATATATGAGAAAATGAGACTGTGTTTCTTTTACTTCATGAAGCACAGAATATAAAAACATAAAATTGCTGTTGCTAACATCTGATGTTGTCTGTTCAACAAACCTGTCCTCATAAAAAGAATAATGTTGTGTTGTGTCTACATGCAAATATCTTGCAGATTTATTAATAGCCTTTTGTGAATAAATAACAAAAAATAACAATGAAAACGAAAAAACATTAAGAACCCCTATAATACCACCACTCACCAAAGGAAAAATGCGACCAAAATTTGAGCCAATAGGATTCAATACTCCTAATACTATAAAACTAATCACAAAAATTAATGTGACGAAAGACAAAATTAATTGCTTTCTAATCATACTCATATTCATTTTTGAAATATAATTATCTTTTTTCCAATTTTTAATTGTTTTCACTTCAATCATGTTTTTTCTCCTTTGGAACAAAAGAGGAGTTTACCCTTCTCTTTGTTCTATTCTCTTTTCTTTTTTGTGTTTTATAAATCCAATAAGGAAAAGTGCCAGACTAAGGGTAAAGCCGCCTGCTGTTAGACCTATACCGAAATTTCTTGTTACTCTGTCATCTTCATATAGTCTTTCAACCATTTCAGCGGCACTTAGCAGCGTCCTGTTCCCAACTCGTATTTCTTTAATGCTTATTATATTGCCGAATGGTGTGACTTTCATTTCAACAATTGTTCCATAAGTTAACTCTTCTTCTATCCGCTCTCTTGAAAACATTTCAATAGCGGCAGGAATTATTCGATATTCTCTTTCGCTCTCTTCCAAAAACACTGTCACTCTGTCGTGAATTATTTCAACTCTTTCGATTATTCCATCAACTTTTTCAAACTCATCAATATTATAGACATTTATAGACATGGGAATAAGTAACGAGCCGACAATGCTCGTTAGCAAAAATATTGCTGAAAAGATGAAAAGACTAAGTTTAATGTTCATAATTGATATTTATAAAAGGTAATAAACCGCAGGGCGAGCCCTGCCCCCGAAACGCCTTCGGCGTTACCTTCTGACGCAAGCGTAGGGGTTTTTATACCTTTTGAGGTTGTCGCAAACCAACCGTTGGTTTGCTTCTATTATAAATTATATAATATTAAATTAAATTTTATCAACATTATTTGTAAACTGTAATTTGTAATTTGATTAAGGCGTTAGCCTGTTCACTCCCCTGAAGAGATACATCACCTCTTTAATCGGAACTCCAAGAAGAAGCATTGTCAAACGGTCAATTCCTGTGCCGTAGCCGCCGTGAGGAGGACAGCCGTAGCGGAAAAACTCGAGATAGAAGTTGACATCTTTTTCTATGCCTTTTTCCTCTGCTTGTTTTTTTAATTGTTCATAGCGATGTTCTCTTTGCGCCCCTGTTGTTATTTCGCAGCCTTTCCAAAGAAGGTCATAGCCAAGCGGAACTCCCATATCATCTCTCATATGATAGAATGCTCGTTTTTCTTTGTCGAAATCGGTGACGAATAAAAACTCGTGATTGAATAATTTTTGAGTTAATTCCGCAGTCGCTCTTTCCGCTTCTGCACAAAGGTCTGCTCTTTGCGGGATGCCGTGGGCGGCATCCCCTACAGGGAATGTAAGTCCCAATTCTTTTTCTAATGCTTCATAGACTTCTTTCACCGTCATAACAGGAAACGGCACTTTCGGGACAACGACTTCCATTCCGAATAATTTTCCAATCTCCTCGCCATATTTTTCTTTCACTTTTTTTAGTGCGTAGGCAAGTTGGTTTTGCTGCAACTCCATGACATCACGAAATGATGAAATATATGACATTTCAATGTCAAAGCCTGTGAACTCTGTTGCGTGGCGGTTAGTGTAGGATTTTTCAGCCCTGAACACAGGTCCTATTTCAAAAACTCTTTCAAAACCAGAAGCCATCGCCATTTGTTTGTAGAACTGCGGAGATTGCGCTAAAAATGCTTTGCCGTCAAAATAATCAACTGAAAAAACATCTGCCCCCCCCTCACTTGCCGCTCCGATTAGTTTTGGAGAATGAATTTCAATAAAATTTTCTTTTGTTAAAAATTCACGCATCGCATTTGTTAAAAGCGTTTGTACTTTGAACATCAATTGATTTTCATCAGTTCGTAAGTCTATCCAACGATAATCAAGTCGTTGGTCAATACTGCTTCTCTCCAACGCTTGTTTATTCTTAGACGCCGGAATTTCTTTACGATTGATTGGAAGCGCGTCCGCAACGCTCTCAATAATGATTTCGCTCGGAAGCAATTCAACTCCGTTAAGTTTGACAAAATCGCTTTTGAGAATTTTCCCCATAACACTGACAACACTATCGGGAGTTAAGAGCGGCAACTGTTCACAAATTTTCGGCAATTTTTCTTTTTCAATTGTCACTTGAATTTTTCCGGTTATGTCTTTGACAACTAAAAAAGCCATGCTTTTCCCGTCACGGATGTTTTCCAAAAAACCCGAAACCTTGACTTTTTTGCCGTGTTTTTTAATCGCATTTTCAATAGTTATTCTTTTCATATTTTTTATTTTATCATATTTAAGAGATTATTGCAATTGTTTTTAAGGTGCAAAAAAAAAGCAGGTGGTTATTGTGAATAACAGAGTGTTGCCCGCACATTATTTTTTCTGATATTCAGCGATAGCATACATATCAACTATGTCATGAGATTTTTTAACAAATATTTTTTCTTCAACATAATTTTCGAGTTCATGAAATCTTTTCACAAATTCATCGTCTGTCATAAGGTCACACAAATTACCGATTGATTCTAAATAATAATTAGCAATGAGCCAATTTAATTCAATTTTTGTTTTTATTATTTTTTTCATATATAATATTGTATGCTCAATTTTTGCGAATGTCAAGCATTTTGCTCAATTTTTGAGAAAATATTTATATGGAAGAAATTTTAAGAATCAGAGAATTAAGAGAAGAAAAAGGATTGACCCAAGGTCAACTTGCTAAGGCAATCGGTGTGCATAGAGCAACCATTGGACATTATGAGATAGGATATACCGAACCGGACATAAAAACCATTAAAAAACTCTGCAAATTTTTTGATGTCACAAGCGACTATCTTTTGGGATTGACGGAATATTAATAAAAGTCATGCCTTAAACATTGAAAAAAACAGCGAGATAAAAGACTCGCTGTTTTTTTTATTTCATTTAGTTATTTGAGTTTCTTAATTAGGCAAAGGAAACGAAGTTACTTGTTGTCAGCAAATTTTTTGTAGACAGCATATCTTTCCATTGCTTCTTTTTCAGATTGTTCAAAGAGTTTGTTTGCAGCGGTTGGAGCAACATCAAGAAGGTTTTTGTAGCGGCCGTTTTGCATTAGGAAATCTCTATAAGAACCTTTTGGCTCTTTGCTATCCAGCATAAACGGATTTTTGCCTTCGTCTTTTAGTCTTGGGTCATAGCGGTATAGCGGCCAGTATCCGCATTCAACCGCATCTTTTGTTACCTTTTGACCTTGCGACATGTCAATATAGTGGTCACGGCAAGTTGAGTATGCAATGATTAGTGATGGTCCCGGATACGCTTCTGCATCAGCAATCGCTTTGATAGTTTGATTCATGTCAGCACCCATAGCAATTTGTGCAACATACACGCTTCCATAAGAAACTGCCATCATGCCGAGGTCTTTTTTGCCTGTTCTTTTTCCTGCATAAGCAAATTTAGCAATTGAACCTGTCGGAGTTGCCTTCGACGCTTGACCGCCTGTGTTTGAATAGACTTCAGTGTCCATGACAAGAAGATTGATGTCTTCACCTGTTGACAGGATATGGTCAAGACCGCCGTAGCCGATGTCATAAGCCCAGCCGTCTCCGCCGAATGCCCAAATAGACTTTTTGATAAGCGCAACTGCTTCGTCTTGGATTTCAGTTAAAACCGCTTTCAACTCTTTATCTTTTGCACCTTTGATTGCAGCGGGAAGAAGGATTTTAATTTCTTCGGCGAACACTCTGTTTTCGTCAGCGTTGTGGAACGATTTGATATATCCTTCAAATGCTTTTTTCGCTTTCGCATCAACTTTTAATGCAATTGCTTTTTCCATGTTCATTGCCAATTTTTCACGGCGTTGAGTGTAGGCAAGTTGGAATCCGAATGAGAACTCAGCGGTGTCTTCAAACAGTGAATTTGCCCAAGCGGGACCAAAGCCTCTTTCGTCTTTAGTGTAAGGAACAGTCGGAGCATTACCGCCATAGATTGACGAACAGCCCGTTGCATTACCGATAACCAAACGATCTCCGAATAATTGAGTGATTAGTTTAATATAAGGAGTTTCTCCGCAACCTGCGCACGCACCTTCAAACTCAAAGTAAGGACGCAAGAATTGGCTTCCTTTGATGGAAGTCTTTTTAAATTTATGAGAAACATCAACTTGCGGAAGTGTCAAAGCATAATCCCAAAGATGTTGTTCTTTTCTCGTTGCCTCTTCCATTTCAACCATTTTGAGAGATTTTTCTTTGCTTGGACAAACATTAGCACAACTTCCGCAACCGGCACAGTCAATAGGAGACACTTGAATGCGGTAGTTATAGCCGTCAAGTCCTGTTGCTTTTACTGTTTGATATTCCTTCGGTCCTGCTTTGTCTTGTTTATCATTTGTCAAGAACGCACGGATTGTCGCATGAGGACAAACGAGAACGCATTGATTACATTGAATACAATTTTCTTTAATCCAAGACGGAACAACTTCCGCAATACCTCTTTTTTCGTATTTTGTGGTGTCAGTCGGAACACTTCCGCATGGCTCAAAAGTTGAAACAGGAAGGTCGTCGCCTTTTAGAGAGAATATAGGCTTAATCATTCCTTGGTAGTAAGCATCTTTTGAAGTCTCGAACATTTCAGGACCTTCTTTTGCAGTTATCCACTCAGCGGGAACATTAAATTCTCTTAAACCTGCAATAGCACCATCGATTGCCGCAATGTTGTTGTTAACAATTGTTTCGCCTTTTTTACCAAAGCGTTTTTTGATTGCGTCTTTCGTCATTGTCTCAAATTGAGCATAAGGAATGATGTCAACGACTTTGAAGAAACATGCTTGCATTGCTGTTGAAATAAGTCTTTTTCCAAGACCTGCTTCTTCCGCAACTTTTTGAGCGTCAACTAAGAATACTTTGATTTTCTTTTTCGCAAGCGCTTGTTTCATTGCAGGCGGTAACTCTTTTGCGAATTGCTCGTCTGACCATGTGGTGTTCATTAAGAAAGTTCCGCCGTCTTTAAGACCGGAAATCATATCATAACGAGTGACATAGTTTTGTTTGTGGTTAGCAACAAAATCTGCCGCAGTGTTAATAAGATAAGTTGACTGAATAGGAGATTTTCCGAAACGAAGATGCGAAATAGTGATACCGCCCGCTTTTTTCGAGTCATAGACGAAATATGCTTGGTTGTAGATATCTCCCATCGCATCACCGATGATTTTGATAGACTCTTTGTTCGCACCAACTGTTCCATCAGAACCAAGACCATAGAATTTGAATGATTTTGTTCCTTCCGGAGATGCGTCAACTACTTCTGAGATGTCAAGTGATGTTCTTGTGACATCGTCGTTAATACCGACTGTGAAGTGGTTTTTCGCCTCACCTTTAAGGTTCTTGAAAACAGCGTTGACATGGATAGGGCTGAATTCTTTTGATGCTAAGCCGTAACGACCGCCGATAACTTTAATGTTTGTTATGCCTTTTTCCAAAAGCGCTGTGCAAACATCAAGATATAACGGCTCACCAAGTGACCCTGCTTCTTTTGTTCTGTCAAGAACAGCAATTCTTTTTGCTGACTTCGGAATAGCGTTAGCCAAATGGTCCATTGAAAACGGACGATACAATCTAACTTTGATAAGACCGACTTTTTCACCTCTTGCGTTCAAAAAGTTAACGGTTTCTTCAGCAGCCTCAGCACCGCTTCCCATCATGATGATAACAAACTCGGCATCTTTTGCTCCGACATATTGGAACAATTCATATTTTCTGCCTGTTGCTTTTGCTACTTGCGCCATTGCTTCTTCAACGATAGCGGGAGTTGCGTTGTAATACTTATTTGCCGCTTCTCTGTTTTGGAAGTAGATATCAGGATTTTGAGCGGTTCCCATTGCTTTCGGATGCTCAGGATTTAATGCACGAGCCCTAAAATCTTTGATAGTGTCCATGTCGACCATATCTTTCATTTCGTCATAATCCAAAATTTCAACTTTTTGCAATTCATGAGAAGTTCTGAAGCCGTCAAAAAAGTGAAGGAAAGGAACTCTTGACTTGAGTGTCGCCAAATGGGAAACAAGCGCTAAGTCATGAGCCTCTTGAACAGAGTTAGACGAGAGCATTGCAAAGCCTGTTTGACGAGCCGCCATGACATCTTGGTGGTCACCAAAGATACTCAAAGCGTGTGCCGCAACCGCTCTTGCAGAAACATGGAAAACTGTCGGCAGTAATTCGCCCGCAATTTTATACATGTTCGGAATCATTAAAAGTAAGCCTTGAGAAGCAGTGTAGGTAGTAGTTAACGCACCCGACACCAATGAACCGTGAACAGCGCCTGCCGCTCCCGCCTCACTTTGCAACTCCGAGATACGCAAAACTTGCCCGAACATGTTTTTGCGTCCCAAAGATGCCCACTCATCCGCATACTCAGCCATCTGAGACGATGGAGTAATCGGATAGATTCCCGCAACTTCACTGAAAGCATATGCTACATGTGACGCCGCTAAGTTTCCGTCAATTGTCATTTTTTTCATAGTTGTTTTTTTATCTCCTTGTTTAGTGCATAATGAATACACTATTTTTTATTAAGTTAATAGAATAATCGTTATTTTTAAAAATAGTGAAAAGCATAAACTTCCACGATATTAATTATAACTAATTTGAAAACTATAGTCAAACGAAAAACAAGGGATATTATTAGGAAATAAAAAAATAAAAGGTATTCAAACATATCAGGACACGCTCTGAACCAGACCGCCTTTGACGGTCATCCCGCCCATTGGGGCATGGCTTTCACACCTTTTGTCATCGTAGTATTTTTGCCCTTGCAAGTGAGTAAAAATACTCCTTGTATCAAAGTGCGGGCGGTCGAGGGCGACCTCCCCTACATTTAATTTTTTTCCCGAATATCAATAACAAAATAATCGTAGGGGCGGCAACCTGCCGCTAGCACAATGTGAAACGATAACCACGAACCTCGTAACAAACAACGAACCGACAAAACTGTAGGGATAAGCAACGCGAACCCGAATAATGGACAACATAATAATGATAATTTAATCGGGCTCGCGTTGCTCACCCCTACAATTTATTTCCCCCCAAATATAATACAACAAAATAAACCGTAGGGGCGGCAACCTGCCGCCCGCACAATGTGAAAAAAATAATTTTAAGTTTTACCCAACAAATGATTAATATTTTGATAGTTGTTGAGTAACAAAATATAATATGTATTGTAAAGAAAACTTAATTAATTTATAATCATCATTAAGAAAAACACCTTGTGCGGATTAGGTACAAGGTGTTTTTGTTTAGATTGAATTAAAATTTTGACCGAAGATAATTTAAGGAGAAGGTTGTGGGGGTATATCCCATGCAAACATTCTAAATCCTAAGGTTGGGGTGAATAAGTGAAGGAAGTTGAGTTGTTGAAATCTGGCATTCCAAACAAGATTTATTCCAAACGGCAACACTCCGTCAACTACTACATCAAAAAGAACTGAGGTTTGATGAACAAGTTCAAATTCAAAATAGTCATATAACTCCCATTCGTCTTCGTCATCATCCCAAGTGTATGCCCTGATAATATCAACTCCATTCTCATGCTCAAAAACAAAAGCAACACCCAATAGAAGAAATGCTCTGTCCACAACTGCATACCATGCCGCTTGACTTGCATTACCGCCGGCCTCAGCAAGAAACGGAGTTACCATAGCAACTGCTTGTGGATTTCCGGCATTAAATTGAGTTACCAACCTAGTATGAAGCCAATTAAACATTTCATTCATAGTGCCTGCTGAAAATGAAGTTCCGGCATTATCCGTCACTTGAAAATTTCCAACTTCCATTTTAATATCTGTCGGGATTTCAGACCTATGGAATATCACTCTGTATCTAGGATTAGCAACAGGTGCTCCGGTAGTGAAAACAGCCTCTGATGGAATTAATATTAAGACGCTGTCTGTGTGACGATACAAAAGTCTTGTTCCGGGAGTAAACGGTCCTCCAAAAATAATGCTAAACAAAAATGCATTCGGGACAATAAATTCAAAGTAATCGTCACCATATGGGGTTAATGCAAAGGTAGTCGTTCTGGGACTATTAACAAAACCTGCAAGTCCGGCAGATGACTGCCAAATAATTGTGTTTCCTGAAATAGTGACAATTGAATTTCTATAAGTATTCCCATAGGCTGCTTGATTTGCAGCAGCAACTCCGCCCCAACCGAAAATTATATTCATATTCGCATCAGATGTTAACACCCAATCATTAACTGGCGGTTCAAACGCTCCTCCCCATGCATGAAATGTAGAGAACGCAAATATTCCGTCTTCAACAATGCGTACAAAAATGTAGTGGTCGTGAGTAAAAGGACCTGTATTATTATAGTAGAACACAACAATAATTTGAATAGCACCGTTGTTCATCAAAACTTCAATGCTTATTGTGTCTTCATGGTTGTGACCAAGAAGTTCAAGGATAACAGCGAGTTGTGATTGAGTGATTGCGGCGATGTTAATCTCTTCAACTCTTCCGTCAAAATCAAATCTCCACACTGTGCCGTTAACCGTTATCATAGCAAACCCTTGAGGAGTTGTTACTCCGAATATGCCCGAAGTCGGCAAATCACCCGGAACGATGTTCACTGCAACGGCATGAGGAGCGTCAAAGAGTAATTCTGCTTCTTGATTTACATTGTAAGTAATCGTTATTTCAATGTTACGATTTAGCAAAATTTCGATTGTTATACCATCAACATCATCATAGTCAAAGCCAAAAAGGTCTAATAATTCTGTGATTATTGCAGTAGTTATAACCGCTGTGTTCAAAACAACGGTTGTGCCGTCATAGTAGAATGTCCAAATATCCCCAACAATTGTTAAAGTCATTCCGCTGAATTCAACTCCGTTGAATGTGAACACACCCTCTGTCGGCTTGTGTCCGTCTTCATAGATGAATTCAATTTCAACTGCCGGAGGATTAAGAATTGAATCGATGAGGTTTTCAAGTTCGGTTAGTAATTCATCCGCATCAAATCCTAAAAATAAGTTGACTATGTTTTGAAACTCAGGAGATAGTGCATTAAACGCCGCTCTTGCTGCTGAAACATAAACATAGGCATCAGTTGCATCATCATAATCTTCAATATCGCCGGGCTCCGGAAGGTCAAGAATGTCTTGGACAAGCGGCATTAGAGAGTCAACATCATCTAGTAATTGTAAGAATTCGTCAATAAGTGTTTGGTTTGTTCCCCAAACAACAATGTTATCTCTAGGTCTAACCCTGTTTGCCCAACCGTCTCCAAAACGAATTGTTGTTTGATTCGGAGCAGAACCAAACACAAGAGGCACAGGAGTTGGTCCGGTGTAGAATGATACGGCACCTAAGTCATTCGAAAAGAAACTAAAGAAAATGTCTTGATATTCAGCATTGGTGAAATGAGCAAAATGAGTTCCTCTGACAGGAAAATCAAAATGTTCGAAAATATAAAAAAGCAAAACGGCATCAAGGAACATATCATTGTCTAATGTCGGACGAGTCGCACGAGAAAGAGGAGCGCCGTAGTCATTAATATGATATTCTAAGAACGCTTCCAAAATAGCAACAATTCTCGGATCTCCGCCAAAAGCAATATTTCCGACAGAATGAGTCAGTGCATTGCCAAAGTTAGCAAAGCCGTTTTGCACAGCAGCCTCTGTCCAATCAGCACAACCAAAAACACGGATTGTGATATTAGAAAAAATACCTTCAAACCATTGTCCCGGCAATGCCAAGTCAAGAGAGAAAACCGGTCCTCTGTTCAAAAATGACCAATTATTTGCTGCCCAAACAGCAAAGCCATGGTCATTTAATAAGTGACCTCTAATAGCATTTGCCAAATCTGAGTTTTCAGCGGAAGGGGCAACAGTAAAACCAAGAACTGCCGGAGGACGGCTAAGTGCCGCTACTCTTGTCGGAGCGCCAAGTTCAATGAAATTTTCCAAAAACCATAGCGCATGGGCATTACCATAGATAATAACATTGTCAACTCTAACTTCGTTTGCCGCAAGCGTTTCAGCATTAGCAAGTGCTTCGGTTAGAAAAACAGTAACTCTAAAATCTTCACCGGCAACAGTTCCCCCTGCCCTTAAAGAAAAGGCATAAGTGAAAAAGCCTTCAAAGTAAGCGGAGTTTCCGTTAGTTGTGACAGTTGTTAATCTAAATTCTGCCGCAATCATTCCCGAAGTTGCTGCAAATGTTTGAAGACTTGTTCTAAGTCTGTTTGCAAAATATCCGGCAGTAACTTCAACAAGTGCTGAAATTGCATTTTCAAGATTTGTTGTTGCAGTGTTAACCTCACCTTGAGTTGCAGCAGCATTGTTATAGACACTTTGCGCCGCAGTTAGATAACTTTGCAAGTTGCTCCATGAGGCGGCGGTATAATCTGCTTCATTATGTGTTTCTGCCGCTGTTATTGCCGCAGATAGATAAGTAAAATCAGTAGGAGTTGTGTCATTCCACTGAGCAACAAAAGTTAGTGCCCATGCATTCATGTAAGGCGCAGCCGTTGCCCAAGGAACTAGGGCATTTCCTGCAAAAGGAGCGGCCGTTCTTCCTTGAATTTGCCAGCCTGTAAAGTGAAAATATCCGACATTTGACATCGCAGTTAGTTGAATATCATATCCGATATTGTGAGAAGGAATTACCGAAGGTGCTGTTCCGTGTGCAGTTGTGAAATTGATTGCAACCGTTGTCGGAGTGGTGTCATTCCACTGTGCAACAAAAGTTAATGCCCATGAATTCACATATGGAGCAGCCGCTGCCCAAGTAACTAAAGCGTCACCCGCAAAAGGAGCGGTTGTTCTTCCTTGAATTTGCCAGCCTGTAAAGTGGAAATAACCGACATTTGACATCGCAGTTAGTTGAATATCATATCCGATATTATGAGCGGCAATTGCAGACGGAGGTGTTCCGCGAACAGAAGTGAAATTAATTGCAACCGTTGTCGGAGTAGTATCACTCCACTGGGCAACAAAAGTTAATGCTCCTGCAGAAACATATTGAGCGGCAGTCGCCCAAGGAACCGAGGCATTACCTGCAAAAGGAGCGGTTGTTCTTCCTTGAATTTGCCAGCCTGTAAAGTGAAGGTAGCCGACATTTGGAATTGGCACCAGTTGAATTGCACTTCCGATACTATGCAAAGGAATTGCTGCCGGAGGTGTTCCGTGAGCGGATGTAAAATTAACAGCAACCGTTGTCGGAGGCGGAGGCGTTACAGTGAACTCAACATTACTATTAGCAGCGATGTTTGAAAGAGTCCATGTTCCGGGACCTGTTTGAGTTATAGGCGCTGCCCCGGCATAAGGCAGAATGCTCATAGTGTATGTAGCGGGAATGTCCCATCTAAATATGACATTTGAGCCTTCCTCAACTTCAGCACCGGTCGTGATGACCTCTCCGCCATGAGTTGCGGTCAATGTCACACCTTGAGGGGTGTTCCATGTCACAGTGTGAGTAGTTCCGGGACATGCCGTAAGCATAATCAACGACATCGCCATCATAACCGCCACTGCAATTATCAATTTGATTTTTTTCATATTTTATTCTCCTTCGCGTCTTTGACGCACTTTTAACAAATCTGTTTTAAAAAACCCTTTTTTTCATCTAATTATGTAAAATTTTCATTTGAGCATAACTAAAATTAGTATGCTCAAATAGTAACTATTGTTAATCTTTAAAACATAAAAAGACTAACGATTTACCTCATCATCAGTCTTCTGTTTTAGTTCTTCTGCTCCTTGATGAGGACAAAACCACAATCTAATTTATAACATGAAAACACCCTATTTGTCAATGCTTTTGACAAAACAAATGTTTGTGAATTTTTCATGAACTTTTTCTAAACAAATCTTAGAAATTCCTAGTCCTGTTTTTGACAGTTTGAACAC
>Ga0131853_10000489_pt1 | contig 72924 bp, 68 predicted proteins | sample TergutLab28metaG_FD_92764 | JGI IMG/M metagenome (GOLD analysis project Ga0131853, IMG submission 92764) | Labiotermes labralis P1 segment gut microbial communities from Petit-Saut dam, French Guiana - Lab288 P1 (version 2) (version 2) | ecosystem: Host-associated > Arthropoda: Insects >... | reverse complement strand
TGACCATCTCCGGCAGACCAGTGCATGACCCGGTTGATGGCAGAGACGTAGCGTTCCTAGGCTGGAGTTTGGAGCAAGTAGCCATTCTGGAGCCTGATGAAAGCAGACCAACACTAGAAGTCGAAGTGACAATTCATGACGAGTCCGTGACAGTCTTTGCAGTTTGGACTTTTGCAAATCCTGCTATCCTGCAACATACCGTCACCTTCTATCTGAATTACGGTCAAGACCCTATGACTGTACACGCAGTACAAGAAGTGTCTGATAACAGCACCGCTTCCAGACCGCCAGATCCAGAGCGTACAGGTTATACCTTTATAGGCTGGTTTCTTGATCAAGAAGGCACCCATGCATTTTCCTTCACCACGCTGATTCGAGAGCCAATGTCTCTCTTTGCGCAGTGGAACGAAAACGAAGTCGTGGAGCCATCTGAGTACTGGACAGTGACCTTTGTGCTGAGTGGTGGCCTCCGCATTGGCGGCGGCGAGCTAGAGCAGATCGTCCCCCATGGACAAGACGCAGTCCCGCCAATCTTGGCCCCACCGGCTGGCTATACCTTTGGCGGTTGGATTGGCAGTGCATCGAATGTGACAGAAGACCGCACGCTGACTCCCCACTGGCTCCCAATCACCTTCCCCATAATGTTCCATTGGGGAATATGGACAGGTGCACCGACCAACGTGACAATCCCTGGCGTTGTCCACGGCACGCTCGCACATACAATTGAGCCAAATGCAGCATCGATTCCGACGCGCAATGGATTTGAGTTTATCGGCTGGAGTCCTGCAACGCAAAACTATGTGTTAACAGAGAGCCGCGTATTTGTGGCACAATGGCGGCAACTGGGTGGCAGTGGCGATCCCGGCAATCCCGGCGGTCCCACAGATCCAAGCGATCCGACTCACCCGGAACTCCCGTGGTTTACAGACGAACACCATCAGTACTTGATCGGCTTAGAGGATGGCACAATACGTCCAAACGCACAGATTACCCGTGCTGAAGTGGCAACCATTTTCTTCCGTCTCCTGCGTGACGATGTTCGCGCACAGAACTGGGCACCCCGGAGCAACTCCTTCGGCGACGTCAATCCTGAGCAATGGCATCACAACGCTATCACAACGCTGAGCAATCTAGGCGTCATCCACGGACGTTCTGCAAACGAGTTCGATCCGAACGCAACCATTACCAGAGCTGAGTTCATCGCAATTGCGGCACGCTTTGTACCCCAAGAGGTAAGCGCAAGCGCCGCAGGCAGCACGATAGCCATGTTTGACGACGCAGTCGGTCACTGGGCGGAGGACTACATCCGCATCATGCAATACTTCGGCTGGATCCAAGGTGACCCAAGCGGAAACGTGAATCCAAACGACCCGATCACCCGGGCAGAAGTAGCAGCGGCAGTCAATCGGATGCTGGGCCGAATCCATGAGCGCCCCGACACAGCCATCCTAATGGTCAACTGTATTTCAACCTACAGAATGGACAATGCCGACGGCAGAGCGCTGACCATTTGGAGTGATAACAACAGATATGTCGGAAGCTGGTTCTATCTGTACATCCAAGAAGCGACCCATTCAACCTATTTTGAGTGGACAGAATGCGGCAACTATGTTATCTGGATCTACATCCTGCCTCCCATCAATTGGACAGTTTCGCAGCACCCAAACGCTGGCCCAAATGACCATCGGAATCGCTAGGCACAACAAATTGAATCAAAAGACTGTACCGCCAAACCGAGCTCGGTTTGGCGGTACAGTCTTTTGACGGGTTCTATTCTATGCAGCGGTCTCTTCTTTACAGCCGTTCTTCTGAACATGTTTTACCGAAACATGTTTTCACACCAAATTCTACAGGTATTTTCACAGTTACTCTCTGTGTAACTGTGAAATCAAAGCGCTCACGTCCGTGATCACAAGGCTCAATACCCGGACAAACTCTTAGATTTCCTGAGCAGTTTACTTCAGGTTCGTGGGGTATGGCAAAAGGCCTAATCGAAATCGGCACGGAAACATCAAAGGTTTTGTTCGCAAACCTTTCACAAGCTATTTCTTCAAAGCATTTTTTATCGCCCGATTTATGATCGCAGGATTCATGATGAACCGGAAGAAATTCTTCCCCAAATTCTTTTATCGTGTCAAAAGCCATCGCTTTTCTCCTCTTTCATTTTCATTATAGTCATATAGAAACATGCTCTTTGCAGTCTCCTCTGTATCCCTATATTACAATATATGTAGACCACAGCTGTATGTTCTACAGCTGCCCCAAAGGATCAGAGGATTTTCATTCACGCTGTGAGCAGATTGCAATGATACTGTTTCCACAAGCTGAAAATGCGTCGTATTATCTGGATAACACAATCAGAGAATTCTCTTTTTACCTACCCAGCGTAGGCGATACTTAGAACGGCAGATTGCTCTGCCCCATCCCCCGCGGCGGAGTTTGCATGGGTGAGAGTTCAATCACATTGACTGAATCACCGAGATCGGTACGCGCGGTACGCGGCACTAAGTCAACCGGTAATAAGCCGCCCTCACCATCGAACACCTGCACACCACGCACGAATTGCGGAACGTATCCAGGGTGGGTAACCATGATTTCATACAAGCTGTAAGCCAGATGGGCTGTGTGTGGGCTCAGTGATAGTGTCCGGCTCGGCGCAAACAATGCGACCACCACCGTCATCCCATTTGTATCAGTCGTAAGTGCATGCACGGTGTGTCCCAAAGCGTCCCGCACCTTTACCGTTGCATCGGAAACAGGCATAACACCATCAGCTGTTGTAACCCTTACTTGAAGTGTGCCAGTAGTCATAATTGACCATTCTCCTTTTTTGATAAGTTTTCCTTATATACTATGCCTTTCCGAAAAGATGGTTCTGCATAAAATGAAAACACATCAAAACCGATCATGCTGAACTGGAACTTCACATAAAGTAATACAAAAAACCAAAGGGTGAGCAGCGTGACCTCTAAAAACAGCGAACGCCGAATCTCCGGCGCGTACAGCCGCGCAAAGCGGCTAGAGATCGATGACACAAGTAAACTGGTTCTCATGAGCGATATCCATAGGGGTCGGGGCACAGGCTCTGATGACTTTGCCAAGAATCAAAAACTCTACTACACCGCCATCCGCCACTACGACAAAGAGGGCTACACCTACATCGAACTTGGCGACGGCGATGAACTATGGCAAGAACGTCACATGTGGGAGATCACAGCGGAATACGACCACATCTTCACCATCCTAGCCAAGCTATACCGGGAAGGCCGGTTCCACATGCTCTATGGGAATCATGACATGATAAAAAGAAGCGATATATGGACTCGTGCAAACCTGTATACATACAGCCCAAAACCAACTTTCATGCCAAGCCCGCTATTCCCGAACATCGTAGTGGAAGAATCCATCCTGCTCACACACAGACCAACAGACAGTAAGATGCTATTGTTACACGGTCATCAAGCCGACTTCTTCAACTACCGCTTCTGGCGGTTGAGCCGATTCCTCGTCCGCTACCTCTGGCAGCCATTGGAACTTGTGGGCTTCCAAAACCCCTTTGACAACGAACGAAATCCACAGCGCAGGTCTAGGGTGGAGCAATTCTTGGCACACTGGGGCAAGAAACGAAACATCACCATCATAGCCGGTCATACCCATCGACCCATACTCTCCCCGTATACCGGAGACCGATACATAAACGACGGCAGCTGTGTCCATACCCGGTACATCACAGCCCTAGAGATCACAGAAGGAAAGCTCTGCCTCGTCAAGTGGGAGATCGCAGTCAAAGAGGACGGCAGTTTATATATCACAAAGGAACTCCTATCAAGCGCCCGCTCAATCTAGACATGTCATACCAGGCGCATAATCCCGGATCCGGCATATACTGGATTGATCCCGCAAGCAGGCGGATCGAAACAATCAAACAAGGTGGAGGCCAAAGAAGTATGTGTTGTTTTTTCTCAGGCTGCGGTTGCCGTCGCCGCTGTCATTGCAGATGCCGCTGTGAAGAGCGCCGCGATCGCTGCGAAGACAGATTTGAAGACTGCCGTTAAGGACACGACCATCAGAGACGCACCCGCTCTGGGTCGTCTCTTACATAATAAACAAAATGATCCGAACACAGCACCGATCAGAATCATCGGCAGTGTGTTCGGATTTATCTTTTTCTTATGATTCGTAGAGAACATTGTCGGCAAAATAGTCTAAGCCTACATATCCATTACTTCCACCCAGTCCGCTTGCGGTTTCCATGGATCCTTGCCCTTTTGCGCGAAGGTGGAATTTAATCTTTGACGCCCCCGCTTTCGCGTTCATTCGGGCCTCCTCAGCAGACGCGCCCGTCCCGATCACATAGGCATATCGATGCCCCATGGAAACAGGCGGCACGAGGATACTGCCCTTTTTGGGCTTGACATATACCTGAGCTACACCCAGACTACTCTGCGCTACATGTTTCCCTGTGACCTTAAGCAATGTCCCCTCCACCGGCACGACGATATATTGGAGAAAGGCGTCTTTCTTCTGTTTACAGCTGAGATCCGGCTCCTGCCCGAGAGCTACCTTTAGCGTTTCCTTTGCCAAATTAATGCCATAAGCCGTCTCGATCAGTAAGTTCATAGCGCCCCCCGATATCCTGGGGTTTGCCTCAATCAGCTTCCACTCTTTTTCAAAGTACCGGAGTTCCAGATGACAGGGACCATCACGCATGCCATGGGCTCGCACAATCCCGCGGACTGCCTGTTTCAATCGGTGAATAAATATACTGTTCTCATCATGAATCACTTGATACCCCGTCACGATGAATCTGCCCGAAAATATGATTTCTTGCTGGATAATCGCCGCAATACGCACCCTACCCTTAACTGTGAGTGTCTCCACCAGATACTGGGAACCGGGAATATATTTCTCCACCAAAACCGGGGTACCCGGATATTCCCCTTGGAGATTCGCAAGCGCATTTTGATACTGGCTGCTTGTCAAAGCCACATGGACATCCCGAGAGGCAGACGACCGAGGCGCCTTTAGCATCACAGGCAGCGCAAGCTCTGGTTCTGCGCTTGACATATTGCCATCTATCACTTGATAAGGCAAGGAATACGGGGTCTCACTCAAGACTTCTCTTGATTTCCTTTTATCAAGCATCAGTTGAATCGGCTCCGGCGTGAAAACGTTCAGCCCAAACTCACGGGACAAGAGGGCCGCGGTATGACAATAGGGATCGATAAAACTTACGATTGCTGAAATCGTAAAGCGATCTTGGTCAATCCGGTCAATGGCGCTTTTGATATCGTTTATATTATCTAAATTACATATCCGCATCGAATGCACATGGGGAAAATCCATCCGCTTATCAAAAAAGGTCTTCCGGTCTGTGAGCAAAACGGTGTAGTAATGCAAGGCTTCCGATGCTTTGATCGCCTCGTAACTGGAGCCGGACTTATTCGCGCCGATGAAAACAATTGTTTTCATTTATAGTCCCTCGCTTTCTGTCCGATTTGCAAGGTACATGGCGTACTGAATGGTGTGCTTTACCACACTGAGATTGATATTGGTAAAGGGAGGGTGTCCAGGTCTCCAGTTGACTTCATACACAAAGATTTTTTGCGCCTCATCTAATCCAATGTCGATGCCCAGCTCATTTAACTCCTCCCCATAGCGCTCCTTTTGTATCTCGTCCATGTGCGCTGCAAGCTGCAAGGAAAACAGCTCTACATATTTTCGTATATCATAATGCTGCGCCCCAAATTCCCGTTTCAAAAAACCGGTGAGATCACTTGTATATCCGCCTTGGGCAATATTGCATACAATGCTGTCATTTGAAGATATCCTAGGATAGATAATCGGGTTTACCCACTTTCCATCCCGCCCCTTTTGTACATGCAGCCTTAAATCGTACGGGACACCTGTTTTTGTCCGGCAATTGATGTATGGCTGGACAATATAGTCATCTTGTTCTAGCTTACTCTGTATGAACTCCGTCGTTTCAGCGGCATCACATCCGGTCTCCTCCCCGCCAAGCAATATCCGGAAGGTATCATCCTCTCTTCTGATATGGTAGACATCGATCCCCTGATGCCCCCGGGAGGGCTTGAATACCACTTCCCCGTATTTCTCCAGAAAAGCAAACAAATGCTCTGCCGACAAAACCTTTTCCGATGGCACAAGGTAGTCTGCATATTGCTCATATTCCACCAGATTCCGATACACTGTCTCCTTGCTGCCGATGGAATAGCTGGTAAATGGAATTTTTTCTTGCAGCAGACGGACTGCTTTTTCCTGTTTCTCTTGAGAGAAGCTGTTCGTGTTATAAATCACATCCGGAAAGCGGCTAAGGGTACTCTTCCACTCCCCGTCCCCATATTGATATCCCTTTATCGTGCCAAGCTCAAAATCAACCGCGCCGGGCGAAAAATACAGGATCTCGGCTCCCTCCGCGAGAGCGGCTGCGGCAAATGCATAGGCTCTGTTTAGTTCCACAGGGCTCTTTCTGTAGTGCATATAACCTATCAACATATATAACTCCAACGCTTATTGCGCACTATATTTCTTTGCCCTACAGCTTATGTACCCGGCGTGAGATAGGTGTGAGCCTGTATGGCAAGGAAACTTTGCGGGCGATATCACATAGAGTGAGATATGGGAAGGAGACAACTCATATGGCATGGAACTTAAATGATTTTATAACAATGGAATTTTTAGGAAGCTTTTCCGGCACGGTCGCAGTCGTAACGCTCCTGACCCAACTCGTGAAGCGTTTTATTGCTACTGTAGATCCGAAATGGATTGCGTTAAGCCTAGCTGGCACAGTGTCGGTAGTCAAACAGCTAGAAACCGGAGATTTCAGCGCGGTCAGCTGGATTCTAGCCGCACTCAACACCTTCGTCATCGCCGGAGCCGCCATTGGAACATTTGAGGGCTTCAAAGGGCTGGGGAAGCTTTTCAGCAAAGAGGATCATAACAAAAAGGGAGACTGACAAGATTCCTCGTCAGCCTCCCCTTTTACCATTCCCTACTATGCCTACCAATTCACCACATGAATCGGATCACCGGCAATAAAAGCAGCTAAATTATCCGCCGTAATATCCATGAGCCGTGCGCGGCTCTCCCTCGGTGCCCACGCAATATGCGGTGTAATCAAGCAGTTCCTAGCTCGCAAAAGTGGATTTGAGCCCGCAATCGGCTCTTTCGATACCACATCAACAGCAGCATACACTTTCCCGCTGTTCAGCCCATCGGCTAGATCCTGCTCCGCGATCAATGCGCCCCGCGAAGTGTTGATCAGGATAACACCATCTTTCATCTTGGCAATCGTATCCTTGTTGATCATCCTCACAGTGGAGGGAAGCTGTGGACAGTGGAGAGATATCACATCAGACTCTGCCAAGAGCTCGTTCAAAGAGACATACGCCCCGATCTCACGGCCTGTATCGTTTTGCATTTCATCACAGGCGATGACCCGCATTCCAAGGGCCTTCGCAATGCGGCCTGTTGCCTGACCAATGCGCCCAAAACCAATCAGACCAATCGTCTTGTGTGCGAGTTCGATGAGGGGATAGTCCCAAAAGCACCAGTCCCGGCTATTTTCCCAACGCCCTCCACGAACCGCATCGCTGTGGGCACCTACGTGGTGACAGATTTCCAAGAGCAAGGCGATTGCAAATTGAGCGACAGCCTCTGTCCCATAGTTCGGCACATTGCAAACCAGAATGCCTCGCGCTTTGGTAGCGTCTACCTCTACTGTGTTGTAACCGGTCGAGAGCACCCCGATGTACCGGAGCTTCGGACAAGCCTTTATCATCTCAGCAGTAATCGGCGTCTCACCGGTGAGGATCACCTCTGCCTCCCCAATGCGCTCCACAACTGTCTCTGCCGGGGTGCGGTCATAAACCGTGAGCGCTCCAAGATTTTGAAACCTTTCCCAACTGAGATCCCCCGGATTTACAGGATGACCGTCTAATATAACAATCTTCATCCTATCTGTTCATCAACTCCACAAGGAACATGGTTGTCTGAGGGACATACATGACAAGCAGCAAGGGAATGAGCAGCGCAATAACGAACCAGAACGCGTTTTTAAACAGGTGCTCCAACGGAACCTTCGACACCGCCGATGCCATATTCAAGGTGATGCCATAAGGCGGCGTAATGAAGCTAATAGCCTTGTTCAAGGTAATCATAATACCCAATGTAATCGGTGACATACCAAAGCTCACCGCAATCGGCAAAAAGATAGGCGCTAGGATAATGGTCGCTGGAATATTGTCTACGACCATTCCAACAATCAGCATGAAGATGTTCATAACCAATAGCAACAAAAACCAATTGTCCGTGATTGACAGCATAAAGGTCGCCATAATCTGCGGAATATGCTGCATCGCCAAGAATAGGGCAAATGATCCGGAGATCCCGATCATAAAGGTGGTAGCTCCCGTAATAGAAACCGCCTGTACCAAGCAGCCATACAGCTTCTTCCAAGTGAGCTCTCGATAGATAAATTTACCCACAATAAAGCAGTAAAATACCGCAACCGCAGAAGCCTCAGTGGGTGTAAAGAAGCCTGTATAAATTCCACCTAGAATGATAAACGGTGCAAGTAAGGCCCAAAAAGCGCCGAGGAAAGCTTTCCAAACAGCCTTGAGCGTAGGCTTCTCACCCTTCCCTGTATAGCCCTTTTTCTTACAGAGGAAGTAACAGGCCACCATGAGACAAACACCCATCAAAAGCCCCGGAATAATTCCAGCAATGAACAAATCCCCAATCGAGGCGTTTACTACCACACCATAGATCACCAGCGGAATACTAGGTGGTAAAACCACGCCCATCGTACCCGCGGCGGCACAGACTGTGGCGCCAAAAGGCTTATCATAGCCTTCTTCTTCCATCTCCGGAATCATGAAAGATCCAATGGCGGAAGTCGTCGCAACAGCAGAGCCTGAAACTGCGCCGAACATGACACTTGCCAAGGTAGCAACAAGGGCAACGCCGCCCGTCACATACCCGATCAAGACTCTCGCGAAATTTACAATCCGCCTAGAGATCCCACCCGCTCCCATAATGTTCCCGGCTAGGATGAAGAATGGAATCGCCATCAAGGTAAAGGAGTTGGTCTGTACAACAGCCTGGTGGGCAACGATGGTCATAGGTGTTGCGGTAAACCACCAAAAACAGACCACAGTCGCAATCCCGATAGAATACCCAATGGGTACGCCAATGAACATCAGCACCAAGAAAATGCCGAATAAACTAAGCAACACATCCACTATGCGTCCCCTCCTTCTTTGAGCGTCTCTACTGCTGCACCGTTATCTCCGTCAGAGGGCTTTTTTGCCAGATGCTCTTTGATATCTTCATAAGACTGGTGAATGAGGCGAATCAGAGTGATGAAGAAACTAAAGGGGATACATAGATACAGAATCCACAAGGGGAGCATAAGAACAGGAGAAGTTTGACCAGTGCCAAACATGTTCATCATGACTTCCCAGCCTGTGACCACTAAAAATACGCAGAAGAGCATGGTCACAAGCCGCGCAATCGCTTTGAGTATAATGGCAGGAATCCCTTTTACCCTATTATACAGCAGGTTGATGGACAAATGCCCCCGCCGCCGTGTGACAAGACTAACGGCTAACCACACACGCCATACAAAAACAAAGCGCGCGAGCTCTTCACTCCAAACAATCAGAGAGCTGAACAGAACCCGCATAAAAACTTGAAAGAAAATAACAGATACGGTAACAACAATACTCGCAGCCAAGAGATACTCTTCAAAGTTATCGTAAATCTTGAAGAATGTTTTCATACACTCACTGCCACCTTTCCCCGAGAAAGCGCATTGGACAAGGGTTAGAAAGGTCAAACGCCCTCTCACGTCCCTTGCCCTTTTTGCTCAAAATTTAGTTATACATAGTCGCTAGAGCCACAAGCTCCGGCGGGATTGTATCAGAAAAACGCTCATAGGTTCCTTGTACAGCTTGGACAAAGCGTGCATGTTCCGCTGGTGTGATTTGGCTGACGGTAACGCCTGCCGCTTCCATCGCCTCTAAGGCAATTCCACGCTCTTCTAGCTGGTACTGTCTTTGCGCCTCTACAAACACAAGCGCTGCCCGATGGATGATTTCCCGCAGATCAGCGGGTAGAGAGTTGTAGAAGTCCGTATTCATCAGAATCGTCAAAAAGCTCATCGCGTGGCCTAGCTCGGTGAAATAATCTTGCACCTCAAAAAAGCGCATGGAGTAAGTAAGGGGCGCGCCATTGTCCTGACCATCGATAACACCTTGCTGGAGGGCGGTGAACACCTCACCAAAAGCCATCGGGGTCACATTTGCGCCCATGGTCTCAAACATGTCGATATACACAGGGGATTCCATGATACGGATGTTTAGGCCTTGCATATCGTCGATCGTTGTAACAGGACGCACACTGTTTGACAGCGCACGCACACTGTTAAAGAGGTATCCTAGATTGACCGCACCAACTTCGTCCATAATCACTTGATCTAAGTATGCGCCCAGCTCATTGTCAAAGGCTTGAAACCCAGATTGTGCAGAGGTCCACAAGAATGGCATATCGCCAATCCCAAAGCGGGGGTCAATGTTGGTGAGAACCGTCATAGCAGGCAAAACCATCTCAACGGTACCAAGCTGAACCCCCTCTACCAATGCCATGTCGCCGCCGAGGAGAGAGTTCGGGAAGATTTCAACAGAAATACGCCCGCCGGACTCACGCTCTACATATTCTGCAAACACAAGCGCACCTCTATGAGTAGGGGCTGTCTCATCAATGACGTGCCCAATCCGCAGAGTGAACTCCTCACCATCAGCGCCGCCAGCACCCGGACGACCACCACAGGCTGCTAGGGATAGAACCATTACAAACACAAGTGCGATTACCAGTAATTTTTTTCCTCTCATCATCCATTTCTCCTTTTCTTTTTTACTCATTATAGCAAGGCGAGCCGATCGTTAGCCGCTACAACAGGCAGCAGAGCCTCCGACACTTCAATCTCGTCTAACTCCAAGGTATTTTTGATCTTTACAATTTTCAAATTGTCTCGATCTACGCCCCTTAGCACTTTAATTCCCGTGCGAATCGCATGGTCATCACTGGGCGCAATCAGAGGAATCTTCGCATCTTCCGGGAATTTGATCGCCACGGCATTTGCATAAATCGGCTCTAAATCCAATTGGTCAAAGACTTTTTTTGTGATAATGTCAAAGAGCCCCATGCCGATCCCATTCCCATGGGTCTCTTCTGTGAGATCTAAGAGCACCATCTTACTGATCTTGGGAACAGGCAGGACAAATTCCTTGAGAATAAAGCTTTTCCCCAAAATATTGGGATCAAAGCCCGCACCGGAGATATTTTTCCCAATCTCCTGCACAATCAAGACATCAATTTCCGGGATCATCAAGATCGGCATATTCTCCCGCGCCCGCACTACCAGCTCTTTTTCCCGCGCAACTAAGGTCTCTTGGGGAATCACCTCAATGTGCTCCGTCTCGTCATAGGCGTTTTCTAAAATCGCAATGCCAAAACCGACTTTTGCTCTAGACTGGAAGATGACCTCTACCGCATCTAAGAGGGTTTCACCAAACACATCAAAATCAGATTCATGCATCGCCGTACAGCCGATGTGATTGCCTAGACCAATCACAAGCATCTTACAGAGTCCGCTCTGAATATCCGCCACAAAGTCCGTGTGCAGCTTCACCCGGTTGATCGGGACGATGAGGTCTGCCTCTAATGCGACTTTGTCAAAGAACACATCAATCCCCGCCGGGGTTTTCCCGAGGTGTTCTACCTCTACTTCCGTCACAATCGGCACACCCATGGTTTCCTCTGTGATTCCATAGACAGTCAGCACCTCACGCTGGCCTTCTGCTGTACCGCTGCCATGGCTGCCCATGGCTGATACAATGAAGGGCGCACCACCGGCCTCTTTGATACAGTCGATCACCGTCTTTACAATAAGCGGCAGATTTTGGATCCCACGGCTTCCAACTGCTACGGCAACCCGAGCGCCAAGGGTAATTTTTTGCAAAATCTCCTCTTTCGCCATTTGCGCTTCCACCGCCGCTTTTACATCAGACAGTGTATTCCGCGGAAAGCTCTGCGCCACACGGTGCATCTTTGGCAGCGGGAAGTTTAGGTCATCAGGGAGTAAAACCGGCATCGTACTCTCCCCTCTCGTCTATAGAATGGTGATGGTGCCGTTGGTCGCGTCAACCCGAACCCGGTCGCCGTTTTTCACCGTTTCATAAAAGGCCGGATCCACTTTGTCTACCAATGGAATCTCCATGATAATGGCTCCGGCTGCCAATACGGTCTCAACGTTTTGGATAATCATAGCGGCCGGTTGGTTTTCCTTCATCAGAAGTTGATAAAGTCCATCGCTCTGTACGACGGAGCTCCCCTTGCCGCCGGGGAATATGATTATCTTCTTTGCCACACTCTGGCCTTCCAGATCATGGGCTTTTTCGATCACGACACCATCTTCCGGGCGCACTAGGTAGAACATGATTTCATCCTTGGAGATAATCACTTCGCCCTCGCCCACACCCTCAGCTATCTTATGACAGGAAAATGTTTTACTCATCTTATTTCACCGCTCCTTCCAAGGCTGCGTGTACGCAGGTTTCTAGGTCACGGACAATAAACTCCAAGCCCCGCTTGCGGGGGTAGTAAGCAAGTTTCGGTGAGTCGGTCACGCCGCATTTCCCTTTGAAGACATGCCAGCAAGGCTGATCCATACAAGTATCCGCCATCACATCACCGCCGGCGGCACGTAAAATGTCAAGGAGTCCCATTTTCTCTGAGGTCGCCATCGTCACGGTAGAGGTCATAATCCAAAGGGGTATCGCTAACTTCTTCCCTTCCACCAGCCTTGCAACTTGCTGCACCTCATCCACACTGGAATGGGGACAGCCGAAGAGAGCAAAATCAATCGGACGGTTACCGGGATCAGATATCTCTACTTCAAGCACACGCTCCAGATCTTCATCTGTAATGACAACAGTGCGCTCCGGCTCTTTACCGCCGAAAGCCGCCTCTAAAGTCGGCGCCTCAGGCGTCACACCCACAATATGGTACATGCCATAGGCACCGGAGGTGTTGAGTTCGGCACAGAGGTTTCTGTGTGCTTCTTTGCTCACATAGCCAAAGTCCCCCACAAACACCGGAATCCCGGGGCCGATTTTCTTCCCCATGTAACCCAGCATATTCCACTTGTGATCATTGTCCATCTTGGCCTGCACCTCAACCAGCACAGTTCCCTTCCGGTTTTCATCCAGCAACAACCCATAATACGGCACATAACCCGTAATCGAAGCACAGAGCGCCGACTGGGCGGACTCCCGATTGGTACGCGCACTCCATACCGCATTGGCATAAGGTGTGGCGCTGGACTCAGAAAAGGCAAGTATCTCATTGGAAAACGGAACATTTGTCTCCATATAGGGGGTACAATTATATGTAAGACGGCATCCAAGCGCCTTGTGTGCCTCATGGGTGCGCCGCATATGGTCGGCGTCTTCCGGCTCTACCATATTCCGTTCTTGGAAATAAGACACACAAAAACCGGGGTTTACGGTGGGCTGTACCCGGGTTTTCGCCCCTAATCCAACCATTTTTTCCGCAAACCAAAGATCAGACTCCTGATTACTAAGGGCAACATGTGATCTAGTAATTGGAACCATATAGGGGGCGTCAAAACATTCACCGATGCCAATTTGCACTTTAATGGCAAGGGCCGCACCTGCTCCATATTTGCCGTCTCGCATGTCCTGCTGTTCGGTCGTGAGCTTCATTCCTGTTCCCTCCCTGCGATTTGGATCGCAAAACACCAAAGATCTATACCTTTGTTGCATGCAACTATTGCATACATCCTATCATAGCAGAAATCTACTTGTCAACACATTAGCGCGAGAAAGTATGGGATTGTTCAGGTTGCACGAGAGGAAGTTATTTATTTTGAGCATCTTGCCATCGTAAACTGTGGTATGATAAAATAATACGATTTCACATGATACGAGAGGGGCCAATTAGCTTGACGAAGGACGCATCGAGTAAAGATTTGCAAAAACAAAATATGACCTCCACCGCCTATGATCGGATCAAACAAGCGATTATGCTCGGCAAGTTAAAGCCTGGATACCGCTTTTCCGCAAACCAGCTTGTAACCCAGTTCGGCATGAGCAGAACACCAATCAGAGAGGCGATCCAGCTTTTGGCGCATGAAAATCTGGTCGAACTCCAAAAAGGCTCCGGATTTTTTGTAAAAAGCGTCACCCTGCGTGAGTTACATGAAATTACGGAGGTACGCATTGCGCTGGAATGCATGGCCTTACGCACTTCATTACACGAAATGAGTGACGCAGAACTAGATGACTTAATCAACCGATGGAAAGAGGTTCGTCAAGAATATCTAGATGGCACCCAAACAACCATCAGCAAAATATTTTCCATCGATAAAGAAACCCACCACCTATTCACCCACAGAACCAAAAACGCATACCTAATCAATTTGCTCGAGAATATCTCCCTCCGCGTCCACCGCATTCAGTCCCTCTCCTTGGATATTAAAAATGCAGTGAAGGTAGCGGAGCAGCATATTGAAATCTTAGAATTCATGCAAAAAAGGGATGTACAAAAAGCTCTAGAATCATTAGAGCGCAATATTCAAAGCTCTCTCAGCTCAGTCTTAGAAAATCTGGGACAGCACGGCGGCGAGGAGCCTGTAGAAACCTTCTATCTCAGAGATATCTTTAATGTGGACTAAGGGAGCACGTATGGACGTAAATATTCAGACAACCATAGACAGCCTAAAAAGAGGCAACATGGCAGGCTATTTCGTAAGCGGAAAAACGGAACTGATCGAGCTCCTGCAATCCTTAATTCCCAGCGGCGCGACTGTCGGCAACGGAGACTCCGTCACTTTAGAGCAAATGGACGTATTTGACTTTCTAAGAAAGGGCGATTATACATTCCATGATAAGTTTGAACCCGGTTTGACCTCTGGGGAAAAACGCACCCTCTATTTGAAAAATTTCTCCGCCCACACATTCATCACCGGAACCAGCGCCGTCACAATGGATGGAAAGCTATTTAACATCGATGGAAACGGAAGCCGTGTGGCCCCCATGATCTACGGCCCTGAGCAAGTCATTGTTGTGATCGGAACGAACAAGATTGTGCCAAATCTTGAGGCAGCCATCGAGCGCACCAGACAAATCGCAGCTCCGCTTGACGCCATCCGGCTCAAAAAGGATACACCCTGTGTAAAGCTGGGACACTGCATCGATTGCAATCACAAGCAGCGCATATGCAATGACTTCGTACTCATTACAGGCCAATTCATTGAAAACCGGATCAAGGTCATCATTGTGGATGAAACGCTGGGATACTAAAACGCCGCCTCAAGAAAAGATCCAAAGAACCCTCTGAGATCAGCTTAAAAGAAACAAGATAAATAAGAAACTTCTATACTGGAGAGACAGCATACATGGGTTCACAATACAGGCACGAGGTGTCGAAATACGAGAAAAAGGATGCCCTGATTGCACTATGCTTTTATGCTTATGTTTGCGCCGTGCTCTACCTCTTCGGAACCCTCGACAGACTGTTTGATCGATCTCTTGGAGATTTTGCGCTCCACTTAATATCAACCGGACTGATTGTGGTGCCATGCTTTGTCCTCATCCTTCTGAGAAAACAAGGCATAGCTTCTATTGGAATCCATACAAGAAATTTAGGTCCTGCTCTGCGTGCGGGCTTACTGCTTTCTGTTCTTGTCCTACTATTGCGGAGCATTTTGCCCGGACTGATCAGCGGCTTGGAACTGCAACCCTTCAGTCACATCATATATATGCTCTTTCTCTGTGTGACAGTTGCAATTTTGGAAGATACCATGTTTACAGGTTATATCCAAACCAGGATATACGGTCTCATCAAAAACGACCTTGCGGCTGTTTTGACAGTGGCCTTCCTCTTCGCTTTTCTGCATATTATCTCCATGGCAGGCTTTTTCGGAGCCTCTGCTTTTGGCAGTATCTTTTCATGGGCCATGCTGTTTTGGATTGCCATGCACATCATCTGGAACCTGCTTTTCAGGAGATATTTCTCCCTGTTCCCGATTACGATGCTGCACATCGCTTGGAACTTCGGAAGCCCCGGCAGCATATTCATCCAAGATGAGCACGTGATTCATCTCTACCCCTTCCCAGCCCTTCTGCTCGCTATGGCAATCTGGCTACTCTCCATACACCGCCGAGGCCGGAAAGGATCTCGGAAAGCAAGTATCACAGAGCTGAATCATCGGAATTATATACAACAAAGGCAAGAAAGATGAGATACCATCTTTCTTGCCTTTTGTTATATATGTAGCGTTTCAACTTGATTAATCGCTTTTTATTTCATCCTCTATGGAACGCAATATATCGCTTGCATCAACTTCTAATGCCAAACTGATTCTATAAAAAGTTTCAAGGGTGGGCTTACGTTCGCCCCTTTCGATTGCACTTAAATGTGTACGCCCTATATCCGCAAGACCACTTAAAACGTCTTGCGATACGCCCTTTCTTTCCCTATATCGTTGTATAACTTTTCCCACTGTTCTAGCGTCTAACATATAAACTACCCCTCGCCCCTTTATTGTAAAGGGACAATAGAAGAGACCCGAACACATATGTTGACAATCGTGGTTTTTTATGCTACAGCGAAAAGACGTATAGCGCATTGAAAAATGCATAAAGGGCAGGGAGTAGGAGAGAAAAAATGCCGACTTACAAGGAGATGTACTTGACCCTAGCCCGTGCCCAGCGTGATGCCGTCTCGATCCTGCAAGAAGCGCACCAAAAAGCAGAGGAAATATTGCTTTCAGTCGAAGTGTCTGATCATCTTCATGTCCTTCGTCCCGAATCACTTCAAAGAGAGGAAGAAGCTAATATTCATCGCTTAAATCTCTCTGCGCGTACATATAATGCCCTTAAGCGCCGATTCCGTGAGGAGCGTGGTCACAATCACGTCCCTACAATCAATGATGTGCTCAGTTTGGAATCCTATCAAGACCTGCAAGCAATCCGCAATCTCGGTGAAAAGTCTTACCTTGAACTCATCGCCAAAATGCAAGAAGCAGGATTCACCGACTGGGCTGAACAAATGTTAAGTCAACTAGACAGATATCTCAAAAATAGAAAATGACGTTCCGGCTATATGCTAGAACGTCATTATTTTTGTGTTGGCTTGGTACAGCATAGTACCTTTGGTGACTCATCTTTCTTTTTAGAGGATATGACAAAACGCCCTATTTCACCCACTTTCCCCTTGAATCATCTGGTAAAATATGCTAAAATATTATCTTAAATAACTGATAGACGGAGGGTGAATAAATGAAACACATTTCGTCCGGCAATGAACTTCCGATTTATCTGTTCCACCAAGGTACCAATTTCCGTTCCTATGACCTTTTGGGCTGCCACTTCGACCCAGAATCCGGCGCCGCCTTTCGGACTTGGGCGCCGGGCGCGGCAGAGGTTCGCCTCGTGGGAGATTTCAACAACTGGCGGAGCGATGCCTGTCCCCTAGCGCGCATCTCTGAGGGCGGCGTTTGGGAGGCGTTTGTCGAGGATGTGCAGCCGGGGCAGCGGTATAAGTATTTGATTACCTCCGCCGCCGGGGCAAACCTCAAGTCTGACCCCTATGCCTTCTACGCGGAGACAGACGAAAAAACCGCCTCTATCATCTGCGACCTCGATGACTACGAGTGGGGCGATGCTGACTGGATGAAAGCACGAGAAACGCTCTACGACAAACCGGTCAACATCTACGAACTCCACCTAGGCTCTTGGCAGCGCGGAGAGGGCGACAAGCTATTAAGCTACACCGAGATCGCGGATCGGCTAATCCCCTACATCAAAGAGATGCACTACACCCATGTAGAGCTCATGCCCGTCATGGAGCATCCCTTCGGCGGCTCTTGGGGTTATCAAATCTGCGGGTTTTACGCCCCCACCTCCCGCCACGGCACACCCCAAGACCTCATGCGCTTCATCGACCACTGTCACCAAGCGGGCATCGGCGTGATTTTAGACTGGGTTCCCTCCCACTTCCCCAAAGACGCCCACGGACTCTACGAGTTCGACGGCGGCCCCCTCTACGAATGCCACGGCAAGGATCGGATGGAACACGAGGAGTGGGGTACCCGTTGTTTTGACTACGGACGGACAGAGGTCCAGTCCTTCCTGATCTCAAATGCCATGTTCTGGCATGAAAAATACCACGCAGACGGCCTCCGCGTCGATGCCGTAAGCTCCATGCTCTACCTGAACTACGGCAGAACAGCGGGACAGTGGTTCCCAAACACCCATGGCGGCAATGAAAATTTGGATGCCATCGCCTTCCTGCGGAAACTAAACAAAGCTGTCTTCAAATCCCACCCCACCTCCATGATGATCGCAGAGGAATCCACCGCTTGGCCTCTGGTGACAAAACCGGCCCACGATGGAGGCTTAGGCTTCAACTTCAAATGGAACATGGGCTGGATGAACGACATGCTGGAATACGTCAGCGCAGATCCAATCTATCGCAAAGAGATACACAACAAGATCACCTTCTCCTTCCACTACGCCTTTTCTGAAAACTTCATCCTCCCTATCTCCCATGACGAGGTGGTACACGGCAAAAAATCCCTCCTCGACAAAATGCCCGGCGACTACGATATGAAATTCGCGGGTCTCCGCGCTTTCCTTGCCTATATGATGACCCATCCGGGCAAAAAGCTCACCTTCATGGGGGCAGAGTTCGGGCAATTCAAGGAATGGGACTACGAATCCGCTCTGGACTGGTTCCTACTGGACTACCCCATGCATGCGAAACTCAAAACCTACGTTGGGGCGCTCAACGCCCTCTATTTAGACACCAAAGCCCTCTGGGAGATCGACTGTTCCTGGGACGGCTTCGGCTGGATTTCCGATAGCGACAATGAACAAAACATCATCGCCTTCCAGCGCATCGACAAAGAGGGCGAGCGCCTTATCATCCTCCTAAACTTCGCCCCAGTCACACTGCAAAACTACCGCATCGGCGTCCCGGAAGCGGGTGTGTATTTAGAGATCATGAACTCCGACCTGACAGAATACGGCGGCGAAGGCAATCGAAACGATCGCATAGAGACGGAAGAGACCAGCATGCACGGCTTCCCGCAAAGTGTAAGTTTGACAGTACCATCTCTAGGCGCGATTTTCTTGAAACTAGACTCATAGGGGACAATGCCCGCATCGTCCTGCCCTTAAAAGCCTCCTTTTGCAACTGACGCCCCAAGAGCGAAGCGATTGGCTTGGCGGAAGGGGTGCCTGTGGTGCAAAGGAGGTGGCAGGCGAAGCCTAAGGTCGGATTCAAATCTGCATTAGACTTACAAAGGGCAATCCTCAGTCCGCTACGCGGACAGCTCCTTTGAAAAAGGAGCCTAAGGGCAAGTGCATTTGCCGCCCCTACAAAGGTTACAAGGTCTAACCACGGGACAAGACCGATATACATAGAGAGTGAGAGGAGTGAGTCTCAAATGATAAAAGCAGCTCTACAGCACAAAGAATGTGTCGCCATGCTCCTAGCCGGTGGGCGCGGATCCCGGCTGGGGCCTTTGACGGAAGACATCGCAAAACCTGCTGTGGCCTTCGGAGGGAAATATCGAATCATCGACTTCCCCCTGACCAACTGTGTGCGCTCAGGGATCGACACGGTGGGAGTCATGACCCAATATCAGCCGCTATTGCTACATGACTACATCGGCAAGGGACAAGACTGGGATCTCGACCGGCTCTACGGCGGCGTATCCATCCTGCCGCCCAGAGAAACAATGGGAGGCAATGCTTGGTACAGCGGTACGGCAAACGCTGTCTACCAGAACATTGACTTCATCGATGACTACAACCCAGAGTATGTGCTGGTTCTAGCTGGTGACCACGTCTATAAGATGGACTATGCCGCCATGCTCAATTACCACAAGGAGGTAGGCGCAGACGGTACCATCGCAGTCCTCGAAGTCCCTCTGAAAGACGCCTCTCGCTTCGGGATCATGAACACCGCTGAGGATGATAAAATTGTAGAGTTCGAAGAAAAGCCCCCTGAACCGAAAAGCAACCTAGCCTCTATGGGGATCTACATCTTCACTTGGAGCGTATTGCGGGAATATCTGATCGCAGACGACCAAGCGGCAGATTCCGCCCATGACTTTGGAAAAAACATCATCCCAAGCATGTTAAACGACGGACGCGGCTTATTTGCCTACCGCTTTGATGGCTACTGGAAAGATGTGGGTACAGAGGAAAGCCTCTGGCAGGCCAACATGGATCTCCTTGACGACATGCATCTAGGCTTTGAAAACTGGTCTATCCTCTCCAAAACAGCCGGACGTCCGCCCCACTACATAGCACCCACAGGCAAGATCAAAAACACACTGATTACCGAAGGCTGTGAGATTTACGGCAGCGTGGAAAACAGTGTTTTATCCGTCGGGGTCGTAGTGGAAGAAGGAGCCAAGGTCACAGACAGCGTGTTGATGGAAAACACCTATATCGGCAAAAACGCCCGGGTAGAGTATGCCATGTTAGACGAAGGCACAGTAGTAGGCGCAGGCGCAGAGGTAGGTGAGCCCCGGACACAAGGCGGCAAAGTAACCGTCATCTCCCGTGGGTCTGTCATAGAAAAGAAGGAGGGTTAGCCGATGTATACAGGTCTTTGTCTCCCTGATCCCCACCCAGACTATGTCAGTGTTGGCAACTCCAGAAGAACCCTATCCTCCGCCCGCTTCGCGGGCCGGTATCGTCTGGTGGACTTTATGCTCTCCAACATGGTCAACTCCGGGATCACAGACATCGGGATGATTCTAAACAGCCATTACCAATCTCTCATTGCCCATATCGGCATCGGGAAAGAGTGGGACTTAGCCCGCAAATCCGGCGGCGTGACTTTCTTCCCCCCCTACTTGTCAGACGCGCGCCAGATCGAATACTCAGAGACCGACAGCCCCCTCCAACGGGCGGTCAAAACCATCAGCAAGACGAAGTCAGAGTATATCGTCCTAGTGGATGGAAGTACTGTCTGTAACATAGACTATCGCCCCGCCATCGAGGTTCTGCGGAACACAGGGACAGATGTGGTGGCGATCTACTCCAAAAAACTGGTGGAGACTTCTGACGCAGGCGAGCATACCGTTGTATTCGATATAACGGAGGATGACCGCATACGGGGCATACGGCTGGCTCCCTTTTTATTCGACACGGCAAATGTGTCCTTGGGTGCATACATTATGCCGAAGAATGTCTTCCTCCAGCTAGTCAGCGGCGTGAAATACTGCGACATGCTCCGTTTTTCTTGTGAATGCCTAGCGCCTGTCTTACAGCGCTTCCATGTAAAGGCCTATGAATTCAAAGGATACTCGGCGCAAATCAGCTCCGTAGAGACTTCCTTCCGGCACAATATGGAAATGCTCAACTATCAAAACCGAGACACCCTCTTTGACTATGAGGGCAGACGCATCTTCACCTCCCGCAGGGATTCTCTGCCCACCAAATACGGCAAGGAAGCCCGAATAGAAAACTCCATTGTAGCCGATGGATGCCAAATAGAAGGCACCGTAATCAACAGTGTGATTTGCAGAAATGTACGGGTCGAACCGGGCGCTGTGGTGGAAAACTGTGTCTTGAACTCTAACGCTGTGATAGGAAAAGACGCGAAACTCAACTGGATGTTCATGGATCGCAGTGTCATCGTATCCAGAGGCCGCAATCTCGTGGGCGCCCCCACCTACCCGGTTTACATCGGCCCTGAGCGGGTTATATAATCTTCTCGACCATCCTTTGGACTTCGGCACATCATCGTAGGGGCGACTATTAGTCGCCCGTGCTTGTAGTTTCCACCGCATAAATTGGCGGTGTACGGAAAATTGAAACATATGGGCGACTAATAGTCACCCATACAAGCAATATAGAAAGGAATCCCTATGACAAAAACGAAACCTGACAATTTAAAACTCCTGTTCACCGTCTCCGAATCTGTACCTTTCATCGCCACAGGCGGCATGGGACAGGTGGCGGGTGCCTTGTCCACAGCTCTGGCAAAAAGCCATCCGGATTATGACATCCGCGTGGTGCTGCCCTTCTACGCCGCTTTCAGAGATCGCTATGAGCCCAATATGAAATTCCTAGGCGAGACCTCTGTGAAGCTCGCCTGGCGGCAGATCTACTGCGGCGTGTTTGAGATGGCTTGTGACGGTGTAACCTACTATTTCGTAGACAACCGGGATTACTTCGACCGGGAAAAAGCCTACGGTCACTTCGATGACGGAGAACGCTTTGCCTTTTTCTCCAAAGCAGTCTTCGCCGTCATGGATCTCACCGGATTCACACCAGACATCATTCACGCCCACGACTGGCACACGGCTCTGGTACCGATCTACTTGAAGACCCGTTTCTATGACCGTAATATCCGCTCGGTGTTCACCATCCATAATCTGGAATATCAAGGCAAATTCGATTCCATGACACTGGGCGACGTCTTCGACCTCGGCCCGGAAGACGAAGGTCTCGTCACATACGACGGCTGCATCAATCTGATGAAAGGTGCCATCGTAGCCGCTGACCGGATCACCACAGTAAGCCCCTCCTATGCCGGAGAAATCCAAATCGCCGGGGGCTTCGGTCTGGAACCCATCATCAGAGAAAACGCTTACAAACTCACCGGGATCATCAACGGGATCGACACCAAGACCTATGATCCAGAACACGACCCCCTGCTTCCAAAGAATTACACAGCAGACAGTCTGGCAGACAAAGCGGCAAGCAAGCGAAAGCTGCAAGGCACATTCGGTTTACCAAAATCTCACAAGAAAATGCTCATCTGCCTCGTGTCCCGACTGGTCTCCCACAAGGGCATCGACTTGATCACAAGCATCTTTGACGAGATGTTAAAGATGGACGTCCAATTTGTTCTCCTCGGCACAGGAGACGACACCTATGAGTGCTTCTTCGCCGATAAAGCCCTTCAATATCCGGATAAAGTAGGCGTAGACATCGCTTATAATCCTGAAATCGCAGGGTTGATTTATGCCGGAGCAGACGTCATGCTTATGCCCTCCCAAAGTGAGCCCTGCGGCTTGACCCAGATGATCGCCTGCCGCTACGGCACCATCCCCATCGTCCGCAAAACCGGTGGCCTAGGCGATACCATCCGCGACTGCCGGGCCGGCGAGGGCAACGGTTTCGTCTTCGAAGAATATGATGCCAATCTGCTCTTAGACACAATCACCGCAGCCTTAGACCTATTCAAAACCCACCCCGCAGACTGGCAAAACCTGATGCGTCAAGCCATGCACTGCGACTTCGGCTGGGACGTATCCGCAAAGGCTTATGCGGAAATCTATGAGCAATTGCGAACCTCGTAGGGGACGCGGCTTCCGCGTCCCGGCCCTTAAAGCCTCCTTTCCCAACTGACGCCGCAAGAGCGAAGCGATTGGCTTGGCGGAAGGGGTGCCTGTGGTGCAAAGGAGGTGGCAGGCGAAGCCTAAGGTCGGATTCAATCTTAGGAAAGCCCATCAAAGGGCAATCCTCAGTCCGCTTCGCGGACAGCTCCTTTGGAAAAGGAGCCAAAGAACAAAAATATTGTTGTACAATAACAAATCGGAGTAACCATGTATATCTTTGACCCCCTAGATCCCTATTTCAGATCCCCAAACAGCGCAATTGAGGCTCCCGGCACCCTCCATCTCCGTCTCAAACTACGGCGTGGAGACCGCCAAAACGCCTATGTTCGCACTTGGCAAGACGGTGGCGAAGCGCAACATATCCCCATGCTACTTACCGGCGTAGTCGGCGCATATGACGTCTACCAATGCGAACTAAGCTTCGAAACTCCCGGTCTTTACTGGTACCAATTTCAAATTGGAGATGCGGCAGGCGAATCATTCCAAGTCACGGTGTATGACTCAGCCTACCCCAAACCGGATTGGATCGAAGGCGGGGTCATATACCACATTTTCGTAGACAGATTCCACCACAGCGGTGAGCCGCGTCTCCGTCCCGGCGCAATCTTCCGGGAGGACTGGGGCAGCACGCCCTATTATCAGCCGGATGAGCAGGGCATCGTACACAACAATGACTTTTTCGGCGGCAACCTCTATGGTATCATCGAAAAGTTACCTTATCTAGAACGTCTCGGCGTGACCTGTATCTACCTCAGTCCTGTGTTTGAGGCGCAGTCCAACCACAAATACGACACCGGCGACTTCATGCAGATCGACCCCGGTTTCGGCGGCAATGAAGCCTTTGAGGCACTCTTAAACGCCGCAAAGGAACGAGGCATCCGTGTCATCCTCGATGGTGTATTTAATCATGTGGGAGTAGACAGCCGCTATTTCAACAAATACGGCACTTATCCGGGTCAAGGTGCGTATCAGAGCCAAGACTCCCCCTATTATAACTGGTTTCACTTCAAAGAGTGGCCTGACAGTTACGAGGCTTGGTGGGGAATCGAACTCCTGCCCGCCCTCAATGAAGCGAACGAGGGCTATATAGATTTCATCTGTTCTTCAGAGGGCGTAATCGCCCACTGGACCAAAAAAGGCGTTGCAGGCTGGCGGCTCGACGTTGTGGACGAGCTCCCCGATGTGTTCCTAGATCCCCTGTGTCAGGCCGCAAAACGAGAGAATCCGGAAACCATCATCATCGGCGAGGTCTGGGAAGACGCCTCCAACAAAATCGCCTATGGCGCGAGACGGCGTTACTTTTTAGGCGGTCAACTCGATAGCGTGACAAACTATCCGCTTAAAGACGCCATCATCGCCTTCCTCCGTGAGGGCGATGCACCCCGTCTAGCCGAAGTGATGGCAACCCTCTGGCAAAACTATCCCCCCCCTGTGCTCCACACCCTCATGAACATTCTCGGCACCCATGACACCATGCGGATTCTCACAGCTCTCGGCGGTGATCACTTCCCCGCCACACGGCAAGAGATGGAACACTATCGCCTAGACGAAGCCCAGCTCCAAAGAGCAAAACAGCGGCTCAAGCTGGCTTCTCTCTTACAATTCACCCTCCCCGGTGTCCCCTGCGTATACTACGGAGACGAGGCCGGGATGGAAGGCGGCGCTGATCCCTTTTGCCGACGTTGCTATCCTTGGGGGCATGAAGATCAGGAGCTGATCGAATGGTACGCCGCTCTGGCGGAACTCAGACGGAAACATCCCGCCCTCACAAATGGCAGTTACGAGCTAGTCCGCGCCCACGATGGCCTCTTTGCCTTCACCCGCGGCGATAGAGACAACCAACTCTTAATTGAGGTAAACACAAAAACCGGCGACTCTGCCGTATTTTCCGGAGGAACCAAACATGAACTTACAAGATAAAGCCGTATTTTCCCTGCTGCTCCAAGAAAAACTGGAAGTTTCTAGGGGTGTATCCGCAGAGGATGCCACGGCGGAAGATTGCTATATGGCGCTAGCTTATCTCATCCGAGATCAGGTAATGAAACGCTGGGTACAGACGTCTCGCAGGTATAAAAAAGACAAGCAAAAACAGATGTATTATTTCTCTCTGGAGTTCCTCCTTGGTAAAATGCTGGAGAGCAACATCCTAGCTCTCGGCCTTGGGGATGTCTGCGAAGAGACCTTGAAAGACCTTGGCTTTGATCCCCAGGAGATTTACAATGTAGAGCTAGATCCCGGCCTCGGCAACGGCGGCCTCGGACGTCTGGCAGCCTGTTTCTTAGACTCTCTGGCCTTCTTGGGTCTCCCGGGTCACGGTTGCAGCATTCGCTACAAATACGGCCTCTTTGAACAGAAAATCGTAGACGGCTACCAAGTCGAACTGCCAGACAACTGGCTTAGAAACGAAGCCGTCTGGGAGATCAAAAAACCAGCAAAGGCTGTACTAATCAAGTTCTTCGGCAACATCAGAGAAGAGATTGTCCATGGACGGCACCAGTTCTATCATGAAAACTTTGAGCCTGTCATCGCCATGCCCTACGATGTCCCTATCGCGGGCGGCGAAGGGGGATCTGTCAATACCCTCCGTCTCTGGAGCGCACAGGCCACAGAACAGTTTGACTTTGGCTCTTTCTCCGGCGGAGACTATCTCAGCGCCGTCTCTCGGAAATATTCCGCTGAGGCCATATCCGAAGTCCTCTACCCCGATGACTCCAACTACGAAAACCGCCTGCTCCGGCTGAAACAGCAATATTTCTTCGTCTCTGCCGGGATCCAGAGCATTATCAGCCACTATAAAAAACACTACGGCGACATCCGCACACTAGCAGACCATATCGCCATCCATATCAACGACACCCACCCTGCCCTGGCAGTCCCGGAATTGATGCGGATTCTGCTGGATGAAGAAGGCCTCAGCTGGGATGAGGCTTGGGAGATCACCGTAAATACCATCTCCTACACCAATCACACCGTCCTGCCGGAAGCTTTGGAACGCTGGCCGGAAGAGGTCTTTGGACGTCTTCTGCCCCGGATCTATATGATCGTCCGGGAAATCAATGAGCGCTTCTGCCATATGCTTTGGCAGAAACTGGACGGCAATCTGGAAAAAATCTCCCAGATGGCAATCCTGTCAAACGGCGAGATTTCCATGGCCTATCTTGCCATCGTGGGCAGCCACGCAATCAACGGCGTCGCCCGTGTCCACAGTGATATTTTGAAAGACCAACTATTCCGGAACTTCTACGAAATCTTCCCAGAGCGGTTCAACAACAAGACAAACGGCATCGCCCACAGACGCTGGGTACAAAAAGCCAACAAAGACCTTTCTGGGCTCATCAACCAAACCATAGGCCCCGACTGGATTCGGGAGCCTCTCCAGCTGGCACAGCTTGATGAGATCGGCGCCGTGCGGGATCCGGCCTTCTTGGAAGAACTCCGGCGGATCAAACGCGCAAACAAGGTACGATTGGCAAACCTGATCCAAGAGACCAACGGGATTCTTCTAAATCCTGACAGCATCTTCGACATTCAGATTAAGCGCATCCATGCCTATAAACGTCAATTGCTCCTGCTACTCCAAATCTTAGACCAGTATTACGCGATCCTAGACAACCCCAATCTCGATATCGTCCCCCGCACCTTCATCATGGCGGGCAAGGCTGCCCCCAGCTATCACTTTGCCAAGGAGATCATTAAGCTCATCTCTGTCGTAGCGGACAAAGTGAATAACGATCCCCGGGTAGCAGACCGCCTCAAGCTGGTATTCCTCGAAAACTATCGGGTCTCCCTAGCTGAAGTTCTCTTCCCCGCGGCGGACTTGAGTGAACAGATCTCAACAGCGGGAAAAGAGGCCTCCGGTACCGGCAATATGAAGTTCATGATGAATGGTGCTGTGACCATCGGCACCTATGACGGGGCAAATATCGAGATTTTTGAAGCTGTAGGCAAAGGGAACTACATCCCCTTCGGCCTTACAGTCCCAGAGGTGATCGCACTCCGTGAAGCTGGAAGCTACAACAGCCGCGCCTTCCTAAACGAACACGCCCGCCTCAAGCGCATCATACACGATCTGATCAACAGTAGCCCCGATGAAGCGGGCCACGCCCAGTTTCCCCATATCTATGACTCTCTCACTACCCACCAAGATGACTATCTCGTCATGCTGGACTTCGATTCCTACGCAGATGCCCAGAAGACTGCCGATCATCTCTATCAAAACCAAGCCGAGTGGTCACGGATGGCTGCCATGAATATCGCCTATTCCGGCTGCTTCGCCTCTGATGAGGTGATCCGGAAATATGCCAAAGAAATCTGGAGGCTGCCATGAACCGCGCCGCCGGGGTCTTGATGCCCCTGACTATGCTAAGTGGCCCCTTCGGTATCGGTGTTATGGGTGCGGAGGCCATAGCCTTCATCGATTTCCTCCACAAGTCCGGCTTCCACGCTTGGCAGATGCTGCCGGTGGAACACACCGGGACTTGCTTCTCTCCCTACAAAGCTATCTCCGCCTTCGCAGGTGAACCTATGCTCATCGATCCCCGGGGTCTCTTAGAGCTGGGGCTCATTACCGAGCAAGAACTCACAGAACGAGCGGCGGGACTCAGTGACGATGCCATAGATTATCCCCTCGTCTTTGAGAAGCAGTGGACACTCCTCCGCACAGCCTTTTCTCGTCTAAGCGATAAACCTTACACAGATTTCAAGCCCTTCTGGCTGGACGACTATACCCGCTATATGGCGGCCCAAACAGGGGACGAGGCCGCCCTCTTTCATTTTGTCCAATGGCTCTTCGACCTGCAATGGCGTACACTCAAAAAATACGCCAATGAGCGAAACATCTCACTCATCGGCGATATGCCCATCTACGTCTCCGAAGACAGCGTTGAAGTCTCCCTCTCACCTGAACTCTTTGAGACGAATCCAGACGGCACCCTCCCCGCTGTAGGCGGCGCGCCGCCGGATTACTTCAACCCAAATGGGCAGCGCTGGGGGAACCCTGTCTATAACTGGGCGCGGATGAAAGCAGAGGGCTATCGATGGTGGATTGACCGCATCGGTGAAGCCCTCAAACGCTTCGATCTCGTCCGCCTAGACCACTTCCGCGGCTTCGACCGCTACTGGCGCATCCCCGCCGACTGCCCCGATGGCAAAGACGGCAAATGGACAGCAGGCCCCGGCATAGCGCTCTTCCAAGCATTAGAGAATGCCCTAGGTTCCCTCCCTGTCTTCGCCGAGGATCTGGGTATGATCGACGAGGGCGTGGAAACACTCCTCACCGAAACCGGCTTCCCCGGTGTACGGGTACTCCAATTTGGCTTTGACGACACGGAAGGCCGCCACCTGCCCCATAGCTATGCGTCCCATAGCGTAGCCTATACCGGTACGCACGACAACACAACGCTCCTCGCTTGGATGTATGAAATGCGCCCCGAAGAGCGGGAGAAAGCCCTCTTCTACCTCGGTTTTACAGGAGATTGGACACAGGGCGGCACAGACTCTCTCATCAACAAAGCATGGATCCGCGCCCTATACATGAGCCCTGCCTCTCTCGTGATCATCCCTATCCAAGATCTCCTCGGCTACGGTGCCGACACCCGCACAAATATCCCCGGTACTCCAGAAGGCAACTGGCGCTTCCGCATCCGACCGGGGACATTAGAGCACATCGACAGTGGGTTTTATATGGCTTTGAGCCGGACATATGGCAGAGATCATGCTTTGTTTGATCGATAGTCCAAAAACTTATGTAAACCTACAGCATCGCGATCCGGTCAATTTCGGCAAGTTCTTCCGCGGAAAATCTAGTGTTTTCCATCGCCGCTATGTTCTCAATAATCTGCTCCGGCTTAGACGCACCAATTAGCACACTGGTGACTTCACCATCCCGGAGTACCCAAGCCAGCGCCATCTGCGCCAAAGTCTGCCCTCGCCTATGGGCAATCTCATGGAGCGCATGGATCTGGGACAGACGTTCCTCGGTCAAATCCGAAGATTTCAAGAACCTGCCGCTTGTCTGAACGCGGCTATCGGCAGGCACGCCGTCCAGATATCGATCAGAAAGCATCCCCTGTGCCAACGGGCTGAAGGCGATGATTCCGCACCCGTTTTGCGCCGCGAAAGCTTTCAGGCCATTCTCCTCAATCTGACGGTTAAAGATGGAGTACCGGCTCTGGTTGATGACAAAAGGACAATTCAGGCGCTTTAAAATTTCCATCGCCTCAGCAGTACGTTTGCCGTCATAGTTCGAAATGCCCGCATAGAGAGCCTTGCCGCTCTTCACCGCCGTGTCAAGGGCAGACATGCTCTCTTCCAGAGGCGTGTCTGGATCCATCCGGTGGTGATAGAAAATATCCACATAGTCTAGACCTAGACGCTTCAAACTCTGGTCAAGGCTTGCCAGCAGATATTTTCTGCTGCCGAAATCACCATAAGGCCCCGGCCACATGGTGTACCCTGCCTTCGTACTGATGATAAGCTCATCCCGATAGGGTTTCAATGCCCCATTCACAATGCGCCCGAAGTTCTCCTCCGCACTGCCGGGCTCTGGGCCATAGTTGTTTGCCAGATCAAAATGGGTGATGCCATGGTCAAAGGCGGTAAAACACATCTGCTCCATATTTTCGAAGTTGTCCCGGGTTCCGAAGTTATGCCACAAGCCCAGCGACACCGCCGGAAGCTTCAAACCACTCCCGCCGGAGCGATTGTAAGGCATGTTCTCATATCGGTCATTGTTTGCGGAATACATTGTAAAACCCCTCGCGATTTTGCTTTATTTTTTGCCCGAAATGGGGGAAAAGAATGCTGTAGAGATCCCTTTTTGTACCTTTTTGCACCTGTTTTGTGCAGAGCTTTCGAGTTGTTTCCCTTCCGAAAGTTCTTTTTTGTTTGTTTTTTGAGCTTTTTCTATGTGTTTGTCTGATTTTTATTCAGATTTTGTTTCTACTTCGGTTTTTCTTGTGCTTTGTATGAAAAAGGGCAGGATTGGGTAGGGTGTTCTCTGCTTTTATTATACCGGATTGGGATCGAACAGAGCGAATGAGTTGTACAGTAACGCTTTGCCCCTAGGCTCCTTTTCTAAAGGAGCTGTCCGCGAAGCGGACTGAGGATTGCCCTTTTGCCGCTTCTTTGCAAGGTTTGCGGAGTTGAATCCTCCGTCAGGCTTCGCCTGCCACCTCCTTTGGGAAAGGAGGCTTAAAGACACGGCGCGATGTGGGTGGTCGCGCCCTGCAAGTACAACAAGGGGCGATTATCAATCGCCCGCGGGCGGCTAATAGCCGCCCCTACAAAGGGCGCGGGGCGATGTAGGTGGTCGCCTCTACAGCAAATCAACGGGATTTGTCTGCTCTCTAAAAAATATAAAAAAGCATTTATTTATCATCCGTACGGCCTAACAGATAATCGGTACTGACATCAAAATAGTCAGCAAGCTTCACTGTTGTCTCGTGATTTGGCTCACGCATCGCATATTCATACTTTTGATAGGCTTGTTCAGTGATACCAAGATACTCAGCCATTGCCTTTTGGGTAACGCCCTTCATATTTCGTATTTCCTTTAATCTCTCAGAAAAAGCGGACACAAGCAACAACTCCCAAAGAATTATAAAAAGCATTGACACGTTCAATTCGGACGTGTATAATGAAAGCACGTCCATTTTGAACTTGTTTCAAAATGGTCTACCCAGCCACTCCTAAACCTATCATACATTACCCAAAAAATCAAGGAGGCACATGCCCATGCAAAGTATCTTAGACGACCTATTCTACCAACACTACCGCATACAAGAAAAAGACCCAGCCGCCTTACAGCGCATTGCAACAGAAACAGGTATGCTGAAAAAAGACTTCAACAACTGGCAAAAAACAAGACTGCGCCGGCTCATAGACGATAAAGACCTCCTCGCTTACGAGCAAGCCAACAACAGCTTCGCAAGCGGCGTCCGCTATGGTGTTAGATTCATGCTGGAAGTCTTCAGCGCAAATGACGCCACCATTGCCGATTAATCCTCCAAAGCTGGCAAACGCGCCTCTCGCCCGGCAAAGCGCATCATCTCCTCATACAAGGCGCTGGCCGCTTGGGGAGAATAGCCGTACACCAAAAAGGCATCCATCACATAGGGCAGATACGGCAGTTCCAGCATCCGCTGGGTAAAGCCCATGGCGGCAATCTCACTGAGGGTCGCCACACGAGAGCGGTTTTTGAAGGGCTTAATCGACCAGAGATCCACCTTAAAGGTCTTCGTCCAAATCTCTTTTTCCTGCTGTTTCTCCACAAAATGGAAAATCTCATGGGCTAGGAGCAGATGGTGAATAAATATCCCGCCTAAAAGTTTCCGCACCTCTGCTTCTTGCAGAAGCGCATTCCCCTTCCGTACCCCATCCATGTAGATGAAAATCTTGTTGGGATCCTGAAATTCCGCAAAGACTACCCGCGCTGTACTCTGGGGCATGTCCGGATAATCGATGGTAAGCTCCAGCTTCCGCGCAAGCTCCGTGGGATCATTTGTCCCATACTTTTCTATACACCCTTCCGCCGCCTCCCTGCCGCAGGCCAGTGCTTTCGCCATGAAGTCTTGGCGCATTGTATCATCAAACCGACCATTCAGCGGCTCCCGGGAGAAAGCATAGGTCACCCAATCGGCATCGCCAAAAGTACAGATATCTTCCAAAATCATAGAAATAGGCCGCACCACAGGCGGTGTCGCCTTTTCTTGCAGTGCATACGGTCTTTGTTTGCCGAATAATCCGTCGGCAATCGGCTTTAGGAAATCTTTCAACAGATTCGCCCCCCTCTTTCGAAAAGCAGCCTTGAAAAGTGCGTTTCCAAGGCTGCTCTTGTCATGTCCCAGTTAGCGCAAGTCGTTAATCGCGCCAACAATGATAATTTCTTCCTCCGGCTCACGGTCTGCAATGTCGAGATCCATCAGAAGCTCAATCTGCTCCAGATCAACCGCGGAGTAATCACAAACCCGAGGGCCGACGCATACATAGAAGTCCGGTCTGAGCACGGTATCCGTCTTAAACACAGCCAAGTCCGCCCACAGGCGCCGTACCACTTCTACATAGTCTCGAACCAAAGTCTTCTCAGCCCGTGCGCTGGAGCATTGGGTTCTGATGAAGCCCTTTGTGTCAATGACCCGCAAAGCCTTCTTATTGCCCGGCATATCAGCGGCGAAGACATAAAACTTATCCGTCTTCTCTGCCAACCTAATGTTCGTGGCTTTTGAGCCAAAGTCGCCCGTGGCAAGCTCCAAGGCCTCCGCCTCATCACACTCTTTGAGTAAATCGGTAGTCTTAACCTCTGTGGAGCCCGTCGCAATCGCTGTAACTTTACCTGTCTGGTTGTCAATCTCGATATGCACTTCCACAGTATCTGCCGCCGCACCTGAGTTCACAGCCGCATCTTTCGCCTCTTTCTTGATGTCACGGATATCCGCCTGGGTCGGATTCGGAATCACACGCTCAACCACATCCCGCACCATCGCCAAGGCAACACCGATAGAGGAGATAACCTCCGCGTTTTCCGGAATGCTATATTGCAGTCCCAACTTGTCGGCGCAGTAAGGTACCAGAGCCGCCGCACCGCCGCCGCAGCCAACCAGCTTCATCGCTTCTTTGTCCAGACGGTATTTCTCCGCCAAGGCATCGAGAGTGGCGCTGATTTTCTCAAAGTCTTTGTCTAGAATCTGTGTCGCCATTTCTTCCACGGTGATGCCAAGCTTATCCGCTACCGGCTGCATAGCCATACGGGCAGACTTGGCGTTCCCGAAGGCAAAATACTGCTCTTCAATCAAGCCAAGCACATTCGCCGCACAAGTGTTGGTGAAGCAGATCCGCTTGCCGTTCTTTAGGCGAAGGGCCACATAGTCTGCCGGATCCTTCGGCTTAGGACTGAGCATCTCAATCTCTGCACCGACAATCTCTTCTTCCGGCGTAAAGCAGGCGTATTCACAACCCGCAATGTGCGCTGAACGGGGACCTACATCCTCAACACCCTTATCATTGATCCGTACCATAGAGCCCCCGGCACAGCCGAGGATTCGCACGTCTAGAGAGTTGATATAGGTGTCATGCCCACCGATTTTCGCGTAGTCAACACCGGGACGTCCGTTCTTGATGACACCAATGTTCGTTGTCGTACCCCCAACCTCGAAGTAGATCGCATTCGATGCTCGGAGATACATCAGAGAGCCCATAACAGAAGCCGCAGGCCCCGAGAGCGCCGTCAAAATCGGGCGCTTTCTCATCTCGCTGATCTCCATAACGCCGCCGTCTCCCCGCATAATCATGAGGGGTACATCGACACCCGCTGATCTGACAGAAGACTCCGTGGCGTTTGCGGTCATGATCATCTTCGGCAGGATAGACGCATTAATCGCCGCCGTCCGGGTACGCCGTGTGAGACCATAGAGCTTGGTGATGTCCGATGCCATAGAGACAGGCAAGCCCTGTTTTTCCGCAATGGCGTGGATCTGCTGCTCTTGGCTCATGTCATCTACACCGAAGGCCATGGATGCCACGACAACCTGTGTACCCTTACTGACCAAACTAGAAATCGCCGCAGTCACACTTTCTTCGTTGACTTGCTTTTTCTTCATAAACTCATTGTGGACTGTAATCTGCCGCCCGACCTTTTCGTCGAGAATGATGTCCTTCAGATGAAGCTGGGACTTTGCAAGCATTCCCTCAAGTCCGCCTCCAGCGACACCGATCACACCGACTGTGGCCACGTCACCCTCGATGAAGGCATTGGTCGCCTGTGTGGTCGAGTGGGCGACGAAGATCACCTCTTCCGGGGCAATGCCGCCGTCTTGCAGGCAGTTTTGGAACGACTGCACCACGCCTGCCGCCACCCCATCTTTGTGGTCATGGGTGGTCTTTACTTGGTTTTTGATTAGAATTTCATGGCTTTGGTTGTCGATCGCCACACACTTCGTATAGGTGCCGCCGACGTCAATGCCCATGCGAATTTGACGTTTTTCCAAAACTATTATACTCCTTTTCTGGCTCTATGCCTACATGAGCCACTGTGCGCCCAGTCCAATCATTGTAATCGCTGTCAGGACATACAGGAGTATACCCGCAACATATGCGTTTGGAATAGAGAGTTTGAGATATTCTCTAGACTCCACTTTAGTGTAAGACAGACCCCAAGCAACCCAGCTCTGTGTGATACAAGAACCGATGTTTACTGTGATAGTCGGAATCGCAAAGATGGTGTACATAAAGGGTAGCGGGAAGCTTCCAACACCACGAAGTACACCAAGTGTAGCAGCACCGGAACCAACGAGAGTCATCGGGCCGCGGAAGAGGCCGAGACCGAGTACGACAGCAAAGGCAATGATGATAACCATCTCATTCGTCGGCATAATCGGTCCTAGGATTGCAGAGAAGTAAGGAGCCGCAAAGTTTGCAACCTCGTTGAACATCGGCAGAGAAAGCAAGAATCCGATCAGCGGCGCGGTATCTACAACACCATCGAAGTACATCTTATTGACAAACTGGCATTTCTCTGTAAAGGTACCTTTCAGTCTCCGGGTGAGGAATAGAGCCGCGAAACCTGCAATCACAAATCCGCCGATGACAGAGAAGTTCAGGAAGATGTTAAGTACAACAGGGACAACCGGTAGAAGCAGTGTATACCACGGTGCGCTTCTGTGTTCTGGTGCGGCACCTGTTTGTGCTGCCCATGCGTGACGTGTCTTGCTCCGCTTGAGGAAGAAGGCAGTGAGTACAGTTGTCACGATCAGGTTAATCGCCAAGGCATAGATGCCCCAGTTCGCTGTGTACCAACCAAGTGTGAACTCCGGGAACTCTTCTACACCAACGAAGAAGAGACGGAACTGTGCGAAGTTGACCGGATTTAGATAAATACCCGATGCAACTGATCCCATGAAGGTAAACATAGCAATCGCCTTCGGAACACCGAGAGACATGAGGATCGGAAGTACGATAACACCGATTGCGATAACTGGACCCGCACCCGTCATAGCGGTGAAGATGATCGACACAACAATGTTCAGTAGAATGATGGTAACCAAGGGACGGTCGCCGCCCAGCTCTACGGTTTTCCGGATGATGGTAGATGCAATGCCTGTTTCCATGAGAACACGGCCAAACCAAGCGCCCCAGAGGACGTTAACAAGTGTGGTACCCCAGTTTTGCGGTGCAGTTTGGTAGATGCGGTTTAGAAGGGTGACAAGTGCGCCCTGTTCACCGCGGAACTGCAAAATTGGGTTTGCATCGAGGAATGCTTGTGATGCAACCAGTGTGCCGCCCAAAGAAAGGATGGTCCAGATGACAGAGATTCCGAGGAAGCCGATCATCAGGTTGTGGCCTTTGATACAGTAGAATGCGAGGCCAAAGAACGTGAGCAATAACAGTATGCCGATTAAATATTCCATGCTACATTTCCTCCCAAATAATGATGTTTCTTGTTTATTTTGTCTGTCTTTCTTTTAGAGCCGAGTCAGCAAACCTTTGTATGATCCCCCCTTAAACAATGACATTCGGTCACCTTACCGGCCGAGCCATCCTCCGTCTACGGCTATCGTAAACCCATTTACGTAGTCTGACGCAGAAGAAGCCAAGAATAAAGCGGTTCCGACTAAATCATCCGGTGTTCCCCAACGACCGGCGGGAATCCGCGCTAGGATTTGACGGTTGCGCTCTTCGTCGGCGAGGAGCGCCTCATTCATCTCTGTTGCCATATAACCCGGCGCAATCGCGTTTACATTAACCCCATGCTGTGCCCATTCATTTGCCAAGGACTTTGTGAACCCGGAAACCCCGGATTTCGCCGCCGTATAAGCGGGTACTCTGAGTCCTCCTTGGAAGGACAGCAAAGAAGCCACGTTGATAATCTTGCCATAGCCTTTCTCTAACATGATCCGCCCTGCCTTCTGGCAGAGCAAAAAGGGCGCTTTCATGTCTAGGTCTATGACAAAATCCCAATCCGCTTCGGGAAAATCCACCGCATCTGCGCGTCTTTGTACGCCTGCGTTGTTGATTAGAATATCAATGGTACCGAAATCTGCTACAATTTTCGCGATCAGGGCATCATATCCTTCAAAATCCCCGAGATTGAAGGCATAAGATTTCCCCCTGACACCCCGGGCTTTGATGGCTTCCTCTACCTCTGGCGCATGTTTGGTGGAGATAATCGCTACATCCGCACCGCAGTCTGCAAAGCCTTCCGCCATAGCGCGACCCAGTCCCCGGTTGCCGCCTGTGATGACAGCTACTTTGCCGTTTATATCAAAAAAGTTCTTCATCGCTTCCTACTCCTCAAATTTCAGCAGTATTTTTTGAGATGTGGTCTTCGGATCGAACATCATGTCAAACCCCGCTTGCACCTCAGAAGGCTCTAATACGTGGGTGATAAGTTTCTTGAAATCAGGCTCTGTTTGCAGTAGTTCCGCCGCGATTACAAAGTCAATATCTCGATACACACGGACAAAACGGAGCACCGCCTCTACAAACACACACTGCCGCATGTCAAGCTCCGGCTGTTTCTTATACAGCGCCACAATCACAATCGTGCCCCGGACTTTCACCACCTGAGGCAAAAGCGCCGCCACAGATTGATGACCCGCGCAATCATACACATGATCCGTCCCACGGCCACCCGTGCGGGATTTGACAACTTCCACAACATCTTCCAACGCCGGATCTACGGTGTCAAAGCCTAAGCTCTCTGCAAACCCACGGCGTGTCGGGTTTACCTCAATGATCACAAGGTTCGTGCATCCCCAAGTGCGGAGGGCAATCCCCAAAGCAAGACCCACAGGCCCCGCTCCGAATATCACCGCATTATCCCCCGGCAGATACCCGGTCTCTCTGATGGCGTGTACCACCACCGCCACATGCTCCGCCAAGGCGCCGGTCTCCAGATCCATGCCCGCTGGCAAAGGAATAATCCGGCAGTTCGGCACAAGCATATAGTCCGCCATAGCGCCATCTGCGTCAATGCCGTATAAGCCAAGGGTCTGGCACACATGTTCATCCCCAGTACGGCACGGAGCGCAGACACCGCATGTGATAAGCGGGTTAATCGTAACCCCAGTCCCCGGCTCGAGTGTAGGATGTCCTTCCACAATCCATCCACTGGCCTCGTGCCCCATAATGAGGGGCGCTTTCGCTCTGGGATGGAGTCCCCCATAGATGCCCACATCGCCGCCGCAAAGACCGGCATATGCGATTTTCACTTTGGTAAAGCCCTCTTTGACAAAAGGTTCCGAAACATCCTTCAGCGCAATGGTATTCGGCCCCTCATAAACAACTGCACGCATAGACACTCTCCCCTACAGAACAGAATAGTGTACCGGCTCACCGGTTACAAAGCGAAGCGCTTCTTCCGCTACTTTCCGCTTGAGCTCATCGGCAGATTCCTCTGAATACCAGCCAATATGTGGACTCACCAACAGGTTCGGATGGCGAAGTAGGGGATGATCCGCCGGAATCGGCTCTTTCGCGGCTACGTCTAAGCCGCAGCCCCCAAGTTTCTTCGAAGTCAGGGCTACGTCTAGTGCAGCCTCATCAATAATCCCGCCGCGGGACACATTGATGAGATAGGCCCCATCTTTCATCCTGGCAAACTCCGCTTCCCCAATCAGGCCGATGTTCCCATCAGCCGGACAGTGGATGGAGATAATGTCTGACTGCTGAATCAGCTCTGCAAAGGGTACCATGGTCACATAATCTGGTACATCCTTCGCCAATTCATCAAAGGCAATCACCTTCGTGCCAAAAGCGTGCATCCGCGCGGCATAGGCCTTCCCAATCCGCCCGAAGCCGATCACACCCACTGTCATGACGCTCAATCTATGCATCGGAATCGCATCGGCATAGTTCCAGCGTCCCTTTCGGATATCTGCATTGGTCATATAGAGCTTCCGTGCGAGGCAAAGCGTATGCGCCATGGCTTGATCCGCTACTTCAAATGTACCGTAATCCGGCACATTTGAGACCTCTATCCCAAGCTCCCGCGCTGCTTCTAAGTCTATCGTATCTACCCCAACACCATAACGGACGATTTGCTTCAAATTTGGCAAAGCCTCCATCGCCCGGCGGCCGACTTTAGCATATTGTACCAGCAGAACAGTGGCATCGGCACAACCGGCAATGACTTCGTCTTCCGTCATACATCTGCGCCAATCACAGGTATAGCCGTGCTTTTTAAGCACTTCCTCTTCAATCTCTATGCTCTTATGATCGCAATCACAAATGACAATTTTCTGTTCCACAAAATCGACCCCCAATTTTTATCTTCCACCCGCAAACTTGCATTCTTGAATGCAAGTTTGCGGACAATCGTCAAAATTAAAACAATCTTATCCACCACAGAATAACAACAACTATGGTATATGTCAAATATGTTTTGTTCTTTCCTATTCCAAAGTTTTCCCTTGTTTTTTGGATGCTTTTAACAATTGACTTGCGCCCTCTTGTCTTTCAGCCTTCCCTATTGTATAATCAAGTGACATTCTAGCATACACATGGTGATGCCTGAAGCTTACCATCCAATCACATAGAAGATGAGGAGATCAAAATGAAAATAGGTGTAATCGGAACAGGAACCATCGCATCTGCCATCGTAACAGGCTTTTGCACAAAGAAAGTAGGACATGAATTCTTCCTCTCCCCGAGAAACGCGGAGAAAGCCGCAGCCCTCGCTGCTGAATTTCCTGAAGTAAGCGTGTGCAACTCTAATCAAGAAGTCTTGGATCAGGCCGAATGGGTTTTCATCACCCTACAGAAAAGCGGCTTTGAGGCTCTAAAGGAGCTTGCATTCAGAAAAGACCACAAAGTATTAAACATGGCGACAGAAATGAACCTGACTGATCTAAAAGCCATCACAGGCGAAACCGCCCTCTTGGCCCACGTGGTACCCCTCCCCATGATCGTCCGGGGTTTTGGCCCCCTCCTTGTCTATCCGGAAACTCCGGAGGTGGGCGCGCTCTTCACCCCTGTCAGCGATGCGGTCTATCTCCAAAATCTAAGTGACGTCCGTCCGCTCCAGCTTCTGACTTGCATTATGAGTCCATACTACATGCTCTTAGAAGAGTTTGTAAAATTTGCAGACGACCAAGGCGTAGAGCACGATACCTCTGTCAAGTTTACCCACGCCCTATTCAGCGCCCTCAGCAGACGCGCCGCTGAGACGCCGAATTGCGACCTGATCGAGCTTGCAAACGACATGACCCCCGGCGGTTACAATGAACAATCCATGATTGAGCTTATGGATAACGGCGCTATCAAAGCCTGGCGCACCGCCCTTGATCAATTGCTGGAGAGACTACAGGCAAACACAAAGAGCTAGAATTTCACTGAAAGAGAGGACCATCCCATGGAATATGCACTCCCTCACCAAAACGCACAGGCACGAACGCCCAACAGCAGAGAAGTTTATTTGGCCCTCAAAGAAGAAATTCTAACCCTCAACCTGCGCCCCGGACAAAAGATCAGCGAAAACGAGGTCGCTGACCTCTACAATGTCTCCCGCACTCCGGCCAAAAACGCCTTCATCCGGCTGGAGAGCGAGGGCTTCATTGAAATCGTCCCCCAGAGAGGCACCTTCGTGACACGGATTGACTTTGGTCACATTCAAAGTATCATCTATATGCGTTATGTGCTGGAAGTAGACATGTGCAAAACAATCCTGAAACAGCCTTATTTGGGTGACATCATCGAAAAACTGGAGCAAAACTTAGAGGAGCAAAGGCGCTTGATCGCCGATCATAAAGCAAATCCCTCTTCCTTCTATGAGGTGGACAGCCAGTTTCATGCCTTGCTCTTTTCCTGCGTGGGAAAAGAGCAAATCTGGTCCATCATCCAAGCAAACCAAGTATACTACACCCGATTCCGCCTCTTATATACCCGAGTAACCGCCAGATATGAGCAGCTCTATGCAGAACATGAGGCAATCGTTGCAGCCCTCCGTGATCGTGATTTGGCACGTGTTGACAAATGTGTCTTTGACCACCTCCACATCAATCTCCCGCCTAATGTGGAGCCTATTTCTGCGGAACATAAGGATTATCTGATTAATTATTAAAAAAGATCTGCGACCATTTTGGTTGCAGATCTTTTCCGCTTATTTACATGCGAGATGCTGAGGGAATAGCTGTACAATGTGCAATTACAGGAAATTTCTATTCTGTGAAGTGATGCCTACATTCAATTTTCATATTTTATTCTCAATAAACATTTTACTGAATCTAGGTGATCGTGGGGACTTATGTCCAGATCTATACTTCGTCCCTCAACATAAGGTGTAGCGGTGCGTATCGCTTCTTTCATTTCATCCGGCAACTCGGCAGTCTCCACACAGGTCACTGCTTTTTCGCCCAAGACAATCCGTAGCCGAAAACATCCGTTTTGAGGGATGAAAAAAAGTAAATTCCGCTTTTTGCTTATCAACTTAAAAACCCATCCCGAAGCTTTGCCATAATGCTTCCACTCACCTGTAATGTTTGGATAATTATCCCGCACATGGTTTTGTAGTTCGTCCCACAGGGGATATGCATCAGCAAGCACTTCAGCAACCATACCATCATTCGGAATTACAGCTTTACTATCAAAAAAACTTACAGCCATGAGCATAGCCCCCTTAATCTAATGTGAATTTATCGTGTCCGCATCCTCGTGTTTTATTTTTAAGCATTTTAGCATACGAGACACGACAACAGTATGTCATGTTTGAAAATATAAATTTTCTATGCCACTGCAAGCAAAATACACAGGTCATTCAAGGACAGCGTCCCCATCGAATCACAGCGCACAAATTGCCGCCCATACAGAGTCGTCGATCCATACACCATGCGCCGCCGCATCAGCCCGTGCCGCAATACTGCCGGCACCTGGCGGACGGATCTCGCCTGACCCCTCAGCGGGGGCAGAGCTTTGAATATGCGCCTTGGCAAGTTTTGCCAGCTCCTCCATATGTTCCGCTGTGGTGAGCTTGCTTGGGTCAATCGCAATCAGTACCTGAGAACAACCGCCGCAGCTCCCTTTGCCGACTTGATCGATACCAGCAGCTCCAAGTCCGTCGGAGAATACAGCCGCTAAGATATCCAGCATAAAGGCAAAGGCGGAGCCTTTCCAAAATCCAATCGGAAGCGGACGCATACTCTCTTCGATCTCTGCCGGAACGGAGGTCAAGTTCCCATCACAGTCAAACCCGCCGGGATAGGGCAAGTCACGCCCTGCAAGGCGCATGGTTTCTAGCTTCCCGAAGGAATATTGGGTCATGGCCATATCAAGCAAAATCGGCTCTTCTCCGTTTGGAAGCGCCATGACAAATGGATTGTTCCCAAGACGCGCCTCTGTCCCGCCCCAAGGCGGCATGCAAGATTCCGTATTCGTCCAGCCGATTAAGGCATAGCCTTTGTCAAGAGCATGAAGCCCATAGCTCCCACCCCGCATCCAGTGTGTGGTATTACGTAAACCAACTAAACCAATGCCATGTACCTGCGCGAGTTCAATTGCTCGGTCTGTACCATGGAAAGCGTTCAGGATACCCACACCTAAATTCCCATCCCACACCTCAAGGGCACCGAAAGCTTTGTGCAGAGTCGGCTCTGCATTTGGATCCACCCATCCTTTTTGGAGATAGTCAAAAAAGCGCATGACCCGGCCTGCGCCGTGGGAGTATACCCCGTCTCGGCTGGTCTCTGTGTGGACACGGGCGCAAATCTCCGCCTTGTCTTTAGGCATACCGCCCTTTTGGAACACGCGGGAAAACTCAGCCTGCATTTGGTCAAATGGAACTCTCATCACAATGTCACCCTTTCCCTAAATGGTCGAAATAGTAAGATAGCCCAATTATAAGAGAATACAAAGCAAAAGTAAAGGAGATATCAAAATGACCAGAGACAGCGTACTAATCATCGGCAGCGGCATGATGGGATGCGGCATCGCAAGCCGAAGCGCTTTAGCAGGACACAAAACCACCATACTCGGCAGAGATCGCTCCCGTGTGATGGCCTGCATAGAAAAGGCAAAGCGGTGCATCGACGAATTGGAAGCAAACGATCTTGCCACCTCAGAGGCTGCCTCCAAAGCACGAGAGCTAATCAGTCCATCTGTTGATCTAGAAGAAGCCTGCAAAGACGCCCAATATGTCATTGAAGCCATTGTGGAAGATCTAGAAATCAAACAAGATTTGTTCCAAGAATTAGATGCCCTCTTGCCAAGCGAAGTCACCATTCTAACTACTACCTCCGGGCTGCGTATCACAGATATCGCCGCCAAAATGGAACATCCTGAGCGAGCGCTCACCGCACACTTTTGGTTCCCGGGTCACTTAGTACCCCTAGTGGAAATCGTAGTGGGAGACCGCTCTGACCCGGCTAGGGCGGAGGAAGTCAAAGAACTCCTCCTCACCTGGGGCAAGGCTCCTGTGATCGTCCACCGTGACATCCCCGGTCAGCTTGTGGGGCTTGTGCAACAGGCCATGATCAGGGAAGCCGTCCACATTGTAGAGATGGGGCTATGCAGTGCTGAGGATATAGACACCGCAATCAAAATGGGCTTCGGCGTCCGTCTCCCTGTCTGGGGGCCTTTGGAGCATGTGGACGGTGTCGGCTTAGATCTCTGCCAAAAGGTACAAGACAGCGTACTCCCAAGCGTCTCTTCTGCCCAAACAGCAGCCAAGTCTTTTGCGGAAAAGATCGAAGCAGGCGAACTGGGCGCGAAATCCGGCAAAGGCTTCTACGACTGGTCAAAGAAAGACATGAGCGCCCTAGCTGAACGCCGCAATCGCTTTATTATTGAAGTGCTGCAATTCCACAAGCGAAATGCAACAGAATAATGAGGAGAGTTTAATAGTGGAAGACAATCTACAGCAATTACGCGAACAGATACTCAACTTAAACAACAGCGAGGAATTTAAACAACTGAGCCGTTATTATAAAAAGAAATCTTTTTTTAATATTTTAGGCATCTCCCGGAAAGAAACGATCCACAGCTACTTTCTGCATTGGTTGCTCTCTCCGGACGAGAGCCACGAACTCAATGACTTTGCCCTGCGAAAACTATTAGAGCTGATTGTGTTGGTAAAAAATAAACTGCAATTCCAAAACGAGCAGCTTCAATTCCCGGTAAATCTCGAAGATACCATCATTTGTGGCGGATACAAGCTCGACCGCATTACATGCGAACGGGAATATGCAACAGGACAAAGTGACCGCTTAGACTTGCTCCTATCTTTTGACTTTCACAGCGAACAAACGGATAAATCCCTAAACATCATCCTTGAAAACAAGGTGAAATCCAAAGAAGGCAAAGAGCAGACCATCCGGTATTACAAGTATGGTGAAAGTCTTGGAGGCGAAACGGTATACCTCTTCTTGTCGCCGCTGTCCAACAGTGATTATGAAGCTTTGACCCATCCGGTATGCGAGTGTAGACAGTTTATCGGATTGAACTATCAATATTTGGTAGATTACGTCTTAGAGCCTTGTCTGTCAGAATGCACCGTTTCCGATGCAAAAGTCTTTATTGAAGAATATCTAAGAACGCTCAGTCAACCGTCCTTACAGTTTGATGATTTTGATGGAGGTGAAATAATCATGGCAGTCAGTTCACGCGAAAGAGATCTGCTTTTAAGTTTTTGGGAAAATAATAAAGACCTGCTCACAGCCGCCTTAAATGCGCTGGCAGATAATCCGGAGCTGGAACAAGAAGAACGCAACCGCATCCGTGAAAGTCTGCAAGCTGTCAGCAAATCATCGAATCAAACAGAGGAAATCAGAGGATGGATTCGCTCTCTGCTGCGCGAAGCAAAAGAACGCGGGGACGAACATATCGACATCAACGCCGGTGACATAGTCCGAAAGAAGCTACAGAGCAATTATCAGAAATCCTCCATGGTTTGTTCTGCCATGAAATCCATCATGCACAATAATTACGAAGTTTTAGAATCACCGCCAAGCGGCTTCGGATCCGGTTTAACAATTCGATATTTTTTGCAAGAAGAGTAAAACCCAAAACTAGAGAGGAGCAACTATTATGATCTGGTATACATCCGTAGCAGAACAACAATCCCTGCCCCACAAGAGCCTCGCCCAAGCCTTTGAATTTCTGGCGAGCACCGATTTCTCCCTCCATGAGCCTGACACAAAAGTCGTTATTGACGGCGACAATCTCTTCGCCCAAATCCAAGCCTATGAAACCTCTCCCGCAGAGGAAATGCCCTTCGAAACCCATGAGGTCTATGCGGACTTACAGTATGTCATAAGCGGCAAAGAAGCCTTCGGTACAGCCCCTCGTGAAGGACTTACTGAGACCATCCCTTATAGTCCAGAAAAGGATATCACCTTCTACGAAAGACCCGCAAAATATGACACCTTTGTATTAAACCCCGGCGAGTGCATCCTTGTCACTCCAAACGTCGGACATATGCCACGCTGCGCGGCAGGAGAACCATGTAATGTGAAAAAGGTTGTCGTAAAGATCAAGATGGTATAGTAACTACAGAATGTAGCTTTGCAAGCCCTCCTTAGAGGGCTTGTTTGTTTTTTTAGATACGCACAATATACATGAAACGATCTTTTCCCGACACAGTCACATCAATATGTCTATTTCCAATCAGTTTCACTTAAAATTGACCATTGCTTGCCAAACACATGTCTATTATAATGCAAATTGTCTGATATCGTGCAAATCTTATTCAGAGAGGAATGGGTCAGATGACAGCGTTTCACAAAGCAAGATATGATGACATTCCGGGTATCACAAAGATGATGGCGGATTCCTTCATAAGTTATCCTTTTGTCGCCCATTTTCTGAAGAATAGCTTCCAAAGCAAAGAAAAAGAGCGGCAGTTTTTAGAAAAAACTTGCAATGTGCTCGTAAAAGCACTCCTCCGAAATGGAATCTGCTTCTTTGAAAAGCAAGAACATGAAGTCCGGGCATTTTGCATCCTAAGCACCATAGAAAATATGAAGTTATCGGCCTGGGATCTGCTTGCAAGCGGTGCAATGCGCCTCTTGCCATACTTATTTCAAAAAAGAGTCTTACAATTTATTCTGTTTTATCTGAAAGACGCCGCTGTAGTGCATGCTCCAGAAAACAAAAACACATGGTATGTCCACCTTTTCGCAGTAAGCCCACACCACCAAGGCAAACAACTTGGCTCTGCACTGATGAACCATTGTATCATTCCCTATGTGAAGCAAAAACAAGGAGCTGGCATCTTCTTAGCTACAAACACAGAAATGGCTCTAACGTTCTATATGGGCAACGGCTTTCAAATGATCGCGCATGATGAAATTTCCAATCGGGGAGAACGCTTTCAAAAGTGGGACTTATTCCGGCCAATAAATAAAATGGAGGCAAAATCATGGGCGCAAGCATCTACTATTTCAGCGGCACAGGAAACTCCCACCGGGTCGCAAAGATCGTGTCGGAAGGTCTAGAGAATGCCAAATTAATCAACATTGCGAAAGAACCAAATCCAAAGCCCAATGATTCAGATAGCACGATCGGAATCATATTCCCCCTCTATTATTTTGGACTTCCTGTCATTGTAGAGCAATTCTTGCAACAATTGAACATCTCTCCGAATACTTATGTTTTTATTATTGTAACAAGAGGCGTATCTATTGCAGGCGGGGCGAAAAGACAGCTTGATATGATCTTTCATGCAAAAGGCAGAAGATATCAGTTTTTCCGCTATATTACTATGGGAAATAATTATCCATTCTATTCACTCAATGGCTCAACGAAACAGTTGAAGGCACGAAGAAATAAACAAGCGGAAGAAAAAACCAGCGCTATGCTTCCAAATATAAAAGCCAAAAAACAGTCTAGGATATTTGCAATCCCAGACTGTCCTCCCCTTCCGGCTGTCACATACAAGCTTCCTACGTTTGGATATAGACACTTTCTGCAAATTTATAAGCGTGACACCTGCTTTGTGCTTGATGAAACCCTTTGCAATACATGTAAAAAATGCGAACATGCCTGTCCCACAGGTAACATAGAAGCCCATTCAAGCGTTGAGTGGAAACATGAAAACTGCCAGATGTGCCTTGCCTGTTATAACTGTTGCCCCAAAAACGCGATACAATATATTGATCCGCAATATAAAGTCAATACCAAGGGAAAACGACAATACTGGAATCCCATGTCTTCCGTCTAATTCCCATAATACGCCATTCCAAGCTGGGTGCGATTTTTCACATCCAGCTTTTCCATAATTGTTACAATATTATTCCGTACCGTACCCTCGCTAAGGAAGAGCTGTGCCGCAATCTCCTTATTCGCAAGCCCTTGCGCCACAAGACGTACAATATCCCGCTCTCTTGGGGTGAGCTCCTCCAAAGCCGGGTTTGCAGAGACAGTCAGCTTCTTCAAAACCTCTGTATCGAGCACTCCTACCCCCGCTGCCAAAGGACGCAGCTTCCCTGCAATAGCTGATATCTCATCCGTCTTCAGCAGATATCCATCCGCCCCTGCTGTGAGCGCTTGCTGGATATTGGGCTTATCGTCAAAGGTGGTGAGCATCATGATCCGCATATGGGGATACTCCTTCTTAATCAATCGTGTAGCGGCAATGCCGTCTACGTTGGGCATGCGGATATCCATCAGCACCACATCCGGCTGATATTCTCCGCACATCTGGGCGGCCTCTCCGCCGTCTGCCGCAGTCCCTACGATGGTAATGTCCGTCTCACGCCCCAGCATGAGGGATAGGCTCTTCCGGATCAAGGGATCGTCGTCAACTATCAATACTTTCATTTTCTTCCTCCCGAATTGGTATTACACAAACTACGCGGAATCGCGCCCCTGGGTCTATAGAGAAAGTTCCGCCAATTGCCATGGCGCGGCGGCGGAGATTTCGCATTCCAGTCCCCATCGGCCCAGCAGATCTTTTAAATCCGCCATCATTTTCAATCAAGAGCCGCACCAGTTGCTCTGTTGCATCAAGCTCCACTAAAACATAGCTGGGGTTCGCATGCCGGGCCGCATTGGTCAGGCTTTCGTTGAGGCAGGACTCTAACATGCTCCAAACATACATCGGAATCCGCGCCGTATCGCCAAATGTACTGAACCGCACCGGACAGACAGGGAATCTCTCACAAATTTCGAGTAAATTCTCTACACCAATGGGTGCGACAGTTTGCAAGTTATGAGCCGTCTCCCGGATCTTGTTTACGCCATTATTCAAGCGTTCCATCGCCGCGTCATATAGCTCCAGCGCGTCGGCATCCGCCCCCTCGAATAGCCCTCGCACTGTCTGGAAGGAGATATATGCCGCCACAATCTCATGTCCTGCGTTGTCATGAATATCCCGGGCAATCCGTGCTCGCTCCGCTACGGCGGTCATCCGCTCAATCTGGGGCAGCACCGTCATGATATCGCTTTGCCGATGCTCCAATTCGTAATACTTTTCCGCCTCTGTATCCCGCTGGACTAGTTTTTGCGCTTGCTCCCTTTCCCATTGTTTGAGAAACAGACCGCAAAGCCCACTCAGCGCTGCTAGCAGGACAAGATTCCACTCATTTGCAAAGCCGGAAGCGCCAAAGGGTTGCAGGATAACATTCCCAGTCATAGCTGGTAAGAATGGCCCAAAAAGCAAAACCCAGTAAACATTGCGATACATTCCCTCAAACAAAAGCAGGATCAAGGCATAGGGTGCATACCCCCATGTGGCGGACACGAGTATACAAGCAACACAATCAAGCAGCACCGTAGCACTCAGCTTTGGCATGCGCCAGCGTAAGAGTGACATGACAACTAAAAACAAAAGCAGGAAAAAGCCTGCCTGCCCGCCCTCTCTAATCCAGAGGGCGAACAACAGACTAAATCCTGCAACTTTACAAAGTATAAAATAAATTTCAGCTTTCAAAGAACTCATATCATCCTACGCTTGCCTCCGTAGAGTAAGAAGGCGATTGTGAAGAGTGCCATTGCCCCGATCGAGATCCAATACTCACCTGTCACGCCTGACTCCAGCAAGATTTCAATCCCGCGGACTGCCCAGTATGCCGGAAAGATCATACCCGCATATTGCACCACATCTGGAAACAGGGAGAGGGGTAAGAGTGCGCCGCTTAAAAATATGCCAAAGGTCAGCACTGCGCTAAAGGTTGTGAAGCTGGTCTCTTTGCGTTTGAACAAACAGTTCCATGCAAAGCTCATCGCAACAGAAGCAACGGTAAACACAGTATAGCAAAGAAACAGTCCCAGCGCAAGGGTGATGCTCCAGTCGTGGAGAATCATGCCGATTACAGAAATCAGTCCAACCTGTACCGTCAGCGGCACCATGAATGCCAAGAGATTTTGCACCAGATAGTTGAACATGGAAACAGGACCTGACAGAATACGGACGATGGTACCGGTCTCTCTGTCATTCAAGATTCCCTGTGCCATCAAGAACGCGCCGCTCCAGATGACCATGGCAAGGATGCCAAACCCGGCATACCTGTCTCCCATAAAGCCGCCTAACTCCCAGAATGGCGGGACAAAGATTACGACCAAGGGCAGAATGCAGTTGACCACAAGAGTCAGCGGACTGCGGAGCCCTTTCATAAGGGCATAGCGAAAGATTGTCAAAATGCACGCCTCCCTTTTGCTTTTGCGGTAATTGCAACAATCAGTCCCAGTACCAAGGTGGCCGCTGCCAGAATGCCGATGTTGATATAGGCTTGCTCGATCCCACGGGCAGCATCTATTCCAACACGTGTAAACAAGCCGGGCAGACTGTCGAACATGGCGTAATGAATGGCGTTCGTACCAAGGGAAAGAGGTGTGCCATAGTTGCGCAAGAAGGTTCCGATTGGACCATCACCCAGCGGGATGAACATCATACCGCTCAAAACCATAAGTCCGAATGAGATAATATAGACCATGCCATTTGCTACGCTAAACTTTTTGATGAACAGGAACAATAGCATAGAGACAAAGATTCCCATCAGCGAAACAATGCCAAGTACGGCTGCTACAACCAGAGGATTGCCCCAGTAGACGTTAAAGAACAGACCTGTAACAACAATCAGCACAACGCCGAACAGTGCAGAAATGATCCAGTTTGCCACAATCGCTGGGGCGATGAATGACCGCAGGGTACAAGGAGCGGCTCTGAGTCTCCAACGCCTCGCACCTCTGAAATCTTCATAGAGGAAAGCAATCATAATGGCACAGTTAAAGAATTGGAAGGAAAGCATGAACGCAGGAGCTGCACCGGTTGCAGCTATGTTGTATCCATCGTAGCTTATGCCGTCACCCATGAAGGAATTGAGAATCGTCAGACCAAGGGGGATAATCAGAAGAAGAGACATCGCAGGAAGGTCTGACCATGCACGCTTCAAGTAATGCGTTAGATTTAAAAAGAAGTTATTCATTTTAAGATGCCTCCCCATCGTCACGAAGTTTTTTGCCTGTCAATGTCAAGAACACGTTCTCTAGGTTTGGTTTGTCCTCGGTAAAGGAACTAACACCGCCATGCCGTCCGGCAATTTCCATAATCCGGCTCACATTCCCGCTGCCTGATGCAGAGGTGATCACATAGGAGCTCCCATTCACCGCCACATGCTTCACGCCGGAGATCGCCCGAATATCCGCGGTCAAGGCCTCAGATGGTACCATCGCAGTCAGATAGACCGTTTGCTCATGCTGGATCCGGCCCACTAACTCGTCTAGCGTTCCCTCTGTGATGACCCGTCCCATATCCATGATGGAAATACGGTCACAAATCGCTTGTACTTCTTCCATGTAGTGGGTTGTATAAATGACAGTTGTCCCATCTTTGGCAATGTCTTTCACAGACTCCAAAATGTGATTCCGTGATTGTGGGTCAATCCCGACAGTCGGCTCATCCATAATTACAAGCTTTGGCTTATGGACAAGGGCGCAGGCGATATTGAGTCGTCTTTGCATCCCGCCGGAGAAGGTGCCAGGCTTTTTCTTTGCCCGGTCTGTCAGCCCAACAAAGGCTAACATCTCTTTCACATTCGCCTCAAGCACTGCCCCGCGCAGTCCGTACAGTCCGCCAAAGTAGCGTAAGTTCTCAATGGCTGACAGATCGGGAAACACTGTAATCTCCTGTGTGACCAAGCCGATCTCTTTCCGTGCCGCCACATTTTTGATGCTCTGCTTCTGCCCCAGAACTGTCGCCTCACCAGAATCTGCGTCGATCAGTCCGCAGAGTGTGCGGATCGCAGTCGTCTTCCCTGCACCGTTTGGGCCGAGTAGGCCGAGAATCTCGCCTTCCATCACATTCAAGTTCAAGTGGTCAAGGGCTAGGGTGTCCCCGTAGCGTTTTACAACGTTTTTCATAGTAGCTATCATGTCTTATATCCTCCTGTTTTTTGTTTCGTTTGATTAACTGTCCTCAGTATAACCCGAACCGTCCGGATGGAGTAGTAACAAATGTCACGACTTTGCAAAAAAAGACAAGCACCCGCGTCTTATGGACGCGGGCGGCTCTAATTCCGGTGTAGGGGACGCTGCAATGTGTAAAGGCAGAACCAGATCCTGTAGGGGCGGCTATCAGCCGCCCGCGGTTTTTTTGGTTTGCAGGCAGCAAGGGCGCGGGCGGCTGATAGCCGCCCCTACAAAAGGCAATCCTCAGTCAGCTTCGCTGACAGCTCCTTTGAAAAAGGAGCCTAGGGTCAGAAGAACAAAACGGGGCAGACACAAGGTCTGCCCCTACGTGATACATCACACCTTACACAACTATGCACGAGTCCCCATATCAATCACAACACTATCAAAGAACTGCTCAATCAGCTCCGCGTGATCCTCTCGAGAGATGACGATCCCCACGATATACACCTCGCCCTCTATAATCAGTGCACGAAGCTCAAAAGGCCGCCGTCCACGATAGGAGCCGCGCACACTTTCGTAAGGCACACCCTGCATCGTTCCGGCGGATTCCTCCAATTGATCCGTCAGCGCTTCTCCGCCGCCATGGAGCATATAGTGTGCAAGTTCGCCTAGCATCGGCGCAAGAAAGGCATGATCTGAAAGCCCTTCCGTATGTACAACCACAACCTCAGCCGCACGGCTGATGCTTTGCAAGTTGATAAAATAAATACCCGGCACCATCGGATCCGTATCCACATCTTCCGTCACCCGGGTCGAGGGAATCTGCACTGTAATCGAACCCGCTTGAAGCGATGTCCAATCTGCAAAGTCACCCCCTGCGTCGCCGCCGATTACAAAACCCAAAATGGCGGCGATAATTCCACCCACGGCAATGAGGGCATAAACGACCCGCCGTGCTGTTTTCATTTTCGGCTTTGCATGAACCAGCTCATAAAGCTCGCTATCCATCGAAGCCTCATGTTCTTTCGCCAGCTTGTGAAACTTAAAGCAATACCAAAGGCCATATCCAAAAGACAATAAAAAGCCGCCGCGCATGAGGACACTAAAGTTGAGGTCTGTCAAACCCCGCTCGACAAAAAAATACACAGAGTCCGCAGCATATACAAGCGTAGCTATGACTGCACAAACACGGCTGCGCCTATAAATCCCGACAGCCATGGTGATGAATATGAGTCCATAGAGGATATAAAAGATGCCCGCCAGCGAGTCAAGCACAAGACCATCCGGCATCACATCAAAGGCAAACAACGCAACTGCACCAACAAGTATATTAATCGCCGCAATCCCGGCAGCAGCACCCGAACCCTCTCTGACACGCTTGTTTACAGTTGCAAAAGCCTCTTTTACCTGCTCTCTCTCCCTTGGCTCTGGCTCAAAGGGGAATTGCTGTTCAAAGTTATTCTCCATGTTGCTATCCACACTCCCATTTCTATGTTTCGAGCATTGATCTTCGTAGGGGACGATGCCCACATCGTCCCCTACGAAGGCAGAACCAAATCCTGTAGGGGCGGCTATCAGCCGCCCGCGCCCTTACTACCTACAAGCTAAAAACCGCGGGCGATTGATAATCGCCCCTACAATATATTGCTGTACCTTACCACCCTACAACAACACAATCCCCGCCGCTTCGCAAGCATCACGGGTCTCCTGATCCCATACAGAGCTTTGCACCTCACCAATGTGCGCCTTACCTAAGATGAGCAAGCACATCCGGCTCTGCCCAATCCCGCCGCCGATTGTGAGGGGGAGTTTATCCTCTAGCAGCATCTTGTGGAAATAAAGCTCTCGTCTATCATCACAACCCGCCATAGCGAGCTGTTCATCCATCGCCCGAGGATCCACGCGGATCCCCATAGACGATAGCTCAATCGCATCCTCCAGCACCGGGTTCCAGAACAGGATGTCACCGTTTAGGCTCCAATCGTCATAGTCTGGCGCACGGGAATCGTGGGGTTCCCCATCACGGAGCACGCCGCCGATCCCTTGGACAAACACCGTCCCTGCCTCCTGGGTAATCAGACGCTCCCGCTCCTTACTGGATTTACCGGGATAGCGGTCTGCAAGCTCTTGGGCTGTGATAAACAGTACTTCACGCTTAATCTTCGGCAGTGGAAGCCCATATTTCTCATGTACCGCATCTTGGGTATCACAGATCGCACCCACAATCTGCTGTACCGTTCTCTGTAGATATGCCACATCGCGACGGCCTGCGGGAATCACCTTTTCCCAATCCCACTGATCCACGTAAATGGAATGCAGGTTCGTGAGGGTCTCATCCCGGCGGATGGCGTTCATGTCTGTATAAAGCCCATTCCCCGGGAAAAAATCATAGCGGTAAAGGGCTAGCCGCTTCCACTTCGCCAGACTATGTACAACCTCTGCAATCTGCCCTGTCTCCAGCAGATCAAAAGAAACTGGGCGCTCCACTCCGGACAGGTTATCGTTCAGTCCTAGCGCCGGATCCACAAACAAAGGTGCTGAGACACGCTTTAAGTGGAGCGCCTTTGAGAATTTATCCTCAAAAGTCCGCTTGATAAACCCAATCGCCGTCTGGGTGTCGTATAGATCCAAGTGGGACTGATACCCCGGTGGAATAATCGTTCTGCTCATGCCCTTACCCCCGCTTACTGCTCTATGGTCTCGTCCAAAACGCAGACCATGAGATATTCTTCATCCGTCTCTTTGAGGACGGAAAATCCAACTGCTTCATACATGCGAACCGCGTAATTATCCTTCTGCACCGCCAGAGAAGTCTTCTGATAACCCTGCTCCCGCAAAGCCTCAAGCATATGCCTCATGAGTGCAGTCCCAATCCCCTGCCCCCGATAATCCGGATACACCGAGATCGCAAACTCCGGCGTATGGGCGTCTATGTTCCCAAAGCCCCGCACTTCTCCGGATAAAATCCGTGTCCACACAGCGCCGATGAGTTCGCCGTCCGCCTCTGCGACAAAGCACATGTCACTGGGCTTCCCAAATCCCTCATAAAACACGCGGATATCCGGCTCTTCCAGTGCAGATCGGGGAATTAGATTCGCCGGATCACGCTGGAAGATTGCCTCATAAGTAAAGTCCCGAAGCATGGGGATTTCTGATTGTTCTAATGCTCTAATTGTATAATTCATTTAATGTTATGTCCTTTTTGATGAAATCCAGTTTAATAAATGAGACCTATCCCACTCAAACCATTGTGAACATAGAAAATATTCTGTGCCTTGAATATTTAAGGGCATTTTATAGTAGCGGACACGGTCTTGAGGCAATCGCTCTTTTACTAAAAGTGGATAATTGATATTAAAAGTTCGTTTGGAATACTCTTTCTCTAATAGAAGCTTTACCTCATCTTCGCTAATGTTTCCACTTTCCAGCACTTCACGAAGCATTCTTTGAGCAATTTTCCCAACCTTAGGCTCTGAAGATGCCGTATCAGGACAAATAACTTGCCGCTCCAAAGCCGATCTAGACGGCAACTGATTCCCAACTGCTATACCTTTCGGTTCTATCTCTATATTAAACGCTTCAATCGCCTGTTCAAATTCTGCATCATCATATCTATTCGCAAAGTAACCCTTCAACAATCCCATGACCAACTCTGGTGTAAGTTCCTCTTTTATACACTCCACATTTTTAGCCGATTCAATCTTTTGATGAACAAATTTTTTGACTGCTTGCTCGTCAAAAGCGGCTTTATTAAACAATTCAATGAATTTTATACCATCGGAGTTGTCCGGCTTGAACTCTATTTCGACTTTTTCCTGCTTGTCATCGCTCTGATTTGCATCAGTATAGACATAAATCTTATTACAAATCAGAACACCTATGTTTTTGCGCAATAGTCTGAGGTAGCTCAGTAGTTGCTCTTCATCCCTTTTGCTAAAAGGCGAATCGTGTCGCTTTAGTTCAATAACAAACAAATCTCTGTCGCCGTCTTTCATAATGATGTCAGATTTTATGTATGTTGTGCCGCTAAGAATTTTTCTTTGCCTGTCAATTTCGCCATCTAAACGACTATAGCCAAAGAACTTTGCATCAGCGAAAATGTTTTCCCAAAGGCTCTCCACCTCTGTCTCTTCCACATGAAGGTGTTCATTGTAATACGCAACAATCCTATTCCATTTTTCCGTTGCTGTCATTTCAATCACTCCGCGTACTAATACTAGTTATACATGTACCCTTTTAAGCCTATTGTAACACAACTAAGACGCTGAGACAATAAACTGTTCAATCACCTGGGCTACACCGTCTTCCTCATTTGTCCCCGTGATGAAATCTGCAATCTGCTTGAGCTCCTCCGCCCCATTTGCCATGGCGACACCGAGCCCTGCGTACTGGAGCATGGTCACATCATTCATCCCATCCCCTACTGCGATGACTTCCTCCGGTTTGATCTCAAAATGTTCCGCAAAACGTGCAAGCGTCGCCCCTTTTGATATTCTATGATCCATAAACTCCAAATACCATGGGCTTGATGTGAAGTAATGCATATCTTTCGCCTCTATCACACCCGGGAGCATTTCTTGATATTTCGCAATCTCGTCCGGCTCCCCGCTCCACAAAACCTTCGTAATCCCCTGTTTCGCAAGAGGCTCTGGATCTTCTAGTATGGTATATTTCGTACCCACCTCTGAGATATATCTCTCAATCTGCGCCAGTGACCCGTCCACATAGAGTGTTTCATCTGACCAGACATATTGGATCACCCCATTTGCCCGCCCATGACCGATCACCTCAAGGGCCGCCTTTTCCGATAGATTCTGCCGGAAGAGAATGTCTTTCCCGTCAGTTGAGATGACCATACCGCCATTATATACAATAATAGGAGGCTCAATCAGCTCCAAAAGCTCTGGATACTGCTCCAGCGCCTGCCAAGATCTGCCTGTCGCAATGGTGACGATCACGCCAAGCTCCATCGCCTGCCGAATCGCCTGAAGTGTCTTCTCGCTGATCTCTTTTTTCCCGTTTAAAACCGTTCCGTCCATGTCCAGCGCCAGTAGTTTGTATTTCATCAAATTCTCCTTTTCATCATCAAATCCCCCACAGGTCATTTCCTGTGGGGGATTGTTGCTATGATCTGTCTCTAGCCAAGTTCACTCAGATAGGTCTGCACACGGCTTTGGATGATCCGTGCCGTCTCTTCCACGCTGCGGTCACCGGCGAAGAAGGCCAAGGTTTCTTCTGTAATCATATCCAGTACCGTTTGATCCCACATATAGAGCTGCTCTGTTCGGTTGATGACTTCTAAAATCTGATCGATCTGCGCCTGAGTAAGACCCGGTCTGCCTGGGTCGCCCTCCCACATCGGCTCTACATCTTCCATGGCAGTTGCGATCTGCTCATTGAATACGGTCTGATTTGTCGCAAACTGGAAGCTGTTTTGACGCTGGTATTGGGGAGTCAGGATCGTGCGCACAAAGCTCCATGCGGCGTCAATATTGCGGCTGTTTGCAGAGATACCAAGAATCATCCGCGGTGTGATGGAACTGCCGATCCCCTGCTCACTTGGGAAACCAATGAAGGTCACAGGGCCGCCGAACTGCTCTTCTGTGAATTGAATCTCGGTAAAGCCAAAGAGTGTCCGGTCTTGTAATACCACCTGTCCCGTCATGAATGGATTCTCCCACGCATCGGGAGGAAGGTCTATAATCGGGGGAACTGCTTCAATCTCACCGGTGATCGGCTCAATGTCTGCATAGTCTCCGTCATCCGCCTCTTCCGTATAACTCATCCCAGTTGCTGGCAGAGGCGCCGGTCGCGCAAAGTCTCCCGGCCACATGCCGTCGCCGGCGAAGAGGTCTTCATCCGTTGGCAAGGTTCTGGCAAACTCCAGATAGCTACGGAAGAGCGGACTGTCAAAATTGGCCTGGCCTGTTTCTCTATCGATAAACTGCCCCAAGTTCGCCGCAAAGATCATGTTCATGAACTGTTGCCGTGTGATGAACTCATCAAACATCCGGCTTCCCGCCGGAAGGGACTCGGCTAGGTCCAAAAACTCTGCCATGGTCCAGCCCATCTCTGTGCCGATCCGGTCGCTTCTGCCGACCAAGGTCTGTACCGCAAACTGAGATGCCACCGTGTAGAGGGTGCCGTCCACTTCCATCAGATTTCGGACAGTCTCTACCATATCCTCGCGGCTCAGTTCCGCGTCCGCGTCAAGCAAGGCGCCGATATCCGCAAGGAAGCCCCGGCGGGCATAACGCTCATAGGAGAGTGCAAGGCCAAAGTCAATGATATCAGGCGCGTTTCCTGTGATGATATCTGTGTTCAACCGCGCAATGGCATCCGCTTGGCTTTCGCTCATCCAATCCCAATACTCTCTCACACGGATGCGATAGGTTTGGCTCCGCTGATTAAAGTTTACAATCTCTCGGCGGAGCTCCCAGTCTACACTCAAGGAACCAAAAACGATCTCCGTCCGCTGAGGCACTTCTGAAATCGGACGCCGTGTGAGCCGGACAAGGGTACTGGACATTACACCGCCCTGCATCTCGTCCCAGTTCTGCTCAAAGAAGTAGAGCTCACCCGTCTCAGAGGCCGCAAAACGGAAGGACGTGAGCATGTCAATATCCAGCCAGTCAAACAACATCGTAGACCGTCTCGACGCAAGATCAAAGCCATACACTGCATTGTGGGTACCCACATAGAGATCATACTGGGAGCCGACTACTGTATTATGCAAATCAGCAGTAAAAATCGACCCATATGTTTCGTCAATCTCACCTGTTTCCAGATCAAAGGGGAATACCTGTGATCCGTCCGCACCCTCACGCCAGACGCTGACTAAAACCTGATCGTCCGCTGTCACGACAATACCGCTCGCTTGCAGTTCCATCTCACGCTCTAATGTCCAGTTTGCACTGAGCACATAGAGTGTATCCCAAGTACTCACAAGTATACGCCCATCAGAAAGCACTTGCAGACTGTTGACACCAAACCAGCCATCCATCGGAAGGTTTAACGCTTGATTTAGACTTTCCTCTCTGAGAGTTGCCCCATCAGAGCCAATATGCATCAGGGCAAAGGACTCATCAAAAGAAGATTCTTCCGGCCCCCAGAAGCCGCCATAGTCATGCCGAACCACAAGCAATCCGCCATCCGGGTGGAGGCTTACCGCTACAAGCTCTTGAAACTCAGAATGGGTCACATCGCCCTCTTCCCACTGGCGGCTCACACCTTCCCAGATTGAGCGGGCATCGCTTCCGTCTGTCCGAATCACAGCAAGCCCCATGCCGCCCATGCCATCAACTGCGCGATAGCTGACGTACAGCATGTCGCCGGAAACCGCAATGATCTCAAGGCTAGACGCTTCAAATTGAACATCGATGAACTCCGGTATATAGACAAAACCCGCGGCCTCGGCCGTTCCTTGGTTTTCCCCGCCGATGCCGCCTGTGGGCGGTGCCGCCGTGTCTCTGTTGCCGCAAGCGGCAAGACCGAGTACCATTGCACCTGCTAAAAGAAGTGCAAGCAAAGCTTTAAATTTCTGTTTCATCATTTTCCTCACTTTCCCGAACTGATCGGATGATTTCCTCTAAATCATATTGATCTACTGCCAGTTCATCATCTACCAGACCCTGTTCCGCACGCCATTTCGCTTCTCTGCGCTCTTCGCGCATCTCTTCCAAACGCACACCTACAGCCCGAACACGCCATTTCCGCCGCCGCCAAAGCCAAATCAAGACACAGATCCCGCACCAAAACGGATAAAGTAGAAATAGAAGGAATAGTATCAGTGCAAGAGCCGCAAAATCCTCTGCCATCCGCGCCGCATTCTCCCAGTATGGGAGCCGTAGTCCCGTTTGATACATGGAACGCATCCCAAAGTCCTGCGCCACACGGAAGAGATCTCTCCACCGATAGCGTTCCGTATTGTTCACCAGCGTAAAGCTATCCTCATCCACACTCAAGGTATCCATCGCATCGCGAAACATCTCATCGGCAAGCCCCCTTAAGGGATTCGGCAAAACTGCCGTTATCATAGTGATGGGCGAAACACCGAAATCCTGCGCCAAGGTATCATAGAAGAAAAACATATGGGGACGGTCACCATAGGCTGCCCGACTCGCAAAATTTTGATTCGGCCGATAGACACCTGCAATCACATAAGGCCTATCCTGCACAAAAATCTCCATCCCGGCCACATCAATTGCCCCGAAAAGCGCCCACGCAAGAGCCTCATCAATCACCACAAGATCACGGTTTATGCCCTCTGTCGGCAAATATGCCCCGCTAATTAATTGGACGGATTGGAAGAGAAAAAAGTTCCCCCCAACCCCTGTGGCAAATACTTCCGCCGGCCCCCGGTTTTGGGACCTCACTTGCAAGGTAATGGGAGAGGCCGCATAGGCATAAGCAAAGCCTCCCTCCGGGACAAGCGCCGTCAGTCCCTGCTCCTGCAAGGCGCTATTGATCGCCCTAGGGATACCTTGTACTTCCCCGGGGCTCAGGCCTTCATGTTCCGGTAAAAAAGCCGTCACTTGCGCAAAGCGTCCCACATCAGAGCCCCAACGAGTAGCCGCCTGCTCTCCGGTCAGCATCCGGGTTACATGACGTAAAAAGAAGAAACAGACCACAGCACAAAGCAGAAGCAGGATGCAAACCACAATCCTACCCCAAGGCTTTTTTACGCTTGTCTGTTTCGTTTGATTCATAGGTGTCCTCAATTAGTGGAATTTTCATATTGCAGAAGCTCCTCGCCTCCTTTTCCAACTGACGCCCCAAGAGCGAAGCGATTGGCTTGGCGGAAGGGGTGTCTGTGGTGCAAAGGAGGTGGCAGGCAAAGCCTAAGGTCGGATTCAATCTTCCGCAAGGCCTACAAAAGGGCAATCCTCAGTCCGCTTCGCGGACAGCTCCTTTGAAAAAGGAGCCTAAGGTCATCCCTAATCCGTCGCCAGCCGTACTCGATCCCGATCCCCGAGGGGTGCGCTGGAACGGATAATCACATTCGCAAACCGATCCACGTCACCTCTGATCGCTGCCCGCGTATCATCCTCCGCCTCAACGGTCACATCTACACGAACCGCCGTATAGCGTGTTCCAAGAGGCGAACTTCTCGATTGTAAGACATACACATGGTGCCCCGTGGCATCCTGTGCCACCGCACTCCGCGGTACGATCGTCTGATACTGGGCGCTGGAAAGCGGAATGCTCACACTGAGCTGTTCGCCCACTGTCACCTCGCCTAAAATCTCCACCGTGACAAGACGCCGGTTCGTCGGATCATCCGGATCCATCCGCACACCGGTCACACGTCCTGATAGGCCGGGTCCCCACCAAAGTGTGTCCACATCAACCGTCACACCTGGACGTACCTCTTGCGCCTGCCGTGCGTCAATGGAGATTTCCGCTACAAAACCCATGTCTGCAACTTCAATCCGCGCTAGCGGAAGCCCCGCCTCGGCATCTTGTCCGGCGGTCGCTGTCAGTCCGGTTACTGTACCTGCGTGGAGGGCTGAGATTGTGGTCTCGTCTCCCTCTGTCTCGCCGCCCTGTCTGCGAATGCGGGCTTCTAAGTCCGCAATCTCCTCTTCCAAAGCCTGTAGATCCAAAAGCTGTCTTTGATGGGCAAGAGAATCCTGCTGCTGTTCACTGGAAAGCGTGATGAGTGCCGCGTTTAATGCGCGTTGCAATGTCCGCACCTTATCGTCAGCCGCCACAATGTGCTGTATGCGGATTAGGTTATTCTCTGCCGTCGTAACTGCCGTTTGCGCACGAACGACATTGGCTGACTGTTCACTGATGTTAGCTACTACGGTCGTCCGCGCTGTTGCCGCCGCTTGTACCATAGCCGCCCGGGCTGTCTCTACCGCCTGTGTCCATTGATTAGACGCACCTGGATTCTGTGCCACATAATCCGCATAGCTCATGCCCATTTCAATCAAAAAGGTTGACAAAGCTTGAGTATAGGCCAAAACCTGCGCCCCAATGTGTTCTGATCTAGGATCAAAGTCGTCAATATAAGAAAGTTCCGTCTCCAGAGCTGTAACCCGCCCTTGATAGGTATTCAGCTGTGTCTGCACCCGATCCAAGGCCGCTTGGGCCTCTCCCTCGGTCATGTTCGCCTGTCCCAAAGCGTTCCGATCCCGGATCGCCCGCTCCAAGTCTTCTCTCGCTTGCCGGATCAGCTCATTTTGCATCGCATAATCAGAACCCGTCATATCAAGGAGCATTTTCTGATAGTTCAGACGCAGGGTATTGAGCTGTGCCTCAAGCTCATTCTCCCCTGCCTCTAGGGTAAATAGTCTCTGCCCCTGCTCTACTAGGTCACCCTCTCTCACATAAACAGCAAGAACACGGGCGGAGTAATCCAGAATAATGCTATAGCTCCCAGCGGCCTCTGCTACCGTATTGCCTCTGATCGCATTCGTAATCGTCCCTGACGTAGGCTGGGCTGTCACTACCTCCGGTAAGGAGATATTCAGTATGGTGTTTGAAAAGAAGGTGAGCAGTAACAACACGACCAAAAAGATAATCGCCGCATTTTTCACCCAACCTCTGTTAAATTTCTTATTCATCTCTTTTCCCCCTAATACAAATTTGGGACATATGGATCACTGTGCAGGATCAAATACTGATTCGGCGCCCTATAAAGCGCGAGCTGGAAAAAACCAAAAGTTCAAGATCGCCAAGGTCTCGCGGAGATAATTCACAGGCCAAGTGTACCAGTCTGTATACGCGCCGATCCGATTTACATCAATTCCGACTTGCCTTGCTGTGCGGACGGCGCGATAAACATGAAAATCATTGGTAATCAGCACCGCAGAAAACCCATCAGAGAATCCTTCCTCTAAAATCTCCTTTGCAAAAAGGAGATTCTCATGTGTGGTGGTAGATCGATCTTCTAGAAAAATCTGTTCTTCCGGCACACCTCTTTCAATCAAATACCGGGCACTGGCCTCCGCTTCTGTAATCTCTGCCCGCTCTCCCAGTCCGCCGGTGACTATAATAAAGGCTTCGGGATTTTGATGAAAATATACAATAGCCGCGTCTAAGCGCCTAGCAAGGGGACGTCCAACTGTGCCATCTCCGCGGAGCCCAGCCCCCAGCACAATTACCACATCCTCCGTAAAATCAACGTTACTCACATTCCCGTAGACAAACAAAAACAGGATCAAGAGGAGCGGAATCAGACACAAAACCCCCATTATCACATGGACTTTTTTCGGAATCTTCAAGAGGAATGCAGCGTATCCGACCACACAAATGGAAAGTATAGCCTGTACTGCAAACCCAATGTTGGGATTCGAGATCCGATACAAGATCACTACATTCAAAAGGGACAAGATCCCTGCGATTATGAGCACAATTCTCAAAATTTTCATACTGTCTATGTACCCTTTCCATTCCAAAAGGGTCTTACCCTTTAATTCCACCGGAATATGTGATGCCTTCGATGAGATACTCTTCTCCGTGCAAGAACATGAGCAAGGTTGGTATCATATAAATCGTCGCCACAGAGAATGCAACACCGATCATCTCCTGCTCGCCGATCCGGGATAGAAATACAGAGAGCGGATAACGGTCTGCGTCACTTAACATGATGATGGGCTGCTCTACCATGTTCCAATAATCGATAAAGACAAGCATTACAACCGCATATAAGGCCCCCCTGCAAAGGGGGATCGCAATCCGCCAGAAGATTTGCCATTCACCGGCACCGTCAAGCTTGGCCGCTTCGATGTAAGAAATCGGAATCCGCCGCATGAACTTTGTGAGCAAAAACACACTAAAAGGTGCTACAAAGCCCGGTAATAGAATCGCCCAATATGTGTCATAGAGATTGAGCCACCGCGCCATTAAGAAATTCGGCACCAAGGTTACCTGAAAGGGCATAAGCATAAGGATGATATAGGCAAAAAACAAAGTCTCTTTCCGGCGGGAACGAAAACGTGTAAAGCTATACGCCGCAAGAGAAGCGACTGCAACTTGTACAAGCACAATGGGTACCACCAGTACAACGGAGTTCCAAAACTTCTCCAGATAATCCGGACTCTGGATCAGGACGGTATTATACTGCTGAAAGGTCACAACATCCGGGATCAGCTTCAAATTCACCCGCTCCGACATGTAAGCGCCCTCAGCGGCAGAACCGAATATCACACCATAGTTGGCTGAAATTTCCGCTTGGCTCATGAAGGAGTTCGAGATCGTCAGCACCGTCGGAAGCAGAAAGGCGATACCGAAGAAGAGCGCAAGAGAAAACTTGAGGATACGAGACGGAAGATGTTTGCGTTTTTTCTTCATCCCTCCACATCCTTTCCGTACCAGTTCTCCGCGACGAAAAGAAGTCCAATGATTAGAATCATCACAATCGCCATAATAATGGCCGCCGCCGCCAAACTCTGGTAGTCCAGCATGTGGAACATATTGTTCATGTAATGCTGTAGCGTATACAGAGACCCATAGGGTCTCGATCCTCTGAGGAGATAGACCTCTCGGAATACCTTAAAGGAGTTGATCAAAGATAAAATCGTCACAAACAAAATCGTCGGTGAGAGAAAACGTAGTTTAATCGTACGGAAAATGAAAAAGTTACTCCCCCCTTCAAGAGAGGCCACTTCCAACAGATCTCGGGGAATGTTGTTGAGGGCCGCCATAAAGAGGATCATGTTATATCCCAGAGTCCGCCAAAGAAATAAGACCACAATCGGCAACTGCGCATAGGCGGAGGAAAACCAGTCAATGGGATCAAAGGTAAACCACCCCGTGGCCGCTCCGATATTAGCCAAAATTTCATTAACCGCACCATTGCGATGGAAGAGCACTTCCCAGATTAGGACTATCGATGCCACCGGCACCATCATCGGACTCAAAAAGAAGGTACGGAGCTGACTCTTCAAAGGGATTTTCTGTTCTAACAGCGTCGCAAGCAACAAGGACAGAATCACAGCCAGCGGTACAGACACTGCGGAGAACATGGCAGTATGCCGCGCCCCGTCTTGGAAAGCAGTGCTCCCCAATACACGCTGGAAATTTTGGAACAATACAAAATTCCGCCCAATCGGACTGTCGATGAAGGCGTAATAGATCACAACAAAGAAGGGAATGATGAAAAACACCATCACCCCAATCAAACTCGGCGCCAAAAAGCTCCCGGAGTACAGCTTGTCCCCAAGGCCTTTATTGAGTTTTTGAATCTTTTCTTTCATCTTAATCCGTTTCCGGCACGAGGAGAATAAAGTCTGTTCGGTCACGGTCATGAAATCGCTCGCGCACTACTATACTTCCATCTGGCAGGGAGATAAGCGGAAAAAGGGTTCCATCCGCCGCACTCCCAACATCTTCCCAAGCAAACAAACGCGTCCAAAGGCCTGTCTCTATCATATATCCATATAAATAACGAATATCGTCTATCGTGCGGTTGAAATACAGGTCAAACTCGCCCTCTAACAACATGGTAGACTGTACAACCCCCGTCACACCGGACTCTGCAAGCTGTGCGCCGAAGGCAACTGCTTCCAGATCAAGTTCCCACAAGCTTTCCTCATGGTCGTCTGCAAATACAATCCGCCCGTCCCGCGCTCTGCCAATCCGCCCGCATCCCGGGTCAAACTCGCCGCGGAATGTACCATCTGCATCCATCACTGCAATTCTTGTATCACAGCCGTCTATGCCTTGCACTACGAGTTCACCGGCCTCGGTAAAGGCTACCGCAACACTGGATAAGTTGTCCAAACTTTCGAATAGATCAGCAGGCAATTCATGCTGAAACAGAAGTTCTCCCGCCCCATCATATTGTACGTAGAAAAAGCGCCGCTCTGTACCCTCCGGGGTAATGTCTGTAAGAAACATCCGATATTCCAGAGCCTCTGTCACGGAAAGGGCAAATACCTGCATCGTCCGATCCGGATCCCAGTCCATTGACTGAAAGGAGAGCGGATCTCCACCTATGCCGAACTGCCCAATATCAATCCTTCCGGACACGTCATCCGGTACAGAGACAAAGTAAACAACACCATCTCGCGCCGCAGTTGTGCTTGCATTCTCCTCTACGCTGAGAAGCAGTTCCCCTGAAAACCAAGTTTCGACAAGTTCTATGACGTCCTCAATTTCATTTTGTTCCACCAAAACAAGGGGAGGTTCCGAAATTTCTGTTGTTTCCTCTTCCGCACCAGAGAATATCCCAGAAATCGTCTCCCGCACATCCTCTACGAGACCTGCAATATTCAGCTCGGGAAGCTCGGCCTGATTCAAAAACACAAACAGGCCGCCCACCAGCGAAACAACCAAAATCACTAGCACGACAATCGCCGCGACTGCTCTTTTATCAACAAACACAGACCTGCCCCCAGCTTTCCAGTACCCATAATTTGCTACTGTACAGTATAGCAAATGTCCCATATGAAAGCAAGCCGTTCCGGGCATTCTTAGAAATTTCTTAATCCTCCGAGAAGGTGCATTTTTAGCTTTTACTGCTGCGTCCGAACCACAGGTTCCCTCCTGTGTAAAAGCTTCGTTAACTCTACAACCACCAGCGGAATCGGCACCAAAAGTAAGACTGTCCGCCACTGAGCAAATGTCAAAGGCGCCACTCCGAATACAGCCGCAAAAGTCGGGTGTCCAATAACCACAACTTGCATCGCGCCGCAAAACAGGAGAGCTAGCACCATTTTCATATTTGAGAAAAACCCAATCTTAAAAATACTCTCTCGGCTGCGTACATTGCACGCGTGTACCAATTGAGACAATGCCAAAACCGCAAAGGCAAAGGTCCGCCCTGTTGTGTAATCACCAGACTGCACACCGAGGAAAAAGGCCCAAAGGGACAAACCGCCGATCAACATCCCTTGGAAGAGGATTTGCACCCCCAATCCCCCGGCAAACATACTGCTCTTCGGCGAAACCGGCGGCCGCTCCATGATATCCCGCTCCGCTCGTTCCGCCCCGAGAGCTAGAGCCGGGAAAGAATCTGTCACCAGATTCACCCACAAGAGCTGGATCGGCAGCAGAGGCGGCGGCATGCCGATTAGGACGGCAATGAGTATGGTCAAAATCTCGCCCACATTACAGGAGAGGAGAAAATGGACACTCTTCACCATATTCTGATAAATCCCCCGTCCTTCCCTTACAGCGGAGACGATGGTGGCAAAGTTATCGTCCGTGAGGATCAGATCAGAGGCATCTCGTGCCACATCTGTTCCCGTTTTCCCCATCGCACAGCCAATATCCGCAATTTTTAAGGCTGGCGCGTCGTTGACACCATCCCCTGTCATAGCAACAATCTCCCCGTTCGCTTGGAAGGCCTCTACCACCCGGCTCTTATGCAGAGGTGACACCCGGGCGAAGACTGCGATGTTTTTCACCGCCTTCCGCAAGTCCTGATCTGACAATTGATCAAGCTCCACCCCTGTGAGCACACCCCGGTTTCCTGTCAGAATCCCCAATTCTTGGGCAATGGCAGAAGCCGTGGCGGCATGGTCGCCGGTGATCATCACAGGCCGAATCCCCGCACGTCTGCAAGTGAGCACGGCGGCCTTCGCCTCTGATCGGGGCGGATCCTGCATGGCAATGAGCCCCAGAAAGGTAAGCCCCTGCTCCACACCCTCATGTAGGGGCGAACTGTGTTCGCCCGCTTCTCCTTGCTGTACATTCTCCCGATACGCCACTGCAATCACACGCAGCGCCTTATTTGCCATCTGGGCATTTTGCGCGAGGATCTCCCGCCGGCTCCCATCTGTGAGCGCCATGGTACCACCGGATGTCACCTGCCCGCTACAGAGTCCGAGGAGCACATCCGGCGCGCCTTTGACGATCAAAAGTCCGTCTTTATGCAAGGTACTCATCCGCTTCCGTGCCGAATCAAAAGGTACCTCTCCCATCCGGGGATGCCGCCCTCTCCCCTGCCGTAAGTCGATCCCCTCCCGAATCGCCGCCTCTACAATTGCCCGCTCCGTGGGATCTCCCTGTACCTCTTTGCCGGACACCCGCGTATTCGTACAAAGGGAGCCATATAACAATAACTTCTGCCGCATCCCTCGATCCGCTTCGCCGGTGACTGGTACAACACGCTGCACCGTCATTCGATTTTGTGTCAGCGTCCCGGTTTTGTCGGAGCAAATCACAGTGGCGCTCCCCAAGGTCTCCACCGCCGGAAGCTTCCGTACAATCGCACTCCGTCGCGCAAGCCTTTGGACACCTAATGCCAGTACAATCGTCACAATCGCAGGGAGCCCTTCCGGCACCGCCGCCACGGCAAGACTTACAGCCAGCATAAAACTGTCCAAGAGATCCGTCCGCTGGATGACGCCCAGCATGAAAATGAAAGAGCAAATGAGTAGAGCAAACAGCCCCATGGTCTTGCCTGTATCCCCCAGCCGCCGTTGGAGGGGTGTCTGAGGCCTTTCTGCTTGGTCAAGCATACTCGCAATCTGCCCCACTTCTGTCCCCATCCCCGTTGCCACCGCGATCCCCCGGCATCGTCCTGCTACGACAGTACTCCCGGAGAACACCATATTCCGCCGCTCTCCCAAAGGTGCCTCCACCGATGACCGCACCATATGATCCTTCGCCACAGCGGTACTCTCTCCCGTGAGGCTTGACTCTTCCACTCTAAGTCCCACGCTCTCCACAAGCCGGACATCGGCAGTCACCGCGTCCCCTGTCTCAAAGAGGAGCAAATCCCCCGGCACGATGGTGTCTGAATCCACTTCCATCTCCTTAGAATCCCGCACTACACGAGTCTTCGGCGCCGAAAGCGCCTGCAAAGACTGGATCGCCCGCTCCGCCCGCGCCTCTTGGACGAGACCCATGATGGCATTTAGGAAGACGATTGCCAGAATGATAATCGGATCAACAAAATCAGCCTCCCCATCCCAGATCGAAATCAGAAAAGAGAAGCCCGCCGCCCCGAGGAGGATGAGCACCATAAAGTCTGAAAACTGCTCCAAAAACTTCAGCAAAAAAGGCTTCCCCTTTTTGCCCTCCAAGCGATTCGCCCCATATTGGGAGAGGCGTTTCCCAGCCTCTTTCTTTGACAGCCCCCGCACCCCGTCCGCACCCAAATGTTTCAGCGTCTCTTTTATGCTGCGTGTCGTAAAGTCCATGTCCACCACTCCCATCTGGTATACGGTATGAGAATGCGGGGACAAGTATGAATAAAGGCTAGAGAAATGAAAGTTTCATCTCTCTAGCCGTATGTTGTATGGATTGCTTACAGGTACTTCAGGCTCCTTTCGTAAAGGAGCTGTCAGCAAAGTGGACTGAGGATTGCCCTTGTAAGCCTTGTGGAAGATTGAATCCTCCGTCAGGCTTCGCCTGCCACCTCCTTTGGAAAAGGAGGCTTTGGTCTCTGCCTCACCTATATACCCTACCGATTACCCTTAAACTCACGAACAAACACTAGAATTGCTTCAAGCGCCTTCACATCCAGTGACTTGAGCTGTTCGATCACTTCATTCAATAATGCAGGGTTTGTATTCCCCTCGTCAAAAAATTCTTTCGGGGATATTCTGAGATATTCACAAATATAGAAAAAGCCCTGAATTGACGGAAATGATCTTTTGTTTTCAATGCTGTTAATATAGTTATCCGCCTGTCCCATAGATAAGCTCATATCCCGCGCTGATACATTCATTTGCATTCGTAACTGTGCCAATCTTTGCGCAATAAAGGTTTCGTCCATGTCAACACCTCCATGTAGTATATTTTGGCTTATACATTAGCCGTTTCCACGGGGTCTCAGGAGGTGTTATTATTGACATATTGTTTTAAATCTATTATTCTATACAGTAATGATAGCTGTCAGCTACTATTTTGAGTAAAAGGTGGGAACAACAAATGCCAACTTACAAAGAAATGTACTTGACCTTAGCCCGTGCCCAGCGTGATGCTGTCTTAATTCTGCAAGAAGCACATCAAAAGGCGGAAGAAATACTGCTCTCTTCCGACGTACCCGACCACCTGCATATGGTTTTCCCGGAATCGAAAGAGTCAAGCACCTCCCCCCCGAAAGATGAAACGGAGCAACCCTAAACATCGCAAAAAAGCCGGCACACAAAGTGCCGGCTTTCATTTACCTATCTACTATCCAAACAACAAAAACGTCCGAAGCCAAGTCCAAGTCTCCGTGGGAGTCCCCCCTTGGCCGACATAGGCTACATCATAGTAATAACTCACTTCTCCATCAGCCTCTCGGAGCTCAACCCGGCGGAAACCATCTTCCGCCCAGTAGGCGTAACCGAGGATCGTGACCATTTGATCCCCCGTGTCGCTCCAAGCAGAGACAAGCATACCGTAGAGATAACTCCCCGGCCTGTACGGGTCCGGAGCAAGAAAGAAACCGTCTTCCATTTCATAGCTGTATCCCCCCGCTTCCAGTTTCCCGCGCAATTCGTCCCAGTCCCACAGGGTCTCGCTGGACACAAACACTTCAAAGAGGGAACGTTCCGTCGAAAGCATTATGTCTGGCGATTCACATTCCCCAAGCGGCTCAAAGCCCTCGTCCTGCAAGTATTCAGGTTCTACAGTGTCTGCCATCGGCCCGCGGGCTTCAGCAGAACTTGCGGGAGCAGGCATATAGTCTTCCGTCTCCGCCTCCGCGTCCGTATGCATATCCGCCGACATCGGACTGATCGGCATCTCTGGTGCGGCACTTATCGAATCACCAGCTCCACCAATATCCATAGGAGAAGTCGGCCCAAACATTTGAATCCCAACAAAAGCCACCACTGCAAACACCGCGGCGATCGCCATCACACGCCGAACCATTGAGCCTCGCCGCACAACTGTAAGCTCCGGCTTTGCCTGTATCTTCGCCATAATATCCGCCGACAAAGTTGCAGGCGGCATCACATCCATATCTTCTAAGGCCCCAGAAAGCATCTCATACTCCGCCAAGACCTCTCTGCAAGACGGGCAGGCCTCGATATGCGCCAGAAACTCATCCCGCTCTGCATCAGACAATACACCGTCCACATAGGCGCTCATCCACTCTTCATATTTCACACATGGATTCATCATCGAACCTCCCCCCTTTCCATACTCATATGTTCTTTAGACGCAGAACTTTCAGAAAAGTTCCCCTGCTCCAGTAAAAATTTCCGGAGTATGACCCGCGCCCTAGAAATTCGGGACTTCACCGTTCCGGCACTGATGCCCAAAATGGCGGCGATTTCATCATAACTGAGCCCGTTGATCTCTCGCAGAATGAGAATCTGCCGATGCTCTTCCGTCAGTGTTAACAGCCCCGCCTCTACACTTTCAATCACCTGCTGCCGTTCGAGCTCACTCTCCGGCGTAAAGCGTTCATCAGGCAATTCCAGCTCTACAACCTCTCCGGATTCATCTTGCACCGTGAGGGAGCTCTTCACCCGCCTCTTCTCTCGCCGCAGATGGTCAATGCAAGCATTCGATGCCAAGCGGTAGAGCCAGAGGGAAAATCCGCTCTCGCCCTTAAAACTCGCCAAGTTTTGATAAGCTTTCAGGAAGGCCTCTTGGGACAAGTCGTTTGCGTCTTCTGAATTCCCTGTCATACGCAAACAGAGATTATATATTTTCCGCTGATTCTGTAGAACCAACAGCTCAAAGGCCTCTATTTCACCGGAAAGGACACGGTCAATCACCGCCCGTTCCTCTGTCCTCGTCAATCCGCTCACCCCAGTTCCCGCAAAATCTGCTCCGTCACACGATAAATATCTCCGCGCACCGCAATCGTATTCACCATCTGCTTCATCCGCACCCCATGGGGCACACCCCGCAGATACCAAGCAAGATGTTTCCGCGCCTCTAAACAACCGACCTTTTCACCCTTTTGCGCAATCGCCATCTCAATCTGCCGCAGAGCCGTCTGGATCCGCACCTTGAGACTCGGCTTTTCCGGCACAGGCTCCCCCGCCAGAACAGCATTCGCCTGCTGAAAGAGCCATGGATCTCCAAAAGACCCCCTAGCGATCATCGCCATATCCGCACCCGTCCACTCTAGGATTCGGAGCGCATCTCTCGGCTCAAACACGTCTCCGTTGGCAATAACAGGCACCTTCACAGCAGCTTTCACCTGCTTGATAATATCCCAATCCGCACGCCCAGAATACATCTGCACCCGCGTCCGTCCATGGACAGTGAGCACAGAAGCCCCTGCCTCCTCCGCCATCTTCGCAAACTCTACCGCGTTTACATGACCGTTGTCCCAGCCTTTCCGAAATTTCACTGTAACCGGCACCTTTACACTCCGGCAAACCGTCTCAATGATATCCCGCGCAAGCTCCGGCGTCTTCATGAGAGCCGACCCATCCCCGCTTTTTACAATCTTTCCAACAGGGCAGCCCATATTGATGTCAATGAAATCCACATTGGAGATTTCCATGACCTTCGCCGCGGCCTCTCCCATACACACCGGATCAGAGCCAAAAATCTGCCCGCCCACCGGGTGATCCGTATCATCCGTCAAAAGCAGTTCCTTCGTCCGCTTGTCCTGATAGACCAGAGCCTTCGCACTCACCATCTCCGTATAACAGAGGGCGGCACCATGTTCCCTGCAAATGGTTCGAAAGGGCAAATCCGACACTCCCGCAAGGGGCGCCAGCGCCAGCTTTCCTTCAATCTCGATATCCCCTATTTTCATACCTCTAGCTCTACTCCCACTGGGCAATGATCCGAGCCCATGATATCCGCATAAATCTTCGCCTCTCTGAGCTTGTCCTCCAGACGGTTTGAGAGTAGGAAATAATCAATCCGCCACCCTGCGTTCCGCTCTCTGGCGCCGCCCCTGTAAGACCACCAAGTATAAGCCCCGGTCAAATCCGGATAGAGGACACGAAAACTGTCTGTAAACCCGGCATCTAAGAGCTCTGTAAGTTTCCCCCGCTCTTCATCGGTAAACCCGGCATTCCGCCGATTCGTCTTCGGATTCTTTAGGTCAATCTCCTGATGCGCCACATTGAGATCACCACAAATCACCACAGGTTTCTTCTGATCCAAAGCCGCCACATAGGCTCGGAAGGCATCGTCCCAAGTCATGCGGTAATCTAGCCGCCGCAGTTCGTCTTGCGAGTTCGGTGTATATACCGTAATCAGGTAGAAAGAGTCAAACTCTAAGGCAATCACACGCCCTTCCCGGTCATGCTCCTCGATACCCATATCATAAACCACACTGAGCGGCGCTACTCGGGTAAAAATCGCCGTGCCGGAATAGCCTTTCTTCTCCGCATAGTTCCAATACATCTGATAGCCATTAGGCAACTGCAAGTCAATCTGTCCCTCTTGCAGTTTGATCTCCTGCAAGCAGAACATGTCCGCGTCCAGAGTCTCAAAGATATCTAAAAATCCTTTTCCCACAACGGCACGGAGACCGTTTACGTTCCATGAAATCAGTTTCAACATATATCTAACCCTCCCACCGGGCAACACAGCGGCAAATTGGCGTACCCAGTTCGTGAAATTTCTGTTCGTAGTTCGTCATCACACCGCATGGTTCGGGTGTGTGTAAGTCAGTAGTCACATCCTCCAGAAGGAACCCGGATTGGGGAAATTGCCCGATGGAGTAATCAAACAGCGGACGATTATCCGTCTTAAAATGAATCTCTCCGCCGATCTTTAGGATCTGCTTGTACAAATCCAAAAACAAGGGACTCGTCAAGCGCCGCTTTGCATATCTCTCCCCCGGCCAAGGATCTGGGAAGTTGATATAAATCCGTGAAACTTCCCCCGGGGCAAATAGCTCTGTCAAGTATCGGGCGTCTGCATCTATAAATAAGAGATTAGAGAGTTCTCCACCAAGCGCCCGCTCCATTGCGATGACCATGGCGTTTCGTTCCCGCTCCACAGCTACATGGAGTATCTCCGGATTTCTCTCTGCTGTTTCGACTGTAAACTTCCCTTTCCCGCAGCCGATCTCTAAATGTAACTCCTGCTCCTCCCGTTTGGATAGCCAGTTACCTCGCAGCTCCGATGGAGTCTGGATCAGAACCCGCCCACAGTTCTCAAGCCGCAGGTCTAGATTTTTCTTCTTCCGCATCCGCATGTGTTATGGTCTCCTCCGCTAGTTTGCCAGACTATCATAACATAAAAAAAGAAAAATCTCAAAAGGTATTGCAAAACAGTTTCAGATCAGCTATAATACCCAAGGACAGTGGTGGGGCGTAGCGCAGTTTGGTAGCGCACCTGCTTTGGGAGCAGGGGGTCGC
>Ga0131853_10000488_pt1 | contig 73008 bp, 74 predicted proteins | sample TergutLab28metaG_FD_92764 | JGI IMG/M metagenome (GOLD analysis project Ga0131853, IMG submission 92764) | Labiotermes labralis P1 segment gut microbial communities from Petit-Saut dam, French Guiana - Lab288 P1 (version 2) (version 2) | ecosystem: Host-associated > Arthropoda: Insects >... | reverse complement strand
TCATCGTCATGCTGAGGTATCAACCTTACTTTTGCTTATTTTTACTGCAGTTTTGCTTATTGAGGTCTTGTTAAACAGAATTAAAAGAAAAATGAACATATAAAAAGTCACTACAAAAATGGGTAGCGACTGTTTATATGTTTAAAAATCAATCCGTATCAATAAAGTGTTTGTAGACAAATCCAGTTTCAGCAAAAGGACCATTTCCAAGGTCAATGGTAACCTCCACCTGAGCCCAGTACACATTGTAATTGAAATTAATGAGGGTGACACGGTCGCCTCTATCTAAGAATAGGACTGCATGTCGATCTCCAGGTTGATTAACAAATCGAACTCTATCGGCATTAATGCTTCCCATATCTCTCAAATCGTCTTCATTTTCAATCATGCCATCATCCGGGTGAGTGTATTCATATCCGTTATCTTCATCTTGTGTTGGTGATTCATCTTCGGTACCAAGGAGAACATCTAAATCTGCTAACATATCATCCAGGTCACCTAAGTCGACATTCACATTATCAGCACCGTATTCATCCCCATCGCGTAAGACAATCATCATACCCGTATAAATAATTAAAAGTAAACCGGCAACTGATAAAGAGGCTACAATAAAAATGCTGATGCGTTCCCGTAAAGAATAGCGATGTTGTTTATTTAATTGCCTTAATACTGTTGCTTGCGGGCTTTCTTGTGGTTTTGACTTAAGCGTCCTTTTTTTTTCTTCATCCTTCATGATGATGCTCCTCCTTGAAAAATATTAGCTAGGTTTATCGTGACATTTTTTGATTAAAGCCATTTGTTGCTTTTGAATATATTTATTATACCACAAAAATTGAAAATATAAAACCGCCCTAGTGTAGTGTAGGACGGTTTATTAGGTTTGCTCGAAGCTAGTTTGTTTTATTATTGTGTTCTCAAGTAGTGATATGTTTTATAGCAATGCTTCTTTTGGGCTTCTTTTGACGACTAACCAGATAGGTAGGACGGTTGAAATCACGATGACAAGTAAGCCGAGGGCATAAATCATTGCAATCGTGAAAATGTCTAAAGATAAATCAAAAGTCTCAACGATATCTGCAATAGGCATTTCATGAGTGGGAACACCAAAAATTTCCATGATATTGCCTGGATTAAAATGCATTTCATCACTTCGCATAGCTGTTAGTTCAGTCGTTAAGATATTTCTAGATATTTGGGAAGTGATGATATTGCCGAATAACACGGCTAGGGTTATACCAATAAATGAAATAATCACAACTTCGGCCAAAATCTGTAATAAAATTTTTGCTTTCTTTTCTCCTAAAGCCAAATACACACCAACTTCATGGCGACGATCTCGGACAAATAAGAGTATCAAGAGGGTTATGATTAAAATCGAGGCTAAAACTGAAGCAATAAAAATACCATTTGCCAGTTCTTGCATAGACAACATGGATGATTCAAGATTCGCGAATGTATTTGATAAGTCTTCTACTGAATAAAATTCTGGTAGTAGCTGAACTGCTTCATAGCGGAAATCTTCAATCTCATTGAAATCATTAATAACAAAGATAGAATGGATGCTATCATTGCGTGAGATATCCGACATAATCATGGCATGTAGTTGTGGTTCAATCGTATAATCATAATTTGAGTGCTCCCATGATTCTAGAATTGCCTCAACTCTTATATAATTAATCGCTTCAACAGCTAAGTTTGGGATATAAAATATGTTTAAATTATCTATTCTACGTGTTGCATAATCATTCCATGGATCACCTACATCCTCTTTTGGGGGTAATTCAAACATACCAATAATTTCGAATGTTGTACTTAACTTGGCATGGCGGTACGGAGCATGAAACCAGTTTGGATTAAATGAATTCGGATCCATAGGGTCAGTTGGCGTTGCAATAATATTGTATATTTCAAAAATCGAATTAAGATGCAAATTATTAATATCAGCAAAACCTGCTGAAACAATAACTGGTATATGTTCATTTTCTAATAACAAATCATCGTGGTTAAACTGGCGTCCTGCAATCAACTCAATAATTCCTTGATCAATTTGAACCATGTTTGTTGTGCTTGTGCCTCGAAGGGCAAACATTCTAAGTTCTTCTCCACGCCATGCATTATCCTCATAACCTTCTGGAACGTAATGTATTAACTCAAAGCTATCTACAAAAGAGTTAATCATGAAATCATAAAATCTAACTTGAGGTAATCCGCCAACCTGTTGCAATTCTTCAAGGGTTGCTAAAGTTGGGCGATTTGAAAAATAGGCATCAGGATCATCCCAATCGAGACTCTCCATAAAAGCCCAGTAATCAAAACTTAAAGAGACGATAGGACGCATTCTTGCACGTAAATTCTCATCAATTGAATTTACCGCACCATTGACAGATAGTGCACCAATAGCTGCTGTTCCTAAAGTGAACACAATCAGGAGTAGAGTAAGCGACTTGATTGGTGTTCGTTTGATACTTGTGACAGAGCGTTTTAAAAAATTCATAATGATAACACCTGCTTTCTTTTATTGATTCATATGAATAAACTCAACTTGACGCTCTCCCTCCCACGGTGTGTAGTGGATAGAATATGTATTTTCATCAATCACAAATATGTGAATATCATGAATAGGAAGCAGTTCATCGAATATTATTCCCCATTCTGTTTCACTTCTCTCGGTTTCAAATGACATTTCAATTGGAGTTTCAAAAATGATATTTCCTTCCATATCGTACTTTCTGAAAAGATTCTCTGCTAAATTGACAGTTACAATGTAATCTCCACTTAAAGATAATCTCGCAATATGGCTATCATTTGGCAATAATTGAATGACATCATAAGATTCTGTTTCTACATTAAAAACAATCACACGATTGGTTTGTTCAAGATTAGGTCCACTCATTTCTGAGATTAATAGCAAAGAGTCTACCCTATCTTTTCGCCCGTGACCAAAATTTTCGACTGTAAAAAAGTTCTTTTCGCCGGTCTCTATATTAATTAAACCAAAGCTAGTCTCTCTAAACTGCTGTGAACCTCCTCCCCCATGACCTTCCTCTCCAAAATAAAAGTAGTCACCAAATCCTAAAAAATGATTATCACCTGCGTATCCTAATAACCGAATATCTCCATATAACTGAAATACTTCATCTATTTCGCCAGTACCAACATTGAATCTATAATAAGTCAATGTTCTACTTGTTAGAACGTTTAAGTCAACTCTACCTCCATATAAAAAAAGCTTATCGTTTTCATATTTCCAAAATTCTGTATTTAAAGGAGGGTGAGCTTGATGATTATCATCCAATATAAACCTACCTACTTCATTAAAGCTTTCATCAAAAATTAAAATTGAAATTAGTTGATTCTCATCGACATCTGGAAGGCTAAAATCAATCATTTTACCATCCTCATCTCGTTCCGGCCAATCATCATTATTTGCCCACCATTCTTGCCAAGCTAAATCCCAAGCGTCATAATTGCGAGCAAAAGCTAAAAAATAACCATTTTCTAAAATTTCAGACACTCCTATTATGTCGTAATCTTCACTTACATAGGTAAAAACTAAATTCCAGGTTTTCAAATCATAGATATAAATCCTATTTCCTTCGCCAAGAAAATAAGGCTTAATATTTTCAAATATTGATTCTTCATTTTGGATTTCTTCTTGAGGTTTTCGACTCATTTCATTAACTACATTGTTTATTTCGTTAATTTCGTTATTTTCATTTTCACACCCTGCCATTATCATTATCAAGAAAACCAGTATAGCTACATATACATATTTCATTCTCTCCGCTCCTTATCTTAAAATGCAATAAAATGCTAATTCTTGTATTACGACAAAAATTAGCATTCGCTACAATTACTCATCGGTCTAGCTTTAAATTGACATCATTTCTTATATAGAAGTGGTCATTCATATTGTAATAGGTTGTTGCTTTGAGAACAAATATACTAACTCCAATTTAGTTAAGCCGAATTAAAACACTTGAACGAAAAACAATTGCATCGACAAATATCTCTTGTCCGACACGTACTCTTGAATTATACTGGGGACTCGGGAGACTCATCACTTCTACTCTGTGAACATTATTAATTTGGTTATTTACTCTAGGTAGAACTCGAACAGTGTGCCCTGTGCTAAGTCGAATTCCAGTATCTCCACCGTTTTGATTAAAAACCCATAAATGATTACCAATTGAAACACGCCAACGCGAATTTCCTACTAAAGCTCCTGTCAAAGAGAATGCAATGTGACTAACATAGAAATCTCTTGATGTTGAAATCCCAGAACCAGCAGCACGAACAACCCTAACTCTTGTCAGGCCAGTCTGATTGATACGATCTTGGCGAACTTCAATCTCTCCTCCTTGTGGTAACCTTAACCCAGTGTCTGTTCCGTTCGCATTGAATAACCACAAGGTATAGTGATTATGAACCTGAAATCTCTCACCAAACTGATTTGATCTTACTTCCGGCTGAACAAGTCTAGTATTTGCCTGTGAGATGCTAGATGCTTCAACAACAGGAGCACTTAACCCAGCAAATAACATTGCTGCCGATAATAAAACAAATAACAATTTTTTCATTTCAAATCTCTCCATTCAATTTTTTATTTTTGTACCAAATATGCATCTCAAATTTCTAAAAATTACTCACACAATCAAATAAAACCACCCGACTTCCTCTAATCATCACAAAACGTTACTTACCTTAAAATTAGCAGGTCTTTTGTAATAAAATATTTTAAATCTCTTTTGAATTTACAAATCACAAGTTACCCATTCGTGACTCAACCATTTTCGCTATATTTGTCGATTATAGCACATTCAAAATTAAATTTCAACATTGAATTGCATTTTGAAGTGTATTTTTTTCCGATCGTGGCGTATTAAGTTTTTTGGCTTGAAAAAGTCAGCAGTCAATTTTCCTTTATTTACATGTACTCAAAAACAACAAATTTATAGCAATTTTGCAAGAAAATCCATATTTTAGTGCTTAAAAAAATAACACAAATCGCCATCAGTTGACTACCTGTATTATTTTCAAAATCTTACTTCAAACCTTTAATATCTTTAATCAATGGCCCTACTATACAAAAATCGAAAATATAAAACCGCCTTAAATTTTGGCGGCTTTAATTAACTTTAAACTCATTTCTTTATTAGCTTCAGTCAGTAGTTATATGGTTTCTATCAATGAATACCGGGGAAATGTTGAACTCATTGTTACCTTCAATTGCAATCCAATAAGGATTACTGTCATAATCAACAATTCGAACTCTGTCTCCATCCACTAGATTTCCTAGTATGTCTCCATTAGGGCCAGGGGTTCTACGAATGTAAGAGATATTCACACTAATCGTTCCTCTCGTTGGTGTAGCAGTAGCTGGTGCTTCTGTTTCTGGCTCTGTAGGCTCTGGCTCGGTTTCCTCAGGTTCAGTTGCTTCTGGTTCAGTTTCAACTTCTTCATCAGGATCAGTAGGATCAACATACTCATGCAAATCTGCTTCATCTTGAGTCGGATCTTCATCGTCTTCAAGCGCGTCTAAAATTTCACCTAAATCATCAAGCATCGTGTCGACATCATCCAAATTGACATCTACATCAGCAGTAGTAGGACCAGTGTTAACAGTGTTGACAAAAGCCATTACACCTGTGTATGAAATCAAAACCAACCCGATAACCGATAGGGTGGCAATGACATAGATCCCAATACGCTCTCTTAGTGGAAATAGACTTTGATCATTTAATTGTTTTAGTACAGTTGCTTGAGAAGTTTTTTTATTTTTTTTTCGTGGAGCCTTCTGTTTATTTTCATTACTCATGGCAATATGCCTCCTTGAAATTAACATTCATCCTCATTATACCATAAAAGGGTCTTAAAATTCAAACAACTTACGACAAAAAGCTTAAAAATGCGTTTACTTGAAGAAAGAAATATGCGCGTTAACGTTCTCTTTTCTCTCAATAGCAATAATAATTTCATCAGTTGATGCAGTAGATTTTCCTTCTCTAGGATGTTTAAGAATACTTTCCAGCAAGATTTCTAACCATGGATAGGGCAAATCTTCTTTGCTTTCGATGATTTTAACTTTAGAATGAACCCCTCCGATTTTGATCAGAGCTTTTTCTAAATGACTTTTAAACAGCTGAATGAGGATGATGTCTCCTTGGTTTAACTTGTCAATGACAGAACGCATCCACTCATTATCTTCAAAAAGAATTTCTGTAGATTTTGGACGTAAATTTTCAGAACAACGACCGCAAAGTCTTAAAGGTTGGACAGAGAAAAGTTGTCTTAGAGTGTCAATTCGGATGTCGTTATCGCAAACTAGACATTTCATGAGGGTACCTCCTTTAATAAGCCTTGATTTTTAGCGGATTTATTCATATTGATAATTTGCAATTTGGCATCTTCCATGGCTTTGGTAATGCCATGATGAAAAAAAGTTACTTCTCCAGTAGGCCATTTTGGATTTCGCCCCACGCGACCACTAATTTGAACAAGGGCACTTTCTTCGTAGATGTCGTGTTCAGTGGAAAAAATCGCCACGTCAATATTGGGGATGGTCACGCCCCGCTCTAAAATCATGGTTGTGATTAAAAATTGCCCTATTCCTTCTTTAAAACTGGCAACCTTAGAGAGTCGGTCGGGATCGCTGGAATAAACGAAGTCGATTGACAGATTCATTCTCTTTTTTAATGTAGATTGGAATTTTAGCCCACAGTCAATGGTAGGTACAAATAGTAAAGCGCGACGTTCTTCTTTTATTTTTCGGTTGATCCATGATTTTGCAGATAGTGGCATTTGGTTTTTGGCAACTTTTTGATAGAAGTTGGCACACCATTTGTATTTGGGAACATCTAGCGGGAATAGGTGAAAGCGAGCGGGAATGATACATGATTGCAAAGCCCCCCCTTTTATTTTAGATTGATCACTTCTAGATGGGGTTGCAGATAAATAAATGGTTGCTGCATCAGGTTTGCAGGCACGCTTGGCGATTCGGACGAGCATTTCATCGAAGGTGTAGGGAAAGGCATCAACTTCGTCGATGATAAGGAAGTCGAATGCTTGATAAAAGCGGATCATTTGATGAACTGTTGTGACGACAATATCACCGTAGTCGCACTTTTCATCACTGTTTCCGTGAAGGGTGACGACTTTTGCATTGGGGAAGGCTGTTTTGATGCGTGGAGCTAGATCGATGACCACATCTGAGCGGGGGATGGCCCAACAGACCCTTTTTCCAGCGGTTAAAGCTTCTGAGATGGATTCGAACATCATCTCTGTTTTTCCTGCACCACAAACAGCCCATACCATGCCTGTCTGTCGTTTTTCGAGGATGTCTTTGCTGAAATTGGAGGCGCGTTCTTGGAGGAATGAGAGTTGGAAGTCTTTGTTTAATTGTCCAACAGAGATTTCGATTTGCTGGGTTGGTAGAGTGCGATAGAGCTTGGTCTCATTGGTAATAAGGCCGAAGTCGATGCATTTTCTGCAATAGGTGATTTCCTTGTTTTGGTGGGTGAAGGTTGCGAAGTAGTCTGGGTCGTTATTGAGGCATCGGTTGCAGGTGTTGTCTGAAATGCCTGGGATAGTGTTGATTTGGGTATCTGGTAATAGCTGTTGTGATTTGAGTTGTGAGAATTCTTTTTCTAGAAATTCTCTTCCGTGGATATCTGTCATGATTGTGTCCTACTTTACTTATAGGTCGGTGATGACTAGCTTTTTCCCGAGAGCTGCTAGTACTTTCATGACAGTATCTAGTTGTGGTGAGGTTGCACCAGTTTCCATGCGGGCGATGACGGGTTGTCTGACGCCACTTAGTTCTTCTAATTTTTTTTGTGTGATTCCTTGTTCTTTTCGGGCTCTTGCAATTTGAATCATTAGTTCGACACGTAAATCACTTGCTGCAATTTCCTCTGGTGTGAAAAGATCTTTTTCAATATCATCCCAAATTGTTAAACTTTCAATATATTTATTTTTAGCCATTTTGACTCATCTCCTTGTATTTTTTTAGATTCTTTTTGGCGCGAAGTATTTCTCTTAGTGGTGTTTTCTTTGTTTTTTTGACAAATTGATGAAGTAAAATAAATCCATCATCTTGCCAACTGGCAAATAGAATTCTATCCCTTAAAGGGCGTAGCTCCCAAATTTCTTCGCTAAGATGCTTGACATAAGGTTCACCACTTTCTAATCCCTCTAGTTGTAAGTATTTGATATAGTCACGAATCTTGTTAGCCTTTATCCTGCTATCTTTATCCTTTCTCTCGGCTAAGGATTGAATATAATCACGAACGAGTTCTTTGCCTCGTGCATCTTTGTAAAAGTAAATCTTGTGCATATGTTTCTACCTCCTATTATAACCTAAAAGTTATATTTGTCAATACTTTTTGAGTTATAATTTGTATTTTATTTTTTTCTCCCAAATTTACCCTCCTACTATATAGTTACGCACAAAAATAAAAAATCCCTTGTGAAACGAAGAGATTTTACAAATTTCTTTTGTTTTGACGGGCGTTTTCATCACGATTTTACAAATTAAAAAGGAAAAATGCCATATTTTGACACTTTTCCTTAATTTACTAGGCCATGCTTGAAAGCATAGATGACAGCTTGTGTTCGATCGGTTACTTGGAGCTTGCTGAGGACATTACTCACATGGGTTTTGACTGTTTTTAAAGCGATAAATAATTCATCGGCAATGTCTTGGTTTTGTTTTCCTTGAGCCATTAGTAATAAAATTTCTAGTTCACGTTCGGTTAAATCGTCATGTAGTGGGGTTGTTTTTCTCATGTTGGTCATCATTTTAGCGGCAACTTTTGGCTCAAGGATGGATTGGCCTTTGTGGGTTTCTCTGATAGCATCAGCAATGTTGCCTGCGCTTGAGGTTTTGAGGAGATAGCTGGTTGCGCCTGCCTCAATGACTGGGTAGAGTTTTTCGTCATCTAGGAAGCTGGTGACTACGATGATTTTTGCTTCGGGCCATTCTTTGATGATGGCTCTTGTTCCGTCGACTCCGTCCATGACATCCATCATTAAGTCCATGAGGATAATGTCAGGGCGCAATCGGAGGGCCATTTCAGAGCCGATTTTTCCGTTAGGTGCTTCGCCTACGACTTCAATATCTGGTTGGGTGGAAAGGTAAGTGGAGACACCCATGCGAACCATTTCGTGGTCGTCGACTAGTAGTACTTTGATTTTATTCATAGATTAGTGCTCCTTACTTAATGGGATTTTTAATTCAATCTGAGTACCTGTTTCTTTAAGACTGATGATTTTTAAGGTGCCCCCGATTTCTTCGGCGCGTTCTTTCATGGTTTCTAGGCCGTAAGAGCCTACTGTGCGATCATCTTTATTGAAGCCTACACCATCATCGAAAATGCGCATAATGGCCATGGTGTCGATTTTTTTTAAGCTGATTTCCAGTTTTGTTGCTTTGGCGTGGCGTAGGGTATTGGAAATTCCTTCTTGTAAAATACGGAATAGATGATCTTCAACACCGCGCTCGAATTCTAGATCGTCAATGAGCCAGCGCACATCAAGGTTTTGTTTGGCTGATAGTTCACTTAGTAATTCTTCAATTCCGACGGATAGCCTTTTTCCTTCTAGTTGGATCGGTCTCAGGTGGAGGAGGAGTGCTCGCATTTCGCTTTGGGCTTGGACTGCCATGTATTCGAGTTTAGCCATTTGTTCTTTGAGGGGACTGTCTTCTCCCATCCCTGTGTAAAGAGCGGCTGACATCATGGATATGGCGAAGAGTTGTTGGCTGACTGAATCGTGGAGTTCTCGTGCGAGGCGTCCTCGTTCGATGGCGACAGCTTCTTCGAAAATGTTTTGTTTTTCCTCGGCGTACTCGTTGGTTTTCCTTTGCATCATTAAGGATTGTTCTTCTGCTTTTGATGCTAGCTGGACAATGGAAGCTTCTAGGTCTTGGAATTCTTTGAACGTCTCATAGGTCGCTTCTTCTGATGGGTTGCCACGCCTAAGTTCTGATAAGGAACGGGACATATTTCTAAGGGGTTTATTGACGTATAAACTGACCAAAAGTCCTACTAGGAAGCCGATTAACAAGCTAGCAGCAGCCACGATAATGAAGGTTTCTATCATATCAGAAAAGGTGATTAAAGGATGGTTGGTAACCAAAAGCGAAACAAAGCTCAACAGGGTTACACAAAAGCACATAAGCATTGAATATTTAATATAAATCCATCTAAAACTTTTCATCGGTGACTCACCTCGATATCTCCAACTAGCAAACTAACCACGATTTTCACCTTTCTAGAAGCTTCTTTATAGTTAACGCTTTGGTATTTTTTCGTTATGTTAAAGGCAGTTTTGCTATCCGTTAACAATTTTATTTTTCCGCATAATAGGGATAATTGCAGGCAGACAGCCACGTCAGATGGAACGTTTAGATCGATACTACCAATCATACCACGAATGAGGATGACTGTCTCGCCTGGGGGAATGATTTTGTCCGATAGGTCGATACTCATATCGCCGAAACCGATTTGAAGGTTGATGTCTTCTAATGGATGTCCTTCATCGAAGTTACGATATTCACCAACGAGCTTATTTTTGAAATAAGGATCAGTTTGCACGTAAGCCTGTGTGCCGTAAGGGTTAGGCGTGATATTAAGATTGGACTTAGAGGGGTTAGTGGAGCTTCTAAAAAGTTGATAACAATTATAAATCAATAGGGTTGCAAAAATAAGGGTGAAAGCGAAGGAAAGGAAGAGGGAGAACAAAAGGAACCCGGCACCGAGCGCGATAAGAAGAAAAGCCACCATAGAATTTTTTTTATGTTTGAATTGTCGGTATCCGAGAACAATTGAGAAAATAGATAGGGCGATAAAGAGAATGCTAAAACGTCCCAGTAGGAGATCAATAATCATGCCTACTGCGACAATGGAAAAAATGATACCAATGGCTTCTGATTTGGTATATTTTCTAGTTAGCAATTCTTTAATCTTATCCAACATAATCACCTAGCTTTAAAATATATCCTCGAAAGGATCACTAATTTCAATCTAAAACTTGTCTTTTCTTCCGATACTGTGTCAATTCGCCCCAATATATTATGTCTAGTACGTCACGTACTTTTGGGACAAGTTGTCCTTATTTTCTTATCTTGAAAGAAAATCTTACGCTTTATTTTTGAACTTTGTTATCCTTTCGAGGATCGAATGAGATTATTGATGTTGCACGCTCCCTGGGCCTAAAATGGTTGATGTAATCGTAGGGTCTCCAATATAGCGGACACGACCAGCTCCAGTTAAATTTACCGTTAATTCATCTGACACAGCCATATTCACATTCCCTGCACCAGCAATAGAGATATTGGCTACTCTTGTTTGTAAATCCGATGCCGAAACAGTAGAAGCTCCTGTGCTAGAAACATCCGCTACATCAGCGTACCCTGTAAGGGTCAAATCTCCCGCACCAGCAAGACTGGCATCAAAAAATGTAACTTGAACATCAAAGGTTAAATTCACAGCTCCAGCAGTATCCACTGAAAAGCTTGCACCTTGAATACTATCCCAATTGTTGACAGTAATGGCACCTGAGAAATTGGCAGTATCTAACATTGGCGATTCAATATAAATACGAGGTCTAGTGGCATTGGTCGTATTAAAGCTTCTAGAAGAATCAATACGCAATGTATTGCCACGGACAGCAACATTTAAATAGTCAAATAAATTTTCCTGCATTTCAATGGTTAATGAATATCCCGACCCTTGACGCCAGATAACCTCATAATTTCCACTAATATCAATCCCGCTGAAATCAGAAACATCAAAATCACGGTTTTCCATTTCTCCACTGCCACGAACGCTTCCTACACCACCAATGCTCATGCTAGCAAGACCACTTTCATTTCTAATCTCTATCTGGTCACAACCTACCAACGCAATCATCCCCACTAAAACCAAAATACTCCATAGTAAATTTTTCTTCATCATTAGAACACTCCTATAATATTTATGTATCCTTATTATACCACAAATCCCCGCCATAATAACAGGGCTGACGAATGAAATTAGCTAGGACTTAAGTCTGAGAAAAGAAAATCTCCACCTAGGCCATGGCTAACCTTAAGCAGAGACTTCCTCAAATTTTGATTTATTTCTTTTCTTTAACGTCTGTCTCAGGCTTTTCTTCCTTCAACTGCAATTCTCTTTCTAATTGAGCCATTCGAGTGTCAAAACTTATACGCGTATCTTCTTCGTTCATCAACTCTTCTAATCGGTCAATTTGCTTCTCCACTTTTGAAAAATAAGAAGTCGGACCATCCTCAGATAAAACATGAGGATTAGTTGGTTCTGCATTTTCGCGCCCTATTAACTCCAAACGACGGTTATGCATTTCTTTTAACTTCTGACGCATATCTTGAAGTTGACTTTGTAATTCAGACTCATCCTTTTTTGCTTTCTCATATAGCTCCGTTAATTTCTCGGCTTGCTCTTTATAATAAATAGCTTCTTCCTGAGCACGCTTCTCCAAATCAGCCTCTTCTGCTTTCACGGCAATTTCGATCTGGTGCTCACGCTTCTTCGCCATATACATGGCCTGCTCTTTCTCTTCAAAAAACTTCGCTTTCAACTCCCCTTGACGCTTAATTAACCCCTCAACTTTTCGAACCTCCCCCTCGCAATTACGCATAAATTGATTCAACATTGCTGATGGATTTTTCTTTTCTCTCTCATCAATCAACTGGTGTAAATCTGCAACTACAACATCCTTAATTCTTTTCAATAAACTCATATTAATGACCTCTTTTCTTTATATTTTTTTGACCCTATCGAGCCAGATTTATCTATTTGTAATATCACGCCACTGTGTTTCAAAATTCTCATATGTACCAGTAGCAGTTGCTTTGTTATTTGACTTTGTATTTGCATGTCTATAAGCAAAATAAACTAAAGCAACAACTGCCCCAATAAACACGAATCCTGGAAGAGCTCCAACAATCATGCTCACCCCAGTTGCCCCAACAATCACCCACCAGATAATTCCGAGAAGCGATTTGTTAGCCTTAACCAGATTCTTATAAGCGTAATAAGAAAGTACAGCTCCAATTCCTAATACAATCAGTGGACCAAGCAGACTTGACAAGATACTTAATGCCACAAATGCTAGAATAATTAATAATAACAACCTCATATTGACAACCTCCTTTTGAAATTTATTTGCATATCATCCAAGCCCTTGTGCGAACTTGATAGCTAAATTATACAGGAGACCGAAATTTTTTTTAACAGGCTACAGTTTGAAAATGAATCAGACTTTAGACCGATTTGAAATAGGGGCATTTTTTAGAGCGAAGAAAAAACTAACCTTGTTTGGCTAGTTTCTTAATTTATAATATTGTTGTTACAACGTTTCACAAAACTCTAATTCTACCAGCTGATGCTTTCCATTATTTTAATAAAATAGGGGCGGTAAGCATCAAAAAATCTATCTCCAGCATGATATTGAAACACGTAAATTTCCCCATCAGCATAAACAAATACCAATGTACTTTGCCCACCAGCATCAGACCGAGCCTCTTGAATGAAAGCCGTTTGTCCATTAATTGTCATTGTTTCAGCAAGTGCAATAGGCATTAGCGTTCCATGATTTACAAACCACTCATCCTTAAACGCTCCTAATTCATCTGCAGTTCTATCTTGTGCAGGCCTAAAAGCAGCAACCCACGCATTTTCCTCAGCATCAAAAGGTAACCCAACATGCTGATTAGCATCTCCAATTGGACGAGGTACAATGGTATCTGGAATTTCAAGAATCAAATTGCGATGTGGAAATGGCACCCAGTCCCCTGAAAAATCCACCCCAGAACCTGTACCACTATCTCCTTCTGGTATTGGCGCATCTGTCCAATTAATACTTTCCAATATCTCAATAAAATAAGGGTAATAAGTATCAAAAAATCTATCTAACGCACGATAATGAAACACATATATTTCACGATTAGCATAAACAAATGCTATCATATCCTTTCCCTCTCTTGTCGTATATCGAATCTCTTGAAGAATGGCAGTATTACCATTTACTATTAAAGTTTCCGAAGTACCAAAAGGAAGTTGATTTGGGCGAGTTGAAAACCACTCATCTTTGAAAGCTTCAAGCTCACCTTGGGTTCTACCTGTTCTTGGTGTAGACACTAAAAGCCATATATCATCACCAGAAAAACGTAATTGTAGGACACCATTATCAGCTATTTGAGGATGAATGGTGTCTGGAATTTCAAATGACAAATTATGGTGAGAAATTTGCACACGATTAGCTGTAAAATTAACCCCAGAACCAGAGTCGGAATCTCTCATGAAAAAGATGATCAACCCAATTACCACAAGCCCGATAACAATCAGAATGGCACCTTTTTTTGCCGAATTATTTTCAGTATTGTTTGGTGTCAATTTTTCTTCTGTTGAACTAACCATTTTCTCAAGTGCAATCTCTTCTTCAGGTGAATTGTCAGTTGGCTTAAACTCCGATTTACAATATAAACAAACATAGACATTCCGCTCATCACTAAATCGCAACTTGCCACCACAACGTTTACATGCCTTTAATTCCATATTCGTGCACATCCTCTACCATACTACTCACTTATAAGTGTCCTATTATTATAGCACGAAAGAACCATTTTTAAAAGTTGGAAAACTAAAAAGTCACATTTTTCAAGCATAAGGGTTGACAAAGCGAGACTTATATAGTATTATAGTTATATATAGAACTATATAAAAAAAAATAATCGGAGGTGTCAACCATGTTAGGCAAGTCATTTGATGATAGCAGCCCGCTGTTTTTACAAATAAAAGAGCGGATTGAAGACCAAATTATAAATGGAGGGCTTAAAGCTGATGAACAAGTCCCCTCAACAACACAGATTGTCCAATTCTACAAAATCAATCACATCACAGTTTCAAAAGGTGTTAATCTATTAGTAGAAGAGGGGATTTTGTACAAAAAACGAGGCGTCGGCATATTTGTAAGTAAGGGAGCGAGAAAAATGTTAATTGAAAAAAGACAAGAGAGTTTTGTAACACAATACTTAAAACCAATGCTAGTAGAAGCTAGAAAATTGGGCATTAACATTAAAGAATTAATCCAAATGATGGAACAAGAGGAGAAGGCAACACATTCACATTTTGAAGAAATGTGATTGCAATTGTGGTTGCACCCCTTCAGGCGTTCGCCACAAGAGAAGAGTTGTCAAGACATGAGCAATTAGCTCCCACAGCTATTTATATCATTTAATAGGAGGATTTTTATTTATGAATAACTACACACTAGAAGTGAAAAACCTATCGGTAACTTACACAAATTTATTACCGACAAAAGATAATTTTCAAGCATTAAAAGATGTGACCTTTACCTTAGAACCAAACAAAATCTACGGACTAATCGGACGAAACGGAGCAGGAAAAACCAGTTTACTATCTGTTTTAGCATCTTTTAGAAAACAATCCAATGGTGACGTTTTAATCAACGGTCAACCATTATTTGATAATGGCGAAATGATGCAAAATATCCAATTTATTTATCAAAAAGAATTTCCCACAGACTCAGGAGAAATATATCCAAAACTACTCAAATACATTAAAAAAGAAACAGCCTATCGACCAAATTTCGATCTAGCATACGCCGAAGAGCTTCTCAAAAAATTCGCACTACCTACCAACAAAAGACCTAACAAACTATCAAAAGGGATGCAATCAACCCTAGCAGTCATCATCGGACTAGCCAGTCGTGCCCCGATCACCATTTTTGACGAAGCTTACCTAGGCATGGACGCTCCAACACGCGACCTATTCTACAAAGAAGTCTTAAAAGACCAAGAACGCCACCCACGCACCATTGTTATGTCAACACACTTGGTTTCGGAAATGGAGTACCTTTTCGACGAAGTTATCATCATCCACAAAGGCGAGCTCCTCACAGAAGGCACCTATGACGAGATCGTTTCAGCAGGCGCAACAGTTACAGGCATAAACGAATCCATTGACATTTTCGCTAATGGGCGCAACATTTTAAACACAGAATCCCTTGGAAATTTCAAAAAAATCACCTTAGCAGACGGCATCACCGATAAAGATCGCATCTTAGCCCAAGATCTAGACTTAGAAATTTCCACCATTTCCCTACAAGATTTATTTATTCATTTGACAGGAGGAGGCAACACAGATGACTAATATTTTTAATCCACGCATACAAAAACTTATCAAAAAAGACCTATTAGAATATGTTAAGTACGTGTTAGGTTTTATAGGACTTGCACTTGTATTCGGAATCGGACTACCCTTACTTTTAAACATTTTCTTCGGATTTTCAACGGGCTTCAATATTGACACAGAGGAGATAAATGTGAGCATCAGTTTTGCAGGAATGTCAGCTTTCATAACATCTGGCTTCTTCGCTATCTCACTCTTCGCAGCGGGCATTCAATCAGGTTATGAACTTCCCCAACATGTTAGAAAGGGCATCGCACGAAAAGAATATTTTGCTACTACAGTTATATCGGCTATCATTGCGATATTATCCATTGCACCAATCATGTTACTCTTGAACATGATGATTAATCTTTTCGTCCGTTCAGAAAGTGCCTTTTATAACTTATTTCGTATTGGTGGTGGCAACATCATAGGAATACTTTTCCATCTACTCATCTACACAACTTTATTTATCCTAGGCTACTTTATTGCAATTTACTGGCAACGAGTAGGAGGGGTCATTGCTGTTGCTACTTTCATTGCAATCATCATCACTATGATCGTTGTAGGATGGAATATTCCGACAGTTTCTGATGCTGTTTTTATCGGCTTTGGTTTTGATAATTACCATGGATTTATCGTAGAAGGTATTGATGTGAATCCTCTACCCAACCATAGCTTTGCGATGATTACAACAATGCTCATCGGTATTTTTGGTATTAGTACCTATGCTATGATAAGAAATGTCTCTATCAAAGTAAGATAAGGCGGTGAAGAAAATGAATATTTTAGGTCAAAATGTTGTAAAAATAGCTTTTCAACGAACTAAAGACTTTTACAAAATTGTATTACTAGTCCTTGGCGCATTAGCTCTGTTCAGAGGGATGATTATATTCACCATCACTTCCATCACCTCGTCTGCGTCTATCGAATTTGTAGCAGATGACGCCTCCCTGGGCTGGGTTTTACTACTTATTTGGTTCATCATTTCCTTTGCAATAGGTTTCTTATTTGCAAGTGAATTTCCAAAATTTATTCGTCGTGGTATTTCACGTATAGATTATTTCTTTGGTTCTTTCCTTGCTCTTCTTCTCACATCTTTCCTTGCTTTTCTGCTCATCCGAGGTTTGAATTTAATTTTAACTACCTTGCTATCAAATTTAGTTCTTTCTGCCAACCCTGTGAACTTAGAAGTCAGTTTTGTTAAGATGCTTTTCATCTATTTATTAAGTGGAATGGTCAGTTATTTAATGGGCTTTCTAGTTACTATGGGTTGGAAAAAATTAGGTTTTGATTGGAGAATTGCAACCTTTTTCTTTAGTGGATGGATGATTGCGACCGCATTAGGGGTGTTTCAAAATGGAATTTTAGACTTTGTTTGGCTAGGATTCTTCGTGATGGGCTTAGCCTACGGTGAGACACCTATGCTCATAACAGCGATGATTCTTATTCCGATCCTTGTCATTATTAACTACCTACTAGCAAAAAGTAGTCAAGTAAAAGTGACATAGCATGAAAAGAATTGCACAAAAAATTCAAACCAGCTCAAATGTTGATTTGAATTTTTTTATATTCAGTCAATGAAGAATCAATCAAACTGGTTTTCTCTCTGGTAAACCTTCAACAAATTGGTGTAATGATGACTTGTTTTTCTAAAATACCATTCACTTAATTGAGAAAGAACGATGACAAAGATAACGATGGTTCCCGCAACAGTTAACCAAAGTGTCGACCACTCTGTCTCAATGACCTGAAACATAACAAGAAAGAGGATACTTAAAAGTGATAATGATGCTATAAAAAGTATTTCTCTCTTTAAAAATGACCATTTTTTGATAACCGTATCGCTAAAAGCCAGTCCCCACAAAAGTGATACTAACATCGTAAATCCGATTCCTTTTAACAAATGAAGAAATGAAATGCTGTAAGCGAAGGTCTCATTTATAAAAGTCGCATACATTATCCCACTGAAAATATACAAACAGATAAATCCTGCAAAAAGCATCGCTGCAAAAGTTTTAATTGGAACTGTTAACGCTATTAATTTTCTCATTTTAATCTCAACCTTTCTTTTAATAATTTGGCATACTGTCGTGAAACAACTGCTTGTTCGCCATTTTTCATTACTAATTCTAGTCGACCACCAAAATCTGGTCGAAGTGATTCAATTTTCGCAATATTTAGAATTTGTGACTTTGAATTCCGGAAAAAGCCTGATGCTGCTAATAAATTTTCGATCTCATACAGCTTTAAAGATATCTCATAAACCTCATCAGCTGTATAAAGAAACGTTTGCCTATCTACTGATTCGAAGTAAAAAATATCTTGCCTATCAATCAAATGAATCGTGCCGTTTTGAGTAGCAGAGAGTTTTTCCTTAAAACCATGTAATAAATAGGATTCTATATTTTTGACTTTTTCTGTGATTTTACAACATTTGATTAACACCTCCAGTTCAGTAAAGCCTTCTCTAATTTCAATTTTCATTACACATACACCTCCTCATGTCTCATACACCTATTATAGCATTTCTACCGAATAATGAAAGGCAACCTATGTCGTCATTTCGGCAACTTATGTAATAAGAGAGGTGTGAAAAGACCTGAAATGTAAAAAAACTTCATTAACAACCCAAACAATAGGCGCAATACATTGAAAAAATTTCCATTTTGTAGTACAATATTCTGATATATCAACATAAAGGAGTTTGTGGCTGCATGTGCTATAAGACTATATCGCGATAAATTGCGAAGTCTTAAATGCCATTCGCCACAGATAAGGAGTGGCTGTAATGATAAAAATAACATTTCCAGATAATAGCATAAGAGAGTTTGAAGCAGGAACTACGGCGAGCACCATTGCAGCGTCAATTTCGCCGAGCTTGCGTAAAAAATGCGTCGCTGCTAAGTTAAATGGTGAAATTTACGATTTAAATCGTCCTATTTTAACAGATGCAAGTTTAGAATTAGTGACCAATGATCAAAAAGAAGCAATGCCAGTGCTCAATCACTCAACTGCACATTTGATGGCGCAAGCAATTAAGCGTCTATACCCAGATGCAAAGTTTGGTGTTGGACCTGCTATTGAAGAAGGTTTTTACTATGACTTTGACACAGAAGAAAAAGTAACTGATGAAGATCTAGAAAAAATCGAAAAGATGATGACTAAGGTTGCATCTGAGGCACTTGAAATTACAAGATGCGAAATGTCTCGTGAAGAAGCAAAAGCTCTATTTGCAAATGACGCGTATAAATTGGAACTTATTGACGCAATCGAAGAGGGCGAGTTGATTACCGTATATGAGCAAGGCGAGTTTGCTGACCTTTGTGCTGGTGGTCATGTTACAAATACAAAAGAAATTAAGTTTTTCAAACTATTAACAGTTGCAGGAGCATATTGGCGTGGAGATAGCAATAACAAAATGTTAACACGTATTTATGGTTATGCAGCATTTTCTAAAGCTGATGTTGACGCTCATTTAGCAGTTTTACAAGAGCGAAAAGAGCGTGACCATAAAAAACTAGGTCGTGAATTAGAGATTTTCACGCTTAACCCATTAACAGGGCAAGGATTCCCGATTTTGCTACCAAATGGGGCAACCATTCGGAAACAGATTTCCAGGTATATTGTTGAACTCGAAGAGGATTATGGTTTCCAACATGTTTACACACCTGTTATTGGTGCGGTTGATTTGTACAAAACGTCTGGACATTGGGATTTGTATAAAGATGATAATTTCCCAACGATTGAACTTGATAACGATTCGCTATTCTTGCGACCAATGTCATGTCCGCACCACATGTTAGTTTATCAATCAAAAATGCGTTCTTACCGTGATTTACCAATTCGTTATGCCGAAGAAGTCATTCAGCACCGAAAGGAAGCAAGTGGAGCGTTAACCGGTTTAGAGCGGGTGCGAGCGATGACGTTAACCGATGCACATTTATTTGTGCGTCCTGATCAAGTTAAATCAGAATTTGCATTATGTCTTGATATGATTCATCAAGTCCTTAAAGATTTAGGAATTGAGATTGCTTATTATAGTTTGTCGTTGCGCGATCCAAATGATAAAGAGAAATATCATGACGATGATGCAATGTGGATTAAAGCAGAAACAATGCTCGCTGAAGTGCTTGATGAAAATGGCATCGAATACGTGCCAATGGTGGGTGAAGCTGCATTCTACGGACCGAAACTCGATATCCAAATTAAAACAGCCCTCGGTCATGATTTAACATTATCAACAATTCAACTAGATTTCTTGTTGCCACAACGCTTTGATTTAGCTTACATCGATGAAAATGGCGAAAAAGTAACACCAGTAGTTATCCACCGTGGATTATGTTCAACTTACGAACGCCTACTCGCTTACCTAATCGAACTCTACAAAGGCGCATTCCCAATGTGGCTAGCCCCAACACAAGTAACCTTAATTCCGGTAAATAACAATTACCATTCAGAATACGCAAATGAAATTGCAAGCCTGTTGAAAAAGCATCGCATTCGCTTCAACCTAGACAACCGAGAAGAAAAACTAGGTTATAAAATCCGTGAATCACAAACGAAAAAAGTCCCAATGCTAGTCGTTATTGGCGACAAAGAAGTAGAAAACAAAACCATCACAATCCGCAGATACGGTTCAGACGATCAACAAACATTATCGTTAGAAGATTTTATTTCAACCACTTTGAATGAGATTGCTGAAAAATCAAGATAAGATAAAAAATCATCTCTCCGCTGCGAAAGATGATTTTTTTATCTAATTTTTGAAACCTGATTGGCTAATCAATTACCAACTCTGAAACTTTTGGTATTTTCAATATATGTTTAATCCATTCTTGTTTTGTGATATAGCAAAACAAAACAGATCCGATTATAATAAGCTTGTAACGTTACGAAAACTATAACAGGGAGTAATTAATATGAACATTGGAACAACAGTTAAAAAATTAAGGCTTAAAAGTGGGATGACGCAACAGCAACTTGCTGATTGTTTGAACGTTAGTATGCAAACGATATCAAGATGGGAGACTTCGGTGACTTATCCCGACATTGTGATGCTACCGATTTTAGCACGTTATTTCGGTGTTTCTGTTGATTATTTGCTAAATGATGGAGGTAACACAATGAAAACAATTGAATCAAAAAATTTAATTATCAGAGCCTGGAATAACAGCGATGCGACGGAACTTTTGGAATTGAAACGCAAGTCAAAAGATTTTGTCAACTACGCTAAAATTGACACGATGGATGAAGCGACAGCGTTTGTAAAAATATGGCAAGAGTACCACGAATTGCAACCCCTTATTTTAAAGGCAACGAACAAATTAATCGGGATCATTGGACTGGTGGATGTCAACCGCTACAAGGGCTATCAAGAATTAGAAGTTCACATCTGCGACGAATACAATAATGTGAATTACGCCACTGAAGCCCACAAATTAATCTTAGATTATGGATTTGGCGAAACTGATTTACTAGTGGCGTTCTCGCTATGCGGTAACGAAGAATCAGTATTAAAGCAAGCTTTAGTTAATACGGGTTTTAAGTATGAGGGAACGCTACGAAAATTTGGCCGGGACATGAGCGACCGATTGCGATATTCGCTTATTAAAGAAGAATATCAGTCTTAATTGTTATTCAGTTGGCATTAAGTATTTTAACGACATCTATCCACTAGGTGTCGTTTTTGTACGCCACAAAGCACAAAAAGTAAATAAGTGATTACTTTTTGTTGACAAATGGTTACGGAACGTGTATAATACATAATGTAATTAACTGATTACATTATGTGCATATGTGAAAACTAAAAGTAAAGGAGTGAGAATGATGTCTAAGGATACGATTAAAAGTAAGATCAAAAATCTATTGGAAGATACAACCATTCAAGATGCACCGCAGCCAAAAACAGCAACGGTCAAGAATCGACTAAAAGTTTTGAGAGCCGAGCGAGATTGGACACAGGCAGATTTAGCAGAACGGGTTGGTATTTCAAGACAAGCTGTTATATCAATAGAAAAATACAAATATACCCCATCTCTGGAATTGGCTTTTAATTTAGCAAAAGCCTTTGATGTAGAAGTAACGGATGTGTTTAGGTTAGAAGAGGAGCGTGAAGAAGGATGAGTTTAAATTCGATTATCTTACTTATTGGAAGTTTGATTGTTTTTGTTATGACATGGTTTGCATCAAGTTATGAGATGAAAAAAAATAATGTATATAAAAATGATGAGCGTTGGCTAGCAGTGAAGAGTAAAACAAATGAGCAATTACAGCACTACCATGTATTCCTTCTAGCAATCACGGTGATTGCGATGATAGTAGGGACAATCATAGGTGGCAACGAAGGTTTATATGTGAATTTTGAAATGATGATTATGGTAATATTTGTAATACTTGCCAGCCGAGATTTAGCAAAATTATTCCTGCTTCGCAAATATGATAAAACCATGTAAACTAAACAGTAGAAATTTAGAGCACTATCTGCTATACTATAGGTAGTGTTTTTTGATGTCCATAGTGATTATTTCCGCTTTTCCAAAATTCAATGTGCGTTGTTCAAAGGGATTGAGAGAGACATTTTCATCGATAAAAAAGAGTATAATGGGCCTCTATATGAACAAATAGAACAGGCTTATCAGTTTGTTTTGCGACACATTAACCTTGGTGCCGAAATTGATGGATTGGTAAGAAAAGATGTATATGAATTGCCAGTTGGTGCTATAAGAGAAATGATTGTTAATGCGGTTTGTCATAGAAATTATATGGATAATGCTAGTGTGCAGGTTGCAATATATGATGATCGAGTTGAAGTAACTTCGCCGGGTATGCTTTATGGTGGGCTCACATTAGAAGAAGCTATGAGTGGGCGTTCTAAGATTAGAAATCGAGCTGTTGCAGAAGTATTTAGTCGCATGGATATTATTGAATCTTAGGGAACAGGGATTAAACGGATTATTAGTCGAACTCAGGAGTATGGTCTACCTGAACCAAGATTTCAAGAAATTGGCGATATTTTTAGAGGAGATATTTTCAAATCCAGAAAAGAATTCAAAAAGCCGATAAATGAAGAAAAAGCCGATAAAATCAATTTACAAAAAAGTAGAGAGATGCTGATTTTAGATCATATCCGAGAATTTGAAAATATTTCAAACAAAGAGGCTAGAGTTGTTTTGGGACTAGCTGACTCTACTACAAAACGTATTTTGAAGCAGATGGTAGATAGCGGTAAAATTGCAATCACAGGTGAGAGGAAATCTCGACGGTATATCGCAATAAAAGATAACAAAGCGTAGGTGAAAAAATTGAAACTCATAAGAACACGCCCTAAAGAAAATGAAGAAGAATCAATTACCATCAGTGTCCATGAAGACAGTGAAAAAGTGTTACGCATTATTGATATTTTAGAGCGTTCTGATGAATTGATGGTACAATTAGAAAATGAAACACTCAAGCTTTCACTAACGGATATTTTTTATGTTGACAGTGTGGATTTCAAAACTTATATCTACACCGAAAAAGAAGTCTACACTAGCAAACTAAGATTATATGAAATGGATAACTCACTCCCCAAAACTGATTTTTTGCGTATTAATCGTCAAACTATTTTAAATCTTAGAAAAATGAAAAGTGTGGCAACTGCTGGAGGTGGACGGATTGAAGTAACACTGGTTAATGGGGACAAATTAATCGTGTCACGCCAATATGCACCACAGTTGAAAGAGAGGTATGGATTATGAAAATCAAATATTTATTACGATACATGCTCTTTATGTTTTCCACGATTGTCACGGTACAGGTCATTTATATTACTTTAATTTCAACCATCCGAGGCATGAATGAGGTAATTAGTTACCGAGACTTACAAACCATTATCATCACTTCTTTTGTCGGGATATTGCCAACACCGATCCTTTATACAGCTGAAAAAGTATCACGAAAAGCCTATTTTTTGTTCATTCTTCCACTTCATTTCTCATTAACATTAGGGTTTGTTTTCACGACCTTATACATGAGAGGTAATATTATTTCCGAAGATCTCACTTATCCCATTATCCTCTTTTTAGCCCTCTACATCGGTTTTCACATCAGAGCAGAAATCCGCAATAAAAAGGCAATGGACGAGCTAAACAAGCGAATTAATGCAACTCATCAGCCTTAACTGGCAACTCATCAGATTGCCTATTGAAAATCAAATCGCCTCGTGTATAATGAACACAAGAGGTGATTTTTATGTTTATAGAAGTTGAAAATTTAAGTAAATCCTATGGCGACATCAACGCTGTCAAAAATATCAGTTTCACAGTCAATGAAGGCAGTCTATTTTCTTTCCTAGGAACAAACGGTGCCGGAAAATCCACAACCATTAATATTCTAACTACTTTATTAACCCCCACATCAGGGACAGCTATCATTGATGGACATGATGTAGCAAAAAATCCTGATGAGGTAAGAAAATTAATCGGCATTGTCTTCCAAGACAGCATTATGGACGATATCCTAACAGTAGAGGAAAACCTCATGGTGCGTGGAAGCTTCTACGGCTATAAAGGCGACCAATTAAAACAAGCCGTCCAAAAAGTCATCACTTCCACCAAATCAGAAGATTTCGCCAAGCAAAAATATGGCACCTTATCAGGCGGACAACGACGACGTGCAGATATCGCCAGAGCCCTCATCCATACCCCAAAAATCCTTTTCCTTGACGAACCAACAACAGGATTGGATCCGAAAACCCGCCAAGATGTCTGGGAATTAATTCGCATCTTGCAAAAAGAAAAAGGCATGACCATTTTCCTGACCACTCACTACATGGAAGAAGCGTCAACTAGCGATCAAATTATTGTTATTCACAAAGGGGAGATTAAAGCCCAAGGCACTCCTGAGGAATTAAAAGAACGATACAGCCAGAATCTCCTAAGGATGACACTAAAAAGTGGTGAGCAGAAGGTTATCCCAATCAAAAGAACCACAGACGCCCTAACGATTATTGACGACCACCGAGATGAGATGACGCATGTGGAAATTGTCAGTGGCACACTGGATGATGTATTTTTGAATTTGCGAGGTGAAGATATATGAAAATGATGATTAAACGTAATTTATTATTATTCTTCCGTGACCGAACCCATGTTTTCTTTTCCATGTTGGCTGTTCTAATTACCATTTTACTCTATATCATCTTCCTTGCTGATTTAACCACAGGGATGTTAGCGAACGAAATGCCCCACGCCACCCATGCAGAAGTCCGTCTAGTGACATCAGGTCTTATTCTATCAGGGACCATCGCTGTGGCTACAGTGACCAGCTGTCTAAGTGGCATGACACGCCTTGTTGTTGACCGTGAAATCGTCGCAAAAGACTTCTTTGTCAGCCCATTGGCCAGAAACAAACTTATGTTTAGTTACATTGTCTCATCTAGTCTTATCGGGTTCATCATGAGTGGACTTTCCCTTATCACCACCCTCATTTATCTCTCCGTCAGTCGAGGAAGTTTGCCATCTCTCACAAACCTCGCCTTATTGCTAATAAGCTTAATTCTCGGGGTTGCATCAGCCAATAGCATGATGTTTTTGTTAACCTGTCTGATCAAAAGTCGCAATGCCTTCGGCTCACTGGGCTCTATTATTGGGACACTTATCGGTTTCTTATCGGGGGTCTACATCCCAGTCGGTCAACTTCCCACTAGAATTTCATGGATCGTTCGACTATTTCCAACTGCCCACACCGCCAGCATGTTCCGCCAAATTCTTGCAGGAGCTGCTTTAGAAGACCTACTTTACCATGCACCAGATGGCACATTGACCTGGGTACAACAATTCTTTGGTGTTAATTTTAACTTAGGTGGCTATACCACAAGTTTCTTATTTTCCACCATCCTTTTACTAGTAACAACCACTGCTTTCTACATTGCTGGTCTATTCTTAATGAAAAAAACAGCCCTGACCACAGGGTTGAAAAACTAAGCTTTTAAGAAGTAGATGCCCGATTTTGGATTGGTTTCAGTTGTATTTTATCGTAATAGATGATATAATCAAAGGAAATCAATCAAAAATGGGAGGGCATGAATATGAAAAGAATAAATGGCAAAGTGATGGTCATAGGTCTTTTGATTATAGGTATCTTATCCATCGGGGTTTTTGCAATTTTTCGACCCTCAAGCGAGCCACTATATCTACCAGAACCACTAGTTGAGGCACCTACAGAAGAAGAGGTCACAGTGGTTGCAACAGAAGAAGTAACTGAGCCTGAGGAGGAAGAAACAGAACCTGAACCGACAGAACCAGTTATGCTTGCTCGACTTGTGCCGTATTATGAAGAAAATCCAAGTCTTGTCGGTTGGATTAGGGTTCCAGGAACAGTCATAGACTTTCCGATCTATCAAAGCGGTGTTGACTATGCAGGCAGATCAGAGCAGCCCTACTGGGATTTCTATCTAAGGAGCAATCGAGATGGGAATCCTGGAGATGGGGAAGTCTATGTATGGCCTGACCATCAAAATGAGGACATAAGTATTAGTGATGCTGATTTATTCTTCACTTTCGCTCACAATTTCCGCTATTTTCACAATGGCGAAATCCAATTAGGCGCGACTGGCGAAATCAGACAATTTTCAGAAATCCCATTCTTTGAGGAAGAAGCATTTTGGAATGAAAATCGAGAAATCTTTTTCAGCACTTTGTATGAGGAAGACATTCGCTACGAAGTTGCATGGATTTTTGAACTAGACTCCTTTGTGGATAGCAATGGAGATGTTGACATTCATTTTGTCGACCCTGACACTCGTGAAGTCTCTCCAACGCATTTTGAGTTTGTCCAACGGCGACAATTTATAAGTAAAGAGCAATTTTACAATTTTATCGAGCTAATGAATGAATATTCAATTAAATCCTCTGGGGATGTTGTTTACGGGGATCGGTTGATATTTTTACTCACTTGTCAAACAAGACCTTACATGAGTTCAAGACGCCTTGTATTGGCTGGTAGGCATCGAAATTAATTTGATTGTTTCGACGTTAAAATTTGTCTAATAAAACAATGAAAAGCTGTAAATTTTGCAGAAAAAATCATCCACAACGCGATGCTTGCTAGGGCATATTCTCAGATTCATCTAAGCTTCTGATAAAGATTAGCAATCGCTTTAAAGTTATTTATTGACATATCATCATCCTTATTTGTTTATGTATGGCTATAATGATACCAAACTTCTGATATTTAGTTAAAAAAATTCCCTTTTAACTTGAAAATTTCGACAAAGTCCGCTAAAATTGAGGTATTCTATAAAAATCAGAATTTGGAGGGCATCATTATGGAAATATTACATTTTTAGTTTTAGAAGAGTACAGATAAGATTGTTAAAACTAACAAGAGAAAATAACTAGATGAGGTGATTGTTATGGAGGATAATATTAGATTAAACGTATTGGAAGAAAAAATAAGTAGTTTTGATGAATATGTTTTACACAGTGATTCGCAAGAGGCAACTCGGTTTATTGTTGTTGTTCCACAGGGTTTAGAAGATGAATGGTATTACAAAGAAGCCGAGATGTTTGCGGAGCATATTAGGAAAAAAATGAATACGGAATATGTAGAGGTTTTAATCGATCCTTTTAAAATCAGCAACAAGCCTTATGGTGCTATTGCTAGAGAATTGGATTGCATTATTTTTCTTAATCAGCATCCAGATCCAGACGTGCACACATTTATTAAAAATTATATTATGAAGTGTGTCAATGAGGAGTTCGTATTTGGAGAGAAAACGAGATACAGAAAACTTGAATTGTATACGAAACCAGAATATTTAAAACCATTCAGCTAAAACTAGCGAATGGTTTTTAAAAATTCAATGTAAATAAAATATATTTCACTTGCTCGTGAGCATTCATTTCCTGCGAAATTGTAATGCTGCCATCGTACTTTTCCACCAATTTTTTTAGTTTCGACAATCCAAATCCACGCCCAACTTTTCCTTTTGTAGAATAGCCTTTAGCTAGCAGATTTTCAAGATTCTGAGGGATGCTTTTAGGTGCCTCATTGGCAACTTTAATGAATAAGATATGTTCCGTGGATAAAATATCAACTATAATCGGGTATGTCGTACCAGTTTCAAGTGCATTTTCTAGCAAAATTCCTAGCATATAGTTAATATTCATGGCACTAACTCTCTTATGAGGTTCAAAATATTGAATATTAGTGCGAATTTCTGAGTTTGACTGGAGATTTAGCTTTAATGATTCAATATTCGTTTTAATAAAAGCTTCAAAATCAACTGGCTCATTTGCCTCAACCCTTGAGGGTTCAGCCACTTTGACACCCATTAATTCAATGCTCGCCTCGATCATCTCTTTTAATTCGTGAACGGTTTGTGCATCTTCAGCTCTTAAATTCAGCAAAGTTAAAATTTTGCGCATATCATGATATTTTTCTGGTATAACCACTTCATACTGATGTGCGATTTTTAAGGTATGCCACAAGCCAATGGTCATGACAATTAAAAGAACACCTATAGCGAATAGTGTTGAAAAAGCACTGGCGTTATGGGCTACGAGAATGAAAATTAATATAAGAGCAATGGTAGACGCAATGGCAAAGATGGCGACTTTAAAGGCTAGGCGGTATGTGATAAAAATAAAAAATTTACTTAAGTCAATTCGGTTGAGAATAAATAAAAATGCAGTTGTTAGAGTAATTAGAGAGATAAGAGAAGGGAATTGAGTTGTAAAGTTAGAATCAAAAATCATGTTTGGGATCATACTCAAAGCGACAATGATTTGACTGAAAATAAAATAACTGAAGAATATTAAAATGATTTCATCAGGTGAATGTGCCATCTTGTGTTTTTTTGAAATGATATTTATGAAAAGTAAGATAATAATGAAAACAACAATAAAACTCAAAGGTCTCATAGCGTCAAAGGCTCTCGAAATAAAACGTGCTGAACTCAAGATGATGAAAAAGCAGAAGGTAAGGCTCCCGGTTTGATAGGTGATTGATTTCAAAGTTTTTTTGAATTTGTTGCCAATAAGACTATTCACAACAAAATAACAGATAATTAAATCAAAAGCACCCGTGACCATCGCACCGATAAATAGAAAAAATATATTATTCAAGGTCATCACCTTCTTTTTTGAAAATGGCACATATACATAAGTAATCTGCTTGCTCTCGAATCTTTTTCTCCCTAGTGATTATCACTTTGCCATTATGAGCAATGACCAGTGATTTTAGTTTCAATAAATTGGAGCTTCTGTTAATATAAGATTGAATAATGTCACCTTCAAATAAGAATCTTTCCAAATGTCTATGAATTTTTTCAAATTTATATTCACAAGAAATGCGCGCTATCACACGTTCTGGCGATGAGTTGACTTCTACGTAAATTGGCTTTTTAGTAAATGTATCAAGGATATATTCCAATAGTAATCCTAACATGTAAGTAGATTTAATGATGTTTATTCCTTCGCAATAACCTGTGAATTGGATACTTGAAATAATGTTAGTGTTAAAATTTTTGGCTTTTTTTGTTGATTCAATAATGTTTTCAATGAAGTTTTTGAATCGTTCTTCCTCTGTCTCAGCTGCCAGCGAGCTAGGTGAAGGAAGTTGTAAATCCATTAGTTCAATTGATTCATTCAGTAATGTTTTGAGTTCAGAAATACTCGTTGCTTCTTCAGCTTTGATATTTAATAACAACATTAATTTTTTGGTGTCGTGGTAGGATTCAGGCATGATGGCAGTATTTTGGTGGATACGTTTAATCAAATAAAATAAGCCGACTAAGATAGTGATTAAAAGGATGGGAATAAGCAAGCGATGTTCTAAAATATATTCAAGACTATCAAGTGTTATTGAAAAAATGAAGAAGAGACCTGCGAGGATAAAAGCTAAAAACTTAAGTAATGGTCTACGCAAAACAAAAATCAGCAATCTATTTAAATCTAGTTTTTGACATATGAGAAGAACCAAGCTCGTTCCTAAGCTATATGTGATAATTTGATGGGGCACCCCCTCAATTGTAAATAGATTAATCATGACAATGAGAGGAATGAACAATGCGTGAGTGAGGACATAATAGTGAAGCCAAGTTAAGACCTTTTCAAAGCGTGATAAATTTATATTTTTCTTTTCAATAATAATGAAAGTTGTGACTAGCATTCCAAAAGGAATTAAAAAATCAAAAAGCGGTATCCCTGGAAAAAAATAAAAGGCAATTGCAAAAAGAATAATCATGCCAAAGGCAAGGAATGGTCTAATTTTTTTTAACGCAATTGACGCTTTGAAACCACATAAATTATATATCATAAAATAAATGATTGTTAAATTGCAAAAAGCAAGGAACAAAGACACTAAAGAAATGTTAAGAACCAAAGTGATCACTACTTTCATTGAAATTTTAGAAAGCAAAAAAAGAATGACCCCAATTACATGGGCCACTTTTTTGAATTAAAATTAGATAAATGAAGCCACATTATGCTTATAAGTATCGCCTAAAGGAATTTTGATATTATTAATCAAGATGATTTCCTCTTTGTTAACATCGAATCCACGAATAAACTTGGGATTTACAATCCAGCTTTGATGACATCTCACCACATCTTTGCTGTTTTGGAACAATTCTAAAACTTCAGCCAAGCTGCTTTTGATTGAGAATTCATCAGTTGAATATTCACCTGTTGATTCGTCGTAAGCGGTAACGACGATTTTTTTCTTCCCTTTAGGCATACGATGAATACAATAAATATCTTTTGTGCGGTAAGTTCTAGCAAAGTTTTGACGCTTGAATGTTACTGTACGATTATTAATAATTTTTGCAATTTCAATTGCCTTTATCAGATCAGAAGTAATTTGCTCGTTTTCAAAAGGTTTATCAATATATCCTAGAACTTTCAAATCATTGAATGCAGTGATTTTGTGATGCATTTCAACAAGTGAACTGATCACAATAATAGGAGAAAGTGGATAAGTTATTCGGAGTTCACGGATGAAGTCCAGACCTGACTGTGATTCATTCAAGTTGATATCAACTAAGAAAACATCAACCGCAGTCGAGTTTGCTTTTTCAAGAGCTTCTTCAACATCATAAGCAGTAAGAACTTTGCTATCGATATCCATTGATTTGATAACGCTATCGATTTTATTAATGAACTGTTGTTCGTCTTCCAAAATTAAAAATGAGTATGTCATTTTTTCACGCCCTTTTTTTGTCATTACCAACATTATAGCACAAAATTATACATTTTAGCAAGAATTTTACTCATTTTTTTCAAAAATAGGCCAAAAAAAAGAAACTATCGTAATAAAACATTTTTTTGAAAGAAGCAAAAAACGTATGATTTTTGGACAAGTTATGTAATTTTGATGCAAGTTTTTTTGTCATTAAAAAATAAAAAAACCCTGTAACAACAGGGTTTAAGCACGCCACGTGAGTATAATTTATTCAATTGGTGGAGATGGCGGGATTTGAACCCGCGTCCGAAAGCACTAACCGCTCGAATTTCTACAAGTTTAGTCTTTGATTTATTTTAACAAGCTATCCCTCCAAAGACAAAAGTTGATAACTTGCGATTCCTAGTTCTCTTTCTTCATGCTCGGTCCGCACATGAAGACGTATCCCACTTTTTAAGTGAGCTATGATGCCATAACGTGGGTAATTAAAATGCATCATAGCGGCGTACTACTTAATGTTTATTAAGCAGCAGCTAATTGATAATTATTATTGTTTCCGGTTATTATAACCTCGAACCTTTTAACGTGGGCAAACACGACTTGCTTATCAAGGGTGACATACTCCCGTCGAATCCTAAACATCCCCATACTGCTATATTATAACAGATAAAGCGAATTTATTCAATAGTTTTCTTACTAAAAGATGAAATTACTGTCTTGGTTGCTGTTTTGAAAGCTGATGCGAAGACAGCTTGAAGAACATTCAGTAGTAGTTCATTTTGAACTTTTCATTAATGCTTTAGCGATTTTATTTGAAAATTATATAAAATTTTGACTTCTTTTCGTAGAAAACACTCACCCTTGGCGACACTTATTACGTGTCGAAATGGAGAAAGTTTATCATATAATTAGCTTATTGACAATAACTAGTTATCAAAAAGGTGATTTATGATGTCCAAAAATAATACAGAAGAAAAGATCCGGAATGTCTCAGGTGAAAAAATTGCACAGTTAAGAAAAGGCTTAAAGGAGAAAACGTCACAGCGTAAATTTGCCGAAATGCTACAATTATCAGGCTTAGATGTTGCTAAAAACACAGTTCAACAATGGGAAGCGGGAGAGAGATCTATAAAAGATACTCAGATTAAGATTATAGCTGAGGTTTTAGGTGTTACACCAAACGATTTGATTCTATCTGATGATTTGATTGAAGAATGAATAGATGGATGTATTTAAGGTTAGATTTATAAGTTGTGCATAAGTTTAGCGTTGTTTGTAATCAGCTAGAAATGTTTTTAAGCAATCCGCAGTCCTATTTAAGTCGTCAAGTCGGGGGAGATAGACAATTCTGAAATGATCAGGAGAATGCCAATTAAAGCCGCGACCATGTACCAGTAAAATTTTATGTTTGTGTAAGAAGTCGAGTACGAATTTTTCATCATCTAGAATATTAAACTTTTCAACGTCCATCTTTGGAAAAATATAAAATGCTGCTTTAGGTTTTACAACAGAAAGTCCTGGAATATCAGAAAGGGCTTGGTAGATAAATTCTCGTTGTTCATAAATTCTACCACTTGGTTGCAATAGTTTTTGCACAGATTGATAACCACCAAGCGCAGTCTGAACGATTTGTTGAGCGAGTACATTGGAGCACAAACGCATACTAGCTAACATGTTCAAGCCTTCAATATAGCCTTTGACATATCTTTTATCACCGGACAAAACGGCCCAGCCAATGCGGAAGCCTGCAACAAGATGCGATTTGGATAAACCATTTAGCGTTACTACAAACAAATCAGGTGCTAAAGTGGCAATCGAGGTATGTTCTAGATCGTCAAAGATCAAACGATCGTAAATTTCATCACTAAAAATAATAAGCGAGTGTTCGCGAGCTATTTGAACGATTTCTTCTAGTATTTCTTTCGGATAAAGTGCTCCAGTGGGGTTATTAGGATTGATTATAACAATCGCTTTCGTTTTGGTGGTGATTTTGCTACGGATATCCTTAAGATCGGGATACCATTCAGCTTGTTCATCGCAAATATAATGGACTGCCTTGCCACCTGCAAGGGTGATTTCTGCTGTCCATAAAGGATAATCTGGCATTGGAACGAGAATTTCGTCACCAATATCGATAAGACCTTGCATGCACATTTTAATGAGTTCACTTACACCATTACCTGTATAAATGTCGTGAATATCAAGATTGGGAAAGCCTTTTAATTGACAGTATTGCATAATCGCTTTTCTGGCGGAAAAAATACCTTTTGCATCGGAGTATCCTTCAGAATTTTTAACATTCATGATCAGATCATGGGTTATTTCGTTCGGTGCTGTAAAGCCAAATTCAGCTGGATTCCCAGTGTTTAATTTTAAAATTCGCACGCCATCAGCTTGCATTCGTCCAGCTTCATCTAAAACAGGACCGCGAACATCGTAGCTGACATGGTTTAATTTGGTTGATTTGTTTATATATTTTTTCATCATTTAACCACCTTCATTTTTAGAATATTTTATGAATTAGGAACAGTTGTTGATAGGATTCTTTAAGGTTGAATTCTATGTTGAACAGCTACTTCATTTTTTTATTTGCATCAACTAATCGCTCGTATAAATGAGTCGGATAATCACCATTAAAACATGCGATGCATTGGCCACAATCTTTGCCGTGATTTGCTAATCTTACCCCCTTTTTTAAGGCGTCAATGCTCATGAAATGGAGTGAATCAGCACCGATTGAGAGACGTAATTCTTCTGTTGTTAAGCGAGCACTAATTAGTTCGTCATAGGTTGAAAAATCTACCCCGTAAAAACATGGAAATTTGATTTCTGGGCCAGCAATTCTCATATGAACTTCCTTGGCTCCTGCCTTTTTTAGCATTTTAACAAGGTTGCGTGATGTTGTTCCACGGACGATGGAATCATCTATTAAGACAACTGATTTATTTTTTACAACCTTTGAAACAACAGATAATTTCATTTTTACACCTTGTTGCCGGAGTTCTTGAGAGGGCTCGATAAAGGTTCGACCAATATAGCGATTTTTTACCATTCCTGTTTCAAATGGTAATCCTGTTGCTTCAGCAAAACCAATCGCTGCTGAAAGGCCAGAATCTGGAACCCCGATGACGATATCCGCTGTTGGTGCTGGTGCAATTTCTGCAAGAACATGACCGCATTGTTTACGGGCTTCATGGATGTTGATCCCTTCAATGTCACTATCAGGGCGGGCGAAATAGATGAACTCCATGCTACACATATGATGGCTTGTTTGAGCTGTATAATTACTATTTATTATGCCATTTGTGTCAATGCATGCGATTTCTCCCGGCAAAATATTCCGCAAAAAGTTTGCACCTACAGTATCCATGGCACATGTTTCACTTGCTATTACATAGCCGCCGTTATCAAGGGTTCCGATTGATAATGGGCGGAGTCCTAATTTATCTCGTGCAATGTATAAAGCATCGGATGTTAAGACTAAAAAAGCGAAGGCACCTTCTAAATATTGGAGGGCGTTTTGGAGTCGTGTTAACATGGTTCCTTTTTTGCGTTTTAGGAGATGACCTAGTAGTTCAGAGTCGGATGTTGTTTGCATGATACTGCCAGTTTGTTCTAAATGTATACGGACTTCTTTTGAATTGACGATGTTTCCATTGTGGACAAGTGCGAATGTTTCTTCAAGTCCGCGAAATAAAAAAGGTTGGACATTTTCAAGACTACTCCCACCAGTTGTGGCGTACCTGACATGTCCAATCCCTTGATTGCCTATTAATTTTTGCATGGTGGTTTCCGTGAAAATATTTCTAACTAATCCTTCACCTTTGTAGATATTAAAGTTTCCATTGTCGACTGTAACGATGCCAGCACTTTCTTGTCCGCGGTGTTGCAATGCATGTAATCCGTAGTATGTTAATTCAGCTGTGTTCTTGCTTCCCCATACACCAAAAACACCGCATTCTTCATTCATTTTGTGATCTAGAAAGTAGTTTAGCTCCATTATTTTCGACCTCATTTTATGTCAATATTTGAAAGTTGCTATTTGATTTTTCTTAGAAAGTTATTATGATACCATAATTTTTTTTGTTTGAAAAGGGGGTGGTGCAAATTTTTTTAATTTTTAGTGATTAGCATTAATTCTATCTGGTTGGCGAATTAAAGCGAGGAAAACATTTTCTTGAAAAATTTTCCAAAAAGGGGTTGAAAAATTTTCCAAAATATTGTAATTTAGAATAGTAGCTTCGGGAAGCTGAATTAATTCTTCATTTGATTTTGGTATTTGGTAGAAGCTAAAGTCAAATCATGAATGCAAGGAGTTGATAATTATGCTAACATCAGTTGTCGGTATTAACTGGGGTGATGAAGGGAAAGGGCGTATGGTCGACCTGCTCTCAGAGCATTATGATGTCATTGTGAGATATCAGGGTGGCAACAACGCTGGACATACGGTCATCAACGAAAGAGGTATGTTTATCCTCAACATCTTGCCATCTGGCATCTTGAGAGAAAGAACGGTAAATGTCCTCGGGCTCGGAATGGTAATAGATTTAGAACATCTGAAAAGAGAAGTCACGAGCCTACAGCAACAAGGAATCAGTATAACTTCAAACAATTTAAAGATCAGCCATAAAGCAATCATCTGTTTGCCTTATCACAGTAAACTGGATGTGTTAGAAGAAGAACGCCTAGGAGAGTTCAGCTTCGGATCAACACGCCGCGGAATAGCACCCGTTTACGCCGATAAGTACATGAAGAAAGCATTGCGCATGGAGGATCTTTTTTTGTCGCCCAAATTGCTAGAAGCGAAGCTTACAGGGATTATTGATTGGAAAAATCTTATGATCTCGGGTGGTTATGAGTCCAAACCTATTGATGTTCAAGAAATGATGGAATGGTTGTTAGAATATGGTTCATTTATTTTAGAGTTTATTGCTGATACGAGTTCTTTCCTTGATGAATCGGAGCGTTGTGGCAAGAAGATTTTGTTTGAAGCACAGCTTGGCGCGCTCCGTGATATTGATTATGGGATTTATCCATTTACCTCTTCGTCTTCGACGATTGCAGCTTATGGTCCAATTGGAGCGGGTGTGCCTTGGATGGCGTTGGATCAGGTGATGGGAATTGTTAAGGCATATTCTAGTTGTGTGGGGGCAGGTCCTTTTGTTTGTGAAATGCATGACGATGAAGCGAAGAAGTTACGAGAAGCAGGTGGAGAATATGGTGCTGCAACTGGGCGTCCACGCCGAGTGGGTGGGTTTGACGTTGTTGCATCAAGGTATGGGGCTAAGGTTCAAGGGGCAACTGAGTTGACTTTGACGAAACTTGATATTCTTTCTTACATGGATAAAATTCCAGTTTGTATTGCTTATGAAACGAAAAATGGACGTACGACTGATTTTCCGACTGGTGAGTTACTTGAAACGGCAACGCCAGTGTATGAATATTTAGAAGGATTCAAGACAGATATTTCAAATTGTCGCTCAGTAGAAGAGTTGCCTAAGGAAGCATTCGATTATATCAAGTATATTGAAGATGCTTTAGGTCGACCCATTAGATATGTATCGGTTGGTCCGGAGCGGGATGCCTATTTTGAATTTTATTAATTTTTGGAGGTTTTTAAGTTGATTAATCGATATACGCGACCTGAAATGGGTCAGATCTGGACTGATGAAAATAGGTTCAAGGTATGGTTGGAAGTTGAGATTTTAGCTTGTGAAGCTTGGGCTGGGTTAGGTGATATTCCTCTTCAAGATGTGAGGTTAATTCGTCAAAATGCGAGTTTTGATCTTGCTCGGATTGAGGAAATTGAGTTGGAAACGCGCCATGATGTGGTGGCATTTACACGTGCTGTGTCTGAAACTTTAGGTGAGGAGCGGAAATGGATACATTATGGTTTGACTTCAACAGATGTGGTTGATACAGCTTTGTCTTATTTGCTTAAACAAGCCAATGAGAAGCTTCTTGAAGGGTTGGAGCAGTTGAGACAAGTCATCGGTGAGAAAGCGAGGGAGCATAAAGATACTATTATGATGGGTCGCACTCATGGTGTCCATGCTGAACCTACTACTTTTGGGTTGAAATTGGCACTTTGGTATGCGGAGATGGGTCGCCATATTGAACGTTTTAAATCAGCAGCAAGGACGGTTCAAGTTGGGAAAATTTCTGGTGCTGTTGGGACTTTTGCTAATACACCACCTGCTGTTGAGGCTTATGTTTGTGAGAAACTTGGCTTAATGCCAGCGGAGATTTCAACACAAACTTTACAACGTGATCGCCATGCTCACTACATGTCGACTCTTGCTCTTATTGCGTCGTCTATTGAGAAAATGGGTGTAGAGATTCGACATTTACAAAAAACGGAAACCCGTGAGGTTGAAGAGTCATTCGGTAATGGACAAAAGGGTTCATCAGCGATGCCACATAAAAGAAATCCAATTGGTTCGGAAAATATGGCTGGACTTGCACGGGTCATCCGTGGACATATGCAAACGGCATTCGAAAATATTCCCCTTTGGCATGAGCGTGATATTTCTCATTCATCAGCTGAACGTATTATTTTACCGGATGCAACGATTTTACTTGACTATATGCTACATAGATTTTCAGCTATCATTGAAAATCTGACTGTTTTTCCAGAGAATATGAAGCGTAATATGGAGGCTAGTTTGGGGCTTATCTTTTCGCAACGGGTTATGTTAACGTTGATTGATTCAGGATTTACTCGTGAGGAGGCTTATGATCTCATCCAACCGAAAGCGATGGAAGCTTGGGAAAATGGTGTTCATTTTAAGGATTTAATTCTAGCTGAAAGTCGAATTACTGATAGGCTTACATCAGAGCAAATTGCTGATTGTTTTGATCCTATGCATCATTTGAGTCAGGTGGATGAGATTTTTAAAAGGGTTGGGTTGAGTTAACTCTCCATTGGGATTTTAGGAGGTGATGCGATATGCGCAATGAACGATGCTATGAAAAGGAGGTGATGATCATGGATAAAGAATTACTCTATGAAGGGAAAGCAAAACACATTTACAAAACGGATGTGGATGATGTTTTGCTGATTCGCTATAAAGATAACATAACTGCCTTTAACGGTTTGAAAAAAGATAAAATGGTCGGGAAGGGCCGGCTTAATAATGAAATTTCTTGTTTAATTTTCGAGAAAATACAAGCTGCTGGTATCGACAGCCATTTCATTAAACGGGTTTCTGAAACTGAACAGTTGGTGAGGTCTGTAAAGATTATTTCGTTAGAAGTGGTCGTCCATAATGTTGTTGCAGGAAGCTTAGCGAAGCGACTTGGATTGACAGAAGGGACAAAGTTAGACGCCCCGTTTGTCGACTTCTTTTACAAAGATGATACATTAAATGACCCACTGGTCACCGATGCGCATATTAAGTTGCTGAATATAGCAAGTCAGCAGCAAATTACTGAACTTACTGTTAAAGCATTCGAGGTGAATACAGTCCTCAAAAAGTTATTTTCAGATATCAATGTTCAGCTTGTCGATTTTAAATTAGAGTTTGGTATTGACAAGGAAGGGAACATTCTTCTTGCGGATGAAATTTCCCCTGATACATGCCGGTTGTGGGATTTGACAACGAGTGAGAAATTGGATAAGGATGTTTATCGTCGTGATATAGGGAATATTTTGGAAGTTTACGAGCTGGTCTTGTCGAGGTTGTTGCAGAAAAAAAATATTTTAAAATAAAGATTGAGGAGATGGTTGCTATGTCAAAATTTACAAAAGAGTTTATTATGGAATCGGCAATTGCTGAAGGGGTAAATTTTGTTAGGTTGATGTTTACGGATTTGTTTGGGACGATTAAGAATCTTGAAGTACCGGTAAGTCAGCTTGAAAAGGCATTGAGCAATCAGATGATGTTTGATGGGTCGTCGATTGATGGTTTTGCTCGTATTCAGGAGAGTGATATGTTGTTGTATCCGGATCTTTCGACTTGGTTGGTTTCGCCTGAGTTGCGTGGGAATGCGAAGGTTGCCCGCTTGATCTGTAATGTTCATATGACTGATGGAACGCCGTTTGCTGGGGATCCGCGTTCGAATTTGCGTCGTATTGTGGCTGAGATGCAGGAGCTTGGTTTTTCGCAAATGAGCCTTGGTTCTGAGCCTGAATTCTTCTTGTTTAAGCTTGATGAGGATGGTATGCCAACGCGTCAATTGAATGATAATGGTGGCTATTTTGATTTTGCACCTCTTGATATGGCAGAGAATTGTCGTCGTGATATTGTGCTAGAACTTGAGCGAATTGGCTATGAAATTGAGGCTGCACATCATGAAGTGGCACCAGGTCAGCATGAAATTAATTTCAAGTATGATGAAGTTGTTGCTGCCTGTGATAAAATTCAAACTTTTAAATTGATTGTAAAAACTATCGCGCGTAAGCATGGTTTATATGCAACTTTCATGCCAAAACCAATCGCTGGTATTAACGGGTCGGGCATGCATTGTAATATTTCGTTGTTCGATAAAGCTGGTAAGAATGCATTTTATGATGAGAAAAACGAGTTAGGACTTAGCTCTACTGCTTACCATTTTCTTGCAGGTGTGTTAACCCATGTACAAAGCTTTACTGCTATTGCTAACCCAACTGTCAATTCATATAAAAGACTTGTAGCTGGTTATGAAGCACCTGTATATATCGCTTGGAGCCCTTCAAACCGCTCGCCTTTAATTAGAATTCCTGCGACTCGTGGTATGGGGACGCGTATTGAGGTTCGTTCGGTTGATCCGTCGGCAAATCCATATTTGACACTGGCAGCGATCCTTGCAGCGGGACTTGATGGGATTAAGAATAAGTTAGAAGCACCTGCTGCTGTAAATGATAATCTGTATCAGAGAACGGATGCTGAATTGCAAGCACGAGGGATTTATGCATTGCCTGCAACGTTAAAAGAGGCACTTGATTTGTTAGATCAGAGTGAATTAGTGAAAAACGCCCTTGGTGAGCATATTACGTCTAAATATTTGAAAGCAAAGTATAAAGAATATGATGAATATCGCACTGCAGTTCATTCATGGGAGCTTAAGCGTTACATGAGTTTGCTGTAAGTAAAATAACGTCTGTAAAAGCTGGAACAAAATTTAAAATCTTAAGTGCAGTGGAAGACGGCGTTAAAATCGGCGTCTTTTTCTGCCTTTTAGTGCTAGTGCAGGGGTTCTAAGTTTTTAAATCGTTGGTAAAAGAGAGGATGGATGAGTATGAATCGAAAGCAAAAATGGACACCTGCATCGTTTAAAGATTACCAAAATGTGGAGCAAGATGCCTGTGGCGTTGTGTCTGTTATGGAAAAAACGAATGTTCCAACGAGAAGAAACATTGAATGGTGTTTGAAGGCTCTCTCAGATATAGAACATCGTGCTGGATTTATTAATGGGGAAGTGGATGGGACTGGGATTCATATTGATATGCCACGTATACTCTGGAAAGAAAAATTAGAAGCTACGATGGTTTCATCTCTATATGTTGATGAGATGGGATTTGTTGTTGGTCACTTTTTCATTAAAAAAATAGATCTGCTCATTGCGAAAAAGCACATCTTAGAAATATTGGGAAGTATAGGGTTTAGTTTGATTTTTGAAAGTGATAGCGAGGTCGACTCAGCTGCATTAGGACCTTTTGGAAAAAAGGAAGAACCTTTGTTTTGGCAAATTGCTGGGTTGGTTCAGAATTCGACTGATGAGCTTCGTAAAAATTTGCTTTTGGCAACGGTTGAAATAGAAAAAGATGACAACATTCATGTGGCATCCTTGAGTCCTGATTTTGTCATTTACAAGGTGCTTGGTTCTAAGGAGACACTCGTCAATTATTATAAAGATTTGCAACATCCGTTGATTGCTTCATCGATGACACTTGGACATAACCGTTTTTCGACTAACACACTTTCATCATTTTTTAGGGTTCAACCATTTAGTGTGATTGGGCATAATGGCGAGATTAACACCATCGAGCGATTACGCACGCAAGCTAAATTAATTGGTATTCCACTGATCGACAATGCAAGTGATTCTCAAGATTTGAGCCGAATTCTTGAAACATTGCTAGTTAATGATGATTTTAGTTTATTTGAAGTGATGGACATTGTTTTTCCTCCGATTATTAATGAGATGAAACAATATCCAAAAGATTTGCGAAAGCTTTATACTTATTTGCGTCAAGCGTGGGGGCATTTTGCACAGGGACCAGCTGGGATTATTTCTCGTTTCAAGCAGGAGGCCATTTTCTCTGTTGATTCCCTCGGGCTTCGACCACTTTGGCAAGTTGAAACAGAAGAGGCTTATGTTTTCTCATCTGAGCCTGGTGTTGTTCATCCTTCGGAATATTTGAGTGATCCAAAGCCACTTGCTCCAGGTGAAAAAGTCGGATTGCGTTATGTTGATAATCAAGCAGTGCTATATGATTATGCTAAAATTCAACATTGCAATTATGAAACATTGAGCAATCGATTTGACCTGTCAAAAAAGTCATTGTCATTGGTTAATCCGGCTGAAATTGCAACGCAAGAGCCACTAACAACTGGCGACTATATTGCATGCGGTTGGAACGGAGAACATACAGCCGCTGTTGTTGAAATGGCGAAAAATGGAATAGAGCCTATTCGTTCATTAGGATATGATTCACCCCTCGCCGCCCTTGATGATAACCGTCGAAATATCGCTGATTTCCTAAAAGAAACCATCGCAGTTGTAACCAATCCAGCCATTGATCGCGACCGAGAAGTTGAACATTTTTCCCTTCGCACCATTGTTGGTAAGCGACCGACATTGACTAAAAATGCATCTGTTTCACAAACTCTAGAACTAGAATTTCCCATCGTCATTGACAAAAGATTTTCTTCTAATGACGCTTTGACAACTTACGAACAACTGAAAGAATCATTTACTCATTCTGCAACCATTCAGCTTAGTTTCGATCAAGATACCTCATTAAAGCAAGGGCTTGAGCAATTAAAGCATACAGCCATTCATGCTGTAAAGTCAGCTGCCACATTGCTTATTTTAGATGATACTTCACTCTTTGAACAAGGCAAGCTGTGGATAGATATTCACTTAGCAATTGCTACTGTCGATCGGGCATTGACAGATGCAGGCTTACGTCGCAATTGTTCACTAGTTGTTCGTTCAGCTTCTATCCGCTCGCTTCATGATATGATGTTATTGTTCGGATTAAGCATAGAAGTTGTTAATCCTTATGGGATGTTCGAGCTGGCAAATCGAGAAGCAAATGGTGTGGAAAATTTATATGTTGCCCTTTCTAAAGGGATTAGCAAAGTTATCTCAACCATGGGAATTCATGAGCTACGTGGCTACGGAAGGCTTTTCTCGTCAATTGGGTTACATCCAGAAATTGCTGAAATTCTAGATGTCGTTAACTTTTTTGGAAGTGAACAGAGTGCTTATTCTCTTGAATATTTAGAAAAAGATGCCCATTTGCGTAAGGAAGATTTTAAGCAGGATGTCAGAATGAAAACACCGATGCGAACATTAACAAAGCTCTGGAAACCGATCACTTTTATCACAGAGGGCGGCGATTATGGTGATTATGGTCAAAAAATAGCAGTTCTAGATCGAGAAAATCCTACTGCCATTCGTCATTTATTAAGTTTTAAAACAAAGGCTAAAGCAAGTGCGTTGTCTGTTAACATTAGCATTAAAAACCATGATTTGCCATTTATTATTTCATCTATGTCATTTGGATCGCAAAGTGATGTTGCCTTTCGTGCCTATGCGGAAGCTGCCCAGGTGCTAAATATGATCAGCCTTAATGGAGAAGGTGGCGAACTTCCTGAGCTGGTGGGTAAATATCCGCATACTAGAGGGATTCAAATTGCCTCTGGTCGATTCGGTGTTAATGCGGAATTATTAAATGCTTCAAACTTAATTGAAATTAAAATCAGCCAAGGTGCCAAACCAGGGGAAGGTGGACATTTGCCTTCTGCCAAAGTAACGGAAAAAATTGCAGCAGCTCGTCATGTTACCATTGGTGCAGATTTGCTTTCGCCATCTAATCATCACGATATCTATTCTATTGAAGATTTAGAACAAATCATCAAAGAAATTAAAACTGTTAATCCGAATGCACGAGTGGCAGTTAAAGTGGCCATTGTACCTAATATCGGAACGATTGCTACGGGTGTTGTCAAAGCAGGTGCTGATATTGTTAATTTGAGTGGTTTCGATGGTGGAACTGGGGCTGCTCGTGTTCATGCGATTACTTATGCGGGATTGCCAGTGGAAATTGGTGTTAAAGCAGCGCATAATGCCCTTCGTGAAGCTGGGCTTCGTGATCAAGTTGAATTGTGGGCTGATGGCGGGGTGCGTAGTGCCAGTGATGTGCTAAAATTAATGCTTCTTGGTGCAAATCGCATTGGATTTGGGACGCTTGCGATGATTGCTGTTGGTTGTACGGCTTGTCGTAATTGTCACCTTGATACTTGTCATGTGGGTATTGCGACCCAAATCGAAAGTCCATATGATGCCAAAGAGCGTGGTTTGCGCCGATTTCTCCTACGAGATGGCGATCAATCAGTCCGTCGACTTGTTAATTTATTCACCTCTTTTGGTGACGCTTTGAAACAAGAAGTTGCCACATTAGGCTATACTGATTTACAAGAAATAGTCGGTCGTTCTGATTTGCTTGAACAGGTGAAAGATGTCGAACGATTAGATTTGACCTCATTATTTGTAGAAGTTGAAGCACCTAAAACAATAGAACGCATGATGGACAAAAACTTATCAGAAAGAAAAGGTGGAACTTCAAGCTCTGTCTCAGTTCAAGATCGGGCACTTGTTACAGATGAAGTTCATCTGCGTGTCATCAATCATATGACAAAACCAATAGAAATAAAATTTGTTAATGGCGCGACCCCAGGCAATGGATTTGCCGCCTATAATGCCAAAAATGTCTTTACACATGTTCACGGCCTAGCCCAAGATGGTGTTGGGAAAACATCTTGTGATGGCGGTATTTATATCATGAAGGAAAAAGGTAGAAATGGCATTTACTACGGAGGGTCAGTTGGTAAAGGATTAGGCTACGGTGCACAAGCAGGTTCGGCTTTATATATACAAGGAGATGCAGATGCCCGCGCTGGAATCAGGTTGTCTGGTGCTGATATGGTCATCGGTGGTCGTTTAAAAAACAAAATTTCTCGTAAGGAATATGGAAATATCGCCATTAATGCTAATATTAAAGGCTTTGCATTCGAATACATGACAGGTGGGCGTGCCCTTGTTTTAGGTGATCCAGGGCCATGGATTTGCTCAGGTATGACAGGTGGAGCAGTTTACCTTTACTATAATCCTGCTTTAGGATTAACGGAAGCAGCATTGCGTCGACGTATAGCCAAAGGTGCTGGGGTGATATTAAGACCAGTTTCTGGTAGAGGGATAACCGATGTCAAGGAATTAATTGCTGACTATCAAAGGGTTGTAGCAGAAAATGGTCAAAATCAGGAAATGGCGTTTTTGCTTACTTTGGCTGAGGATGTTGAGAATTATTTTTATGAAATCATCCCTAAATAACTAAGATTCGGAGGTATTGTGAATGTGTGGATTTATTTTTCTAAAGCGATAATACAGAGGCTTTGTAACTTGGTTAAAAAATATCCTTTATGAAAGGTTGTTGAATGCCGATGAAGTTTAAAAAATATGATGGTTGTGGGAATACATTTGCGATTATACTTGATGAAGAAGGGCTTGATTTTTCACAATTAGCAATTGAAATATGTCATCATGAGGAAATGAACACTGATGGCTTTATTGTTGTTAAACAAAACCCTTTGGAAATGGTGTTTTATAATCGAGATGGTAGTCTTGCACCGATGTGTGGTAATGGGATTAGAAGTTTTGCTAAATACGTGATAGATGAAGGTGTGGTAACAGCTGATAAAAAGGTATTTAATGTTGTAACAGGTGCTGGCTTGCTGATGGTTGAAGTGATAGATGTTGATCCTTTTCTTTGTCAGATTGCAATGGGGAAGCCTGTTTTTACGCCTGAATCGGTTTTTTTGGCAGATGATGGACCGCTAAATCGAACACTTGAAATTGGAACGGAAAGTGTTGATATTTATTCGTTATTTATGGGGACTGTTCATACGGTTATATTTGTTGATGACGCACCTGCTATGGTTGGTTGTTTTTTAGCTAAAGCTGTTTGCGAACATCCTCTTTTCACAGAAAAAACAAATGTGAATTTTGTTCAGGTTAAATCAAGTTCAGAATTTATCGTTCGCACTTACGAGCGTGGTGTTGGTTGGACATTGGCTTGTGGAACAGGTTGTTGTGCCAGTTATGTCGTTGCTAAGAAGCTGGGAATTATCAATCAGAATGAAATAAATGTTTTGCTTGAACAAGGGGCACTTACGATCTCTGGTACAGAGGAAATCTACATGACTGGTCCTGCTAAATATCACCATACCTTAGAATTAGAATTGGAGGCATAATAAATGAATGCGTATGAAATTATTGAGTTTATCAAAAATGCAAAAAAGAAAACACCTGTAAAAGTGTATCTTAATACGACAGAACCTATTGAATTTCCTGAGTGTCAAGTGTTTGGAAGCAATACGAGTTTCACTGTGTTTGGTGACTATGCAGATATTGCACCTATTCTTGAGACAAATCAAGACAAAATCACAGACCTCGTTGTTGAAAATGACGGACGCAACAGCGCAATCCCTCTTTTAGATACCAAACACCTTAACGCAAGAATCGAGCCAGGGGCGATTATTCGAGATCAGGTTGAAATAGGCGATCGAGCTGTTATTATGATGGGCGCGACCATCAATATCGGGGCCGTCATTGGTGAAGAGACGATGATTGATATGGGAGCTATTCTAGGTGGACGTGCAACAATTGGAAAAAGATGTCACATTGGTGCTGGTGCTGTTTTAGCAGGTGTCATTGAGCCACCAAGTGCTGAACCAGTTGTGATTGAAGATGATGTTGTCATCGGGGCAAATGCGGTGGTGATCGAAGGTGTCCGTGTAGGCAAAAGTAGTGTGGTCGCAGCGGGAGCCGTTGTGATAGCAGATGTGCCAGAAAATGTTGTAGTGGGTGGGACACCAGCTCGCATTTTGAAAATAAAAGATGAAAAAACAATTAAAAATACCGAAATCATGGATGCATTGAGAATTTTGTGATATAATTTCAGCAAATAATTATGAGGAGTTAGGCATATGCTAGAAAAGTTAGAAAAATATCGAAAAGACTTGCATCAAATTCCCGAGCTAGGATTTGAAGAACACAAGACAAAGGCTTACATCCTATCGGCAATTAAAGATTTAGGATGTACAGTTCATGAAGTTGGAAAAACTGGGCTTGTGCTATATTTTAATTGCAATCAAGACAAAACCATTGCCTTTCGTGCTGACATGGATGCCTTACCCATTCAGGAAGCAACAGGTTTAGCATTTTCATCAAAACACGAAGGGATGATGCACGCATGTGGTCATGATGGACATATGGCGATTCTAATTGGGTTGGCGCATTATATTCATAAAAATCATCCGGGACTAAACAAAAATATCGTACTTGTTTTTCAACCATCTGAAGAACGGGATGCTGGTGCTCAGGTCATTGTTGAATCAGGATTGCTCGAAAGATACAACGTAGAAGCCATTTTTGGACTCCATCTATGGCCAGGACTTGAAAAAAAAGCAGTCTACTCAAGAGCGGGCGAACTAATGGCAATGGGAAGCGAAGTAACCATCACGATTCATGGCAAATCTGTTCACGTTGCCGATAGCAAAAAAGGCATTGACGCCCTTTACCTAGCTTGTCGTTATTTAAGCGACATCTACGAGATGGAAGCAGCATTGCCAGCAAATGTTTACCGTCTTTTAAAATTCGGAGAATGCCATTCTGGTACAGTACGTAATGTCATTTCAGATGAAACAATCCTTTATGGTACATTGCGCTCATTTGCAAATGAAATACATCATCATTTGAAAACACAATTAAGAAAAATCGCTGACCATTATGAGCAAACTTATAACTGTCAAATTAACATTGACTATAACGATGGTTATGATGCAGTCATCAATGATCCTGACCTTTTGAAACAGGTTACAACCCAAATCCCTACCATAAAATTATTAGAAAATCCAGTCATGCAATCAGAAGATTTTAGCCTTTATCGCAAATCATGCCCTTCACTTTTCTTCTTTTTAGGTGTCGGAAACACGGAGCCACTTCACAATGAACGTTTTGATTTTGATATGACCATCTTGCAAACTGGTCTAGATTTGTTTGTCAATATTCTCAAATGCTATTAATAAAAATCCCTTGAAGTGATGCGAATAACTTCAAGGGATTTTTTTATTAGACTTCTCCCATAACTCAGTTAAAACACCCTCATGCGGTAGTGGTTGGAAACTATTTGGAAGTCTTTTTTTCCAAATAGTTTTCAATCACTGCCTCAGTAAGGCGAAAGCCGCGCTTAGATTAAGAGCAAAATACTAAGCAATGCAATATATCATTTTAAACGAGATTCTTAATTGGTCACTGAAAGGATTACGTTATGGGAGAAGTCTATTAAACGCCTATTCCAAACTAGCTCCAATAAACGCTTTAAACAATGGGTGTGGTTTCTCAGGTCGTGATAAGAATTCTGGATGGTATTGTGCTGCCACAAAGAAAGTCTGATTTGGATTTTCAATCACTTCAACAAGCCCACTCTGCGGGTTGATTCCCGAGAATACGAGCCCTGCTTCCTCCAACTGAGTTTTATAATCATTATTGAATTCATAACGATGACGATGACGTTCCTGAATCAATTTAGCATCATAAGCCTGTGCTGCAATTGTGCCATCAACCAACTCACAATCAAATAGCCCTAGTCGCAACGTGCCACCTAGGTCGGTATCTGCATCCTGCCCTGGTAAAAAATGAATCACCGGGTCACTTGTATCAGGATCAAATTCTGTAGATGTTGCACCAATAATTCCAGCAATATTTCTCGCAAATTCAATTGTTGCAATCTGCATGCCCAAGCAAATTCCCAAATAAGGAACATCATTTTCACGTGCATATTTCGCTGTTAGAATTTTACCTTCAATACCACGCACACCAAATCCACCTGGAACAATGATACCGCTGATGCCAGAGAAGTTACCCACAATATTATCCACAGTCAAAACATCAGAATCGACCCATTTCAGGTTGATTTTCTTACCATAAGCATACCCTGCATGACGAAGTGCTTCAACTACTGACAAATAAGCATCTTGTAGAGAAACATACTTTCCAACAAGGGCAATATTAACTTCACCCTTCAAGTTCTTAACCGTATCAATTAAGCTGTGCCATTCTTCCATTTTTGCAGGCGGTGCTGTTAAGCGAAAATGCTCTAATACAAAATCATCAATCCCTTGCTCTTGCAATTTCACAGGGACTTCATAGAGGACATCAACATCACGCGCTTCAATTACAGCCTTTTGTTGCACATTACAAAAGCGGGAAATCTTCTTCTTGACTGCATCTTCAATCGCAACCTCGGTTCTTAGTACAATCACATCAGGTTGGATTCCCAAAGATAATAACTCTTTAACAGAATGTTGCGTTGGCTTTGTTTTGATTTCATTGGCTGCTTTTAAGTGTGGCACGAGGGTGTTATGAACATATAGTGTATTTTTATACCCAAAATCAAGGCGTGCTTGGCGAATGGCTTCTAAGAATGGGAGGCCTTCGATATCGCCTACAGTTCCACCTATTTCTGTAATAATCACATCGGCCCCACTCTCTTCTGATGCAGCAACCAATTTCGACTTAATTTCATCTGTAATATGTGGGATAACCTGAACAGTAGCTCCACCATAACCACCTTCACGCTCTCGTTTGATGACACTTGAATAAACGCGCCCTGTTGTAATACTTGAATTTTGTGACAATCGCTCATCAATAAAACGCTCATAGTGTCCAAGGTCAAGATCCGTTTCTGCCCCATCATCTGTGACAAAAACTTCACCATGCTCATAAGGATTCATTGTACCTGGATCGACATTGATATATGGATCGAATTTCTGCATAAAAACCTTCAATCCACGATTTTTTAAGAGACGACCTAAAGAAGAGGCAGTCACTCCTTTACCCAATGATGAAACGACCCCACCTGTTACAAAAATATATTTTGCCATACTGACCGACCTCCTGAATAAAATGTGGTAAAACGTAAAAACCCCTCTGATTTCCACAGAGAGGTTTTGTATAGCTCTTATCCTATCATAGCAGAATTAAATCAACACTTCAAGTAAAAACCGTTTTACCTATTTGACAAAAAACAATGTTGCAGCTAAGTAAAAGTCATCGTTTGAACTGGAAAAAGTTTTCATAGGCTTTTGCAGTTTTTTTGTCGGATTAAATCTGCTATAATATATTAGCTCGTTGTTTTATATCAGCAAAGGAGGGTTAGGAAAACGAGTGAATATAGTGACACAAAGCGCCAGAACTACAAAATCTGTTTTAACAGGCAAGTAGTTGACGAGGAGAAGGTTTATCGAAGTTTTCGGCGGGTGCCTTCCGGTGATGCAACCCGAGATTTTCACCACAAAACTAGTGAGTGATCCCTAGGACAAAAGTGAAAAATGCAAAAAACATATGAATAAAACAACGACATCAATTTATGAGGAGTTGTTTAGCATATGTGTGGAATAGTAGGTTTTATTGGAAACCAAGATGTAAAGGAAATTTTATTAACAGGTTTAGAAAAACTGGAATATCGTGGCTATGATTCAGCTGGAATTGCAGTCATGAACAACCAAAATGTTCATATTTTTAAAGATAAAGGACGTATTGCCAACCTTAGAGCGGTAGTAGATGAACAGATAGCAGGTGACATTGGTATCGGGCATACTAGATGGGCAACCCACGGGAAGCCGAACAAAATCAATTCACATCCACATCAATCACAGACAGGTCGATTCACCATTGTTCACAACGGTGTCATTGAGAATGAGTTAGCGTTACGAACTAAATATTTCCCCGACTATCATTTTATTTCAGATACTGATACTGAAGTCGTAGCTGCACTTATCGAAAGATTCACCATGGAACAAGATTTAGAACATGGAATCCGACAATTGATCAAAGTTCTTCATGGCTCATACGCTTTAGGCATCATTGACAACCATCACCCTGACGTACTATACGCTGTAAAGAATAAATCACCAATGCTATTAGGGATCGGTGATGATTTTAACATGATCGGCTCTGATGCGATGGCAATGCTTCACTGCACAAACAGGTTTATTGAGATAAATGATAAAGAGTACGTTCGAGTTGAAAAAGACGCACTCACACTTTATAATGCCAATGGGCAACTCATTCATCGTGAGTCGTTTATCGCTGATATTGACATGACCGATATTGAAAAAGGAACATATCCACACTACATGTTAAAAGAAATTGATGAACAACCATCAGTCATTCGCTGTCTGACGAATGAGTATTTTAATGATGGTAAAATTCAAATCGCTGATGACATTTTAATAGCTGTTCGTCAAGCAAAAAGAATTTATGTTATTGCTGCTGGGACCAGTATGCACGCTGGTTTGGTAGGGAAGCAGTTATTTGAAGAATTAGCTAATGTGCCAACAGAGGTTCACATTGCCTCTGAATTTGTTTACAATGTACCTTTAATTGCAGAGGGGGCACTATTCCTATTTCTTTCACAATCAGGAGAGACAGCTGATAGTCGTGCAGTTTTGGTTAAGATGAAGGAATTAGGTTATCCATGTTTAACGATTACAAATGTTGCAGGGTCAACATTGTCACGTGAAGCTGATGCCACATTATTAATTCATGCTGGCCCTGAGATAGCAGTTGCTTCGACAAAAGCTTACGTTGCGACAATAGGTGTTTTAGCCATATTGGCAACTAAACTTGCAGGTAAGGTTGACTTTGATTTAGCACACGAATTTGCAGTTGTTGCAAATGTGATTGATGTAATTGTGGGAGATAAACAGAAGTATGATAGCTTAGCACGAGCGTATTTGACACAGCGCAATGCTTTCTATATTGGGCGGCATATGGACTACTATACAGCCCTTGAGGCAGCCTTGAAGCTAAAGGAGATTTCTTATATTCAAGCAGAAGGTTTTGCAGCAGGAGAATTGAAGCATGGAACGATTGCTTTAATCGAGGAAGGAACACCTGTGATTGGGATTATTTCACAAGCGTCGGTTAATTTGAATACACGATCGAATTTAAAGGAAGTGGAAGCCCGTGGTGCAAAAGTAATCACGATTGCTTTGGAGCATTTAAGTCAAGATGGCGATCAAGTTATAATCGGCGATGTACATCCGGCATTAGCACCTCTTGTCACAACTGTTCCGACACAGTTGCTTGCTTATTACGCGGCTTTGCACCGAGATTTGGATATCGATAAACCGAGGAATTTGGCGAAGTCGGTGACGGTTGAATAAAAAATGGTCAATAGTAAAGTTTCAGAAGTAAATGAGCCTACATAACGTTTTCACTCATTTAATTATTCGCTATCCATTGACATTTATCATCCTTTTATATAAAATTGTTCTTAGTGTTTCATCCTTGATGAAGCATTGGGCTTTAACTCAGTCCTGTGAGGCTGGAAAGAATACTTTTATATAATGGATAGTCGTACGTGGTTTTTAGCACCATTAGTGTATTCTCTTTCAGCATGGATTTTCATGTTTGGAAGAGATTTTTTTTGCCCAAAATAGAGTTAAGGTGAAACAAATTATTTTATAAAGGGAGTTGGCAATAATGAATTTTAATCGCAAGCTAGTCCTAGCTGATGGAACGGTGTTCCTAGGGAATGGATTCGGATCAAGTAAAGAGGTCACCTGTGAAATCATATTTAATACAGGGATGACAGGGTATCAAGAAATCCTAACTGATCCTTCATATTACAATCAAATGGTTGTGATGACCTATCCAATGATTGGTAATTATGGCATTAACAATGATGACTGTGAATCACTAAGCCACGGTGCATCAGCACTGATTGTGAAAGAATACTGTGAAGTACCTTCAAATTGGCGTTCGGTGAAATCACTCGACGAATTCTTAAAAGAAAGAAATATACCAGGATTATGCGATGTTGATACGCGTGCATTAACCATCAAAATTCGCGAAGAAGGCGTAGTTAGAGGAATTATTGTCGACATTGATGTATCAGATGAAGATGCTATTGCTAAATTGAATGCAACGCCTGTTGTTAATGACCATGTTAAACAGGTCTCTCCAAAAGAATCATATAAAGTGTCAGCCTACAATAAAAAATTTAGAGTTGCATTTATGGCATTCGGTGCGAAAGAAGGGATTATCAATGAATTACTTGCCCGTGATTGCGAAGTCATTGTTGTACCTTATAACACATCGGTCAGTGACATTGATGCATTAAACCCAGATGGCGTTGTATTAAGTAATGGACCAGGTAATCCAGAAGATATTCCAGAAGTATTACCAGTCATTAGAGAACTTCAAGTTAAATATCCGCTATTTGGCGTTTGTTTGGGACATCAGCTATTTGTTTTAGCCAATGGCGGATCGACATCAAAAATGAAATTCGGTCATCATGGTGGGAATATCCCAGTGAAAGATATCGCAACTGGCAGAACTTTAATCACATCTCAAAATCACAGTTATCAAGTAGATGCTGATTCTCTAGCAAAAACAGATTTAGAATTAACCCATTATGCCATTAATGATGATACTGTTGAAGGGGTTAGGCACAAACAATACCCTGCATTTACAGTTCAATATCACCCAGAAGCACACCCTGGTCCACAAGATTCGAAATATTTGTTTGATCAGTTTGTCGAAAGTTTAGGAGGTAACAAATAATGCCTAAAAGAAATGATATCAAAAGAATTTTAGTAATAGGTTCAGGTCCGATCATTATCGGGCAAGCAGCAGAATTTGATTATGCAGGGACACAGGCGTGTCAATCGTTACGTGAGGAAGGTTATGAAGTTATCCTTGTTAATTCAAACCCAGCAACGATTATGACGGATAAAGAAGTTGCAGATAAGGTTTATATGGAGCCTTTAACGAAAGAATTTTTAGCGAAAATTATTCGCAAAGAACGTCCTGATGCAGTATTGCCATCTCTAGGAGGGCAAACTGGATTGAATCTAGTTGTTGAGTTAGCAGAAGCGGGAATTTTAGAAGCGAATCATGTTGAAGTATTGGGCACTCACTTAAGCTCAATTAACAAGGCAGAAGATCGTGATTTATTCCGTCAGTTGATGTTTGATATCGGGGAGCCTGTTCCAGAATCAATTATTGCTACAACCGTTGAAGAAGCAGTCGACTTTGTCAATGAAATTGGTTACCCGATTATTATCCGTCCAGCCTTTACTTTAGGCGGTACTGGTGGTGGGATTGTTGACAATGAAGCTGATTTGCGCGTGGTTGTTGAAAATGGGTTGACATTGTCGCCAGTGACACAATGTCTCGTTGAGCGTTCGATTGCAGGTTATAAGGAAATTGAATATGAAGTGTTCCGTGATGCAAACGATAATGCCATCGTGGTATGTAATATGGAAAATGTTGATCCGGTTGGTGTTCATACAGGAGACTCAATTGTTGTTGCGCCTGCACAGACAATGACTGATGTTGAAGCAAATATGATGCGTGATGCATCCCTTAAAATTATCCGAGCACTTGGAATTGAAGGGGGTTGTAACGTTCAGTTGGCACTTGATCCGTTTAGTCATCAGTATTATGTGATTGAAGTTAATCCACGGGTATCACGTTCATCAGCCTTGGCATCGAAAGCGACAGGGTATCCGATTGCTAAGATTGCTGCGAAAATTGCTATTGGTTTAACGTTGGATGAAATTATTAATCCTGTCACAAAAACCACCTATGCTGCTTTTGAGCCGACTATTGATTACATTGTTTCAAAAATTCCAAGGTTTGCCTTTGACAAATTCGTAACGGCTAATCGACGCTTAGGAACACAGATGAAAGCGACGGGTGAGGTGATGGCACTTGGTCGTACATTTGAAGAGTCCATGATGAAGGCGATTCGTTCATTGGAATTAAAAGTCTACCATTTAGAACTTGACTATTTAACTGACGAGTCAGATGATGTTTTATGGGAACGGGCAGTGAACGTTGATGACGAGCGTTTGTTCATTGTGGCTGAATTGATGCGCCGTGATGTAAGTGTTCAGGCGATTAACGAGAAAACAATGATGGATGTCTTTTTCTTAACGAAACTTGAAAATATTGTGAAATATGAGTCGGTTGTGAAAGAAAACCCAATGGATATAGTTGTTTTAGATAAGGCGAAACGCTTAGGATTCTCTGATATTACCATTGCGAAATATTGGAATATGCCAGAGGTAGATGTTTATAATCTACGTCAAGCTGAGGGAATTGTACCAGTGTACAAAATGGTTGATACATGTGGCGCAGAGTTCAAATCAGAAACACCTTACTTTTACTCAACGATGGAGACTTTTACAGAGTCTTATAAATCTGGCAAGCCAAGTGTGGTGATTCTAGGTTCAGGGCCAATTCGTATTGGTCAAGGGGTTGAATTTGACTATGCGACAGTTCATTGTGTGAAAGCTGTGCGCGAAGCGGGATATGAAGCCATTGTGATTAACAATAACCCTGAGACAGTTTCAACTGATTTCTCAATTTCTGACAAGCTGTATTTTGAACCATTGACTTTGGAAGATGTCATGCATGTGATTGATTTGGAACAACCTTTAGGTGTCGTTGTTCAGTTTGGTGGGCAAACAGCTATCAATTTAGCAGCTGGCCTTGAATCCCGTGGCGTTAAGATTTTAGGAACAACTTTGAAAAATATTGATCGTGCCGAAAACCGTGATGAGTTTGAAAAGTTATTGCGTGAACTTGACATACCACAACCGCTTGGATCAACTTGTCATACGGTAGAAGATGCAAAGCGAATTGCCAATGAAATTGGCTATCCTGTGCTTTTAAGACCTTCTTATGTGCTTGGTGGTCGTGCCATGGAAATCATTGATAACGATGTGGAAATTGAGCGTTATATGAAGCGTGCATTGGCAGAGGACAGTGAGAATCCGATTTTGGTTGACCGTTATGTCACAGGGAAAGAAGTGGAAGTTGACGGCATTTCTGATGGCGTTGATGTGTTTATTCCAGGGATTATGGAGCATATCGAGCGTGCTGGGGTTCACTCTGGTGACTCGCTTGCTGTTTATCCGCCGCAGAATGTAACTGAGGCAGTGATGGAAAAGTTAATTGACTATACTGTCAGATTAGGTCGTGGTTTACAGATTGTCGGGTTATTGAATATCCAGTTTATCGTAACTCCTGAGGACGAAGTGTTTGTTATTGAGGTAAACCCACGTTCTTCACGTACTGTGCCATTTTTAAGTAAAATTACCGACATACCGATGGCTGCTATTGCAAGTCGTGCCATTATGGGTGAATCTTTAGCGGACCAAGGTTATCCAACAGGTTACCATCCACATGTACCAGGCGTTTTCGTTAAAGCACCAGTCTTCTCTTTCTCAAAACTACGTGGTGTCGACATCGCCCTAGGGCCTGAAATGAAGTCAACAGGGGAAGCCATCGGGAAAGACCGTAGTTTAGAGAAAGCTTTATACAAAGCCATTCTAGCATCAGGCATGAAAATGGGCGAAGCGGATCGCGTGCTATTTACCATCGGGAATAAAGACAAGGAAGAAGCTTTAGCATTAGCGAAAAACTTTGCTGACATTGGTTATGAAATTTTAGCAACTGCAGGAACCCATGTGATGTTACAGGAAAATGGTGTTCGTTCAATAGAAATCGGGAAAATTGGTGAGAAGGGAACAACTGTCATCGATGCCATCCGTAAAGGACAAGTTGGCTTTGTGGTCAATACCTTCACGGCGACTAAAAAAGAAACTGTCACAGACGGCTTCTTGATTCGCCGTACCTCTGTGGAAAATAATATTCCATGTTTCACCTCTCTTGACACGGCGAAAGCTGTTTATAAAGTACTGGAATCTATGAGTTTTGTTATTGAAGCGACTGAAGCATAAGAAAATTTACCCCCTGATATAAGGGGGTTTTTATGGAAATTTTGCATCATTTCGTGTTATAATCTCTAGTATAGAAATTGTCATCAAACAGGAGGCGTAAAAAATGCGTAAGCAAGAGAAAATGGTAATCGTATCACAACAAGAAATTGCCAGAGATATTTTTGAATTAGTCTTAAAAGGTAATTTAGTCAGCACCATGTTTCAAGCTGGTCAGTTTGTCAATGTTAAAGTAGGAGATGGTGGATTGATTTTGCGTCGTCCTATCTCGATTTGCAACATTGACCATGAAAAATCTAAATTGACATTAATTTACAGAGCAGGTGATGCAACCACTGGGACAAGGGTTCTTTCTGAAAGGAAGCCAGGTGAATATGTAGATATCTTGGGGCCACTTGGGACAGGCTTTGATTTGGAAGAAATTCCAGCTGACGCAACAGTTGTCTTGGTTGGTGGAGGGATTGGTGTTCCGCCGATGTATGAAACGGCTCAGAAGTTGTCGGCTCGTGGCAATAAGGTCATTGCTGTATTAGGATTTGCTAGTAAAGAGGATGTCTTTTATGAAGAAAAGTTTGCTGAATTTGCCGATGTTCATATTGCCACCATGGATGGTAGTCATGGTTTTAAAGGTCATGTGGTTCAGCTGATTCAGGATAAAGCCATTGATTTTGATTGGGTTTTGGGATGTGGACCGCATGTTATGTTAACATCATTGGCAGCCGAGTATGGAGGGTTGAAACAAGGCTTCTTATCTTTTGAGGAAAGGATGGCTTGTGGGATTGGGGCTTGTTATGCCTGTATTTGTGAGATGCGTGATGGTAGCCGAAATCGGGTGTGTAAAGAGGGGCCTGTGTACCGATTGGGTGAGGTGAAAGTGTAATGCAATATGGTAGAAAAGAAATTGAATCACTATCGAAATCTATTAAGGCCATTTTAGCACCGATTGAAATCACTCAGCTTTATTTTGAAGCTAGTGATGGTGCAACGACTTGGCGTCTTGTATTTACTGATAAACGATTGATTGTGACCAGTAAAGAATCTGGGAAACGCAGAAGATTTGAAATAATCCCTTATCGTAGCATTTCTCATTATGCGATGAAAGGAAGAACTTTGACACTCCAATCAAATTCAGCTTATGCAGTAACAACAGGGCTGATTGATAGTGATCTATATTTATTAACAAGTGAGGGTGGCTGGCTTTGTTATTCTAGTACATCCTTTTCAGATGTTAAAAATGGCAATAGATCAAGAGTCGATCTTGATAATGCGATCACAGCCCTAAGTTCATTTGACAATGCGAGTCCAGTAGCTAGAAATAAAGGTGAGATTAAGTCTGTTGTCCATGGTGAATTTGAAAATAATAAGTTCAAATTTGAGGCAGAAGATATTGAGACAGTGCTTGTGACACTAGCAACATATGTTTGATGGATAGGGAAGGTTCTAATTGCAATCTGAAGAGGTGAAAGTTTAGTGAATGAGCAAAGAATCGTTGAAATTTGTCACGAATATGTGAAAGAAAATTGTGAAATTGATATATCTGCCCATGACTGGTGGCATATTCACCGTGTTTGTGAGGTTGCAAAGAAGTTGAATGTCCATGAAAATGGGAACGAATTTGTTGTGGAAATGATTGCTTTGTTGCACGATGTTTTTGACCATAAATTTTATCCAGATGCGAATATTGCTTCTGAAATAACAAAGCTACTTGATCATTTAGGTGTTAAACAATATGTGGCATCACAAGATTTAGATAATATCATCCACAGTATCAGTAACATGAGCTTTAAAGGTGGTTTCAACCAAGAAGAACTATCTCGCGAGGGGAAGATTGTTCAAGATGCTGATCGATTAGATGCAATTGGTGCCATTGCGATTGCTAGGACTTTTGCTTATGGTGGAAAATTTGAACGGAAAATTTATGATCCTGAAGAAGGGATTGTTGAGATAACATCTGAAGAACAGTATGTAACAACAGCGCGTCATTCCATTAATCATTTTTATGAAAAGCTATTAAAATTGAAAGATTTGATGCATACGGAAACAGCCAAAAGAGTGGCGATAACTCGTCACCAGTTTATGGAACAATTTCTTGAACAATTTTTTGAAGAATGGAACGGGACTGATTTTTAAAAGGAGCGACTTACTATGGAAAATATATTAGCGATAAAATTACCAGGTTTAGACTTGAAAAACCCAATTATTCCGGCATCGGGCTGTTTTGGTTTTGGACGAGAATTTGCAGAATATTATGATTTGTCATTACTTGGGTCAATCATGATAAAAGCAACGTCGATTGAACCAAGATTAGGCAATCCAGTGCCTCGTGTAGCTGAAACACCAGGCGGCATGTTAAATGCTATCGGCTTGCAAAATCCAGGTGTGGAGAAAGTCATGGAAACAGAATTACCTTTTCTTGAGCAATTTGATTTACCAATCATGGCCAATATTGCTGGAACAACCCTTGAAGACTATGTGGCAGTGGCTGAAAAAATTTCAAAAGCACCTAATGTAGCAGCGTTAGAGGTGAACATTTCTTGTCCCAACGTTAAAGCAGGAGGCATTACCTTTGGGACTGATGCCAAAGTCGCAGCGGAACTCACTCGCGCTGTGAAGGCTGTTTCTAGTGTCCCGATTTATATTAAACTATCACCAAATGTCACCAATATTGTTGAAGTTGCGAAAGCTGTTGAAGAAGCAGGAGCAGATGGAATTACCATGATTAACACACTTCTTGAATGCGCCTTGACCTTAAAACAGGAAAGCCTGTCATTGCTAATGGAACGGGTGGTTTATCAGGCCCTGCCATCAAGCCAGTTGCCATCCGCATGGTGCATGATGTTTACAAAGCGGTAAAAATCCCAATCATCGGAATGGGCGGCGTTATGACAGCGGAAGATGTGCTAGAATTCTTATACGTAGGAGCCAGTGCGGTAGCTGTCGGAACAGCTAACTTTGTTGACCCATATGTGTGTCCTGATATTATTGAACAATTACCAGCTGTGCTTAAAAAATATGGCTTCAATTCAGTAGAAGAAGCTATCGGATTCGCTCATCGGTAAGAAAGGAGAATTTCTAAATGATTAAAGCAGTATTATTCGATTTCGACGGGACATTGGCAGACACCAATCCCCTCATCATCAGAACGTTCACAGAAACCTTCGCTACTATGTTAACTGATAGAACCTTAACAGATGCAGAAATTCTAACCTGTGTAGGTCCGACATTAGAAGAAACAGGTGCTAAGTACTTTCCAGAGAATCCCAATGCCTTTGTTGACGCTTATCGAGAATTAAATTCCAAATATCACGATGAAATGATTAAAATTTACCCTGGAATCAAAGAGATGGTCAGCATCTTGAAAGAAAAAGGTTTAAAATTAGCCATCGTCTCCTCGAAAAGAAGGGATTTCGTGATCAGAGGGTTAAAGCAAACAGAGCTTTTTCAATTTTTTGATTACATTGTAGCAGCAGATGACGTGGTGAACCATAAACCGCATCCAGAGCCATTAGAAAAGGTTATGACGCATTATGGTTTGACTGCAGATGAATGCTTGATGGTGGGAGATAACTCTCATGATATTAATGGGGCTAAGAATGCTGGAGTTAAAGGTGTTGCCGTAGGGTGGGCATTTAAAGGGGCTGATTACTTAAGAGCTTTGAATCCTGATTATCTCGTGATGGACGCCATGGAGATTGTAGGAATCGTGGAGGAGAATACTTAAGATGACTAGGAGCTAATTGAATTGGAAAAATATCATTTCTTTGCCAAAATGAGCCGAATGAAGCATATTAATCGTTGGGCACTGATGAGAAACACATCAAATGAGAATTTAAGTGAACATAGTTTTGAGGTGAGTATTGTTGCCCATGCACTTGCAATTATTGCTAAAGAAAAGTATAGGAAAGACATCGATCCTGAGGAAGTAGCTGTCATGGGTCTTTATCATGATTGTTCAGAAATTCTAACAGGAGATATGCCAACACCGGTTAAATATTATAACCCAGTGATAAGAGATGCATATAAAGAAATTGAGCTGGCTGCTGAGCAAACCATGTTAAGCTATTTACCCGACTATATGAAAAATTATCTTGAAAATTATTTAATTTATGATGAAACACGAGATGATGAATGGCGACTTGTCAAATCAGCAGATAAAATATGCGCTTTGATTAAATGCATTCAGGAACGAATGATGGGAAATACGGAATTTATAAAAGCCGAGCAAGCAATTAAAGCGAGCCTTGAAAAACTTGACTGTATAGAAGCACATGTTTTTATGCAAGATTTTTTACCATCTTATAGTCTCACAATTGATGAACAAGAATAAAAAGGGACGTGTAAAATTATGAATAAACCAGAAATTATTATCGCCATGGATTTGCCTAACAAAGAGGCTGTGGATGCTTTTATTAGCCAATTCTCAGCAAATGAATCTTTATATTTGAAAGTTGGCATGGAATTGTATTACAAAGAAGGCCCAGCCATTATCACATACTTGAAAGAAAAAGGTCATCGCATTTTCCTAGATTTAAAAATGCACGACATTCCCAATACGGTTAAATCAGCCATGCGTTCCATTGCTTCCCTCGGTGTGGATTTAACCAACTTACACGCAGCAGGTGGAAAAAAAATGATGGAAGCTGCCATTGAAGGGTTAATAGAAGGAAGTCCTAATGGCAAACGACCACTTATCATCGCAGTGACACAACTAACAAGCACCAGTAAAGAGGTAATGAATTTAGAACTTGGCATTCCTGGTGAAGTGGCGGATTCAGCATTAAATTATGCTAAATTAGCCAAAGAGGCAGGACTTGATGGTGTAGTATGTTCTGTTCACGAAGCAAGCACTGTCCATAAGGCTTGTGGGGCTGATTTTATCGCCTTAACACCTGGTATCAGATTACTTGGCGATGACAGCCATGATCAAACAAGAGTTGCAACGCCAGCACTCGGAAAAGAAGAGGGAAGTAACTACATTGTCATCGGTCGTAGCATCACTGGAGCTGAAAATCCATATGAAATTTATCAACGTGTGCAAAGAGAGATTGATTAAAAGGTTGTCAAAACACCCACAGTTGTGATATAATACTACAAATTGCTTATTTTATGAAGTTGCAATTTGCAAGACAATGAAATAATTTAAGCACAAAACTTGAAGATGCACACACGGGAGAATGATGTAATATGCCAACTATACGCGCAATCACTGCAGAAGCAACAGCTGTTTGTAAAGGAGTAGAAATGACTCACGGAAACAGTGCTCACTTTTTAACGTTTGAACTTGATTCAGGAGAAAGAATCTATTTCCAAGTAAGTATGAAATGCTTTATGCTAATAGTAGAAGGCGATAGATGTTTGATTACTTACAAAAGTCTCACCAATTCTCCAAAGAAGAAACTAAAATCTTTCGAGCGGATCGGTGTAGCAACAAAACCAGGCGCAACCCATTTTATTTCAACCTCAATAGAAGCTGAACAAATGGATGACGATGGAGATGGAGAAGAAACTTTTCAAGAAGTAGAATATCAGATGGCCTCAGAAGAAGTAGCAATGGACGATCAAGCTATGTTGCAACAACAATTAGAAGGCTCAAGAGAAGTTCATGCTGAGTAAAGAAATCAATTTATAGTCAAATGTTAGGAGATCTCATACATCATGAAAGAAATCATTGCAAAACATTTATTAGATATTAAAGCTGTTATTTTACGTCCAGAAGAGCCATTTACTTGGACATCTGGCATTAAATCGCCGATTTATTGTGATAATCGTCTCACACTATCCTACCCTCATGTTCGTAAAGACATTGAAGCGGGATTGTGCGATCTTGTGAAAAAAGAGTATCCAGGGGCAGAAATGCTAATGGGAACGGCAACAGCAGGAATTCCTCATGCAGCTATTATGGCTGATAAGCTGGACATGCCAATGGGGTATGTGCGTTCTGGTGCAAAAAAACATGGTCGTGGAAATCAAGTTGAAGGCTTAACAGCAAAAGGAATGAAAGTTGTTGTTGTAGAAGACTTGATCTCAACCGGGAAATCCTCAATTGAAGCAGTAGAAGTTCTAAGAGAACTTGGATGTGATGTTTTAGGGATTGTCTCAATTTTCTCATATGAACTAGAAAAAGGCCTTGCGAATTTAGAAGCAGCCAATGTAAAGAATGTGTCACTATGTAATTATGATACATTGACAAAGGTAGCTGCTGAAACAGGTTATATTAAAGAAGATGCAGTTGCCAAATTGGCAATGTGGCGAAAAGATCCAACTGATGAAAGCTGGATTGGGTAGGAAAACAAAAATGGTGCCATTAGGCGCTTTTTTTGAATCAAAGATGAAGATGGTGAGGTGAAAAAATGAAAATTATGGGAATTTTAAATGTAACACCTGACAGTTTTAGTGATGGTGGGAAATATATAGATATCGAAAAGGCTATTGCACATGCTAAACAGATGGTCGCCGATGGTGCAGATATCATAGATGTTGGTGGTGAATCGACCCGACCAGGTGCAACACTTATCAGCCAAGAAGAAGAATTGATGCGCGTGATTCCTGTCATCAAAGAATTAAGTAAAATCATCAATGTTCCAATCTCAATCGATACCTATAAAGCAGAAGTTGCACGTCAAGCAATACAGGCAGGGGCGACTATCATTAATGATATTGGCGGTGCAAAATCAGATCCAGATATGCCGCATATCATGGCAGAAAGTGGTGCACAGGTGATTTTGATGCACTATGCGCCACATACAGAAGCAGGACAAATAGATGCAACTGATATCCATTTGCAACTTAAGGAATCTATCGATTTAGTAACTGCTGCAGGTGTTTTACAAGACAAAATCATCATCGATCCTGGGATTGGATTTGGAAAAACGATGGCACAGAATATGACACTCATCCAAAACATTAAGGATTTTAAGACATTGGGATATCCTGTAATGTTAGCAACAAGTAAGAAAAGAGCGATTCGAGAACTTGCACAAACAGCTGATCCAGATTTACTTGGAATTGGAACAGTCGCAACGACCTGTCACGCTTTTATTCAAGGCATTGACTATGTACGTGTCCATCATGTCAAAGAAAATAAGATAGCCATTCAGGTGATGGCAGCATTGAATCCTTAGAAAACCATAAAAATTTGAAGCATTTTAACACCATAGATGAATAAAAGAGAGGGAATGAAGACAATGATTTATGAACAAAAAAAGCAAATTACATACAATGACATTGATGCAAATTGGGACATAAGTTTAACAGCAATTTTAAGATATATGACTGAATCCGCCTGGTCAAATGCAGAAGACTTAGGAATTGGTGTAAGTCAAATCCCACAAACAGGCCTTGCTTTTGTTATTCAACGCCTTGCCATTAAGATTTATAACCCACCTATTTTAGGCGATGAATTTACCCTTCGCACATGGCCTGCTGAAACTAAGCGAACAACCTTTGTTCGAAAAGGTGCATTTTTAGATCAATCAGGTGCTAAACTAATCGAATGGGAGAGTTTATGGGTGTTAGTTGATATTAATGAACGAAAAATAAAACGACCCGATGTCTTAAAAGCGGAAGTTCCACTGTACGGCGAGTTGGATAATGAAGCTAAAACAGAAAAAATCTTATTACCTGAGCGTGGAAGTATCAGCAATCACAGATCATATACCCATGAAGTTGAGTTCAGTGACTTGGATTCTTATCAACACATGAGCAACACGAATTATGGCGATCTCCTTACAAATGTTTACAGACAAGATGAAAGCAGATCGTCATTCATTAAACATGGAACCCAAATTCATTTTAATTATGTAAATGAAGGTCAGATATATGATAAAATTTTAGTCTCTTTATCCGAGGTAGAAAATGAGATTTTCATTGAAGGAACAACAGAAACACATACTGTTTTTACTGCAATTGTGAGACAAGAAGGGTGAGAAAAATGTTTTACTTAAACTTGAACAAGATGGAATTTATGACATGTCACGGTGTCCTTGCAGAAGAAAAAATAACACCTCAAAAATTTATTGTTGATGTGCGAATAGAAACAGATCAGATTATAGAAGCAGCAAATACAGACAGTATTGACCACGCACTCAATTATGTAGGTGTCTATGAATTCATCCAAGAAGTGATGATGAAGCAACAATATAATCTAATCGAAGCCATCGCAATGAAGATTGCAACAGGCATTGTCGATAAATACGACTCAGTCATCTCTGTAGACGCAACAATAACAAAAGTTAATCCACCAATAGAAGGATTCACAGGCACAGTATCATGTGAATACACTGCCTACGGGAGCGAATAAGCATGAAAACAGCGCATCTTTCACTAGGTTCTAACCTAGGAAATAGACTAGGCTACTTACAAAAAGCCGTGGATTTACTAGATAAACACCCAGATATCAAGATCTGCAAAATCTCTTCAATTTATGAAACAGTTGCTTGGGGTTTAAAAGAACAAGATGACTTTTACAACCTTGTATTAGAAATCAAAACAACCCTCCCTCCCAAAGATTTACTTCAAATTTGTCAAAAAATCGAATCAGAACTAGAGAGAACGCGCGATATTCATTGGGGACCACGAACAATAGACATCGATATTTTGCTATATGAGAAGATAGAAATGGAAGAAGAATGTCTAACAATTCCTCATAAATATTTATTGGAACGACCATTCGTGACCATTCCGCTTGCAGAAATAACTGCTGATCTAATAGTAAAAGGGTGTAATATTTCCCTCATTGCAAAGACGCACAAAAAAATGAATGAAAAATGTTTGAAACTCCCTTACGAGATCAAAAATAATAGCCTGTCAAGTAAAAACACTTGACACCTCCCTTAAAATGTGATATACTGGCGAAGTTGGAAAAAAAACAAACTAATTTTGAGGAGGAATTTTCAATGGTTAAATTAAGATTAACTCGCATGGGTTCGCATAAAAGACCTTTCTACAGAATTGTAGCAGCAACTTCATCTGCACCACGCGATGGCCGCTTCATCGAAATTGTAGGAACCTACAACCCAGTTGCAGAACCAGCAATTGTTGAAATTGATGAAGAAAAAGTATTGAAGTGGTTAGGCAATGGTGCGCAACCAACTGATACTGTACGTTCATTATTGTCAAAAGAAGGAATCATGACTAAGTTTCATGAGTCAAAATTAGCAGCAAAAAAGTAATTTAAAACTATTTACTAATTTGGAGGTTGGACTTCATGGATTTTATTGAAATGATTAAAGGATTTGTTACACCATTAGCACGCGATCAAGCAGCTGTTGTTGTAAAAGAAGTTGAAAGCACGGAACCAGGCGTACTTATGTTTGAAATTTTAGTTGCACAAGACGATTTAGGACGTGTGATTGGTCGAGAAGGCCGTGTTGCAAACGCATTGCGTACCATTGCTTATGCTGCTGCAATCAAAGAAGGATTCAGAATCAAATTAACGTTTGCTTCTTTATCTGAGTAATAAAAAGCTCGTAGGATGGCAATCATCTTGCGGGCTTTTCGTTTTCATTCAATAATGTTGTGAATAAGAATGGACAATCTGTTGAGACAATTGTATAATAGACCTCTCCCTTGGTTTAATGATTTCTTTTTGATCCCTTTCGGGGATCAACTTTGGATATCTCTTGAGTTTTTGTGGTTTTGTTTCGGAAGTGTTGTGCTTCTAAGCTACCGCGCCTTTTGGCTTGCTGTGGTAGTGATCGAAAACTATTTGAAAAAAAGACTTTCAAATAGTTTTCGATCACTACCGTTAAGGGTTTTTTGGAAGTTATGGGAGAGGTATAATAGTAAAGAATGTCAATTGACATTAAAATGTTATGGAGGAATTCAGATGTTTAAAAATGATTTAGAAATTGCACAAGCAGCACAATTAGCACCTATTGCAGAGATTGCACGTCATCTAGGCATTGAGGACAAAATAGAGCAGTATGGACATTATAAAGCAAAAATTGGATTAGATGTTATGAATTCTGATCGACCTGATGGAAAATTGATTTTGGTCACAGCCATTAGCCCAACAAGAGCTGGTGAAGGAAAGACAACCATCACAGTTGGGCTCGGACAAGGGTTGGAGCAGATTGGTAAAAAGTCTGTGATCGCACTCAGAGAACCATCGTTAGGTCCAGTGATGGGAATAAAAGGTGGTGCAGCAGGTGGCGGTTATTCACAAGTACTTCCAATGGAGGATTTAAACCTTCATTTCACAGGGGATATCCATGCCATTACAACAGCAAATAATGCCATCTGTGCTTTAGTAGATAACCACATTCATCAAGGAAATATGCTAAATATTGACATCAACCGTGTGGTGTTTAAACGTTGTTTAGATATGAATGACAGAACTTTGCGCCGGATTACCATTGGAGAAGGATCAGCAGCCAATGGTGTAGAGCGTCAAGATGGGTTTAACATTACAGTTGCTTCTGAAATTATGGCTATTTTTTGTTTGGCAACAAGTTATGATGATTTGAAAGCGCGAATTGGTAAGATTATCGTTGCTTATAATACAGATGGGAAGCCAGTATTTGTAAGTGATTTGAAAATTGAAGGTGCCATTACCATGTTGCTCCGCGATGCGCTAAAACCTAATTTGGTGCAAACCATTGAAAAAACCGCTGCCATTGTCCACGGTGGGCCGTTCGCTAACATTGCACATGGTTGTAATTCAGTTATTGCCACAAAGACTGCTTTAAAACTAGGAGACTATGTGGTAACTGAAGCTGGATTTGGTGCTGATTTGGGTGCAGAAAAATTCTTTAATATTAAATGTCGTGAAGCTAGTTTATCGCCAGATTGTGTGGTCATTGTCGCAACCATTAGAGCACTTAAGATGCACGGTGGTGTGGATCAGAATGACCTTAAAGAAGAAAATGTTTCAGCATTAACTAAAGGTGTGGAAAATTTAGCAAAACATATTGACTCAGTGACAAAGTTCGGCGTGCCTTATGTCGTGGCCATTAATCATTTTATTCACGATACAGAAGCCGAAGTTGAATTTTTAACGAATTGGTGTCATAACCATGGGCATCCAGTGGAAATTTCCAAAGGTTGGGCTGACGGTGGTGCAGGAACGGCAGATTTGGCTCGTAGAGTGGTTGATATTGCGGAAAAAGGTGAAGCTGACTTTAAGGTATTATATCAGCGAGAAGAGAAATTTGAAGATAAAGTATTAACCATCGCAAAGAAGATGTATGGTGCAAGTAACGTTGTCTATTCAGATGAAGCAAAACGTCAATTAGACATGTTTCGTGACATGGGTTATGGTGATTTCTTGATCTGTATGGCGAAAACACCTGCTTCATTGACCGATGATCCAAAAGTGATGGGGCGTCCAACCGATTTCACCATTACCATTAATGAAGTTCGCATTTCAGCTGGTGCAGGATTTATCATTTGCCTGGCAGGTGGTGTATTGACGATGCCAGGCTTGCCAAAAACCCCTGGTGCACTTAATATGGATTTAACTTCTGAGGGAGATTATGTCGGGCTATTTTAAGTTGAATTCAACAAATTTTACAACTATATTCGATTGCTATAGTCATTATGGGACTTTGCTATTATGGAAACTTGGAAAGGAATTTTCCGAAAATAGCCCTCTAAAGTCGATTATTTTGTCATTTTGGCGGTGATTTAATGATATTTTTGAGATTTGAGTTCGATTTTTCTTGACTATTATCTATGTATAGGTTATAATTGTAGGCGAGGTTTTGTGAGCCCAAAATACAAAAGAGAAAAGAGAGGGAAACAATTATGTTCAAAAAACTATCAGTTTTATTCCTTGCTGCAGCATTCATTGTTGCACCAGCAACGATCGCTTTTGCTGATGAAGTTGAAGCACCAGAAGTACCGGAAGTAGGAGAAGTTGCAACTCCAGAAATTCCAGCAGCTCCAGAAGCTATGGCTATCCCTGGACTTCCAGGAATTCCAGGCGCACCAGGAGGAGGAGCAGGAAGCGCAGAAGAACTTCCATGTGTTCCATATCCAGGAAGAGCGTTAGGTGCTCCATCTGTTCCAGATGTTCCAGGAAGTTCATGGTGTACACCACCTGCACCTGCAACGCCATATGTGCCTTTATGTATTCCGTGGGCAGAAGGTGCAAGTTTACCAAGTGCACCAGGTTCAGGAATGCCAGGATCATCTTGGTGTTATCCAACAGTAATTGAACTTCCAGGTGAAGAGCCAACAACAGCTCCAGGTGAAGAGCCAACAACGGCTCCATGCGAAGAAGAGCCAACAACAGCTCCAGCTGAAGAACCAACAACAACTCCAGAAGAGGAAGAGTCAACTGTAGCATCTACAGAGGCACCTACAGATGGAGGAACTGGTCCATTATTACCACAAACAAGTGCTGCAATGAACACTGCTTTAGCAGGTGCAAGTGCATCATTCGTTACTGCTGGTTCAGCATTAGTATTCAAAAATAAAAGAAAATAATTGATTAAGCTGTTGATGGCATTCCGATCCAGGATTTGCAATCAGCAGTTTTTTATTTTCACATGTTCCTTAAAACATAATCATGCGGTTTTTAGAAAGTTAAGACGAGAAAAAAGCACCTATCTAGGTGCTTTTCTGCTAGAATTGGAAAACTTCTCTATCTTCGACCCTTGTCATAAGTTTCTCCTAAGGCTTTTGGCGCAATTGTCTTTTTAGAGGTAAATGCAAGAAGAACAAGGGTTGCAATGTAAGGGGTCATTCTGAAAAAATGTGCAGGGATGTTTAGATTACTTAAGAAATCAATAGCGGTGAAGCTTGAAGCGATGGTCTGAAGCAAACCGAAGAAGAAAGCTGCAAAGATAATTTTAATAGGATTCCAACCCCCAAAAATCAATACCGCAAGCGCAAGGAAGCCAAATCCAGCTACGCTACCACTGAAGACACTAGAAGTTGGAATGATCAAAACCAAACCTCCCAACCCTGCAAGGGCACCTGAAAGGATGACACCAGCATAACGCATTTTCATGACGCTTATTCCTACGGAATCTGCTGCGCCTGGATGCTCACCACAAGCGCGTAACCTGAGACCGAATTTTGTATGATACAACACAAATGAACCGACGGCTAGAATAATAAATCCTAAATAAGTGGTCACATAAGTATTTTGAAAAAACATTGGACCGAAAAAAGGAATTTCTCCAAGTGCTGGAATGCTTTCGATTCTAAACTGATTCGTGAAATTGACCAATTGGGTTCCTGTAATTAACCGCGATTGGAAAATAGCAAAGGCTGGAGCAAACATATTGATGGCAATTCCACTAATGACTTGGTCTGCACCTAAATTAATAGACGCATAGGCATGAAAAAGTGAAACAAGCACACCTGTTGCAATAGCGACCACCATAGCGATGACTAATATTGGAAAACCTGGTAATTGGTCTTGGAAAGTGGAGATGGTTAAAATCCCTGTAAATGCACCTAAAATCATCTTTCCTTCAAGTGCAATGTTAACGACACCCGATTTTTCTGAAAACAAACCACCAAGGGCAACCACCATTAAGGGAATCATGAAAAACATGGTTTGTTGAATGATAAAGTAAAAAATATTCATTAAGATTCCTCCTTCAGTCTAGCAAATCGATTGGATTTTTTGAGCAAGAATAACTTAACTAACGATACGAAAGCACAGAAATAAATAATGATGGAAATAACAATTTCAACGATTTCAACAGAGAAGCCGAAAGCTTGCATTCTTGCCCCTCCAAGATAGAGATAAGAAATCAAAGTCCCAGAAAAAATAATAGCAAGAGGATGACTCAACCCTAAGAAGGCAACAGAGATGCCAGTGAAACCTTCTGCAGCCAGAACGTCAACAGTACTCATAGAAAGCCCAGTTGCACCCATGTAGTTGAGCGCACCGGCAAGACCTGCTAAAGCACCACTAATCATCATTGAAAAAACAATGCTTCGCTTTTGATTGATTCCAGCATACTGAGCTGCATCCTTATTGAAACCACAAGCTTTTAACTCATAACCGAAAGTCGTTTTTTCAAGGAGAATATAAACGCCGATAGCAGCCAAAATAGCGATAATGATACCAATATTGATATGAGAGTGTCTAGCACCATCGTTGAAGAGGTTACCTAACCCTAAAGTCGGCAAAGTAGAGTCATTTGGCAGGCGAATAGATGTTCCACGACCTTGGTCAAAAATATGATTAATGACAAGAAAGTTAACTAAGAACATCCCGATGTAATTGGTCATGATAGAAGAGATAACTTCATGAACATTGCGATAAGCTTTAAGTAAACCTGGAATAGCACCCCATAATGCTCCTGCCAAAGTGGCTGCAACAACTGCCAATAAAATTCTTAAGGCAGGTGGCAAAAAGGTAAATTCAACACCGATAAAGACGGCCACAAACGCACCCATTGTAAACTGACCACTGGCACCAATATTAAACAACCCAGTTTTAAAGGCAAAAGCAACAGATAATCCAGTTAAAATAATAGGCGTGGCATGAAGAAGGACATCCCCGATGTTTCGCATAGATGAAAAACCAAAGGTTAAGATAGTGGTAAAAGCAGGCCACGCTTGGTTTGCATTACTTACAAATAAAATAATTAATCCGATTAATAAACCAATCCCAACAACTAAAACTGATGATAAAAAACTGAGAACACTGTCTTTTTTCATGGTTTCACGACCTCTCTTTTCGCTCCAGACATATAGAGTCCCAATTCTTGGAAATCAACCTCTAATGGATTTACATCTGCGACAATCTCGCCTTCATACATGACTAGAATGCGGTCAGAAACATTCATCACTTCTTCAAGTTCTAAAGAAACCAGAAGGACGGCTTTCCCTTCATCACGTTGTCTGAGCAATTCTTTATGAACAAATTCAATGGCTCCCACATCTAGTCCACGCGTTGGTTGAACAGCAATTAAAACTTTTGGATCTCGATCGATTTCACGAGCCAAGATGACTTTTTGTTGATTTCCACCGGACATAGAGCGGGTGGATGTTATTTCGCCTTGACCTGATCTGATATCGAAGCGTTCAATCAATTTTTTGGCATAATTTGAAATGGCACTATTATTTAAAAAGCCACCTTTTTGGAAATCTTTAGTATAATAGGTTTGCAGAATACCGTTGTGAGCCAATGTATAATCAAGAACCAACCCATGTTTGTGGCGATCCTCAGGAATATGCGCGATACCTGCTTCAGTTCGATGACGAACTTTGGCAGTAGTGATGTCTTCACCATCGAGGATAACTTGGCCATTATCGATATTAGTAAGACCAGTTAACGCATAAACCAAATCCGACTGACCATTTCCTTCAATCCCGGCAATACATAAAATTTCGCCACGTCTTAAATCAAATGAAACATCTTTAAACTTCGCTTTTGCATCGTTCTTATCTTGTTTTGTCAAATGACGAACAGAAAGGATGGTTTCCGCTATTTTAGGTTCATTTTTAGCCAATGACAAACTAACTTTACGGCCGACCATCATTTCTGATAATTCTTCTTTTGAAGTAGCGGCGACATCAACAGTTCCGATGTATTTTCCTTTACGAATAATGGTACAACGGTTGGCCACTTGTTTAATTTCATCTAATTTATGGGTTATAAATAAAATGGACTTCCCTTCTTTTGCCATATTTTCCATGGTTGTCATTAAAGAATCAATTTCCTGAGGGGTTAAAACTGCGGTCGGTTCATCAAAAATTAAAATCTCATTATCTCGGTATAACATTTTCAAAATTTCTACGCGTTGCTGCATTCCGACACTTAACTCGCTAATTTCTTTGTCAATATCGATCTCAAAATTATATTTCTCAGCAAGTGCTAATACTTTATCACGGGCTTCTTTCATTTTTAAAACACCATTTTTCGTTGTTTCAACACCTAGAACGATATTTTCAAGAACTGTAAAATTATGAACAAGCTTAAAGTGCTGGTGAACCATTCCGATGCCAAGACGGTTAGCATCACTTGGATTTGAAATAACGACTTCTTCATTGTTTTTATAAATTTTTCCTTGCTCCGGCTTATAAAGTCCGAATAAAACACTCATAAGTGTTGATTTTCCAGCCCCATTTTCACCAAGAAGGGCATGGATTTCACCTTTTTTTAGCTGTAGCGTGATATTATCATTTGCAATAATACCAGGAAACTCTTTCGTGATGTTGCGCATTTCGATAATATACATAAATGGACCTCCTTTTTTCAAATTGAAACGATTCCTATCATACAGACAAAAAAAGGACACTTAAGTGTGACCCTTTTTTGACTTTCAGACGTCACTCACCCTTAGTTATGTTCAGTTACCGTAACTAATTCAGTGGTGATATCTTCCATCTCTAAGCTAGCATTTACGGTAATGTCACCGTTAGCTAAACGGTTAAAAATAGCATCATATTGAGCCTGAGTGAATGTTTGGAAACGTGAATTATTCATCGGTAAACCAATCCCATCGTTGGTAGCATCAAAACGTAGAATTTGTCCTCCGTTAAATGAATCATTTAAAAGGTCAGTTAACATGTCATATACAGAAACATCTAAACCTTTAACAGCAGAAGTGATAACAGTGTCAGATAAGCCAGATTGATCTACATCTACACCGATAACCGATGTACCAGCAGCCTCAGCAGCCGCTTTAACCATT